>Ga0102591_1000892_pt1 | contig 47364 bp, 44 predicted proteins | sample AraplaCol_mCL_r2_2_FD_76860 | JGI IMG/M metagenome (GOLD analysis project Ga0102591, IMG submission 76860) | Arabidopsis root microbial communities from North Carolina, USA - plate scrape MF_Col_mCL_r2 (SPADES assembly) (version 2) | ecosystem: Host-associated > Plants > Roots > Endosphere... | reverse complement strand
ACAGCACCCGCACCCAGAGCTCGTTCGAGCTGGCCGGCAAGCGGCTGGGCGCCGACGTCGTCAACATGAACCCCAAGACCTCGTCGGTGGCCAAGGGCGAGACCCTGATCGACACGGCGGTCACCCTGAACGCCATGCGGCCCGATCTGCTGATCGTGCGCCACGCCTCTTCGGGCGCGGCGTCCTTGCTCAGCCAGAAGGTCAGCGGCAGCGTCGTCAACGCCGGCGACGGCCAGCACGAGCACCCGACCCAGGCCCTGCTGGACGCCCTGCGCCTAGTCGGCCCGCCCACCCTGATGCCGGCCCAGGCCGAGCGCTGGGGCGTGACCGTGCACCACGACATGAAGTCGGGCCTGGCCGGGGTCGAGGTGGTGATGATGCTGCGCCTGCAGCTGGAGCGGATGCAGGGCGGCTTCGTGCCCTCGACCCGCGAATACTTCCGCTTCTACGGCCTGGACCGCGAGAAGCTGGCCCGCGCCGCGCCGGGGGCCAAGGTCATGCACCCGGGTCCGATGAACCGGGGCGTAGAGATCGACAGCGACGTCGCCGACGATCCCGCCGTCAGCCTGATCCAGGACCAGGTCGAGATGGGCGTCGCCGCCCGGATGGCCGTGCTCGCCGCCCTCGCCCACCGTCTCGAGGAGGAAGGCCGATGACCGCGCCCCAGCCGCTCGCCTTCGTCAACGCCCGCGTGGTGGATCCCGAAAGCGGCTATGACGGCCCCGGCGGGGTCATCGTCTCCGAAGGCGTCATCGCCGACGTGGCCAAGGGCCGCGAGTTCGGCAAGCTGACCAAGGGCGTGCGCGTCATTGACTGCGGCGGCGCGATGCTGGCCCCGGGCCTGATCGACCTGCGGGTCAAGACCGGCGAACCGGGCGCCGAGACTAAGGAAACCCTGGCCAGCGCCGCCCGCGCAGCCGCCGCCGGCGGCGTCACCAGCTTCGTCGTCCAGCCCGACACCGATCCGGCCGTCGACGACCCCAGCACGGTCGACTTCCTGCTGCGCCGGGCCCGCGACATCGACAGCGCCCGCATCCTCTGCGCCGGCGCGGCCACCAAGGGCCTCAGGGGCGAGGAAATGGCCGAGATCGGCCTGATGCGCGAGGCCGGCTGTGTCTACGTCACCGACGCCGACCGTCCGATCGCCGACAGCAAGGTCATGCAGCGTCTGCTGACCTATGCGAAGGGCTTCGACACCATCCTGGCCCACCGCCCGCTCGATCCGTGGCTGGCCAAGGGCGGCGCGGCGACCGGCGGCGAGTTCGCCGCCCGCATGGGCCTGCCGTCGATCTCGCCGATGGCCGAGCGGATCATGCTGGAACGCGACGTCGCGCTTCTTGAAGCGACGGGCGGGAGGCTGCTGGTCGACCAGGTGACGAGCGCCCAGGCGCTGGAGACCCTGGGCCGGGCCAAGGCCCGGGGCCTGCGCATCCACGCCAGCGTGTCGATCAACCACCTGTGCTTCAACGAGCTGGACATCGGCGACTACCGCACCTTCGCCAAGCTGACCCCGCCCCTGCGCGGCGAGGACGACCGCCAGGCCCTGATCGAGGCCCTGGCCGACGGCCTGATCGACATCGTCGTCTCGGCTCACGCCCCGGCTCCGGCTGAGGACAAGCGCCTGCCGTTCGACCAGGCCGCGCCTGGCGCCGTGGGTCTGGAAACCCTGCTGCCGGCGCTGCTGGGCCTCTATCACGACGAGCGCCTGCCGCTGATCGACCTGATCAAGGCGGTGACCCTGTCGCCGGCCTCCCTGCTGGGCCTCCAGACCGGCCGCATCGCGCCCGGCGCCCCGGCCGATCTGGTGTTGTGCGACCTCGACGCCCCGATCATCGTCGACGCCGCCAAGCTGCTCTCGAAGTCGAAAAACTCGCCGTTCGACGGCCGCAGGCTGCAGGGCCAGGTGCTGATGACGGTGGTCGATGGTCGCGTGGTGCACAGGGCCGAAGGTTAGACGCAAGGGCTCCCCAAAAGGACTCTCTGGATACAGAGCGCGGGGCCGCATAGGTTGCACCTGCGATCGGGGCCTTATCAAAATGCGAATCCATTCAGGCCCCATGCGCGGCCGCTGCGTCTGCACGCCCCCTCCGCCGGGAGGCGTGGACGACTTCGTCGTCCATCCCGAAGGCTGAGACCTGCCGACCGCTCGCTACCTGACCGCTTTCGACCCACCTGCATTAGAGGAGCACCATATGATCCGCCGCACGCTCGCCGCCTTGGCCGTCAGCGCCCTGACCCTGGCCGTGCCGGTCTCGGCCTCGGCCGTGACCCAATGCCAAGGCAACGTTTTTCGAATCTTCGCCGGAGATGGCGGGTACATCTACATCTTCCTCAAGGCCAATGGCGTCGAGGGTGTGGCCGGCGTCATCACGCCCAGCGATCCCAATCGCGAAGCCATCCTGTCCATGGCCATGACGGCCCAGGCCTCGCAGCGGCAGGTGATCATGCGGTTCACGGCCGATGGCGTCGCATGTTCGACCGTCGCGGCTCGCTTTGACTTCGTCGGCATGTATCTGGAGCCCTGACGCGCCGCGGCGTCCAGCGAGGCTTTCCAAACCAAGCGGTTCGCCGCGATGGAGAAGCGCTATAAGAAGCGCGAAACAGGCTTGCCTCATCGGTGAAGCTTGGCCATGGTTCGCTCGCGCAAAGGTAGCATTTCTTGGAAAGCCTCGCCCCCGTCGTCTATCTGACCCTCGCGATCGCCGTGATCGGGGGCTACCTGCTGGGCTCGATCCCGTTCGGCCTGATCGCCACGCGCCTGGGCGGCGCCGGCGACATCCGCAAGATCGGCTCGGGCAACATCGGCGCGACCAACGTGCTGCGCTCGGGCCGCAAGGATCTGGCGGCCATCACCCTGCTAGGCGACGGCGGCAAGGGCGCGGTGGCGGTGGGCCTGGCCCACTGGCTGAGCCACGGCAATCCGGCGATCGTCGCCCTGGCCGGCGGCGCGGCCTTCGCGGGCCACATCTTCCCGGTCTGGCTGAAGTTCAACGGCGGCAAGGGCGTGGCCACCTTCTACGGCGTGCTGCTGGCCGCCGCCTGGCCCGTGGGCCTGCTGGCCGCGGCGACCTGGCTGGCCGTGGCGGTCCTGTTCCGCATCAGCTCGCTGGCCGCCCTGACCGCCGCCGCCCTGGCCGCCCCCTTCGCCCTGGCCACCGACCGGCCCTACCCGATCCTGGGCCTGTGCCTGTTCATGGCCGTGCTGATCTACATCCGCCACAAGGACAACATCCGCCGGCTGCTCAAGGGCGAGGAGCCCCGGATCGGCAAGAAGAAGACGGCCGAGACGCCGCCTCCGGAAGCCTGATGACGCGGGGCCTCTCGGATCGGGAACGCCTTGCCTGGCTTCGCCTGGCGCGCACCGAGACGGTCGGCCCCGTCGCCTTCGACCACCTCCTTCAGCGCTTCGGCTCGCCCGAGCGTGCGCTGATCGCCCTGCCCGACCTGGCCCGTCGGGCGGGCCGCGCGGCCCCGTTGCGGCCGCCGCCGGAAGACGAGATCCTGCGTGAACTCGAAGACGGCGCGCGCCTCGGCGCCCGCCTGATCTGCGCCTGCGAGCCCGACTTCCCGCACCGCCTGGCGAGCCTTGATCCCCCGCCGCCGGTGATCTGGGCGCTCGGCCACTACGAACTCCTGCCCCAGCCCAGCATCGCCATCGTCGGCGCCCGCATCGCCTCGGCCGCCGGCCAGCGCTTCGCCAGGCAACTGGCGGCGGAGCTGGGCCAGCACGGCCTCGTCGTGGTCTCCGGCCTGGCGCGCGGCGTCGATGGCGCGGCCCATGAGGGCTCGCTGTCGACCGGCACGATCGCCGTGCTCGGCGGCGGCATCGCCGATATCTACCCGCCCGAGCACGCCTCCCTGCACGCCCGCATCGCCGAGGCCGGCTGCATCGTGTCCGAAAGCGCCCCGCTGCGCCGCGCCCAGGCCAAGGACTTCCCCCGCCGCAACCGCATCATCTCGGGGCTGTCGCTGGGCGTCGTCGTGGTCGAGGCCGAGCTGAAGTCGGGCTCGCTGATCACCGCTCGCCTGGCGGCCGAGCAGGGGCGCGACGTCTTCGCCGTGCCGGGATCCCCGCTCGATCCCCGCGCCAAGGGTCCCAACGACCTGATCCGCCAGGGCGCGATCCTGTGCGAGGGCGTCGAGGACGTGCTGCGCTCGCTGTCGGCCTCGCCCTCCATGCGTGAGCGGGACCGGACCTGGGATCCCGACGAGGCCGCCGACGACCTCGACCACGACGCCCTGCGCGAGCGCCTGGCCACCCTGCTCTCGCCCACGCCGGTGTCGCGCGACGAACTGGTGCGGGCGACCAAGGCCCCTACCTCGGCGGTAATGGCGGCGCTGGTGGAACTGGCCCTGGCCGACCGGGCCGAGCTGCTGCCGGGCGGGATGGTGGCGGGGGTTTAGAAACCTATCAAGTTGGGTTATCTTGACGATGATCACCGTGCTGAGGGCGTCCGGGCTGAGCGTCGTCATTTTTCTCGACGATCATGAACCGGCTCATGTCCATGTCTTCGGCGACGGCGAGGCCAAGATCGAACTGGTTGGTCAGAACGAAACGCCCAGGCTCGTCTGGGCCCGAGGCATGACACGGACGGAAATTCGCCGAGCGATGCGGATCGTCGCACAACATCGCGATGCGCTGCTGCAGCGCTGGAGAGAGATCCATGGCTGACCTGACCGACGCCGAGATCGACGCCGCAATGGCGCTGGGCGAAAAGCTGGCGCGGACCGAGCCACGCGCCAAGTCGGCGCGATACGATGCCTCCAGCGGTCGGATCGAGGTGGAACTGACCAGCGGTTCGGCGTTCGCCTTTCCCGCGCGGCTCGGCCAAGGCCTGGAAGCCGCCACGGACGACGAACTCGCCCAAGTCACGGTTCGTCCCGGCGGTTACGGTCTTCAGTGGGAGGCGCTGGACGTCGACCTGTCGATCCCTGGCCTGGCGGCGGGCATTTTCGGAACAAAGGCCCACATGGCCAGGATCGCCGGTCAGGCCAGGTCTCCCGCCAAGAGCGCGGCGGCGCGGGCCAACGGCGCCAAGGGCGGGCGGCCTCGAAAATCCGGAACAGCCTGATGTTCGCCCCTCTCTCTAAAGAGAGAGCCAGGCGGGCGCCGCGCTCGCAATTGCGAAGGTTCGCACAGCCGCCGTTGACATTGTCATAGGCTCGCCCCCACTTTCCGGCGCTCGCCCCCTGGTTCGCTTCGGTGGGCGGTCCACCTCCCCTAGCCCAGAGTCGTAATGAACGTCGTCGTCGTCGAGAGCCCGGCCAAGGCCAAGACCATCAACAAGTACCTCGGGTCCGACTACACGGTTCTGGCCTCCTACGGGCACATCCGCGATCTGCCCAGCAAGGACGGCTCGGTCGAGCCCGACAACGACTTCGCCATGAGCTGGGAGGTCGACGCCAAGTCGTCCAAGCGCATCTCCGACATCGTCGACGCGCTGAAGAAGGCCGACCGCCTGATCCTCGCCACCGACCCGGATCGCGAAGGCGAGGCGATCAGCTGGCACGTGCTCGAGGTGCTGAACAAGAAGAAGGCGCTGAAGGACAAGCAGATCCAGCGCGTCACCTTCAACGCCATCACCAAGTCGGCGGTGACCGAGGCCATGCGGGCCCCGCGCGACCTCGACATGGAGCTGGTCGAGGCCTACCTCGCCCGCCGCGCCCTCGACTACCTCGTCGGCTTCACCCTCTCGCCCGTGCTGTGGCGCAAGCTCCCCGGTTCGCGCTCGGCCGGCCGCGTGCAGTCGGTAGCCCTGCGCCTGGTCGTCGACCGCGAGCTCGAGATCGAACGCTTCCGGACCCAGGAATACTGGACCGTCGACGCCGACGTCTCGGCCGGCTCCGATCCGTTCCTGGCCCGCCTGGTCAAGCACGACGGCAAGAAGCTCACCAAGTTCGACCTCGGCAACGAGACCTCGGCCCTGGCCGCCAAGGCCGCCGTGCAGGCCGCGACCTTCAAGGTCGAGGCCGTCGAGAAGAAGCCCGGCAAGCGCTCGCCCGCCCCGCCCTTCACCACCTCGACCCTGCAGCAGGAAGCCTCGCGCAAGCTGGGCTTCTCGGCCCAGCGCACCATGCAGGCCGCCCAGAAGCTGTACGAAGGCATCGACATCGGCGGCGAGACTGTCGGTCTGATCACCTACATGCGTACCGACGGCGTCTCGATCGCGCCGGAAGGCATCGCCGACGCCCGCGAGGTGATCGGCAGCGTCTACGGCAAGGACTACGTGCCGGACGTCCCGCGCCTCTACAAGTCGAAGGCCAAGAACGCCCAGGAGGCCCACGAAGCCATCCGCCCGACCAGCATGCGCCGCAACCCGGGCTCCCTGCGCCTGGATCCGGACCTGGGGCGCCTCTACGAGCTGATCTGGAAGCGCACCATCGCCTCGCAGATGGAAAGCGCCCGCATCGAACGCACCACGGTCGACCTGGAAAGCCATGACGGCCGCACCGGCCTGCGCGCCACCGGCCAGGTCGTGCTGTTCCCCGGCTATCTGGCCGTCTACGAGGAAGGCCGCGACGACGAGGAAGGCGAAGACAGCGCCCGCCTGCCGGCCATCGTCGAAGGCTCGGCGGCCAAGGTCATCGAAGCCCGCGCCGACCAGCACTTCACCGAACCGCCCCCGCGCTATTCCGAAGCCAGCCTCGTCAAGAAGATGGAAGAGCTGGGCATCGGCCGTCCGTCGACCTACGCCTCGGTCCTGACCGTGCTGCGCGACCGCGAATACGTGCGGATGGAGAAGCAGCGCTTCATCCCCGAGGACAAGGGCCGCCTGGTCACCGCGTTCCTCGAGCAGTTCTTCCGCCGCTACGTGGAATACGACTTCACCGCCTCGCTGGAAGAGCGGCTCGACCTCGTCTCCGACGGCAAGCTCGACTGGAAGGAATTCCTGCGCGAGTTCTGGAAGGACTTCCACGCCGCCGTCGGCGAGATCGCCGAACTGCGCACCACCAATGTGCTCGACGCGCTGAACGACGCCCTGGGCCCGCACATCTTCCCCGACAAGGGCGACGGGTCGAACCCGCGCCTGTGCCCGACCTGCGGGTCGGGGATGCTGTCGCTGAAGACCGGCAAGTTCGGCGCCTTCATCGGCTGCTCGAACTATCCGGAGTGCCGCTACACCCGCCAGCTGGGCGTGGCCGAGGGCGACGGCGAGGCCGAAAGCGCCGACAAGGAACTGGGGATCAACCCCGCCACCGGCCGCGCCGTGTGGCTGAAGAACGGCCGCTTCGGCCCCTATGTCGAAGAGGTCGCCGCCGAGGGCGAGAAGCCCAAGCGCTCGTCCCTGCCCAAGGGCTGGACGCCGGCGGCGCTGGACCTGGAAAAGGCCCTGCGCCTGCTGTCCCTGCCGCGCGAGGTGGGCCAGCACCCGGACGACGGCAAGACGATCACGGCGGGCCTGGGACGCTTTGGGCCGTTCGTGCTGCACGACGGCACCTACGCCAACCTGGAGAACGCCGAAGAGGTGTTCGACGTCGGCCTGAACCGCGCCGTCGCCATCCTGGCCGACAAGCGGGCCGGCGGCGGGCGTCCGCAGCGCGCGGCCGCCGCGGCCCTGGCCGAACTGGGCGCACACCCGGAAGACGGCAAGCCGGTGCGCGTGCTGTCGGGCCGCTTTGGTCCGTACATCAAGCACGGCGACGTCAACGCCAACGTGCCCAAGGGCGCCGATCCGGCCGCTCTGACCCTTGCCGAGGCCGTGACCCTGCTGGCCGAGCGCGTCGCCAAGGGCGGCGGCAAGAAGCCCGCAAAGAAAGCCGCTGCACCGAAGAAGGCTCCGGCCAAGGCGAAAGCCGCCAAGGGGTCTGAAGACGACGCCGAGGCCAAGCCGAAGAAGGCGGCCGCCGCTAAGAAGCCGGCCGCCAAGAAGGCTCCGGCGAAGAAAGCCGCGGCCAAGACCGAGGCGTGACGAAGGGCAGTCGGGGGGAGTAGACTTTGGCCATGACCACGCTCGAACGTCCTCTGCCGCTGCCGCTGGTGGTGGTTCTGCTGTCGGCGGTCAGCGTCGTGGGCTTCGTTCTGGGGCTGCGCGGCGCGCTGGACACCGGCAAGCCGGCCGACGCGGTCTCGACCGCGCCGCTGGCCGAGGTGTCGGGCGTGCCGGTCAAGGACGCCCTGCCGGCCGCGGTCGAGGTGGAGGCGCCGCCGCCTCCGCCCGCGACCAAGCCGGTCGAGGAGGCCCCGGAACCGGTGGCGGCTGAGACGCCGCCGGTGGTCGAGGCCCCGCCGGCCCCGACGACGCCCGCCCCGGCCGAGAAGAAGCCCGAGGTTCCGCCGGCCCAGCAGGCGCCGCAGCGGATCGAGGACCTGTACTAGGTTCTCCTCGTTTCCTTCGCTCGGGAAACGGCTTAGACGAGGGGAATGGCCAAACCTCGCCTTCCCAAGACCGCTTCTCCGAAGACCGCGCGTCCCAAGACCGCCTCCCACAAGGTCGCGGCCAAGGACCGTCCGCCCGCGGGCCTGCCCGACAAGGAGACGCTGCTGGCGTTCCTGCGCGACGCCGGCGAGGCCGCCAAGGCCGACATCGCCCGTCACTTCGGCCTGAAGGGCGCCGACCGCCGCGCGCTGCGCGAGATGATCCGCGAGATGGAGGCTCAGGGCCAGCTGGGCAAGCGCGGCCGCCGCGGCTTCGCCGAGGCCGGCGCCCTGCCCCCGGTGGGCGTGGCCGACGTGATCGAGCGCGACGCCGACGGCGACCTGTTCGTCAAGCTGACCAAGGGCGACGAGGACGTTCCCCTGGTGCGCCTGGCCCCCGACCGCAACGAAGCCGCCGCCGGCGCGCCCGGCCTGGGCGACCGCCTGCTGGTCCGCTTCGAGAAGCTGGAGAGCGGCGAGTACGAGGCCCGCCTGATCAAGCGCCTGGGCCAGAGCGCCCACAAGGTGCTGGGCGTGATCCGCAAGGAGCGCCGCGAGATCCGCGTCCAGCCGGTCGATCGCAAGTCGAAGGACAGCTACGTCCTCGATCCCGGCCAGCCGGGCGTGACTGACCTGAAGGACGGCGACCTGGTGGTCGTGCAGCAGGCCGGACACGCCGGCCGCTACGGCCCCAAGCCCTGCCGCGTGCTGGAAACGGTCGGCCACGAGGAAGACCCCCGCGCCGCCTCGCTGATCGCCATCCACAGCCACGGCATCCCCACCGGCTTCTCCGAAGAAGCCGAGCAGGAGGCCAAGGCCGCCAGGGAACCGACGCTGGCCGGCCGCGAGGACCTGCGCGACCTGCCGTTCGTGACCATCGACCCGGTCGACGCCCGCGACCACGACGACGCCGTCTACGCCCATCCCGACGACGCCGAGAACAACAAGGGCGGCTGGATCGTCTGGGTCGCCATCGCCGACGTCGCCGCCTATGTGCGCCCGGGCTCGGCCCTGGACCGCGACGCCCGCGACAAGGGCAACAGCGTCTACTTCCCCGACCGGGTGGAGCCGATGCTGCCCGAGACCCTGTCGAACGGCCTGTGCTCGCTGCGCGAAGGCGAGAACCGCGCCACGCTGGCCGTGCGGATGGTGTTCGACAAGACCGGCCGCAAGACCAGCCACCGCTTCGTGCGCGGCCTGATGCGCTCGGCCGCCAAGCTGTCGTACGAGCAGGCCCAGGCCGCCATCGACGGAACCCCGCCGCCGGCCGGCCAGGATCCCGACAAGGCCCCGCCCCTGCTGGACGCGATCCTGACGCCGCTGTGGGAGGCCTTCCGCCTGATGGGCCGCGGCCGCGAGCAGCGCTCGCCCCTGGCCATCGAAAGCGACGAGCGCCGCATCGTCATCACCAAGGAAGGCGAGATCGCTTCGATCACCCGCCGCGCCAGCCTCGAGGCCCACAAGCTGATCGAGGAGATGATGATCCAGGCCAACGTCTCGGCCGCCGAGAGCCTGGAGGCCAAGCGCTCGCCGCTGATCTACCGCGTGCACGACACGCCCAGCCTGGAGAAGCTGCAGAACCTCGCCGACTTCCTGCAGACCCTGGAGATCCGCTGGAACAAGGGCGAGGCCCCGCAGACCTCGCGGTTCAACAAGCTGCTGGAAGACACCCGCGAGAGCGCGCACGCGGCGATCATCAACGAGGTGGTGCTGCGCACCCAGATGCAGGCCCACTATTCCAGCGACAACATCGGCCACTTCGGCCTGAACCTGGCCAGGTACGCCCACTTCACCAGCCCGATCCGGCGCTATGCCGACCTGATCGTCCACCGCGGCCTGATCCGGGCCCTGGGGCTGGGCGACGACGGCCTCACCGACCAGGATATCGCCCGCATCAAGGACACGGCCGAGGTCATCACCCACGCCGAGCGCCGGGCCATGGCCGCCGAGCGCGACGCCACCGACCGCTACATCGCCTCGTTCCTGGCCGACCGGGTGGGCGCGACCTTCAGCGGCCGCATCACCGGCGTCACCCGCTTTGGCCTGTTCGTGAAGCTGGACGAGACCGGCGCCGACGGCCTGGTGCCGATCTCGAACCTGGGCGAGGAATACTTCGTCCACGACGAGCGCCTGCACTCGCTGGTCGGCGAACGCACCGGCAAGCGCTGGCCGCTGGGCCTGTCGGTCGAGATCCGCCTGCGCGAAGCCACGCCCGTGACCGGCGGCCTGCTGTTCGAGATGCTCAGCGATCCGGTGCCCGCGGATCCGAACCTGCCGCGACCACGGCTCGGGGCGCGGCGTCAGGCGGCGGTGAAGCCGCGCGGGGGACTGCCGAAGGGCGTGCGGCGCGGCAAGCGGCGCTAGCTTCCTTCTCCCCTTGCGGGAGAAGGTGTCATCCGAAGGATGACGGATGAGGGGTCGCACCCACGAAAAACGCCGCGACGGCCGATCGGCTGTCGCGGCGTCTTGCTTTTGAGAGACCCCTCACCCGACCTCGCTCCGCGAGGCCACCCTCTCCCGCAAGGGGAGAGGGATCAGTCCAGGGGCTTCTCGATCTCGTAGACCACGTCGTCGAGCTTCTGCAGCATCAGGGTCTGCGCATCGCGGACGCCCTGGTTGAAGAAGGCCGGCCCGAGCGTTTCGGACAGGAACTCCAGCAGGAAGCCCGCCTCCAGGCCGCTGACCGGCCGATCGAGCTCGTCGCGCATGTAGAGCGTCAGCTTGCGCAGGACGGCCTCGCGGACGTCCTTGTCGAGCTCGATCTTGGCCATGATCAGCCGATCGCGCCGAAGCACCAGGCCAGGACGGACTTCTGGGCGTGGATGCGGTTCTCCGCCTCGTCCCAGGCCAGCGAGCGCGGGCCGTCGAGGACGGCGTCGGTGACTTCCTCGCCGCGGTGGGCCGGCAGGCAGTGCAGGAAGACGCCGTCGTTGGACAGGTCCATCAGGGCGTCATCGACCTGGTAGGGCTCCAGGGCCTTGAGGCGCTCGTCGTGGTCGGTGTCGCCCATCGAGACCCAGGTGTCGGCCACGACCACGTCGGAACCGCGCACGGCCTCCTTGGGGTCTTCCATCATCGTCACCTTGCCGTTCAGGCCGGCGGCGCGGGCCAGGTCGTGCAGGTCGGCGTGATAGACGCTCGGGCAGGCGATCTTCAGCTCGAAGCCCAGCAGCGGGGCCGCGTGGATGAAGCTGGAGCAGACATTGTTGCCGTCGCCGACCCAGGCGATGGTCTTGCCGCCGATGTCGCCGCGATGCTCCTCGATGGTGAGGATGTCGGCCATGATCTGGCAGGGGTGGCTCTTGTCGGTCAGGCCGTTGATCACCGGCACGGTCGAGACCTGGGCGAAGCGCTCGACGTCGGCGTGGCTGTTGGCGCGGATCATCACGGCATCGACCATGCGCGAGAGCACCTTGGCGGTGTCCTCGATGGTCTCGCCGCGGCCCAGCTGCATGTCCGACGAGGTCGAGATGATCGCCGAGCCGCCGAGCTGGCGCATGGCCGCGTCGAACGAGAAGCGGGTGCGGGTCGAGTTCTTCTGGAAGATCATCGACAGCACGCGGTCCTTGGCCGGGGCGTCGGCGTCGACGCGGCCCTTGGGCCAGCCGAGGCGGGCGGTCTTGCGGGCCTTGGCGTCCTCCAGGATCAGGCGCAGCGTGGCGCCGTCGAGCTTCCAGAGGTCGATGAAGTGGCGGGGGGCGGTCATCTCGGGCCACCTTTCCGGAATGAGCTGAAGTGGACGCCTCCGCCGCAGGGACGGAGGCGTCGGGTCAGGGATGCGATCAGGCGGCCGCTTGGGCGCGGACGACCTCGCAGGTCTTTTCGAGCTTGGCCACGGCCTCCTGGGCCTCGGCCAGCGTCAGGTTCAGCGGCGGCAGCAGGCGCACGCAGTTGTCGCCGCCGCCGGCCACCAGCAGCTTCTGGTCGCGGGCCAGGGCCATGAACTCGCGGTTGTTCGAGGCCAGCTTGATGCCGATCAGCAGGCCCTTGCCGCGCACGTCGAGCACGACGTCCGGGAAGCGGTCCTTCAGGCCGTTCAGCTGCTGGGTGAAGTAGCCGGCGATGGTCTTCACGTTGTCGAGGATCTCGGGCGTGTTGATCGCATCGAAGGCCGCCGCACCGACCGCCATGGCCAGCGGGTTGCCGCCGTAGGTCGAGCCGTGAGTGCCGGGCGTCATGCCCTTGGCGCCCTCGTGGCTGGCCAGGCACGCGCCGACCGGGAAGCCGCCGCCCAGGGCCTTGGCCACGCACATGATGTCGGGCTCGGCGCCGTCCGCCCACTCGTGGGCGAAGAGCTTGCCGGTCCGGCCCATGCCGCTCTGCACCTCGTCGAAGATCAGCAGAACGCCGGCCTCGCGGGTGATCTCGCGCAGTTCGACCAGCTGGGCCTCGGTCAGCGACCGCGCCCCGCCCTCGCCCTGCACGGGCTCGATGATGACGCCGGCCGTGGTCGGGCCGATGGCGGCCTTCAGGGCCTCCAGGTCGCCGAACGGCAGCTGGATGAAGCCCGGCAGGCGCGGGCCGAAGCCGTCCAGATAGCCGGCGTTGCCCGAGGCGTTGACCGCCGCGTACGAGCGGCCGTGGAACGAACCGTCGAAGCCGATGATGTCGATCCGCTCCGGATTGCCGGCCACCGCGTGATAGCGGCGGGCGGCCTTCAGGGCGCACTCGATCGCCTCGGTGCCCGAGTTGGTGAAGAACACCACGTCGGCGAAGGTGGCCGCGCACAGCTTGTCGGCCAGCACTTCCTGCTCGGGGATCGTGTAGATGTTGGAGACGTGCCAGAGCTTCTCGCCCTGGGTCTTCAGCGCCTCGACCAGGGTCGGGTGGGCGTGGCCCAGGCCGCAGGTGGCGATGCCCGCCACGCAGTCCAGGTACTCTTCGCCGGCCGTCGAGAACAGTCGCGCGCCTCGGCCTCGCTCGAACGCCAGCGGGGCGCGGCTGTAGACGCCCATGATGTGGTGTTGCGAGGGGTTCGACGACGTCGCAGTGCTCAAAGCGGCCTCCCAAAAGGCAAGAAGCCCCCGGGCTTTCGCGCGGGGACTGGAAGGCCCGACGTTGTCGGCGGGAAGTCCCGGTCTGTCAATGAAATGACCGTGAATTTTGGACGTCAGGGCGCCGGGGACACACCCTGGCGACGCGGGACCGCTACCTTGCCACCGCCGAGCGATCCGTCCTAAGGCTTGGACAGGGGGAGATGCTCGGAGGATCCGCGATGAAGGCCGCCTTGCCCCTGACCCTCGCCCTGCCCCTGGCCTTGCTGAGCCTGACCGGCTGCGCCTCGACGATCGCCCCGCCCGCGCCCGCCGCCGTCACCGGGACCGTGGTCTGGCGCGAGCGGCTCATGCTGCCGCCGACCACGAAGGTGATCGTGCGCCTGCAGGACGTCAGCCTGGCCGACGCGCCCGCCAAGGTGCTGGCCGAGGACGTGATCGAGGGCGTCCGCGCCCCGCCGGCGGCGTTCAAGCTGGCCTATGACCCGGCGTCGATCGTTGCGAACCACCGCTATTCGGTGTCGGCCCGGGTGGAGGTGGACGGCCAGCTGCGCTTCATCAACGACACCCACATCGCCGTGATCAACGACGGCCCGACCAGCGGGGTCGAGGTGCTGATCAAGGGCGTGGGGCGGTAGGCTCGCAAACCTCTTCGCCCTCCCAAACGCGTCATCCCGGGCGAAGGCGCAACGCGCCGTAGACCCGGGACCCAGGGGCCACACGCAATGCGGCCGCCACCGTCTACAGCGCCCAGCCTGACCGCTGAGCCCAGTCCCCTGGGTCCCGGATAAGCGCTGCGCGCTTTCCGGGATGACGACCTTTGGGAACTTTGGGAAAAACCCGCCTCAGCTCTTCAGGCGATACCCGCTGCGGAACAGCGCCCAGCACCACAGGAAGAGGCCGACCGTCAGCACGGCCGTGACCACCACGCCAATGGCGATGCTGCCATCCGCATGGCCGATGAAGCCGTAGCGGAAGCCGTCGATCAGGTAGAAGAAAGGGTTGAAGTGGCTGGCCGTGCGGAACGGCTCGGGCAGCTTGTCGACCAGGTAGAAGGTGCCCGACAGGAAGGTCATCGGCATGATGGCGAAGTTGGTCACCGCCGCCAGCTGGTCGAACTTCTCAGCCCACAGGCCGGCCAACACGCCGGCCAGGCCCAGGATCAGGGCCGCGCCGACGGCGAAATAGAAGATCGCCCACAGGTGCGAGATCTGCAGGCCCGCGCCCGGCAGCACGCCGATCACGGCCGCCGTCACCGCGCCGACCACGACGCCGCGCGTCGCCGCGCCGAGGCCGAAGGCGGCCACCTGCTCCAGCGGGGTCAGGGGCGGCGTCAGGAAGTCAGACGTCAGGCCCATCATCTTGGCCTGGATCAGCGATGACGACGAGTTGGCGAAGGCGTTGTTGAGCACCGCCATCATGATCAGGCCAGGCGCCACGAAATGGCCGAAGGTCACCCCCTCGACCGCCGGGCGGCTGGCGCCGACCGCGACCACGAACACCAGCATGTAGAGCAGCGTGGTGACCACCGGGGCGGCCACGGTCTGCATGCCCACCTTCCAGAACCGGCGGATCTCGCGCTGATAGAGGGTGAGGAACCCGCTCCAGTTCCAGCCGTGATAGTCGCGCGGCTGCGGCGGAACGACGCTGTCTGCCATGTCTCTCATTGGCTCGATCCTGGAAATTCCTTCGCCATGTGCGCCTGGGAAGGGTCGGGCGCAAGCGTCCCGCTTCGAGAATCAATATATTGTTTCTGTGGACAGAGTACCTGGCGCCTATTGTGCGTCTTAACGCATTCTTTACACTATGTGGTAGGTCAGCCGCCGGCGGGGCGTGCTGTACACCAGATGTAGGGTCATGGCGAGGTGGGGTTCTCGTCGTGGCGCCTTTTTTAGGCGGAGAAGGCCATGAGCTGGACTGACGAACGGGTCTCCACCCTCAAGAAGCTTTGGCTGGACGGGCTGTCCGCCAGCCAGATCGCCAAACAACTCGGCGGGGTCACCCGCAACGCCGTGATCGGCAAGGTCCATCGTCTGGGCCTGTCGGGTCGCGCCGCGCCGTCGCAACCGGCTCGCCCGGCCTTCAAGGCGCCGCGCCCGGCTCGTCCGGCCGCCACCGCCATGCCGGCCGCGCCGCGCCGCGTGGTCGCCGCCGAACCGGTCGCCCCGGCCCCGGCTCCGGTCGCGGCTCACCAGCAGCCGTCGGTTCCGGTCCTGCGCAACGAAGCCCCCGGCTCGGCCACCGTGCTGACCCTCGGCGCCCACATGTGCAAGTGGCCGATCGGCGACCCGTCGTCGGACGGCTTCACCTTCTGCGGCCGCCGCTCGTCGGAAGGCCCCTACTGCGTCGAGCACGCCCGGGTGGCCTACCAGCCGCAGCAGACCAAGAAGAAGGGCGGCGCCACCGAGCTCGCCCGCTCGCTGCGCCGCTACATCTAGCGCCAGCAAAAAAGACAAGAAGAGAAGCGTCGGCAAGGCGCTCTCGCCATGCAGCCCTCCCCGTTCCGCGGGGAGGGCTTTATGCTGCCCCCGATGACCGACCTCGCCCCCGATTCCAACGCGCCCGCCTATTCCGTCTCGGAACTGGCCTTCGCGCTGAAGCGCACGCTGGAAGACCGCTACGGCTTCGTGCGGCTGCGTGGTGAGCTTTCCAAGGTCACCCACCACTCCAACGGCCACGTCTACCTGACCATCAAGGACGACAAGGCCGCCATCGACGGCGTGGTCTGGAAGGGCAATGTCCGCCAGCTGCAGATCCGGCCCGAGCACGGGCTGGAGGTCATCGTCACCGGCAAGATCACCACCTATCCCGCCGGCTCGCGCTACCAGATCGTCATCGAGACCATGGAGGCCGCCGGGGTCGGCGCACTGCTCGCCCAGCTGGAGCGGCTGAAGGCCAAGCTGCATGCCGAGGGCCTGTTCGCGGCGGACCGCAAGCGTCCCCTGCCCTCGATGCCGGCCGTGGTCGGGGTGATCACCAGCCCGACCGGGGCGGTGATCCGTGACATTCTCCATCGCATCCGCGACCGCTGGCCCTGCCGGGTTCTGGTCTGGCCCTGCGTGGTCCAGGGCGACGCCGCCGCCGGCCAGGTCAGCGCCGCCATCCGCGGTTTCAACGCCATCGCGCCCGGCGGCCCGGTGCCGCGCCCCGACATCCTGATCGTCGCCCGGGGCGGCGGCTCGGTCGAGGACCTGTGGGCCTTCAACGACGAGGGCCTGGCCCGCACCGTGGCCGAGGGGACGATCCCGCTGATCTCGGCCGTCGGCCACGAGACCGACACCACCCTGATCGACTTCGTCTCCGACCGCCGCGCGCCGACCCCGACCGCCGCCGCCGAGATGGCCACGCCCGTGCTGGCCGAGCTGCGGGCCCTGGTCAGTGACTACGACCGCCGCCTGAACACCTGCGGCGGCCGCGTGATCGAGGAGCGCCGCACCCGCCTGATCAGCGCCGCGCGCGGCCTGCCCCGTCCCGCCGACCTGCTGGCCCTGGCCCAGCAGCGCCTGGACCTGGCGGTGCGCGGCCTGCCCCGCCTGGACGACCTGACCGCCCCGGCCGAGCGCCGCTTCAAGGAGGTCGCCGCCCGCCTGGACGCGGCCCTGCAGCGCAACACCGACATCCATGCCCGCGACCTCCTGAAGGTCACCGCCCGCCTCTCGCCCGACACCCTGCACCGCCAGCGCGCCGACTGCGGGCGACGGGTCCAGGACCTGGGCCGGCGCCTGGACCTGGCGGCGGCCCGCGTTCCCGAGCGCGTGGCCCAGCACGCCCGCCTTCCGGCCCTGCAGGAGCGGCTGAACGCCGTGGCCAAGCGGCGGCTGGAGCGCGAGACCGACCGCCTGGTCGCCCTGGACAAGCTGCGGGTGTCGCTGAACCCCGAGCGGCCGCTGGAGCTGGGCTTCGCCCTGGTCCGCAAGGCCGACGGCACGATCGCCCGTTCGGCCGCCGAACTGGCCAGCGGCGAACGCGTGAACCTGAAGTTCAAGGCCGGCGACCGCGACGCGGTGATCGACGGCGAAGGCGGGACGCCCGTCCCGCCCGCGCCCGTCGCCGCGCCGCCGCCGCGTCCGGCGCCCAAGCCGAAGGCCCCGCCGCCGCCGTCCGATCAGGGCAGCCTGTTTTGACCTCGCGCGGGACCGCCTCCCTGTTCCCCGGACCCCAACTGGCGTAAAAGACCCTCATGAACGCGTTCGATCCCAATCTCGGCAAGGCCGGCGGTCCGGCCACCCTGCACTACGGCGACGGCGAATTCGCCGTCCTGAGCCCCGGCCAGTTCGTGCTGTGCGCGGTCACGGGCGCCCGGGTGTCGCTGGACGCCCTGCGCTACTGGAGCCCCGAACTGCAGGAAGCCTATGCGGGCCCGACCGAGGCCCTGAAGCGCTGGCAGGAGAGCCGGGGCTGAACCGCCGCGCCGCGCTCGTCCGCCTGACGGCCGGCGCGACCGGCGTCCTCCTCGCGTCGCCCCTGGCGTCGATCGCGCGCGCCGCCGCGCCCGGCCTGACCCTGTCGGGCCGCTTCGTGCAGGGCGGCGCGGTCGTGGGCCATACCGCGCCCCGCGCCACGGTGCTGCTGAACGGCGCGCCGGCCACCCAGGCCTCGGCCGACGGCTGGTTCGTGATCGGCTTTGACCGCGACGCCCCGCCCCCGGCCCTGATCACCGTCGAGACCCCCGACGGTTCGGCCAACCACCAGGCGACGATCGCGCCGGGGACCTTCGACATCCAGCGCATCGACGGTCTGGCCCAGGACCAGGTGGCGCCCAGCGATCCTGCCCTGCTGGCCCGCATCGCCGCCGAGGGGCAGCGCAAGGCGGCCGGCTTCGCCAGCCGGATCGACGCCGACTATTTCCGCACCGGCTTCATCTGGCCGGTCCAGGCCACGCGGCGCTCGTCCAGCTTCGGCGGCCAGCGCATCCTGAACGGTGAGCCCAAGCGTCCGCACTACGGCGTCGACCTGGCCGCTCCGGTCGGAACGCCCGTGGCGGCCCCGGCCGCCGGGGTCGTCAGCTTCGCCGAGACGGGCCTGCACTTCGAGGGCGGGCTGATCCTGATCGACCACGGCCAGGGCCTGATCACCGCCTATCTGCACCTGTCGCGCATCGACGTGGCCGCCGGCCAGGCCGTGGCCCAGGGCCAGCGGATCGGCGCGGTCGGCCAGGAGGGCCGCGCCACCGGCCCGCACCTCTGCTGGCGCATGAAATGGCGCGACCAGAACCTGGACCCGTCCCTGCTGGTGGGCCTGATGGCTGGCAAGCCGCAACCACACGCTTAACGAGACTTCCGATTGCAAAATTCGCCTGTCAGGGGATCGACAGGCCGTTAACTGTACAGTATCCCCCGCCATCCCCTTTTTCCGCGATGGAGGCTTCACTCGCATGTCGGCGACGCTTGAGCAGCTGCGCTTCCTGCTGGTGGACGACAACCATCACATGCGGACCATCGTCTCGACGATCCTCAAGGGCGTCGGCGTGCGGCACGTCTTCGAGGCCATGGACGGCGCCGAGGCCCTGCAGGTGGTCCGCGACCACCAGATCGACATCGCCATCGTCGACTTCCGCATGTCGCCCCTGGACGGCGTGCAGTTCACCCAGCTGGTGCGCCAGTCGCCCGACAGCTCCGACCCGTTCCTGCCGATCATCATGCTGACCGGCTTCGCCGAGCGGCATCGGGTGTTCGAGGCCCGCGACGCCGGGGTGACCGAGATCGTCGTCAAGCCGGTCACGGCCCGCTCGCTGCTGGACCGCATCAACACGGTGATCTTCAAGCCCCGGCCGTTCATCCGCACCGAGGACTATTTCGGCCCCTGCCGTCGCCGCCGCGACGACCCCACCTACGACGGCCCGCGTCGCCGGGGCAACGAGCGGATGCTGGAGCTCTAATCCTCCCCCGAGGTGTCGGCAAAGCCGACGGAGGGGGCTCAGTCGCCCCGCGCCGCCAGTTCGGCGTAGACCTCGTTCGGCCAGCGGCGGTGGACCCAGAACCATTCCTCGGGCCGTTCGCGGATGCGCTCTTCCATGAAGGCATTGACCAGCCTGACCCCCGCCTCGATGTCGGCGGTGCGGTCGCCGGTGTTGGGCAGGTGGATCGGGTCGTGGACCACCGCCCGGAAGCGCGCCCCCTTGGTGCGCTGCACCGACATCGGCTGCAGCACCGTGCCGAAACGAAGCGCCAGGCGCGAAGGCCCGGGCGCGGTGCGCACCGGATGGCCGAAGAACAGGCCATCGACCCCGGTGTTGAACTTCTGGTCGTTCATCAGCGCGACCGACTTGCCCTGCTTCATGCCCTCGAGCAGCTCGCGCGCGCCGTCGCCGCCCTTGGGCGCGAACAGCCGCACGCCGTAGCGGAAGCGGCTGGCCTTGATGCGATCGTCGACATACGGATTGTTGGCGGCGCGATAGGTCATCTCGCAGACGACGCCGGAATCCACGATGGCCGCGGGCATCACCTCCCAGTTGGACAGGTGTCCCGAAACGAAGACGACCGGGACCTTCTCGGCGGCGATCTGGAACAGGCGCTCCTGGTTGACCACCTCGACCCGGCCGGTGGACGGCAGGATCTTGTCCATCAGCGGGAACTCGGCGAACGTCCGGCCCAGGCCGTCCCATTGCGCCTTGAGCATGGCCTCTCGCCAGGCGTCGTCCTTGTCGGGGAAGGCCAGCTTCAGATTACGCGTCGCCACCTTGTGGGCGCCGCTCAAGGGCCCGAAGGTGCGGCCCAGCCAGCCGCCGAACGCCGAGGCGGCGTCGACGCCGAGCAGGCGCACCAGGCCGATGAAGAGGTCGAAACCCAGCGCCTCAGCGCGCCACAGAAGATCCTGGCCCAGCGGCCGACGCTTATCCGACATGAACCCTTAGTAGCCTGCTTCGTGGACGAGTGGGACTCGCGGCGTGTGTCGGCGCGCGGGGTTCGCCCGGCACGCGACTTGCGGATGCCAACCCAGGCCGTTCCGTTCTGGGACGGAAACATGAAATCGGGGCGTCATCATGGGCAACGACATTGATGTTTATCTGGGCAAGCGATTGCGGCGTCGGCGCCGTCTGCTGGGCCTGACTCAACAACAGCTGGCCGGCACCGTCGGGGTGCGCTTCCAGCAGATCCAGAAGTACGAATGCGGCGCCAACCGCATCTCGGCCGCTCGCCTGTGGCAGCTGTCCGAGGCGCTGGAGGTTCCGGTCGGCTACTTCTACGACGGCCTGTCGGACCGTGCGATGAAGGAAACCGCCGCCGAGGCCGAAGGCGGCGAGATGTTCGCCCGCAAGGAAACGCTGGACCTGGTCCGCGCCTACTACCTGCTGGGCGAGCGTCCGCGTCGGCGCCTGCTGGACCTGGCCAAGTCGCTGAACGGCGGCGAGCCCATCGAAGCCTAGGATCGAGATCGTGAACGGTGGCGTCGAGTCGAAGGGCGGGCTAAATCCCGCCCTATGACCCTCGCCGCCGATCACCTCGCTCAACTCGACGCCTTCGTCGTCGACCTCAATCGCGCTTCGGCCGCGGCGATCCTGCCGCTGTTCCGGGCCGACCACGGGCTGGAAGACAAGGGTGCGGGCAAGAACCTGCCGCGCGACAGCCACGCCGCCTTCGACCCAGTGACCGAGGCCGACCGCGGCGCCGAGGCGGCGATCCGCAAGCTGATCGCCGAGCGCTATCCTGATCACGGCGTGATCGGCGAGGAATACGGCGAGGACCGCCCGGACGCCGAGTTCGTCTGGGTGCTGGACCCGATCGACGGCACGCGCGCCTTCATCTCGGGCCTGCCGCTCTGGACCACCCTGATCGGCCTGCGCCATCAGGGCCGCTCCGTGCTGGGTTCGATCGGCCAACCCTATACGGGCGAGATCTTCATCGGCTCGGCCGCCGGTTCGCGCCTGCTGTCGCGGGGCGGCGAGCGGGCGATCCAGGTGCGCGAGTGCGCCGACCTGACCGACGCCGTCATCGCCACCACCGATCCCGAAGCCTGTTTCGACGGCGCCGAGCTGGGCGCCTGGCGCCAGGTGCGCGCCGCGGCCAAGCTGGCCCGCCTGGGCTGCGACGCCTACGCCTACGCCATGGTCGCCATGGGCAAGATGGACATGGTGATCGAGGCCGGCCTGAAGTCGTGGGACGTCGAGGCGGCCATTCCGCTGATCGAGGGCGCGGGCGGGGTCGTCACCAACTGGCGCGGCGAACCCATCGGCCCGGACGGCGGCCAGATGGTGATCTCCGGCGACCGCCGCTGCCTGGACGAGGCTCTGGTCAGTCTGAGACGTTCGGCGAAATAAGCGGCTCGCGCGGCGCGACCCGGTCGACGGTCTCGTCGAAGGCCCGCCAGAAGACCTCCCGGCGCGGATCGGTCTCGATCAGGATTTCGTGGAAGGCGCCCGGCACCTCCACATAGCGTCCGTTCGGAAGACGGGCGGCGATCCGCTGCTCGTCGACATTGAGCACGCGGTTGTCCAGTTCGGCGCCGACGATCGTCACGGGGATCGTGACGGTCTCCACCCTTCCCGCCCCCCGCAGCCAGGCGCAGGCCGAGATGGCGAAGTCCGCCCAGCCCCAGGTCATGCCGCCCAGGGCGATGCGCGGATCGGCGCGCAGCTGGGCCACGTAGCGGTCGTAGCGCGCCTCGTCGTGGGTCAGGGCGTCGCCGACGAAGGTCTGGGCCAGCGGATCGTAGCGCCCGCCCTGCACATAGGCGCCGGACAGGCCGACGCGCGACAGGGTCCAGGACAGGGGCGCGGCCACCCAAGGCGGCACGCCGGCCGTGTTCAGCCCCAGCATCGGCGCGGACAGGACCGCCGCCGAGAAACGCGTCTCGCCGTGGGCCAGGTCCAGCATGGCCAGGCAGCCGCCCATCGAATGGGCCAGAGCGATCCAGGGCTTGGGCAGTCGCGCCTCGAAGACGTCGAGCAGGGCCGTGTGGTCGGCGAGGAAGGTCTTGAAGCCCCGGGCGTGGCCCTTCAGGCGGTCGGGCAAGCCCCGGGCCGAAAGCCCCTGGCCGCGCCAGTCATGGACCAGCACCACGAAGCCGCGGGCCAGCAGGTCCTCGACAACCTCGAAATACTTCTCGATCGGCTCGCTGCGGCCCGGGCTGAGCACCACCGATCCCCGGGGATGACCCTCGGGCTGAAACAAGGCGGCGCGGAGGGTCGCCCCGTCCGCGCCGCTGAACCACTCTGCCTTTCCATGATCGGGGACCGGCGCCTCGGGAATCGAGACCAGCGACGCGGCGTCCCCCATGGATCAGCGCATCTTCGCGAAGAGAGCCGCCATCTTCGACTGCAGGGCCATGGCCGTGCCCATGTCCGACAGCTTCAGCTTGCCGGTCATGACCGCCATGGTCGGGTCCAGCGAGCCGGCGCCGATGGCCAGCAGGTCGTCCATCGACAGGGTCATGGTCAGGTCGGCGGGCTTGTCTTCGTTGGTCACCGAACCGCCATCGATGTGGATGACGCCGGCGTCCTTCAGGTCGAACTTCAGGCTCTTGCCCAGGCCGCTGTCGTCGCCGACGGCGCCTTTGATACGATCGGTGATTTCCTGCAACGTAGCCATGTGCGCGTCTCCCTCTGTGGCGCGTGGATTCTGGGCGGCACACTGGCCGCTGGATCGCGGCGAGTAAACACTGTTCAGACGCGCGGCCGGCTATTTCTTTGTGACAAAATAGTCCACCGCCGCCGGGGTTTTGGCCAAACGGACGCGGGACGCGCCCTTGAACTGGTCGGGCTGGAAAACGACGCCGCCCGCGCCGGCGGGCAACGGCTTGGAGCTTCCGTTGGGGAAGATCGCCACCCCGGAATCGACCGCCTTGAACGTCAGCCCGTCCATCTGCGGGGCCATCAGGGCCATGGGGCCGGCGGCCTTGCGGATGGTCCTGTTGGACTCCTCAACCGTGGCGACCAGCTCCCGCGCGTCGTATTCGGCGGCCGGCTTCAGCACCGGGTCGAGCAGCATGCTGGAGCCCAGCTTGGTGTCGGCCGGCACGTCGAAGCCGACCTGGGCCTTGGCCTGCAGTTGGGCCAGGGTGGGCGTGCGCTCGAAGCGCCCTTCCCCGTCGATCGGCAGCGGAGTGCGCGCGCCGTTGGATTCGATCAGGGTCGCCTTGACGCCGTTCGCCCGCTTGCCGTCGCGCAGCAGGGCGTAGGACACCCTGATCCTGGACCGCTCGGCGGCCGGCACCTTCAGGAAGGCCTCCAGGAACGAGAAGACCTTGCCGGCGGGCGCGACCTTGCCCGCTTGGGCCGACGCCGCGGACGGGATCGCGGCCGCCAGGGCCAGGAAGACGAGAACCGAGGCGACGGCGCGCTTGCTCAGGCTCATTTGGGCTTCACGAACTTGAGGGTCATGCGGTCGCTCTCGCCGATGGCGTCGTACTTGGCGTGGTCGAAACCAGGCTCGGCCGGCTCGCCGCGCGGCGCCGACAGCCGGGTCGGCGGCAGGGTCCAGACGCCGAACGGATGGTCCTTGGTGTCCTTGGGATTGGCGTTGATCTCGCTTTCGCCCGCCAGGACGAAGCCGGCCTCCTTGGCCATCTCGATCACATAGGCCTGCTGCACGTAGCCGTCGGCGGCCAGCACGTCCTGCACCCGCCCTGGTTCGCCGCGATGCTCCTCGATCCCCAGCACGCCGCCGGGCTTCAAGGCGGTCAGGGCCTCGCGGAACGCCTTCTCGGCCAAGCCCGCGGCCATCCAGTTGTGCAGGTTGCGCAGGAACAGCACCAGGTCGGCCGAGCCGGGCGGCACGACGGGACCGCTGGTCGGCCCGAACGCCGTGATCGTCACGTCGCCATAGACCTTCTTCTTGTCGGCCAGCTTGCGCTGATAGGCCTCGACCGCCGCCTTGGCGGCGGGGTCGTCCGGCAGGTCGGTCTGCAGCGAGGCGGCGTACAGCTTGCCGCCGGTCGCAGCCAGATAGGGCGCCAGGATGTCGGTGTACCAGCCCGTGCCCGGCCAGAACTCGACCACGGTCTGGCCCGGCTTGAGTCCCCAGAACTCCAGGCTCTCGACGGGATGGCGCCAGGCGTCGCGGGCCTTGTCGGCGGGCGAGCGCCAGTCGCCCTGGGTCGCGTCCTTCAGGGTCATGACCCCGGTCTTGGCCGCCGGCTTGGCGTCCTCGGGCTTGGCGGCCTTACGGCCGCATCCCGCCAGGCTCAGCGCCGCCGCGCCCGTCAGCAAGCCTCGTCGCGACCATCGAACTCTCGGACCCATGCCGCCACCCGCCATCACTTCACGCCCCCGATCATGCACCCGACCTTGGCGAAACGGCGCCCTGGCCGGTCAAAGTCCCGCTCGTCCGCCGTCAGCCCGGTTTGCGGAAGCGCAGCGTCATCCGGTCGCTTTCGCCGATGGCGTCGTACTTGGTCCGATCGAAGGCCGGATCGGCCGGCTGGCCGCTGGGCGCGGTCTGCCGGGTCGGCGGCAAGGTCCAGACCCCGAACGGGTGGTCCTTGGTGTCCTTGGGGTTGGCGTTGATCTCGGAGCTGGCGTCCAGCTTGAAGCCGGCCTTCTCGGCCAGGGCCACCACCGTGGCCGTCGCCAGGTAGCCGTCCGCGCCCTTGTCGCTCTCCGACTTGGGATCGGCGCGATGGTCCTCGATGGCCAGGATGCCGCCCGGCTTCAGCACCGCGAAGAAGTCGGCGAAGATCTTGTCGGCCACGCCGGGCTGGACCGTCCAGTTGTGGACGTTGCGCGCCGTCAGCACCAGGTCGGCCGAACCCGCCGCGCCCAGGGGGCCGGCGACCGGCCCGAAGTTCACGAACCGCACGGTCCCGTACTTGGCCGGGTCCATGAAGCGCATCTCGAAGTTCGCCCTGCCCTTGCGGGCCCCGTCCGAGATCTTCGGATTGGCCAGGTCGGCGACGCCGGCGACGTACACGCCGCCGGTGGCCCTAGCGTAGGGCGCCAGGATCTCGGTCCAGTAGCCGCCGCCCGGCGAGACCTCGATCACCGTCTGCTTGGGCTTCAGCCCCCAGAAGGTCAGGCTGTCATAGGGATGGCGGGCGCCGTCGCGGGCCACGTTGGCCGGCGTACGATCGGGCGAGGCGATGGCCGCCTGCAGCGCCGCGTCGGCGGCGAAGACCGGCGTGGCGGCGAGGCAAAGCGTCGCGGCGGCGAACAGGAGGAGATGGCGGCGGCAGGTCATCGTCGGAGCTCTCCAAGGCGGGCCAAGGGGCCGGGGCGAGCCGACCTTAACGGTGAGCGAACGGCGATCAAGCGATTCACCGTCAAGCTGCCCATTCAACCCCTTGAAGTCGAAAAACGGCTCACCACCTTGGTTTTGAAGGCGCTGGGAACCCGGGCCTTCCAGATCGCCGGCGACGCCAATTCGGGTCGCCAAGGGTCTGAACCTATTGAACAACCTTGCTTTGAAAGAAGGATGTCATCATGCGTACGATCGACCTGTCGCCCCTGTACCGCTCCGTCGTCGGTTTCGACCGCCTGGCCGCCCTGCTGGACGCCGCCTCGAACGAAGCCGCCTCGGGCTATCCCCCCTACAATATCGAGCGCACCGCCGAGAACGCGTACCGCATCGAGATCGCCGTCGCCGGCTTCAAGCCGGAAGAGCTCGGCATCGAGGTGAAGGAGAACCTTCTCACCGTCACCGGTCGCAAGCCGGCCAATGACGAGACCAAGCGCTATCTCCATCGCGGCCTGGCCGAGCGCAACTTCGAGCGCCGCTTCCAGCTGGCCGACTACGTGGTCGTGACCGACGCGGCCCTTTCCGACGGCCTGCTGTCGATCTCGCTGAAGCGCGAGCTGCCCGAGGCGCTCAAGCCCCGCACGATCGAGATCAAGGCCGGCGCGCCCCTGATCGAGGGCGACAAGATCGAAGGCGAGAAGGCAGCCTAACACCACCTTCGCGCGTTACCGTATCTCCCCTCTAGACTTTGCAGGGCGGCGCTCCGGCGCCGCCCTTTTTTCTGGCCGTCGAGGACCGGCTCAGGCCGGCGCGAAGTCCAGGCCCTGGACCTGGCCCAGGTCGCAGTCCCGCAGGCTGGTCTTGCTCAGCCGCGCGCCGGTGAAATCCGCGCCGCGCAGGTCGGCGCCGTCGAGCACCGCCTCGCTGAGGTCGGCGGCCTGCACCAGGGCGTAGCGCAGCCGGGCGGCCTTCAGGTTGACCAGGGTCTTGCGCTCGGGCCCCAGCGGCAGGGGCGACAGGAAGGCCTGGCGCAGGTCGGCCTTGGTCAGGTTGGCTCCGGCCAGCTTGGCGCCGCGCAGGTCGGCGCCGCGCAGATTGGCCATGCGCAGGTCGGCGTTGCGCAGGTCCGCGCCCTGCAGCTGGGTTCCGGACAGGTCGATCCCGACCATGCAGGCGCCGGCCGCGCTCATCGCCGTCAGCCGCAGCCCCTTGAGCCGGTCGCCGAGCGGACGCAGGTCCTCGCCGTCCAGCCGCGCGGGCTCGCCTTCCTTGCCGCCGGTCTTGCACCAGGCCTGGTTGGCCAGGCAGCGGCGGTGGATCTCCTCGACGCGGGACAGGGCCCGCTCGGTGGAGGCCGCCAGGCAGCCCTGCATCGCCGCGCCGCTGGTGCGGGCGGTGGAGGTGTCGACCCCCGCCATCACCGCGCCGGTCAGGTTGGCGCCTTCCAGGTTCGCGCCCTTGACGTCGGCGCCGTCCAGGATGGCCCCGCTCAGATTGGCTTCCTTGAGATTGGCCCCCGACAGCTTGGCGCCGCGCAGCGAGCAGTCGCTGAAGTCGGCCTTGAAGGCCGAGACCCCGGTGAACTGCGAGCCGTCCAGGGTCGCCCCCGAGAAGTTGACCTCGTCGACCTCGCCATTGCGGCTTTCGTGACGGACCGTCTCAAGTCCCTTGCGGGGATGCGGGATGGCCACCTGCCCTTCCCGGAAATCGGCCTGGGTCAGGTCGGCCTGCGACAGGTTCGCACCGCGCAGACAGGCGCCGCGCAGGTCGGCGCGGACCAGCACCGCCTGGCGCAGGTCGGCCTTGCGCAGGTCGGCGCCGAACAGGTTGGCCCGCTCCAGCCGCGTGCGGACCATGCGGCAGCCGTCGAGGATGGAGGCCGAGAAGTCGGCGTCGGCGAGGTTGCGGAAAGACAGGTCCAGGCCCGACAGGTTCATGAAGCGCAGCGAAGCCCGCTTGCCGCCCTGCTTGCCCGTGACGAATTTCTCGTGCGCCGCCACGATCATGTCGAGCTCGGCCTGGCTCAGTCGCCGCCGTCCCGCAATGCTCTGCGCCGCGCTCATGTCTTACGCACGTCCCCCGAAAACCCCTTGATCCTGTTGAGGAATAACGGCGATCGACGAGCGAAGCGTTAAGGCCGCGCCGTTTTGCCGCAACTTTCGCGGAAGAATCTCGGAAAATTCGCCGTTAGCGCTACCTTGGCGCTAGATCACGTCGTCCAGGCCGCGCGCCCCGAGGCGGATGGCGCCGGTGACGTCGATGTCCTTGAGCAGGGCGTTCGTGAAGTTGGCGCGCGACAGGTCGGCGCCGCTCAGGCAGGCCTGGCGCAGGTCGGCCCGGGCCAGGTCGGCGTTGGTCAGCAGGGCCCCGGTCAGGTCGCTGGGCAGCAGGCGGTCGCGGCCGATCAGCAGCGGACCCAGCTGGGCCTCGCGCAGGTCCGAGCCGGCCAGCTTGGCGCCCTTCAGCCGCGCCCCGCGCAGATCGGCCCGACGCAGGTTGCACGAGCGCAGGTCGGCGCCCTCCAGCTGCGCGCCCTGCATCTGCACGCTTTCCATGTCCAGGCCGTAGAACACCGCCCCCTTGGCCGACAGGGCCGTCAGGTTGAAGCCGCGCACGGACTTCAGATTGCGCAGGTCGGCCTTGTCGAACACCGAGGGCTTGCCCTCGGCGCCGCCGGTCTCGCACCACTTGGCGTGGTCGGCGATCATCTGCTCGTAGGGCATCTCGGACACGTCCTTGCCCGACGCCTTGTCGGTCAGGGCGCCGTCCATGTTGGTGTCGTTGATGTTCCAGGACATCGTCTTGGCGCCGACCAGCACGGCGTTGCGCAGGTCGGCCCCGACCAGGTTGGCGCCCGACAGGTCGGCCCCGGCCAGGTTGGCCCCGTTGAAATTGGCCTGTTTGAGGTTGGCGCGCACCAGCTTGGCGTCCTTGAGGATCGCGTCGCTGAAGTCGGCCTTGGTGGCGATGATGCCCGACAGGCGCGAGCGTTCCAGGTTGGCGCCGGCCAGGATCGCGCCGGTCGCCTGGGCCTCGCGCTGGACGGGCTCGATGATGCGGTAGCCTTCCTTGCGGTCGGCGGCGGCGATCTGGCCCTCGCGCAGGTCGGCCTCGAACAGGTCGGCGCCGGTCAGGTTGGCGCCGCGCAGGCTGGAGCCGCGCAGGTCGGTGCGGCGCATCGAGGCGTCGGTCAGGTCCGAGCCCTGCATGTCCGCGCCGTACATGGTGGCGTTGTCGAGCTTGGCCCGCCGCATGTCGCAGCCGACCATCAGGGCGCCGGTGAAGTCGGCGTCGCACAGATTGCGGCCGGCGACCGACAGGCCCGAGAGATCGCAGAAGGCGAAAACGGCGCGAGCGCCGCCCATCCGAGCCGACCACAGACGGTCATGCTTGGCGCAGATCACGTCCACATCGTGCTGCGTCAGGCGCTTGTGCTCTTGGCCTGCCGCGGGAGGGGCGCTCATGGCTGCTCGTATCGACTCCCCGAAGGGCTGGACTCCGACAATGCGTCATGCCGGATTAACGCTGAGTTTCCAAGTATTTCGGGACACCGAGGCCCAGCTTGCCCCGGCGTCCCGAACCATGTCAGCGCGCCGTCGGCAGGGGCTGGGCGCGGCTCTCGTCGAGATAGCGCGCGCCGGTCGGCTTGAGGCCGGCGTCTAGGTCGATGACCAGCGGATTGCCGGTCGGGATCTCGACGTGGACGATGTCGGCGTCGGGCACGTCGAACAGGTGCTTGACGATGGCGCGCAGCGAATTGCCGTGGGCGGCCACCAGGATCGTCTCGCCGGCCTTCAGCTTGGGGGCGATGGCCGCCTCCCAGTAGGGCAGCACGCGCACCAGGGTGGTCTTCAGGCTTTCGGTGCTGGGCAGGTCCTTGCCGGCGTAGCGGCGGTCCTTGCCGAAGTCGTACTCGCCGCCCGGGGCCAGCTCCGGCGGCGGGATGTCGTAGGACCGGCGCCAGATGGTGACCTGCTCCTCGCCGTGCTTCTCGGCGGTCTCGGCCTTGTTCAGCCCGGTCAGGCCGCCGTAGTGGCGTTCGTTCAGGCGCCAGTCCTTGGTCACCGGCACGAAGCTCTGCTGGGCCGCGTCCAGCGCCAGGTTACAGGTGCGGATGGCCCGGGTCTGGACCGAGGTGAAGGCGTCGTCGATCTCGATGCCGGCGGCCTTGATCAGCTCGCCGCCCTTGCGGGCCTGGGCCTCGCCCTCGGCCGTCAGGTCCACGTCCACCCAGCCGGTGAAGCGGTTTTCGAGATTCCACTGGCTTTGGCCGTGGCGGAGCAGGACGAGAACGGGCATCGGACCTCCAGGATGTGTCGGAGCGCGGGCTAAGCCCCGGCCGCCTTCGCGTCAAGCGCCCTGCCCCCGCCGTCGCCCTTCTCTCGCCCTTCTCTCCTCCGGGCGGCGTGCTATAGGCAGGCCATGCCCGATCGCATCCTCATGCCCTTCCTGGCGCTCATCGGCCTGGCCCTGATCGCGTTCTCGCTCGTCTGGCCGCAAGGCTACGGCGCCCGCTCGCCGGGTCCGTTCGGCTCGGTCCCGATCCAGCAGACGCCGGAAATGCGCGTGAAGATCCAGCGCGAGAAGGACGCCGCGGCCCAGCGCGATCAGCAGGCCCGCCAGCAGATGAGCGACGCCCGCGAAGCGGCGGCGAGCGCCCCGTGAGCGCCTTCAACGCCATCGCCGTCGGCCAGCGGGTCCTGAACACCGAGGCCCAGGCCCTGTCGGCCCTGTCGGCCGCCCTGGACGAGTCGTTCGTCCGCGCCGTCGAGGCCCTGTTCGACGCCAAGGGCCGGGTCGTCTGCACCGGCATCGGCAAGTCGGGCCACGTGGCGCGCAAGATCGCCGCCACCCTGGCCTCGACCGGCTCGCCGGCGATGTTCGTGCACGCCGCCGAGGCCAGCCACGGCGACCTGGGCATGATCGGCCAGGGCGACGTGGTCCTGGCCCTGTCCAAGTCGGGCGAGGCGCGCGAGCTGTCCGACACCCTGGCCTACGCCAAGCGGTTCTCGATCCCGATCATCGCCGTCACCGCCGTGGCCGACAGCCAGCTGGGCCGGGCGGGCGATATCCTGCTGCTGCTGCCCGACGCGCCGGAAGCCACGGCCGAGGTCAGCGCCCCGACCACCTCGACCACGCTGCAGATGGCCCTGGGCGACGCCCTGGCCGTGGCCCTGCTGGAGCGGCGCGGCTTCACGGCCAGCGACTTCCGCGTCTTCCACCCGGGCGGCAAGCTGGGCGCCATGCTGCGCACGGTCGGCGACCTGATGCACGGCGAGGGCGAACTGCCCCTGACCCGCGAGGACGCGCCCATGCCCCAGGCGCTGCTCGAGATGAGCGAAAAGCGCTTCGGCGCGGTCGGCGTGGTGGCGCCCGACGGGACCCTGGCCGGCCTGATCACCGACGGCGACCTGCGCCGCCACATGGACGGACTGATGGATCACGTGGCCGGCGAGGTCATGACCCGCGCGCCCCTGACCATCTCGCCCGGCGCCCTGGCGGCCGAGGCCCTGAAGCTGATGAACGAGCGGCGCATCACCGTCCTGTTCGTGGTCGACGACGGCCGCCCGGTGGGCATCCTGCACGTGCACGACCTGCTGCGGGCCGGCGTGATCTGAGGCCGGGGACATGCCCTTGCGGCGTGTCCCCAAGACCTGGCTCCGTGGAGGCTGATGGGGACACGCGCGAGCGCATGTCCCTGGCCGGGAAGCCCGGCGGGTGATGGGAAGGGTGCGAAGCGCCCGGGCCTCGCCCGGATGATTTGCAGTTTTGAATACCGTTTCGACGAAGACAGGCGCTTCGCGCGGAGCCGTTATCCGGTGAGCGTTCGAGACGCGGGGTTTTAACCCGCTCCCGCTTTACGCCCCCGACGGGCGGGGTGCTGGCCGCCCCCCGGACCGCCTGGGCGATTTCAGCCCAGGCCTGCCGCGTCCGCCGATCCTCCGCCGCCTGGGCTTCGTCTTCACAGAAGAACCTGCCCAGGACCGCCGCGAAGGCGTCACTCAAGACCACCGGCGAGCGCTTCCCGCTCGTCCACCCCTGAGAGCCATTCGGTCGCCGGCCGGACGCCCTTCCCATGCCTTCAGGTGACATCAGGATACGGGCGCCTGGAAGGGTGAGGACAAGTTCGGTCGAGAAAGTTTAAGGCTTTGAAATCGCCGGAGTTCGTTCGCTATCCGCCGAGCGTAAGTCGCTCAGCCGGGGACATGCCCTCGGGCGTGTCCCCATCGGCATGCACGGGGCCAAGTCTTGGGGACACGCCCAAGGGCATGTCCCCGTCGGGCCTGTCCCTCCAGATTTGGGCCAGGCCCGAAAATCAGCTTAGCTGCGCCCAGACCCGCCGCGAGTCCTCCATGCGCCCTCTCCTCACCGCCCTCGCCCTGATCCTGGCGCCCGCCGTCGCCCAGGCCGCCCAGCCGATCCTGCTCAAGCCCGCCCGGGTCTGGACCGCCGAGGACGCCGGGCCGCCGCACGAGGGCTGGGGCGTGCTGGTCAAGGACGGCCGGATCGCCGCCGTCGGCCCGGCGGCGGGTCTGGACGCCACCGGCGCCGAGGTGGTGGACCTGCCCGGCGCCACGGTGATCCCCGGCCTGATGGACCTGCACAGCCACCTGCTGCTGCATCCCTACAACGAGACCTCGTGGGACGATCAGGTGCTCAAGGAGGCGCCGGACTACCGGGTGGTCCGCGCCACGGTCCAGGCCAAGGCGACGCTGGACGCCGGCTTCACCACCCTGCGCGACCTGGGCACCGAGGGCGCGGGCGTGGCCGACGTCTCGCTGAAGAAGGCGATCAAGGACGGGCTGATCCCCGGTCCGCGCCTGTTCGTGGCCACCCGGGCCATCGTCGCCACCGGCGCCTACGGCCCCGCGCGCCGGAACTACAACCCCGACGCCGACCTGCCCCAGGGCGCCCAGGAAGCCAGCGGGATCGACGAGGCCGTCCGGGCCGTGCGCCAGCAGGCGGGAGCCGGCGCCGACTGGATCAAGATCTACGCCGACTACCGCGTCGGGCCCGACGGTTCGACCCAGCCGACCTTCAGCCTGGAAGAGCTGAAGGCCATGGTCGAGGCCGCCCATTCCAGCGGTCGCCCGGTCTCGGTCCACGCCTCCAGCGACGAGGGCATGCGCCGGGCGATCCTGGCCGGGGTCGACACCATCGAGCACGGCTACGGCGGCTCGGACGCCACCTTCAAGCTGATGGCCGAGAAGGGCGTGGCCTTCTTCCCCACCCTGACGGCCAGCGAGGCGACCTCGACCTATTTCCAGGGCTATGTCGCCGGCAAGACCCCGCCGACCCCGGCCATGCAGGCCGCCGAGCGCGCGTTCAAACTCGCGCTCAAGAACGGCGTGACCATCGGCATGGGCAGCGACGTGGGCGTGTTCCGCCATGGCGACAACGCCCGCGAGCTGGTCTGGATGGTCAAAGACGGCATGACCCCCGTCCAGGCCCTGCTGGCCGCCACGGCCGTCGACGCCAAGGTCCTGCGCCGCCAGGACGACCTGGGCCGGCTGAAGCCGGGCTTCCTGGCCGACATCGTGGCGGTCGCCGGCGACCCGACCAAGGATATCGAGGCGACCAAGGCCGTGACCTTCGTGATGAAGGACGGCGCGATCGTGCGGCGGCCCTGAGCCCAGGCCTTAACGGGAAGTTTCCGTTGTCATCCCGGAAAGCGCGCAGCGCTTGTCCGGGACCCAGGTGAACCGCAAGGCGCCAGCCCAGTCCCCTGGGTCCCGGACAGCCTGCGAGGCTTCCGGGATGACAACCGATTTTGCTTTCCTCTTGCGCCGTACGCTCAAGCTGGGAGAACTCGGGGCATGCGTCGGCTGCTTCTTCCATCCCTGATCACGGCCCTTCTGCTGGCCGGTCCCGCTCATGCGTCCGATCCCGGCACGCTGCAGCAGAAGGACACCCTGCGCGACGCCGTGGCCGCGCCGCTGGAGGACCTGAACCTCAAGCGCACCGCTATCCCGCCCGTCCTGCTGCGGGCCGTCGACAACCCCTACGACCTGGAGGACCTGACCCGCTGCGAGGGGATCGCCGGCGAGATCGGCCGGCTGGACGCGGCCCTGGGTCCGGACCTGGACGAGGCGCCGCCGCCCGACACCCGCTCGCGCGGCAAGAAGGTCGCCGACGCCGCCTACGGGGCGGGCGTCGGCGAGGTGCGCAACACCACCCAGCACGTCCTGCCCTTCCGCGGTTGGGTGCGGAAGCTGACCGGCGCCAGCCGACACGACAAGGCGGTGCAGGCGGCGATCCGGGCCGGCGGCGTCCGCCGGGGCTATCTGAAGGGCGTGGGCATGCGGATGAACTGCGCGCCGCCCGCCGCGCCCAGCTGGTTCGTCCCCGCCCCGCCGCCCAAGCCCGTCGTCCCCCAGGCCGCGCCCGGCCCGCTGGAGCGCCTGGCGGCCTTCTGGGACGGCGTGGTGAACTGGTGGCGCGGATGGTGGCCGTTCTAGCGCGAACATCTCCATATGGTTGAGTTTGCCTGACATGCACTTTTAGGACACTGTGCGGGCCGCGTCGGGCGTCTCGCGGAGGGTTCCATGCGCTATGCGTTCAAGCCGTTTTCCGGATGCGCCTGCCGGCGCGCCCAGTGCGAGGTCCCGGCCTCGCCGGGCCTGATCTCGCAGCTCTACGCGCGGTACCTGTCGCTGCTGGCCGAGGGCCGGCTCGACAAGGACATGACCTTCGAAGCCTATTACAAGGTCTGGCGCGCCAGCCGGCGGGGCCCCAACAATGTGGGGCTGGACGACGGCCAGGTCCGGCTGGGCGGGATCAAGGGCCCGCTGCGGATCGACCAGCCGTCCAAGAAGCTGACCGGCCAGATCCGCACCATGGTGCTGCTGGTCGACTTCCCCGATCGTCCGCATGGGGACGATCACAGCCCCGGCATGTACGAGCAGATGCTGTTCAGCGTCGGGGCCTTCCCGTCGGGCAGCATGCGCGACTTCTACCGCCAGGTCAGCGGCTGGACGAAGGACAGCACGGCCGAGGACGGTCCCGGCATCGACGTCGCCGGCGAGGTCCACGGCTGGTTCCGGATGCCCAACCCGATCACCTTCTACGCCGACGGCAATTCGGGGATGAGCGACAACTTCCCGCGCAACGCCCCGGCCCTGGCGCGCGACGCGGTGCTGGCCGCCAAGTTCGCGGGGGTCGACTTCGCCGGCTTCGACGCCCTGGGCGAAGGCACCATCACGGCCCTGTTCGTGATCCACGCGGGCGGCGGCGCCGAGACCACCGGCGACCGCAACGACATCTGGAGCCACAAGTGGATCATCCCGGACGGGGTGGACGTCGGCCACGGCCTGTCGGTCAGCACCTACCTGACCGTACCCGAGGACTGCCGCGTCGGCGTCTGCGCCCATGAGTGGGGCCACCTGGCCGCGCGCTGGGCCGACTATTACGACACCGGCGCCACCCAGAGCACCCAGTCCAACGGGCTTGGCAACTACTGCTTGATGGCGGCCGGCTCGTGGGGCAATTCCGGCCTGACGCCGGTCTATCCCAACGGCATGCTGCGGATGTTCCACGGCTGGGTCGAGCCGGACATCATCATGGAGAGCAAGAAGGGCGTGGTGCTCAAGCCTGCCGCCGAGGGCGGCGCGCCGGTGGTGATCCGCAACTCGGCCTTCATGACCGACAGCCAGTACCTGCTGGTGGAATACCGGCGAAAGCGGCAGCAGGACGCCTTCCTCCCCGACCAGGGGATCGCCGTCTACGTGGTCGACGAGGCGGTCGAGGACGTGAACGACGAGGGCCGCCTGGCCATCGAGCTGATGCAGGCCGACAACCGGCGCGACCTGGCCAAGATCTTCGGCCAGGGCAACCGCGGCGACTCCAACGACCTGTATCCTTCGCTGGGCAACGCCGAGCTGGGGCGCAAGACCAAGCCGCCGCTGAACATGCCGCGCTCGAAGTGGTCGGGGGTCAGCATCAAGGTGGTCGGCACGCCCGGCGACGACCAGATGAAGATCGACATCACCCTGGACGCCTAGGGCGCGTCGAAACGTGCTAACCGTTGGAGGTCCCGGCCTCAGCGGATCAGCGCGCGATGACCCACCGCATCTACAAGATGAGTTTCGCCAGCGTGTATCCCCTCTACGTCGCCAAGGCGGAGAGAAAGGGCCGCACCCGGGCCGAGGTCGACCGGATCATCCTGTGGCTGACCGGCTTCAGCCCCGAGGCCTTCGCCGCCCAGTTGGCCGACAAGACGGACTTCGAGACCTTCTTCGCCCAGGCGCCCCGGCTGAACCCCGCGCGGGCCGAGATCAAGGGCGTGGTCTGCGGCGTCCGCGTCGAGGAGATCGAGGACCCGCTGATGCGGGAGATCCGCTACCTGGACAAGCTGATCGACGAGCTGGCCAAGGGCAAGGCGATGGACAAGATCCTGCGGGCCTAGGCCCCAGCCAGGACCTCGCGCACCTTGGCGGCCAGCTGCTTGGGTTCGAAGGGCTTCATCACATAGCCGGCCGCGCCCAGCTGCATGGCCTGGACGATGCGGTCCAGGCGCCCGTCGCCGGTCAGCATCAGCACGGGCAAGGCCGCGCCGTCCGGCGAATCCTTGATCGCCTTGAGGCCGTCCAGCCCGCTCTGTCCGGGCATGCGCACATCCAGCAGCACCAGCAACGGCGCCTCGCGGGCCAAGGCCTCCAGCATCGGCTCCACCGACGGGAAGGCGCGCACGGAGAAGCCCTCGCCGGCCAGCGTGATCTGGATCAGCTCCAGCGTGACGGGGTCGTCGTCGGCGACGAAGATCAGGGGCGGCGTGAACGGCATGGAACAGCCTTAACGCCCGAGCTTGACCAGAGGAAGACGGCGGCCCGTCTTTCGTCAGCGGGTGCCGAAAGTCCGGTCACCGGCGTCGCCCAGGCCGGGCACGATGTAGCCGTGATCGTTCAGTTCGGCGTCCACCGCCGCCGTCCAGATCAGCACGTCGGGATGGGCCGCGCGCAGGGTCTCCACGCCCTGGACCGAGGCGACCAGGCAGACGAAGCGCAGGTCGGTCACGCCCGACCGCTTCAGCAGCGTCAGGGCCGCGACCGCCGTGTGGCCCGTGGCCAGCATCGGGTCGACCACGATGACCAGGCGGTCGGCGATGTCCTCGGGGGTCTTGTAGTAGTACTCCACCGCCTCCAGCGACTCCGGGTCGCGGAACAGGCCGATGTGCGCCACCCGTGCCGAGGGCACCAGGTCCAGCATGCCCTCGGCCATGCCCAGGCCGGCGCGCAGGATGGGGGCGAAGACCAGCTTCTTGCCCGAGATCTCCTCGGCCTTGGTCGGGGCGACGGGCGTCTCGATCTCGACCGTGTGGGTCGGCAGGTGGCGGGTGACCTCGTAGCAGAGCAGGGTCGCCGTCTCGCGCATCAGGGCGCGGAAGGTCTTGGTCGAGGTCTGCTTGTCGCGCATCCGGGTCAGCTTGTGGCGGACCAGGGGGTGATCGACGACGGTGACGCCCTGCATGGCCAAGTTCCCTCTCGCGGGCGCGGCGCCCACTTCCTTCTCGCGGGCGGCGACGCCCTCAGCGGACCAAGTGCCGTCTAAGCGCCGTCCCGCCAAGCGGAAAACGTCTAGGCGCCGTAGGCGGCCAGGAACACCCGGACGGCGGGCAGCACCTCGCGGTCGATCTCCTCGGCCGTCGGCTCGGCCATGGCGCCGCACAGCCGCGCCTTCAGCAGGCGGTTCTGGCACAGGCCGATGAACTGGTGGGCGGCGTGGACCGTGTCGTCGATCTTCAGCTGGCCGCTATCGACCGCCTTCTGCAGGGTCGCGCCCAGCCGCTTGGCGCCGCTGCGGGGGCCGGCCTCGTAGAAGGCGTGGCCGATCTCCGGCGTGCGCTGGGCCTCGGCGACGATCACCCGGAAATTGGCCATGCTGAAGTCGCTCAGCACGATCGACAGATAGATGCGGCCTGTCTTGATCAGGGCCTCGCGGATGTCGCTGAGGTCGCTTTCGATCTCGAACATGGCGTCGCGCTGCCAGGCGCAGTGGCGAACCACATAGGCGGCGAACAGCTCTTCCTTGTTCTTGTAGTAATTGTAGAGCGTGCCCTTGGACCCGCCGACTCGCGCGGCGATGGTCGACATGGACGCGTTGGCGTAGCCCTCCTCCAGGAAGACGTCGCTGGCGACGTCGAGGATGGCTTCGCGGCGGGCGTCTCGGTCGAGACGCGGCTTCACGTCCTGCATCATTTGTTTTCCTTCCGGGTCCCCCTTGATCCCGTCAAGCTCGCGTTTATATCAGCGCCACATATGACCGTACAGTACGGTCAATTCAAGGTCGGCGCTCATGACTTCCAACGCCCTGGACAAGCCCTTCGCCTCCCCCCGGGTCGCCAAGTCGCCGAGGTCGCGCGAAGTCGGCGTCACCGTCTCGATCCTGATGGCGGCCCTGCTGACCAGCGCCTGCGCGACGATGCCGGCGGCGACGCCCGCCCGGGTCGCCAAGGCGCCGGAGGCCTACGCCACCGCCCAGACCCTGCCCGCCTCGGACGCCGCCGCCTGGCCGGCCGACGCCTGGTGGAAGGGCTACGGCGACGCCCAGCTGGACGCCCTGGTCGACGAGGCCCTGACCGGTTCGCCCACCCTGGCCCAGGCCGAGGCCCGCCTGCGCCGCGCCCAGGCCCTGGCCAACCAGGCCAAGGCCGCCCAACTGCCCAGCGTCAGCGCCAACGGCAGCGTCGAGCGGGCCAAGCAGAGCTACAACTACGGCATCCCCGCCGACTTCGTGCCCCAGGGCTACAACGACTACGGCCGGCTCAGCCTGGACTTTTCCTGGGAGCTGGACTTCTGGGGCAAGAACCGCACGGCCGTCGCCGCCGCGACCTCGGAAGCCAAGGCCGCCCAGGCCGACGCCGCCCAGGCCCGGCTGATGCTGTCCACCTCGGTCGCCGCGTCCTACGCCGACCTCGCCCGGCTCTACGCCGAACGCGACGTGGCCGAGCGGTCGGTGGCCCTGCGGCAGGAAACCCTGACCCTGGTCAGCGACCGGGTCACCAACGGCCTCGACACCCGCGGCGAGCTGCGCCAGGCCGAGGCCGGACCGCCCAACGCCCGCGCCGAGCTGGCCGCCATCGACGAGCAGATCGCCCAGACCCGCAACGGCCTCGCCGCCCTGCTGGGCGCCGGACCCGATCGCGGCCTGGCCATCGCCCGCCCCTCGGTCGCCAATCTCAAGCCGTTCGGCCTGCCCGCCAACCTCGCCGCCGACCTGATCGGCCGCCGCCCCGACGTGGTGGCCGCCAAGTGGCGCGCCGAGGCCGCCAGCAAGCGGATCGGCCAGGCCAAGGCGGCCTTCTATCCGAACATCAACCTGGCCGCCGGCATCGGCGTGCAGGCCCTGCACCTGAGCGACCTGTTCGACAGCGGCTCGGACATCGGCAGCGTCGGCCCCGCCGTCAGCTTGCCGATCTTCGAGGGCGGCCGCCTGAAAGCCAATCTGCGCGCCGCCGAGGCCGACCGCGACGGCGCGGTGGCCGCCTATGACGGCGCGGTCACCCAGGCCCTGCGCGACGTGGCCGACGTGGCCGCCAGCGAGCGCGCCCTGAACACCCGCCTGGCCGAAAGCCGCGCCGCCCTGGCCGCCAACGAGGACGGCTTCCGCATCGCCCGCCTGCGCTACCAGGGGGGTCTGTCCACCTATCAGAACGTGCTGATCGCCGAGCTGGCGGTGCTGGCCCAGCGCCGGGTCGTCGCCGACCTGGAAAGCCGCGCCCTGACCCTGGACGTCGCCCTGGTGCGCGCCCTGGGCGGCGGCTTCGCCCCGGCCTGACCCCGACCCGTCCCCCTCTTCGCCCTTTCGCTTTTCGCGCCTTCAGGACCTCCCCCCATGGCCGACACCACCGCCTCCCCCGCCCAGTTCGCCGCCAAGGCCACGGGCAATCGTCGTCAACTCCTGAGCGGCCTGGCGGCCGTGGTCGTGGTCGGCGTCGCCGCCTGGGGCCTCTACCAGGTCTTCATCGGCTCGCATCACGTCGAGACCGACAACGCCTATGTCGGGGCCGAGGTGGCCCAGGTGACGCCGCTGATCAGCGGGCCGGTCGCCAAGGTGCTGGTCTCCGAGACCCAGGTCGTCGCCGCCGGCCAGCCGCTGGTGGTGCTCGACGACTCCGACGCCCGGATCGCGGTCCTGGCCGCCCAGGCCGCCCTGGGCCAGGCCCAGCGCAAGGTGCAGGGCTACTTCGCCAGCGACGACGCCCTGGCCGGCCAGGTGGCCGCCCGCGACGCCGACATCGCCCGCGCCGAGGCCGCCGTGACCGGCGCCCAGGCCAGCCTCGAGCAGGCTCGGCTGGAACTGTCGCGTCGCAAGGCCCTGTCGGACTCCGGCGCGGTCTCGGGCGAGGAGCTGACCATCGCCCAGAGCCGGTTCACCAACGCCCAGTCGGCCGTGACCGAGGCCCGCGCCGCCCTGGCCCAGGCCAAGGCCAGCCGCACCGCCGCCGAGGGCAATCGCGAGGTCAACACCGCCCTGATCTCCGGACTGCCCGCCAGCAAGAACCCCGAGATCGCCGCCGCCGAGGCCCGTCTGGCCAGCGCCCAGCTTTCCCTGGACCGCACCGTGCTGCGCGCCCCCCTGGCCGGTGTCGTCTCCAAGAAGAACGTCCAGGTCGGCCAGCAGGTGCAGATCGGCACGCCGCTGATGGCCGTGGTCCCGACGACCGACGCCTATGTCGACGCCAACTTCAAGGAAGTGCAGCTGGACAAGGTGCGCATCGGCCAGCCGGTGATCCTGACCTCCGACCTCTACGGCCACGGCGTGAAGTTCCACGGCACGGTGAAGGGCCTGTCGGGCGGCACCGGTTCGGCCTTCTCGCTGATCCCGGCCCAGAACGCCTCGGGCAACTGGATCAAGGTGGTCCAGCGCCTGCCCGTCCGCATCCAGCTGGATCCGGCCGAGCTGAAGGACCATCCGCTGCGCGTTGGCCTGTCGATGAAGGCCACGATCGACACCTCCAAGTAGTCCGCAAGCGCCCGTAAAGCCTCTCCAAGGAAGCGCCGCATGGCCGACCAGGATTCTTCTCCCCCCACGGGCCCCACCCCGGGTTCCGCCGCGGCTCCCCCCGCCGCGGCGGGCCCAGCGCCGCTGACGGGGGTCACGCTGGGCGTGACCGCCATCGCCCTGGCGCTGGGCACCTTCATGCAGGTGCTGGACAGCACCATCGCCAACGTCTCGATCAACACCATCTCCGGCAATCTGGGCGTCAGCACCAGCCAGGGCACCTGGGTGATCACCTCATTCGCCGTGGCCAACGGCGTCTCGGTGCCGCTGACCGGCTGGCTGATGGGACGCTACGGCGTGGTGAAGACCTTCGTGGTCTCGGTGCTGCTGTTCACCATCGCCTCGTTCCTGTGCGGGATCTCGTGGAGCCTGACCTCGCTGATCGGCTTCCGCCTGCTGCAGGGCCTGGTCTCGGGCCCGATGATCCCGGGCTCGCAAGCCCTGCTGATCATGATCTTCCCCGCCCACAAGCGCGGGACGGCCCTGGCCATCTGGTCGATGACCACCCTGGTGGCGCCGATCTGCGGGCCGATCCTGGGCGGCTACATCTCCGACAACATCGCCTGGCCGTGGATCTTCCTGATCAACGTGCCCGTCGGCCTGATCTGCGCCTTTTTCTGCTGGCGGCCGCTGGCCAGCCGCGAGACGCCCACCCGCAAGGTCCCGATCGACACCACCGGCTTCATGCTGCTGCTGATCTGGGTCGGCGCCCTGCAGGTGATGCTGGACACCGGCAAGGAAGCCGACTGGTTCAACTCACCGGCCATCGTCGTCGAGCTGCTGGTGGCCATCGTCGGCTTCATCGCCTGGGTGATCTGGGAGCTGGGCGAAAAGCACCCGATCGTCGACCTGTCGCTGTTCAAGTCCAAGAACTTCGCCCTGGGCACCCTGGCCTTCTGCCTGGGCTACGCGGTGTTCTTCGGCAGCAACCTGCTCCAGCCGCTGTGGCTGCAGACCCGCATGGGCTACATCGCCACCTGGGCCGGCCTGGTCGCCGCCCCCAGCGGCGTGGTCGCGGTGATCCTGACGCCGTTCGCCGCCCGGATCATGCAGAAGGTCGACGCCCGCTGGACCGCCAGCCTGTCGATGGCCGCCTTCGCCCTGTCGTTCTTCATGCGCTCGGAGTTCACGCCCGACGTCGACTTCAAGGCCCTGGTCTGGCCGATGCTGGTGCAGGGCGTGGCGATGAGCACCTTCTTCCTGTCGATGGTGACCATCTCGCTGAACGGGATCGCGCCGCACCAGCTGCCCTCGGCCTCGGGCCTCTCGAACTTCTCGCGGATCACCGCGGGCAGCTTCGCGGCCTCGCTGGTCACCACCATCTGGGACCGCAGCGAGTCGCTGCACCAGACGCGCCTGGCCGAGACCATGGGCTCCAACGACCCGGCCTGGCTGGCGGCGGTCGAGCGCATGCAGGCCGTGGGCCTGTCCCACGCCCAGGCGGTGGGCGCGGCGACCGCCCAGGTGGTCAACCAGGCCTACCTGCTGGCCACGGTGGATTTCTTCCGCGCCTCGGCCTGGCTGGCGGTGCTGCTGATCCCCTGCATCTGGCTGACCAACAAGGCGATGAGCGGCGGCGGCGCGCCTCCCCCGGCGGACTAGGCCAACTGGCCAGACCACCCTACCCTTCCGCCGCGACGCCGCTTAAGATAGCTCTGTCGAGAGGGTTGAGACGAAGATGACGACGACGGCCGCCGCCAATCCCCTGCGCCTCTACCAGCGCGTGGCCGCGGACATCGGCCAAGCCATCGCCGACGGCCGTCATCAGCCCGGCCAGCGCCTGGCCTCCGAACGCGACCTGGCCGAGGAGTTCGGCGTCAGCCGTCCCACCATCCGCCGGGCGGTGATCGCCCTGGAGATGCGCGGCCTGCTGGAGGCCCGCCAGGGCTCGGGCGTCTATGTCCGCGCCGGGGGCCAGCCGCCCCCGCCGCCGCGCGACCTCGACATCGGGGCCTTCGACCAGGCCGAGGCCCGCCGCCTGTTCGAGGGCGAGGCCGCCGCCCTGGCCGCCACCCTGATCACCGACGAGGAGCTGGCCTATCTCGAGACCCTGGTGGCCGAGATGAACAGCGAGAAGGCGACCAAGGAGCAGTCCGAACTGGCCGACCGCCAGTTCCACATCTCCATCGCCCAGGCCACCCGCAACAGCGCCATCGTCCGCGTGGTCGAGAACACCTGGGACCTGCGCTACAAGTCGCGCCTGTGCATGCAGATGCTGGAAAAGGCCCGGCACGTGCGCAAGCGGCCGCTGAACGACGAGCACCAGGACATCATCGAGTCCCTGCGCACCCGCGACCCCAAGGCCGCCCGCGCCGCCATGCAGACCCACCTGGGCGGCCTGATCGAGAACCTGCTGCTGACCGCCGAGCTGGAGGCCATGGAGCAGACCCGCGAACGCCTCGCCAGCAAGCGCGAGGAGATCGCGCTGCGCGCCGCCAGCGCGGCGAAGTAGCGCTCAGCGTTGTCATCCCGGAAAGCGCGGAGCGCTTGTCCGGGACCCAGGTGAACCGCACCGCGCCAGCCCAGTCTCCTGGGTCCCGGACAGCCTCTGCGAGGCTTCCGGGATGACAACGGGTTTAGCTCCTAGTTGGCGGGGCGATCCGTCGCGGGCGCCGCCGCCGGAGCGGTGACCACCGGCGCGGCCGGAACCGCAGGCGCCGCAGGGCCCGGCGCCGGCACGGGCGGCGCGTTCGGATCGGCCGGAGCAGCCCCCTCGACCGGGACCGCGCCGTCCACCGGCGTCCCGTCCGGGTTCAGCAGGGTCGGGTCTTCGGCCGCCGAGACGGCGTCGTCGCCTTCGGGTTCGGCCGGCTTGGGCGCGTCGCGATTGACGGCGTAGGTGGCCACGCTCTTCCAGATCTTGGCCGGCAGGCCGCCCCCGACCACGCCGTTCATCGGGCTGTTGTCGTCGTTGCCCACCCAGACCCCGATCACCAGGTCGCCGACATAGCCGACGAACAGGGCGTCGCGGGAATCCTGGCTGGTGCCGGTCTTGCCGAAGGCGCCCGGAATGGCCGCCTCGATGCCCGTGCCGCGCTGGGTGGCCGAGCGCAGCAGGTCGCGCATGCTGGCCAGTTCGGCCTTGGTCAGGGGGTGGACGTTGGCGGGCTTCTTCCAGTCGGCCAGGCCGTGCGGGATCACCGGGGCCTCGCCGGCGTCGATGGCCGCATAGGCCGCCGTCAGCCGCACCAGGCTCATGGGACCGGTGCCCAGGGCCAGGGTCAGGTCGTCCGGGATCGGGTCGGTGATGCCCAGGTCGCGCGCGGTCTTGACGATCGGGTCACGCCCGATGTCGTGGGCCAGGCGCACGGCCGCCACGTTGGACGAGGCGGCGAAGGCGGTGATCAGCGGCACTTCGCGGCCGGCGTACTTGCCCTCATGGTTCTTGGGCGTCCAGCCGCTGACCTGGACCGGGGCGTCGAGGATCGGGGTGGTCGGGGTCATGCCCTGGCGGATGGCCGCCAGATAGACGAACAGCTTGAAGGCCGATCCCGGCGGGCGCTCGGCGTCGGCGCGGTTGAACTGGCTGACCTTGTAGTCGCGGCCGCCGACCATGGCGACGATCCGGCCGTCGGTGCGCATGGCGACGATGGCGCCCTGGGTGACGTTCAGCACCTTGCCGTCGCGGGCGATGGCGTCGTTCAGGATCTTCTCGGCCTGGGCCTGCAGGCGCGGGTCCAGCGTGGTGCGGACCACGGTCTCGCCATAGGTGTTCTCGAACACCGCCTTGGCCTGCGGGAACACCCAGTCGGCGAAGTAGGAGCCGGTCGGCAGCTTGGGGCGGCCGGTCTGGACATGGACCTGGCGCTCGGCGCGGTCGGCCTGGGCCTGGGTGATCACCCCGGTGTCGACCATGGCCCCCAGCACGGTCTTCATCCGCGTCCTGGCGCCTTCGAAATTCTCGGTGGGGGCCCAGCGGGACGGCGCCTTGACCAGGCCCGCCAGCATCGCCGCCTCGCCCACCGACAGCTGCTCGGGCGTCTTGTCGAAATAGTGCCGCGAGGCCGCGCCCAGGCCGAAGGTCCCGTCGCCGAAATAGACCGACGACAGGTAGCGCGACAGGATCTCGTCCTTGGACAGGCGGGCGTCCAGATAGAGGGCGATCAGCACCTCCTGGATCTTCCGGCGGAAGGTGCGCTTGTTGGACAGGAAGGCGTTCTTGGCCAGCTGCTGGGTGATCGTCGAGCCGCCCTCGGACACCCCGCCGGCCTTGGCGTTGGCGCCCACGGCCCGCAGGATCGCCTTCGGGTCCACGCCGATGTGCTTGTAGAAGCGCCGGTCCTCGATGGCGATGAAGGCGCCGGGCACGTAGGCGGGCAGCTTGGCGACGTCGACCGGCGCCTCCTTGTACGAGCCGCGGCGGGCGATCGGCGAGCCGTCCGAGGCGACGATCACCAGGGTCGGATTGGCCAGGGGCTCCAGCGCCCGGCCCAGCGGCAGCGACCACAGCAGCGACACGACAATGGCGATCACGACCGCCACCGAGGCGGCGGCGCCGATCTGCCAGGGCCGCCGTTTCCAGATCGGCGGCTTGGCCGGCGGCGGAGGCGGCGGTTCGGCCGCTTCGGGCTCGGGCGTTTCGACCGCCTCCTCGGCGGTCTCGACGACGGCTTCCGAGACTTCAGGCGCCGGCGGGTCGGCGATCACGGCCTCAGGCTCAGCGACGGCCTCCGGCTCGTCCATCTCAGCCGGCGCGGCGTCGACCTTGCGCTTGGCCTTGCGGGTGCGCGGCTTGCGCTTGGGCGTCGCCGCTTCCAGGACCTCGGCCACGGGCGGCCCTTCGGCGACCGCGTCCGATGCCCCTTCCGGGGGCGGCGTCAGGTCGATGGGGTCGCGGTCGTCGGCGGCGTCGGACATTCGGGTCGCACTCGTTCAGGCGGAAGTTCGCCAGCAAGAGCGCGCCAATAGCACAGCCAACCCGCCCCGTGGCGCGCCCCCGGCGTCGCAGCACGCAAAAAAATTGGCCGGACCCGCGAACGGGACCGGCCAACAGTGGGGATGAAACGGGGAGGTCTAGAAGTTCACGTCCAGGCGCGCGCCGAAGTAGCGGAACGCGTCGCGGCCGGGGAACCAGGTCCGACCCTGGGCCGTCGGGATGGCCGGGTTGCTGTAGCCCGAGGTGCCGTTGCCCAGGCCCTGGGCGTAGCGCTTGTCGAACAGGTTGTTGGCGAAGGCGGTCAGCTTGTACTTGCCGTCGCGATCGGCGATCCCGACGTTCAGGTCCGTGATGCTGTAGGCCTTCTGGATCGTGCGCGGATCCTGGCTGAGCGAGAAGTTGATGTCGTCCTGCCAGCGGACGTTGGCGCCGATGAAGCCCTTGAACGGCACGCTGTCGGGGAAGTCGATGTCGTACTGGCCGCCGATGCTGAACTTGTACTTGGGCACGTTGTTCAGATGCGCGCCGTGCAGGTTCTGCTGGCGGCCGCTGACGGTCTGCGGCTTGCCGGCCACGATGGGCTGGAGCTGGGTGTAGCAGGTACCGGGCGCACCCACCTGGCCGACGGGCAGCGGCGAGCCGGCCAGGGTCGGCTGACCCGAGTAGCAGGGGCCGTTCGGGAAATCGACGACCGTGGCGTCGGTGTAGGCGAAGGCGCCGTTCAGGCGGAAGTTCGAGGTGATCCGCGCCACGGCGTCCAGCTCCAGGCCCTGGGTGCGCAGGTGGCCGATGCTGTTGAGGAAGGTCAGGAACGTGCCGTCGGGCAGGAACGAGGTCACCGAGGTCTGGAAGCCGCTATAGTCGGCCTTGAACAGGGTGGCGTTGAAGTAGACGCGGCGGTCCAGCAGGCTGCTCTTGAAGCCCAGCTCGTAGTTCTTGGCCGTCTCGGGCGGCACCGGCATGTTCGCCGCGATCTTGGCGTCGAAGGTGCTGACCAGGTCATAGGCCTGGCCCTTGTAGCCCGTCGAATAGGTCGCGAAGGTCATGATGTCCGGCGTGACCTTGTACTGGACGCCGATCTTGCCGGTCACGGCGTCGTCCTGGTCGGACTGGCCGAAATACTGGTGGGTGGTGGCCGCGCCGGGCGTGGTGCTGGCGAAGATCGTCTTGTCGAAGTTGTAGCTGATCTTCTGGCGGTTCAGGCGCGCGCCGCCGGTCAGGCTGAGCTTGTCGGTGATGTCGTAGGTGGCGTTGGCGTAGGCCGAGTAGTTCTCGTTGGTGCTTTCGGCCAGGTAGCGGGCCAGCTGCAGCACCGGGCCGCGGTCCAGGAACCGGTCCAGGTCGTTCTTGGCGTACCACAGGCCGGCCACGTAGCGCAGCGGGCCGCTGCCCGGCGAGGTCAGGCGGAACTCCTGCGTCCAGGACGAGGCGTGGAAGTAGCCGTTGATCACCGCGCCGCTGTTGATGCCCGAGGGGCTGGCGACCGGGAAGCCCAGCAGGAACGGCTGGTCGGTGCCGTCGATGTCCTGGAAGTCGCGCATCTTCCAACGGTCGTGCGAAGTGATCGACGAGAAGGTGTGGCCCTTCAGGATCGAGCCCTCGCCGAAGTCGTAGTCCATGCGGGCGGTCGTGCCGAACACCTCGGAATTGCCGCCGCCGATGCGGTCGTCGGCCCGGATGAAGTGGTTGTTCTTGTCGATGGTGATGCCGCGCAGGGTCAGGGTCGCCGGGAAGGCCGGCTCGCCCTGGTAGTTGAGGCCCGGCGTCAGCTCGGTGATCGCGCTGGCGCAGCAGCTGGAAACGTTGTGGTTGAAGCGCGGGGCCAGGCTGAACTTGAGGTTCTCGGTCGGGGTCCATTCGACCTTCGCCGTGACGGTCAGGCCCGAGCTGCCGTTGACGTTCTTGCCGGTGGTCAGGTTCTTGAGGTTGCCGTCGTAGTCGCTCTTGGACACCGTCAGGCGGGCCCGCACGGTGTCGCTGACCGGTCCGGTGACCGTGAAGCCCAGGCGCTTTTCACCGTCGTCGGTG
>Ga0102591_1000803_pt2 | contig 47717 bp, 41 predicted proteins | sample AraplaCol_mCL_r2_2_FD_76860 | JGI IMG/M metagenome (GOLD analysis project Ga0102591, IMG submission 76860) | Arabidopsis root microbial communities from North Carolina, USA - plate scrape MF_Col_mCL_r2 (SPADES assembly) (version 2) | ecosystem: Host-associated > Plants > Roots > Endosphere... | reverse complement strand
CGCGCGGCAATGCGCTGCACTTCTGCGCGAATGGCTGGCAGGTCGTCCGGGGTGCGCGCCAGCAGCAGGGCAAAGAAGCGGCCCGTCATCTGGTGACGGTAGCTGGTGTTGGGATAAGTGGTGATCGGAACCCACATGTCCGCGTAGGAGTTCAGGTGCAGCGCATCCTGCACCACCCCAATGACGGTAAAGGTTTGGCCGCCCGTTCCAATTTGTCGTCCCAGCGGCGCAGGATCGCCGAACAGCTTGACCGCCATGGAACGCGCCAGTACGGCGACCATGCGGCCCTGTGCCACGTCGTCTTCGTTGGGGACGCGGCCGGCCAACACCTTGAAGTCCAGCACTCGCCAATATTCAGCGTCGGCATGGCGCATGTTCACTTCGGTGCTGGCGCCGTTCATGATGACGGATGTCGGCTCGATGCCAGTGACAGCGGCGACCATTTCCACGCCCGGCATCGGCTTCAGGTACTTGTCGATGACGCGATAGCCAAGGGGACCGCGGCTTAGCGAAGTGTGTTTCTCATTGGTCGCCTCAATCATGTGCACCTGCAGGAAGCGGTTGCTGCGGTGTTCTACTCCGGAAGGGTAGAAAGCCTCCTGCAGCATGGCGGTCACGACCAGGAGCACCACCAGGGTCAGGATGATGCAGGCCAGGTTGATTGCCGTGAAAAGCTTACGGCGCAGGAAGACGTTCCAGGCTGTAAGCAGGTAATTTTTCAGCATGGAGCCTCCTTACGCTACCAGTTGGCCATCGAAGACCCGCACGATGCGGTGCGCACGGCGTGCCTCGGCTTCGTCGTGGGTGACCATGACCACGGTAGTGCCTTCCTCGTTCAGCTTGAGAAGAATGTCCATCACCTCCGCCCCCATTTTGCTATCGAGGTTGCCGGTTGGCTCGTCGGCCAGGAGGACATCGGGCTGGCCGACCATGGCGCGCGCGATGGCAACGCGCTGCTGCTGGCCGCCGGAGAGCTGGTTCGGGTAGTGCTCCATGCGGGCACCGAGTCCGACTTTCTCCAGCGCGGCGCGGGCCCTTTCGCGGCGTTCGCCGCCAGGCATGCTGCGATAGAGCAGGGGCAGTTCCACATTGTCGATTACGCGCAGGTCATTAATCAGGTGGAAGCTCTGGAAGATGAAGCCGAAGGTGTCATTGCGCAGGCGCGCTACATGCTTGTCCTTGTACGACTGCACTGGCAGGCCACCGATATGGATGTTGCCCGCGCCGGGTCGGTCCAGCAGGCCGATGATGTTCAGGAGCGTGCTCTTGCCGCAGCCGCTGGGGCCCATGATGCAGACGAATTCCGATTTGCGGACGTGCAGGTCGATGTCCTTCAAGGCCAGGGTCTGCACCTTGTCGGTATGGTAGGTCTTGCTGATTTTGTCGAGTTTGATCATTGGGCGATCCTGATGGTGTCGTAATCTTTGAAACGGGAAGTATCGGAAATGATGATGCGGTCGCCGGCGCTTGCGCCGCCGAGAATTTCAACCTGTTTGCTGTCGCTGGCGCCGATATCGAGCATGGCCTTGCGCGCCGTTCCTCCGTTAAGCACGAAGATGGCTTGCCTGCCGCGCCCATTGAAAGCGGGACCGCGTGCCACGACCAGCGCGCTTTCCTTGCGTGCGGCAACGATGTTTGCGTCCACGCGCAGCTTATTGCGCAACTGCGGGTGATTTGACTGGTCGAGCGTGACCAGCAGCTTGACGGTGCCGTCCTGGATTTCGGGCAGGATGGTCTGTACCTTGCCGTGCAATTGCAGCGCGCCTTGCTCGACCAGCACTTGCTGGCCCGGCTCAATGCGTCGCGCGTGGAAGTCGGACAGCGTGGCCTCCACGCGGTAATTGTGCAGGTCCGATACGCGCGCCACCAGTTGGCCGGTTGCCACTGCCGCGCCTTCCTCTTGTAGCAGCCAGGTCAGCATGCCGTCGAAAGGCGCCCGCACCTGGGTGCGGGCCAGCAGTTCTTCCTGCTGCGCCAGCTGCTTGCGCAGGATGCTTTGCTGTAGCTGCGCGCCTTCGATATTGCTGGCGGTAGCGCGGCGCACGTCCTCCACTTGTTCCTGCTGCTGGCGCAACTGGATCTCGTTGCGTTTGACATTCAGCTCGGCGGTCAGCAAGTCCTCCGCCGAGACTCCGCCATGCTGGCGCAAAGTTTGGGACCGCTGCAGCTTGGCACGTGTCGATTGCAGGTCAAGTTGCAGCAATTCGATGCTGCTGTTTAGCTGCTTGCGCTTCTGTTCCTGCTCCAGGCGCAGGTTCTGGATGCGGTTATCCTGTTGCGCCAGCTGTTCTTTCAGCCGTTCCAGTTCCAGCTTGACCGACTGGTTATCCAGTTCCAGCAGCAAGGCGCCGGCACTGACCTGCTGTCCGGGCCGCGCATGGATTTTGGCAATGCGGGTCTGGATCGGGCTGGGCACCTGCTCCTCGTGGACCGGAACGACAATGCCCGAGGCGCTGATAGTGTCGGCGATGCTCCCTTGGCGCACTTCTGCGATATTGAGTTCATTGGCGGCTGCACTTGGCGCCACCGCACGGTTGACGCCCCATACGGCGGCACAAACAACCGCCAGTCCAGCGCCTATCGCAGCCAGCGTGGCGCGCCGGCGGCGTTTGATAATTGAGGGATTGATTTCCTGGTCCATGGCAGGAGCACAGCAAACTCCGTGCCATGCCCGCAAGCCGCTATTTTCCGTGGCGGCAGGAGGGGAGCTACGGCCGCTTCCGCACAAAGGTGTCCGATTTCGAACAGTTGAAAACGGATTGGAGGCCGTTTGCGGCCTTCATTTTTGCTGCGCCATGCGTTCGATCGACTGAATGCCGGCGATCATCTTGTCTCGCGCCGACGAGTTGGCAGAGTGCACGGAGATCCTGGGCGGCTTGAATCCACGAGGGCCACGGCTTCTTCGATCCAAAGCACCACGTCATAGCCGGTGCCGCGTTCGTCGTCGCCCAGGTCATGATCGAGGCTCAACTCTTCCACTGCGCCACTTTCCAAAAGCGCGATGGCTTCGTCCGGCCAATAGACTCGCACCCATCCCTCGGGAGTAGTGCGTTCGTCGTCAAGAAATACTCGCATATGTGTTTAATTTGTTTTGAACGATGCCACGAGCGACGCCAGGACAAGCAACGCTTCTTCGAAATTCCGGCTCTTCTGGCGGCCATCCGTACATCTCGCTGCCAGTCCAGTCGGGCGATGGGTAAGCTTAACGCAGGTCTCGCGATGAATGACGAACGGGGATTCGACTGCGAATTCGCGCCTGAAGTACTCGGTTGACACATCATCGAGTGAGAGCACCTGGACAGGCTCGGTTACCGCACGCACTAGCTTGTATTCGACTCCATTGCCGGACGCCGCCTGCGCAACTTCGGCCATTTGCGCAAATGCTGGCGGGGGCAGTGGCGCTGAGATTTTTACAATAAAGGATGCAAGATCACCTGCGGGGTTCGCGCTTTCCAGGTCGAGCAGCTCAATGGCCGACTTGTCTTCTACAGCATCAAGCGCCGTTCGCATTACGTCCAGGCTCAAGTGCCGACCGTCGGGCAGTGAGGCGCGTCCGATGATGTATGCCTCAGGTTTTGAAATCCTTTGGGTCATGTGGAAAGTGTATTTCTCTCGCTCGTCGAACGGTGACCTGTGATGCTACGAATCCCGGTAGCAGCAATCACTGCGAGATTCTTTGCTCCCAGAATCATATAAATCCAGGCCTTCTGCCAACGGTGCTGGATCACGAATACATGCATATGCCAGTTTGATCGCTTGCGGACGGAGGTTCCGCTATGGATGAGCATGAAGGCCTGCGGATCATCTGTTGCTTCAACGGCCAGTTGCTCTGCCTGGAGGAGGAAGAACGACATAAGTTCTGTGACCGGGACAATCGCTCCGTCGGAGTTGGGCTCGTGGCATAAGACGTAACAATACGGCAGCCAGGGCAATCTGTAACTGACCAGTAAACAGGAGCGCTCTGCATATCCAGGTGGATGCAGGATCTGCCTGTCGAGCATGAAGGTTCGCACCTTGCCCTGTGTAACGCGATAGGACAAATTCAGAGATCCAGTTTTTTCCACGAGATCTCGGCCGCCCACTCCTTTTTGCCGAATGCGTAGGACTTCAGGGCCGATATCGCTTCTTGTGCAGATACCTCGCGCACGGACTCGTAGTGGTGCGCTGTGTTCACGTGCTGGTGTTCCAGCCGGAAGGAGTTTTCCCCTGTTTGAAGGACCTGCATGTACGTGCCATACCCTATATCGACGACGGCAAACGGATCCTGATGGGACATCAGTTTTGGAATCGAGTTCTCGATCATTTCCTCGGTCGGCGGGCCTTCATGATTGATGGCTGGGCAGATATAGAGCGGTTCTGCATATTCGGCGCCGATATCGAACAGCAGGTAGCCGGACGGTGTCGATGATTTACGATCGAAGATGATCATCACGAAGCAGTCTTTGTGGTCGGCATCGACGTGGGCGAATCCCAGCGTCCCGTTACCATATTCGTAGAAGTGTTGCACAGCACGGGGGCGAGCATCCCAGGCGGACAGCCCGGTCTGGTCCCAGATCACTTTGGCTGCACAAAGGCATGCATCCTTCAGCGCGTTGTCGGGTTCAAATTTGCTGACGCCTAGATCCAGGTTGGCCAGGTGTTCGTGTAATTGCAGCAGCGGCAGGTGCTTGAATTCGTTCATGATTGAATTTATGGCGCCCTTGCCCGCTTATGAACAGTCCCAGCCCAACAGGATCGCACTGCAGTGGAGGCACTGGAACTTGTAAAACGACTGGGCTCCGCGAGGAGTGTAGCCGGTTGTGATGTGCTGCCAGTCTTCTTCGTTGAGCTCATACCGGGCGTGCCAATCCAGCTTGGTGGCTTCGGTGGCGTTTGCAACATCTGCCACCGATGCATCGCCGAGAAAGGCGCAAGCATCGCCGCAATGGGCGAGCCATTCTTCCTGTTGCCATGAAAAGAACGCCGGTGTCCGAAGGTTGATCTCCTCGATGATGTGACCTGGCACGTTTGCGCGTCGCAATGGGTAGTCATCTGCGAAAGAGGCGCCAAGCTTGCTGGCCGCGGACCCGTCCGCAATACACCATGGGCACAGGGAGTCGTGCAGGTCGGCTTCGCCATACACCGGCCCGACGTAAATGAAGCCGCGCTGCATGCCGCAGCAGGCGCATTGCGCTGTGCTTGCCTGAATCACACCGGAAGCGATTGGGTCGGGATGATATCGAAATACTGGTAGTTGGCTGTTCAAGGCGCCGATGTCCGACATATCAGGCAGCACCTTGGGAATCGACCTGCAATTCCTGGTCGCTGGCAAAGGCCGCCATATTGGTCTCGCCCATCACGCGGCTGGTGACCGTGCCGGCGGCGATCGAGCCGCTGACGTTCAGCGCGGTGCGGCCCATGTCGATCAGCGGTTCGATTGAAATCAGCAGGCCGGCCAACGCCACCGGCAGGTTCATGGAAGACAGCACGATCAGCGCGGCAAAGGTCGCGCCGCCGCCCACGCCGGCCACGCCGACGGAACCGATGGTGATGATCGCCAGCAGCGGCACCAGGAATGAGGCGGCGAATGGATCGATGCCGACCGTCGGCGCGATCATCACCGCCAGCATGGCCGGATAGATGCCCGCGCAGCCGTTCTGGCCGATGGTGGCGCCAAATGAAGCGGCAAAGTTGGCAATGCCTTCCGGCGTTCCCAGGCGCTGGGTCTGGGTCTGCACGCTCATCGGAATGGAGCCTGCGCTGGTGCGGGATGTGAAGGCGAACGTCAGCACCGGCAGGATCTTTTTCGTGTAGCGCAGCGGATTGAGGCCGCTGGCGCTGACCATGGCCAGGTGCACGCAGAACATCAGCAGCAGGGCGCAGTAGGATGCCACCACGAAGCCGATCAGGTTCAGGATGTCGGCATAGCTGGAGCTGGATACCACCTGCGCCATCAGCGCGAATACGCCATAGGGCGTCAGGCGCAGCACCAGCGTCACGATCCGCATCACGATGGTGTGCGCCACATGCACCGCGTGGTCGAAGGAAGTGAAGTGTTCGGGTTTCTTTTCCGCGATGCCGATGGCTGCCACGCCGACAAACACCGCAAACACGACGACCGCAATGGTCGATGTCTTGCGAGCGCCGGTCATGTCGAGGAAGGGATTGCTCGGGATGAAGGACAGCAGCATGTTCGGCAGCGATATCGACTGCGCGTCCGCCAGTTTGCCTTCCAGGTAGGCTCCGCGCGCGACTTCCGCTGCATTGGAGGCCAGGCCCGCCGCGCTCAGGCCAAACAGCTTGGCCATCAGGATACCGATCGCCGCCGCCACGGTGGTCGTCAGCATCAGGGTGCCGATGGTTAGGGCACTGATCTTGCCCAGCGAGCTGGCGTTGCGCAGCTTGAGGATGGCCGAAACGATGGACACCATAATCAGCGGCATCACGATCATCTGCAGCAACTTGACGTAGCCGCTGCCGACGATATCGAGATACTGGCCGGTCACCTTGACTACTTCGCTACCGGCGCCGTACAGCGCCTGCAGCCCGGCGCCAAGCACCACACCCAGTCCCAAGGCGCTGAACACGCGCACGGTAAAGCTGGCATGGCGTTTCTGCTGCACGACGAGGAAGGCCAGCACAATGGCGGCAACGGCCAGATTGGAGATCACTTGCAGGTTCATGTGGGGGCGGCGGCTTATATTTTGGAATCGACAGATTCTAATTGAATTGGTGTAGTCTTGCCTATTTGCAGTACCGAGGTTGCAGAGTCGCTACGAAAGGAATAGCCATGTCGAAGCAATCGATGAAGGTGGGCACCCGGCTGGCGCTGGGCTTTGGCCTGGTACTGGCGCTGATGGCCGGCGTGTCGGGCCTCGGTATCTATAACATGCACCGCATCCACGCCCAGCTTGAGAAAGTCGTGCAGCTTAATGTGGCGAAGCTGACCTATATACAGGATATGTCGGAAGCGGTGCATATCGTCGCCCGTGTGACGCGCACCATGGTGCTGCTGTCCGATGAAGCGGCGATGCAGCGCGAACTGCCCAAGATCCAGGCGGCGCGGGCCCAATACGACAAGGCGCAGGCGGCGCTGGAGGCCTTGCCCGCCACCGAGGAAGGCAAGGCGATCCGCAGCCGCATCCGCGCCCTGCAGCAGGAAGCGCGTCCGCTGACTGACCAGTTGCTGCAGCTGGCTGCGCAGCACAAGGATGAAGAAGCGGTGGCCCTGCTGATGCAGAAGGCCGGCCCGGCCACCCAGCGCTGGCAGGATGTGATGGACGAAGACGTGCAGCTCCAACGGCAGCACAATGCGCGGGATGCCGCCGCAGCGGCCGAAGCCTATGCCGCAGCCCGCGCCCTGATGCTGGTCATGAGCGGCCTGGCGCTGGTAGTGGGCGTGGTTGCCGCCATCCTGATTGCGCGCCGCCTGCTTGGCCAATTGGGCGGGGAGCCCGATGTGGCGGCCGAAATCGCGGGCCGCATTGCTGCCGGCGACCTGACCGTGCACGTGGAAACCCGCAAGGATGACGAAGCAAGCATGATGAAGGCCATGAGCGTAATGCGCGACAGCCTGCTGCGCATCGTGTCCGAGGTGCGGCAGGGGACCGAGACCATCAACACTGCCGCGACCCAGATCGCCGCCGGCAACCTGGACTTGTCGTCGCGCACCGAACAGCAAGCCAGCGCGCTGGAGGAGACCGCATCGTCGATGGAGGAGCTCACCAGCGCCGTGCGCGAAAACGGCAGCAATGCGCGCCAGGCCAACGAGCTGGCTGCAGCGGCGACGGCGGTGGCGCAGCAGGGCGGCGCGGTTGTGGGGCAGGTGGTGCGGACCATGGGTTCGATCAGCGACTCTTCACGCAAGATTTCGGACATCATCGGCGTGATCGACGGCATCGCGTTCCAGACCAATATCCTGGCCCTGAATGCAGCGGTGGAGGCGGCGCGCGCCGGCGAGCAGGGGCGCGGCTTTGCCGTCGTTGCCAGCGAGGTGCGCCAGCTGGCCCAGCGCTCGGCGGCGGCTGCCAAGGAAATCAAGGATTTGATCGTCAGTTCGGTGGAGCAGGTGGACCAGGGCAGCGCGCTGGTGGCGCGCGCCGGCAGTACCATGGATGAAGTGGTGTCTTCGGTGCAGCGGGTGTCGCAGATCATGCGGGAAATCACGGCGGCCGGCGATGAGCAGAGCGCCGGCATCGAGCAGATCAATCGGGCCGTGACGGAAATGGATACCGTGACGCAGCAGAACGCCGCGCTGGTGGAAGAGGCCGCATCAGCGGCTGATGCGCTGAAGCAGCAGGCCGCCCACCTCGATTCCCTGGTGGGCGTGTTCAAGCTGCATCACGATGTGGCCAGGCGTACCGCGAACAGCAGGATGCCGATGAAGCAGCTCGCTGCAATCAGCCCGCCGGCAATCACATAGCCGGGGCGAAGGGCGCCGACGTCGCGTTCAAAATCGCTGCGCCGGCGCAGTCCGATGAAGGACCAGGCGACGGCCAGCATGGTTTCGCCGAAGCCGCGGGGTTTGGTATCGTCCATGTCGTTTCCTTTCGGGGTTGGGCCTATTGTGCAACGGCCCAGCCTCGAAAAACAGGCGCAGAAGCGCCCGGAAACGACCGTATCAGTTGGCTGGAGCCTGGGGACGCAGGCGGGTCATGGCCTTCAGGAGCCTGGTGCGCTGGCCGCCGGCCCAGTCCAGGCGCAGCAGGTCGGCATCGCCCAGCGACTCCAGGCTGGCGGCGGCTTCATCGCTGCCGCCGTCTCCCTCGTCCAGCATTTCCTCGTACAGCTCGGGGTAGGCCTGGATGCGCAGCATGACTTCGTCCGCCACTTCATCTTCCACCAGGGCGTCGCCCCAGGCGATCAGGCGTTCGGCCAGCTCATACAGCGGGGCGTGGCGATCGGGCGATTTTGCTTGCTGCAGCAGCATGTCGAAGCTGGCGAGCGCTTCCTGCAACTGGCGGGTGCAGGCCGAAACATGGCAGGCATAGGTGGCGAACTCGCGTGCCAGCGGGCCGCCGCCGGCCATCTTGTGCCAGCTTGCCAGCATGGCGTCGCCGCCCAGCACGGGGCCGGCGCCTGGGACTTGCCAGGGCTGGGCTGCACCCAGCTGGCGCAATTGCACTTCGGCGCGCGCTACGCAGACTTGCAGGTCTTCCAGGCGGCGCGCATAGGCGCTGTTGGCGCGCGATTCGCGCAGTTTGTCCAGCAGGTGAGTGGGAAGGGATTCACGGCCACGCCATCGGCCAAAGACAGGCAGGGTGGCGGCACGCGGCGCGGACGCCGGTGCCAGCAGGTGGTTCATGGCGCGCGTGCCGCGGCTGCGCTGCAGCCAGGTGTCGCCAGGCTTGAACTGTAGTAGTGAGTCCATTGCAACCTCCCTCGGGCTTTGAGGGAATTCTGAACCTTTTATCAAGCCCTAGCAAGCCTCACTCGGCGCCGACAATGCGGTTTCGCCCGGCGCGCTTGGCCTGGTACAGGGCATCGTCGCCCCGTTTCATTACGTCTTCGCAGGAACCGTCCCCGGCGCGGAAGCAGGCCAGTCCGCCGCTGATGGTGACGGCGTCGCCGATGCGGCCCAGCGCCTGCAGGGTTTCGGCGATCCGCTGGCGCAGGCGCTCGGCAATCGGCGCCGCCTGCTCGCAGGTGGTGTGTGGCATCAGGACCACGAATTCGTCGCCGCCCAGGCGGGCCGGCGCATCGGTGGCGCGCAGTTCGCGCAGGCACACGTCGGCCGTGGTCTTGATCACCACGTCGCCGGCCAGGTGGCCGTGTTCGTCGTTGACCCGCTTGAAGTGGTCGATATCGAAGATCAGCATGGCCATCGGCGTGGCGTAGCGCTCGAAGGTATCGAAATGCTCTTCCAGCACGCTCATGAGCTTGCGGCGGTTCAGCAGGCCCGACAGGGCGTCCACCTCGCTCAACATGCGCAACTGGTCTTCCATCTCCTTGCGCGCCGTGATGTTGCTGGCAACCCACAGTACCGCATCTTCGCCGTCAACCGGAAAGTCCAGCGCCTGGATGCGGCCTTCGAACCACAGGCGGTAGCTTGGCCCGCTGGTTGCCAGCCCTTTGATATCGCCTTGTACCAGGCTGTATTCAACGATGTGCAGGGCGCGCCAGGCAAGGGCGGTTTCGATCTCTTTCAGGAACCAGCTCGCCTTGTCCGGCGTCAGGACGTCGCGCACCGTCTTGCCGATCAGGTGCGAGCCGTCGTGGTAATAGCGCGCGTCGATGCCGCCGAAAATGGCCAGATACCGGCCGCTGCGCGTCAGGATGAACGCAGGGTCGGGCAGGGCATTCAGTAGTGCCGAAAGTTGGTTGCCGGAAAATAGTGTTTCATCGCGCATGTCTACGACAGTATCCAGAGCTGGGCAATAACGCAAAAATTGTTAATAGAAAATTATTTATTTGTAACTATTTGAATTGTCCGTGTCATTGCCTGGGCCACAGGAGCTGCCCGCTGGCAGCCTCGTTCAATTGGGCGACCAGGGCCGGCGCGGCGACGTCCGCGATGCGGAAGGCCAAGGTCACCTGCTGCTCGTGGCTGACTTCCAGCAGGGTGGCGCCGGCTGCTGCCAGTTCGCGCCGCAGCAAGCCTTCCAGGGAATAAGGCAGGGTGCAGCGCAATTCTGTATAGCGCACGATGGCGACTTTTTCCACTTTCAGCAGGGCCTGCGCCACGGCATCGGTATAGGCCCGCACCAGGCCGCCGGCGCCCAGCTTGATGCCGCCGTAATAGCGCACCACCGCTGCCAGCACGCCTTCCAGGTCCTGGTGGCGCAGCACGTCGAGCATTGGGCGGCCGGCCGTGCCGCCCGGTTCGCCGTCATCGACTGCAGCCGACTGGCCGCCAGCCAGCAGGGCCCAGCATACGTGGGCCGCATCGGGGTGCCCGGCGCGCAGCCCGGCCACGATGGCTTGGGCTTCGGCGCGGTCGGCGACCGGCTGGACAAAACCGAGAAAACGGCTTCTCTTAACAATTAAATCGCTAGTCGCGAGAGATATAATGGTTTGTGGCATGGGGCCAACATGATACAGGTTTGCTGAACAGTTAACCTTCGGCATCCCTTACAATGCTGTTGCGATTTTTTCAACTTGGTATTCGTGGCGAAGTTCGTGGCGACTTATCGGATCAAAACCCTTGGTGTGCAGAATGGCTTCCAGCTGGAGCGTGTCGAGGCACGCCTGATGCTTTTGTTCCGCCGTCCGCTGGAAGCGGTGCGCCCGATCACCGCCGGCAACGGCGCGATTGTGAAGAAAGGCGTCGACTGGGCCATGGCGGAGCGCTTCCGCGATGCCTTGATGACCTGCGGTATCCGCTGTGAAGTTGAAGAGGAAAAGGCGCCGCCGCCGCGCGCCAGCCTGGCTGAATATGCGGCGCAATTGCAGTCGCACCTGGAGCTGCTCGATCCCGGCCGGCGCTGGACTTTCATCGAGGACCAGGGCGAACTGTTTGGCGTTCCTGGCCCGGAGTCGCCGTATCCGCTGGAACTGCTGGTGCCGCTGGAAGGCATGTACCAGGAATGGCTGGGCGTGTCGCTGGCCGCCAGCGAGGATCTGCTGCGCCACACTGCCGGCATGGTCCTGATGGGCAATACGCCGGGCATGGTGGAGGAGGTTGTGCGCCACCTGTTGCCGATCGTGCGCAACAGCGCGGAACGCGGGCAGGCCATGCTGGCTGCCGCCCGCGGCTATTCGCCCTTGCTGTTCCGTCCCATTTGCGAGGGCCTGGAAATGGGCCTGGCATTCCACCGTGGCACCGTCACCCACCGTGTGGCGCACGCGCACCTGGAAGCCTGGGGCCTGACCGAGGATGCCGCCTTCGAGGCCGCCTTCGCCAACTTGCGCGCCCGTTCCACTGCGCCGCTGCTGCCTTCGCCGCAGGGCGTATTTGGCGGCGGCTGGGAAGATGGCTACGGTTCTTCGCGCATGCTGCTGCCTGAATTGATCAAGGCTGCCGTTCCGGAGGGCCGCCCGGTGGTCATGGTGCCGACGCGCGGCATGCTGATGGTGTGCAGCGAACAGAACGAAGTGGCGATGGAGGCGATGCTGAAGGCCGCAATCGAAGCCATGCGCGAGGAAAAGATGGTGATGCCGCGCCTGCTGCGCCTGGTGGACGACCGCTGGCAGGTTTTCGTGCCGCCTAGCCTGACGCGACGCCTGAACAGCCTGGCCAAGTACGTCGAAGGCAACGATTACCGCCTGCAGAAGGAACTGCTGAAAGCGCACGAATGGGCCAGCGGACGCAATCGCTGCGTCGTGACCTACCTGGTCGGCAAGCTCGGGCCGGAGCAGGTCCGTACCAGCGCCTGCACCTGGACGCGCGACATGCCAAGCCTGCTGCCGAAGACCGATTTGCTGTATTTCGCCGACCCGTCCAGCCTGGACCCGCCGATTACCGTGACCTGGGAGGCCGCCATGCCGATCGTGGGCGCGCTGATGCAGCGCACCGACGATTATCCGCCGCGCTACCTGGTCGAAGGCTTCCCGAACGAGACGCAACTGGCGCAACTGGCCGACATCGCCGCCGCGGCAAGGCGCGAGGCGAAGGCGAAGGCGCTGGCCGCCGCGCAGGAAGCGCAGGCTGCGCTGGCGGCGCAGAACACCCGTCCCATGCTGGACTCGAAGCGCATGCAGAATGTGGCGGCGGTGCTGAATCGCCCCGTCGGCGAGGTGCTGCGCAGCGCCCTTGGCCGCAAAGCCGGCGCCAAAGCCGCGCATGCTCGATAACAATGCCCTGGTGGCTGCGGCCACTCCTGTTTTCCTCGTCATGATCGCGGCCGAAGCCTGGCTGGCGCACCGCCGCCGCCTGCAGGCCTATTCACTGGCCGACAGCCTGACCAGCATGGCTTGCGGTATCTGGACCGTGACACTGGAAGTGTTCACCAAGTCCGCCATGCTGCTGGCCTATGGCTGGGTGTTCAGCCATTTGTCGCTGTGGCAGTCGGCACCTGGCTCGGCGTGGACCTGGGCCTGGTCGTTCCTGGTTTTCGACTTTGTCTATTACTGGGCGCACCGCTGGTCGCACGAGATCAATTTCCTGTGGGCCGTGCATTCGCCGCACCACCAGAGCGAAGAATTCAACCTCACCACGGCATTGCGCCAGGGCGCGTTCCAGGACGTGTTCCACGCGCCGCTGTTCATGGTGCTGGCGCTGCTGGGCTGCCCGCCCGGCGTGTTCATCATCCAGCTCACGCTGAGCAAGTTTTACCAGTTCTGGATCCATACCCGCCTGGTGGGGCGCGTGCCGCTGGTCGAAGGCATCCTCAATACGCCCAGTGCGCATCGCGTGCACCACGCCGTCAACGATGTCTACCTGGATCGCAACTACGCTGCGACGCTGATGATCTGGGACCGCCTGTTCGGCACCTATATCGAAGAGGGCGAGGAATGCGTGTACGGCGTGCGCAAGGGCGGGCCGGGCTGGAACGCGGTGTGGGCGCAATTTGCCTGGCCGGCAGTGATGTGGCACGACGCGGTGCGCACGGCCCGCTGGCGCGACCGGTTCTCGCTGTGGTTCCGTCATACCGGCTGGCGTCCCGCCGATGTCGCCGCTGCCGACCCGTGGCCGGCCTTCGTGCTGCCGCCGGGCCGCCTGTACACCGCCACCCGTGCGACGACGGGCGGGGTGCGCTGGACCATTGCAGCGCTGCTGGCCTTCGCCGCGGCGGTGGTCATGCAGAACCAGTTGATCGCCCACGCCGCCACGCTGTCGCTGCCGGCCCGGCTGGCGCTGGTGGGGGCGATTACTGCGGCGCTGCTGCTGGTGGCGTACTGCCTGCAGCCTGTTGTCCCTTCTGCCGCCAGCGCACCAGCCAGAACACCGGCAGGCTGACCACACCCAGCGCGGCGCCCCACCAGAAGGCCTCTTTGCCCATGCCGTAAAAGGCCCAGAGCGAGAAGATGCAGGTCATCACGGCGCTCAGGGACAGAGCCGCGCCGCGCGCCAGCACGCCGCGCCGGTGCAGCTTGAATACCGCTGCGCCGCCGACAAGGTAAAGCGGCATGCTGGCGGCGGTCACCACCAGCGTCAGGAAGGTGAAGGCCTCGGTCATCGAGCGGCTGTAGTTCATCGCGATCATTACGCTGGCCAGTGCGCCCACCAGCAGCAGCGACCAGGCGGGCGCGCCGTGACGGTTGGGCGCTTTCAGCGCAGCCGGGAAAATGCCGTGGTGGGCCATCGATGCCGTCACCTCGCCGGCCAGCATGGTCCAGCCGTTCAGTGCACCGAGTCCACTGAAGATTACCGCAAGGGCCAGCCAGTGCCCGCTGCCGGCATCCCAGTAGCGGCGGAACAGGTCGACGAAGGGCGCGTTGGAGGCCGCCAGCTCCGCCTGCGGCAGGAGCAGCATGGGAATCGTGCAGACCAGGACATACACCACTGCCGCCACCAGCGTGCCCGCAATGGTGGCGCGCGGAATGGTGCGTTCCGGTTCATGTACCTTGGTGGCCGGCAGCGACGCGCATTCCACGCCCAGCATCGCGAACAGGGCGATGGTGCCGGCAGCGGCCGTACCGTCCAGCGTGAACGGGGTAGGCGGCAGGTGCGCAGTGTACGCCGCGCTGTCGCCGGCAAGGATCCAAGCGCCGAGCAGCACGATGGCGCCCATCGGCAGCAGCTTGAGTGCGGCCGATGCCAGTTGCACGCGGCCCGACGCCAGCGCCCCGCGCAGGCTGACCAGCACAAAGAACCAGATGATGGCCATGGCCGCCAGCGGCTGCAGGGCCGGGTGCGAAGTGAGCGCCGGCGCCAGCGTCGCCAGGTAGCCCACGATGCCGATTGCCAGCGCCGCATTGGTCACCCAGATCGATACCCAGTAGCACCACATGGTGAAGAAGGCGACGCCATTGCCGAAGGCGCGGCGGCAGTAGCCATACGGTCCGTCTTCCTCCGGCATGGCGCGCGCCAGCCGGGCGAAGACGTGGGCGATGAACAGGCAGCCGATCACAGTGATTGCCCATCCCGCGAAAGCGTTCTTGCCGAAAGGCGCCAGCGCGGCGGGCAGCATGAAGATGCCCATGCCGATCATATTCCCGACGATCAGGGAAGTGCACATCCAGAAGCCGAGCGGCTTGCCCTTATCCATGGCGTGCATAGGCGGTGCGCAGCAGGTTCTGGAAATGCCACACGCCGCTTTCGCGCTTCGGGTTCAGGCGCCCGGCGCTGTACGAACCGGAGGCAAGGCCTTGCTGGACGTGTTCGCAGATGCTGATGTCCTCCGCCTGGATTTCGTCGCTGAAGGCTTGCTCGGCCTGCACGCGCGCCTGCACGTCGGGATCGTCGGTGTAGTAGTAATCAAACTCCACGATGCACTGCCGGTGACCTGCCGGCAGGATGCGGTTGGTCTGCAAGCGGCCCGGCGTGATGTTCAGCATGATGTTCGGATAGATGAAGTAGTACCAGGCATTGCCATCGCCGTAGATGCCGTCGTTGTTGCGCAGCGGCGAATGCTGCAACGAATGCCATTGCGCCAGTTCGGTGTCGTAGACGCGGTAATCGAGTACTTTCGACAGGCCGGGATGGACGAAGGGTAGGTGGTAGCCTTCGAGGAAGTTGTCGATATAAACCTTCCAGTTGCAATCGAGCTTGTAGGTATCGCGCTTGGCGAAGCGCATGGCCGACAGGTCGGTCGGTGCAATGCGCTCGGCGATGCCGGCGAAGACTTGTTCGAAGGGAGGCGTGGCGGCATCCAGCGCCACGAAGACCAGCCCTTGCCATTCGCGTACCCGGATGCGGGGCAGGCGGATGGCCGACTTGTCGAAACCGGCGGCGCCTTGCATCTCGGTGGCCGCGCGCAGGGTGCCGTCCAGCTCGTAGGTCCAGCCATGGTACTTGCAGTGCAGCGCCCGCGCACCCTTGCCGTTGCAGGTTGCCAGCGGTCCCGCGCGGTGGCGGCAGACGTTGAAGAAAGCCTGCAGGCTGCCATCGGGCTGGCGTATGATGAGGATCGGCTTTCCGGCTATGTCGCCGACCACATGGTCGCCCGCCGCACTCAGTTCTCCCGTGTGAGCGGCCAGTTGCCAGGTCGAGCCGAAGACTTCCTGCTGTTCGAATTCCAGCCAATGCTGGTCGGTGTAGAAGCTGGCGTGCAGCGCGTGGGCGCGCTCCAGCGGCTCGATGCGGCAATGCTCCTGCAGGGTCATATGTGCTCCGCGGCGCGAAAGATTTACTTTCTCATAAATTGCAGCGAACTGGAAGAAAGAGGTTGCAAAAATGGAGGAACGTCTTTTCTTTGAGGGCCTGCAGGCATTGGCCGCTTCGGCCTTTCCCAAGCATTGCAGTTACTGCGGGCGGGTCTTCGCTACCGCGCATGACTTCATGCAGCAAACCCAATCGGTCCGCAAGGACATCACTGGCCTCAAGCAAAGCTTCGACGACGACAGCGTGGCGATCGTCGAGGCTTACCGCAACTGCCTGTGCGGCTCGACCCTGATGGACTTTTTCAGCGACCGGCGCGATATCTCCGAATCCGGCGCGCGGCGGCGCGAACTGTTCGACAAGCTGCTGCCGCACCTGCAGGAGAAGGGCATGACGCCGGCGGCGGCGCGCGAACACTTGCTGGCGCTTTTGCGCGGCCGGGAAATATCCGGTAAGATAGGTAGGTAGCCTACCTAATTATTTGGATCGATGTCGAAAAAACACGAAGCAACCCTGTCTCCGCGCGTGCTCGCCGCCAGCGAGGAGTTGCGCCTGACGCTGAAACGGCTGGTGCGTGAAATGCGCCGCGATGCCAGCGAAAACGGCGGCGATATCCCCCTGGTGCAGTACATGCTGCTGGCCATCATCCAGGAACAGCCGGGCATCGGCGTTGCCGAACTGGCGCGCATGGAGAATGTGCGCGCCGCCACCATGAGCGGCCATATCAAGTCGATGGAAGAAGCGGGGCTGGTGGAGCGCAGCGCGCCAGATCCGCAAGACCGCCGCCGCTCCGGCCTGCAGGCCACGGCGCTCGGCACCGAGCGCATCGCAGCACTGCGCGACAAGCGCCGCGACTGGATGGCGCAGCGCATCGCCCGCCTGACGCCGGCCCAGCTGGCCGCGCTGGAAGCCGCCATCGAACCCCTGAACATCATCGGAACCCCATGAAGGACACCCCCGTCACCGAGCGCGAAATCCGCGCCGTTTACCTGGCCATGATGGCCGTGCTGGGCCTCAGTGCGCTGGACCAGAGCATTGTCGCCACCGCCTTGCCGCGCATCGTAGCCGACCTGGGCGGCATGGCCCACCTGTCGTGGGTGGTCACCGCCTACGTGCTGGCCTCCACCGCCACCATGCCGCTGTACGGCAAGCTGGCCGACCAGTACGGCCGCCGGCCGATGATTTTTGCGGCCATGGGCGCCTTCCTGCTTGGCTCCGCGCTGTGCGGCCTGTCGCAGAACATGACGCAGCTGATCGTGTTCCGCGCGCTGCAAGGCGTGGGCGCGGGCGGCTTCCTGCCGCTGGCGCAGATCATCATCGCCGACATCATTCCGCCTGCGGAGCGCGGCAAGCGCATGGGCATGGTGCCGGTGGTGTATGCCGCGACCAGCCTGCTCGGCCCCGTGCTGGGCGGCCTGATTACCGATGCGTTGTCCTGGCACTGGACCTTCTACGTCAACCTGCCGGTGGGCGCAGTAGCCTTTTATGCCATTGCGCGGGCGCTGCACAAGGAGAAGGTGCATCACGCGCATCGCGTCGATTACCTGGGCTCCGTGCTGATGACCGGCTCGATTACCTCCGCGCTGCTGGTGCTGGCGCTGGGCGGCACGGAGTGGGCGTGGGATTCGCTGCAGGTGCAGTTGTGCAGCGCGCTGGCGGTGGTGCTGGGCGCCTGGCTGGCCGTGCATGTACGCAAAGCGCCGGAACCGGTGCTGCCGCCGGACTTGTTCGGCAACCGGACCTTCAATATCGCCAGCGTGGTGATGGCGCTGACCTTCATGGGCCTGATGGGCGCCACCGTGTTCTTCCCGCTGTTCTTCCAGGTGGTCATGGGCAGCAGCCCCGCAAGTTCCGGCTTGCTCACCGTGGCCATGATGATTGGCCTGGTCGGCTCTTCGATGCTGAGCGGCCGCAGGCTGGCGCGCACCGGCAAGTACAAGGGCGTGCAACTGGGCGGCCTGGTTGCAGCGCTGGCGGCATTCAGCACGCTGGCATTGGGCATGGAAGCAGGGTGGGGCTACTGGGTCATCGAGCCGGCGATTTTCCTGCTGGGGGCCGGACTGGGACTGGTGATGCCGAACATGACGATCGCCGTGCAGAACGCCTTGCCGCTGCCGCGGCGCGGAGTGGGGACGGCGATGCTGACATTCTTCCGCTCGCTGGGCGGCCTGCTGGGCGTGACGGGATCGGGCGCCATGCTGGCGCGTTCGCTGCATATCCACGGCGTGAAGGCAGTGGCGGCAGTAGGGCCGGGCGTCAGCGTGCTGCCTTCAACGGTGGCGGTGTACCGCCACGCGATTGCCGGCATCTTCGGCGCCGGCGCGCTGCTGGTGCTACTGGGCTTGATTGTGCTGTGGTTCCTGCCGGAGATTCCGCTGGCAGGCCACAAGTCCGATTAATCCGGAACGGTGAAGCCGATGACAATCAAGGCCCAGTAAACCACGCCGAGGACGCACCAGGCGATATTCGCCGCCGAGAACGCGGCGTTGCTGCTGCCGCTCGGATCGCCGCTGCGGGCATTGATTTCCGCCTGCACCTTCTTCAGAAGCAGGCCGGTTGGCACCAGCAGGGCGAGCGAAGCGATATCGGTCATTGGCGAGCCGATGCTCTTTGCAGCCAGCCGGTCCATCATGTTGCCCCCGATGACCAGGAGCACCATGAAGGTGGCATTCGATCCCGCATCCCACTCGGCGCGGTCATGAGTCACATCATGGGATGCGATATTGCGGAACAGGCTGTGCGTGAAGAAGATGGAAAAAATTGCGCGCGGCACCGGCCAGACGCCTTCGCCTGTTGCTTCGTTATGCAGGGCCCAGTTCTTGTAGTTCCAGTACAAGTGGTACAGGCCGAGCGTCATGAAGTACAGGACCAGCAGCTTGCGCGGCGAGACGACATAGAAGCGTGAATCGGTGCTGGCTGCGGTTTGCTCATCGAGGTCGGCGAGCGGAGCGGCGTAGACGTTGTCGGACATGGGGCAATCGGTGTCTTGCAAAGTTGGAGCGCAAATTGTAACGACAGTTTCCAAATGGCAAACTATCAAATAGTCACTAGTTGCATAAATCCCACATCAGCCGGGATAAATCGGCGCGTCAGCCAGCGTCCCTGCAACTGTCATCCACGGACGGATGCGCCAGTTGACCACCAGGCCATTTTGCACATACGGATCGGCTTTGACGAACTCCTCGACCACCGCCGGCGAGTCGGCATTAAACCACAGCAGGGCGCTGTCGACCGGGTCGGCCAGCACGCCGCCCAGCTGGAATTCACCGCGTTCGTGCGAGGCCCAGGCCAGCTTCAGGTGCGCGTCGCGGAACCCGGCGCGGCGCTCAAGGTAGTCGGCGGCGTATTCGTAAATCAGGACGTAATGCATGGGGGTCTCGCGAGCTGGAAACGGGAGCTTGCAGTATGACTCATACGTTTTCGGAATATCAATACTGAAAGACGCAATACTTTGATATTGCAGGCGCTGCGTAACATTGGCTCACCAAACCAAAAAATTACGGAGACAATATGCGTAAGACTGTATTGGCGGCGCTGATCGCAGAGATGCTGCTGCCGCTGGGTGCACATGCTCAAACTGCGGACGACCAGATCGATCCATCGGCGAAAGTCGTGGTGAGCGGCGTTCGCGCTTCCCTGGCTTCCTCGCTGGCGACCAAGCGCTTGCAGGAAGGTGTAGTAGATGCCGTGTCGGCCGAAGACGCCGGCAAATTCCCGGATACGAATATCGCCGAATCGCTGCAGCGCGTCACCGGCGTGCAAATCCAGCGCAACAACGGCGAAGGGCGTTATATCTCGGTGCGCGGCCTTGGGCCGGAGTTCAACAATGTGCTGGTCAACGGCCGCACCATGACCAGCGACACCGGCGGCCGCGATTTCTCGTTCGACCTGCTGTCGTCGGATCTGATCTCGAAAGCCATCGTCTACAAGACTTCCATGCCCTTCCTGCCGGAAGGAGGCATCGGTTCGACGGTCGACATCCAGACTGCCCGCCCGCTGTCCGGCAAGGCAGGCCATTCGGGCGTGGTCAATGTGTTCGACTCCTACGATTCGAACTCGAAGAAGAACACGCCCAACGTCAGCGGCATGTATTCCTTCGCCAATGAGAATAAGACTTTCGGCGTAACCGGCTCCCTGTCCTACACCGACCGCGCATCGAAGCAGAACAAGGCCATCAACGACGCCTGGAACCTGCGCGACGTCTACATGATCGACGGCGACCTGAATTCCAAGGGCCTGACCATGGCCAACGTCAGCAGCAAGAAGCTGCTGATGCCGCAAAGCTTCGGCTACCAGCAGGAGAACGAAACCCGCAAGCGCCTGGTCAGCAACGTCACCGTGCAATACAACCCGTCGGCCGACCTGAAGCTGACTGCCGATGCGCTGTATTCGCGCCTGAACCAGCGCAACGACGTGATCGCGATCAGCGACTGGAACAACCCGGTGCAGCTTGGCGTGAAGTACGACTCGAACAACCAGGTCACCAGCTTCCTGCGCCCAGGCTCGAACTTCTTCGCCAATAACCCGGCCCTGGTCGGCGACGGCACCGGCGTCCTGACCGACGCCAACTCGAACGACATGATCGTCAAGGGCGGCGACCGCCTGTCGATTACCAAGGCCTTCGGCCTGAACGCGAAATGGAATGTATCGCCGGAATGGAAGCTGGAAGGCGATGTTTCGAATTCGCGCACCACGACCAAGACTCCCGACCAGTGGATCGTGGCCGGCATGGTGCCGAAGAACGGCGACACGCTGACTTTCGGCTCCATTCCGAGCCTGGTCTTTGGCGACGGCATTACCGACCCGACTGCGGTGCGGGCCCACGCCGTATCCAACAAGGACGTGCGGTTTGCCGACGAATTGAGCGAAGGCCGCATGAATGCTTCGTGGGCGCATGAAATCGGCGCCTTCAAGGGCATCGATACCGGCCTCTCGTACTCGCAGCGCAAGGTGGGACGCAACCAGTGGGAGAGCGATTCCTGGAATGCGTTCAGCGGCTACCACGTCTCGCTGCCATCGTCGCTGTTCACGGTGAAATCGCTGGACAATGCCTTCCCGGGCGCACCGGCGAGCTACCTCAGTTTCAATCCGTACGAGTACATGAACTACCTGAACCAGCCGTCGACGCTGGCCCTGTCGAACGACCCGGCGCTGTACCTGGACAAGACCAAGTTCCCGAACGGCCCGATGTCGATCGACTACACCAAGCCGAATTTCTGGAGCGTCAAGGAAAAGGTATCGAGCATCTTCCTCGATTCGAAGTGGGAAGGCGAGCGCTGGTCGGCCAACGCCGGCGTGCGCGTGGTGCACGTCAATTCGACCTCGACCGGCATCAGCCGGGTGCTGCTGTCGGCAACCAAGAGCCCGAACGACACCACCTACATCCTGAACTACGGCCCGGCGGTCGAAACCGCGGTTTCGAACAGCTACAACAGCGTACTGCCTTCCGGTAACCTGAAATTCGACCTGACCGATGACATGGTGCTGCGCCTGGCAGCCTCGAAGACCGAAACCCGGCCGACGTTGAACCAGATGGGCGTCGACAACTGGTATGGCGGCCGCTTTGGCGATGTGCAGACCGGCGGCGGCAATCCTTACCTGAAGCCGATGGAGTCGAAGAACCTGGACCTGTCGTATGAATGGTACCTGTCCAAGACCAACTTCCTCGGGGCCGCGATCTTCCAGAAGAATGTGTCGAACTTCCTCGAAAGGCGCCTGGAAGATATCACCATCCCGCAGTACTCGGAAGTGGTGCATGACACCCGCATCCGCAATGGCCAGAAGGGCAAGATCAAGGGTATCGAACTGGCCGGCCAGTACGCCTTCGACAACGGCATCGCCTGGCTGCGCGGCTTTGGCGTGGCTGCCAACTACACCTTCGTCGATGCGACGGCCAGCCGCGACGATGCAGCGGCGCTGGATTGCGGCTATCCAGGCTTGTCGAAGCAGTCGTACAACGCCTCGGTGTTCTATGAGAATGAGACCTTCTCGGCGCGCGTGAGCTACAACTGGCGTAACAAGTTTGCCGTCGACTGCGGCGGCGGCAGCACCCAGCCGCGTACTCGTGCGGCCTACGGCCAGTACGACCTGAGCCTGCGCTACAACATCACGCCGAAGATTGCGCTCTACCTGGATGGCATTAACGTGAACAACGCACGCATGCACGAATATGCCAACAACGAGAGCCAGTTCCTGACGCTGGAAGACGTCGGCCGCCGGGTCAACGCCGGCCTGCGCTTCGCCTTCTAAGCGAGCAAGGGAGCAATATCGTCAAGGTGGGCGGCTTCGAAAGTGGGCAGTGCTTCCGTGTCGTTGGCTAAACGGCCCGGGTTGTACCAGCAGCTTTCGATGCCGAACCGGTTGGCGCCGAGGATATCGGCGTCCAGCCGGTCGCCCACGATGATGGTTTCATCCTTGTTGAAGGAGCGTGCCATTTTCGTCGCGTACTCGAAGAAGCGGCTATCCGGCTTGGCATAGCCGCATGCTTCGGACGTGGCGGTGAAGGAGATGTAATCGCCCAGGCCGGAGCTGGCAATGCGGCGGTCCTGGATATGGGCGACGCCGTTAGTGATGATGCCCACTTCACCGGCCGCGGCCAGCGTTTCGCACAGGCGCCTGGCGCCGTCGATCAGCACCACGTTTTCCGAGAGCGACTCCAGGTAGCGGTGGCTGGCACGCTGCGGGTCAAGCTCAAGGCCATTGGCCGCGAAGGTCTTGCGGAAGCGCTCGACTTTCAGGAATTCCTTCGATACCGCGCCGGCTTCAAATGCGCGCCACAGCTCAATATTGATTCCCTGGTACTGCAGGAACAGATCGTCCACGCCGCCGACCAAGCCCAGTTCCCGCAGCACGCGTTCAAAGGAAAGCTTTTCGGAAGCCCGGAAATCGAGCAAGGTGTCATCGAGGTCGAACAGGAATAGCGAATGTTTCATGCCGAGAAAGTAAAATAGGCTGCAGACAGGCGAGCTATTTTACGTTCTTCGGCGGCCATTGCGGCTGCGTTGTGAGCGGGAAGGCCGTCTTATACAATGCTGGAAAGACAAAACGCGCTCCGCGCAAGGCTGATGATCGCTCACTGGGAAAAATTGAAGGACTGCTTGATCCGGGGGCTACTTTGTCTGGTTTTCTTTCAGGCACCCTTGGCAGCGGCGGGGAACCAGCATATTTCCGAACCCCAATTCGTCCAGACGCTGACCAACAATAGCATCATGGATGGGGTGGTCACCGCGGTGGCGCTGGATGCCCAGGGCTATGTCTGGGCGGGCGGGGCTACCGGCCTGGCCCGCCATGATGGTTATCAATTCGTCAGGTTCCAGCTGAAAGCCGATAAGGATGCGCCCGAGGTGATCAGTGCCGTCACCACGATCACCGCCGGGCGTGACGGATTGGTCTGGATGGGACTGGCATCGGTTGGCTTGGCGGCCCTGGATCCTCGCACCGGGCGTACGCAGTTCTACCGCCACGACCCGCAAAAGCCGCAATCACTGACCTCGGGCCTGGTGCGCGCCATCGTATCCGATGGCGCCGACGGTTTCTGGATAGGCACGCAGGGAGGCGGGCTGGATCATTTTGACCCGGCCTCCGGCACATTCGAGCACGTGCGCGCCTCCGCAGGCGGTGCGCCGGACAACAATGTGTCGGCGCTGGTCCTCGACCGTCGCGGTGACTTGTGGGTGGGCAGCGGCAAGGGACTGGTGCGCAAGGCGCGCGCGGGCGGCGGCTTTGCACGCGCATTGCGCGACCCCGGCGACGAGGCGAAGCTGGCGCGGCAGGTCGTGATCGAGCTCCGGGAAGATCGCTCCGGCCGCCTGTGGGTCGGCACGTTGAGCGGTGGATTGCTGATCGTCGACCCTTTGTCCGGGCAGGTGCAGTGGCTGGCCGACGGCGAGTCGCGGTCGAGTGGAGCGATCAACGCCATAGAGCAAGCCGACGGCAACCAGATGTGGATAGGATCTGGAACCGGCATCGAGATCCGGGCAGCCGACAGCGGCGAACTGCTGCAACGGCTGCGGCACAAGGCCGGACGTATCGGTGCACTGGCGGCGCAGGAAGTGATGGGCATCGTGCGCGATCGCTCGGGCGTCATGTTCGTAGGTATGTATGGCGGCGGCGTCCAGCGTTATGTGCCGCCGCTGCCGGGCATCTCGGTCTACCGGCCGGCGCCTGACGACGAGTGGGACGGCATCGGCATCCGCAGCCTTGCCGAAATGCGCAACGGTGAAATCTGGCTGGGGCGGTCCCAGCATGGCGTGTCCGTGCTGGATGGCTCCCTGCGCCGAATCACCGACTTCGAATTGCCGGGCCAGCGCGAAGGCGACTCTTCCTTTGCGGCGGTGCGGGCCATCGTGCAGGGAGCCGAGGGGCACGCATGGATCGGGACCAATTCGGGCCTGCTTGAATTCAGCGAAGACCGCCGCTTGATCCGCCGCTACGAAGTCGACGGCATTATCAGGCGCCTGCTGGCAGACCGCGATGGCGTGTTATGGATCGGCACCACCAATGGATTGCTGCGCAAGGCTCCGGGCACGGCGGCGGTTTCGCCGGTGTTGCTGGCGCAGCATGGCCCATTACGCGGCAACGTCGACGCCTTGGTCCAGGATCCAGCGGGCCGTGTCTGGGTCGGCAATGCGGCCGGCGTCTTCTGGATAGACCCCGTCACCGGCACTGCCGAAAAACTGGAAGCGGCGCCGTCCCCGGCCGATGGCCGTTTCGCGGTGAAAGGGATGCTTGCCGACAAGGATGGCCTGTGGATCGACAGCGATGGCGGTCGCTACCGGATCGACCGGATCGAGGGCAACAGGGCGCGCTATACGCTGGCCATTGCCAGCCAAGGGGAGGGCGGGCATGCAATTGGCGCCAATTTGCTGCGCGATGCGGCTGGCCGGATCTGGACGCACCGCGGCGTGTACGATCCCGCCACGCGGCATTACGATGAGCTGAGCGTCGCCGACGGTGTGGATTTTGGCACCGGCTGGTTCCGTGCCTATACCCAATTGCGTGATGGGCGCATGCTGTTCGGAGGCTCGGCAGGCCTGCTGGTCGTGGAGCCGGAAAAATACGCGGCCTGGGCCTTCCATCCCCCGGTGGTGCTGACTGCGCTGACAGCCGGAGCGCAGCCGGTGGAGTTGCCAGCGACGGGACGGATTGTCGTAGCACCGCCGCAGCGTTCGTTTAGTGCCCAGTTCTCAGCGCTCGACTACAGCGCCCCCGAGCGTATCCGTTATCGCTATCGCCTGCAGGGCTACGATCCCGATTGGCGCAGGGCGGATGCGAATTTGCGGGTGGCGAGCTACGACAACCTGCCGCCCGGCGCATACACCCTGCAGGTGCAGGGCAGCAACCGCAATGGCGAATGGAGCGACGCGATGGCATCGCTGGCGGTAACCGTCCTGCCAGCATGGTGGGAAACCTGGTGGGCCAGGCTGGGCATGCTGGTGCTGGCCGGCCTCGCGGTAACCGGCCTGGTGCAGTGGCGGACCTGGCGCCTGCGCCGCAGGGAGGAAGAACTGGCGTCGCGCGTCGCTGAACGGACTGCGGAACTGCAGGAAGTTTCGGCCGCACTGGTCGCGAAATCGCAAGCGCTGGAATTGGCCAGCTTGACCGATCCGCTGACCGGCTTGCACAACCGGCGCTTCCTTACCGAACAAATTCATGCGGACGTCGCACACTCCGTGCGCCATCACGAAGACAGCCTGCGCCTTGATACGCCGCCGGCAGGCGATGCGGACCTGGTTTTTTTCCTGATCGATATTGACTATTTCAAGCAGGTCAATGACCGGCACGGGCATGCTGCGGGCGATGCCGTGCTGATCCAGATGCGGCGGCGCTTACAGGGTATCTTTCGCGAGAGCGACTATTTGGTCCGTTGGGGCGGCGAGGAATTCCTGGTGGTCACGCGCGGCACATCGCGTGAACGCGCAGCGGAACTGGCCGAACGCGCGCGTGCGGCTATTGCCGAAGAAGCCTTCTTGCTTCCGGACGGCAGCGGACTGGCGAAAACGTGCTCGATAGGCTACGCCTGTTTCCCGCCGGCGCGCCAGTTCCCGCAAGCCCTGGGGTGGCAGGAGGTGGTCGAGATTGCCGATGCCGCCCTCTACCTGGTAAAGAACAGTGGGCGCAATGGATGGTATGGAGTGACGGCATTGGATGTCCGGAACCTGGAAGATTTGCGGAATCTGATGCGGCAGCCGTTGGCGGCTTGGGAGGGCAGCGGCTGCGCCATGATCCAGCGTTCGCCTGGCCAAGGCAATCAAACGTCGAACCTTGCCGAAGTGGCCCCGTCCAAATGACGAAAAAAAAACGCCAGCCGGGATAGGCTGGCGTTTTCTTCGATACTGGTAGGCCGTGCGGGGCTCGAACCTGCGACCAACGGATTAAAAGTCCGCTGCTCTACCAACTGAGCTAACGACCCGAAGGGCCCGAATTATATAGAGTCCGGATCGTTTCGGCAAGTGCCCGCATGGCGCGTATAATCGGCGCCGGAAGGAACCGATCATGACCTACGAAGAATACCTCGACGAAGTAACCACGCTTATCTTCGAAAAATACAACCTGAAAGACACCCTCGCGGTCAAACTGGTGATGGATGCCCAGGATGCGGAGTTTTTCGTCCGCCATGACGACGACAAGAAGCTCCGCAACATCGACCAGGCCCACAAGGACGCCAAGACGATCTACGAAGCCTACGCCGCACGAAATCCCCGCCGTTAAAATGAAAATGGATTGCGGCTTGCCGGTGGTACTGGAACTGTCCTAGCCTGACTGGCCTAATGCCTGGCCTGCTGCATGGCCAGCTTTTCTTCCGCCTGAGCCAGCACATTTGCAATGCGGCGTGAGTTGCGGTCGCGCCAGCCCGGCTCCAGCGCTACCCTGGCTTGCAGTTCGCGGCACTGGTTCAGCAAGGCCCATGCTTGCAGGCGCGCAGCACCGATGCCCTGGTGATCCGCGCGCGCGCAGGCGGCGACGGCTTTCCGCAAGCGTGACAGCGCTGTCTTGAGCGCCTGGCCTTCGCGTTCCGGCCAAAGAAGCGTGTAAACGGTAATCGAAACTGCCAGTCCAAGCAGGATGCCGACCAGGCGGTCGCGGATTTCCGTGATGTCGGTGACCGGGCCGAAGCTGCCCAGTTGTGCCAGGGCGAAGGCGAACATCATCTGCACGCCGATGTAGTTCGAGCGCGGCGATCCCACGGCGATCCAGGCGCCGACCGCGATGACGGGCAGGGACATGGCCAGCAGGCCGACGATGCTGTCGAGGTGCGGTACCACGAACACGGTCGCCACCAGCGCTGCCAGGCTGCCCAGGCAGCAGCCCAGCAAGCGGGTGATTCCTTTGTGCGTGGTCGCGCCCAGGCTCGGCAGGGCGAGGATGATGCAGGTCTGCATCGCAGTATGGATGCCTGGCCATTGCAGGCTGGTGTAAATGACGTACGTGACCATCGCGGCCAGCACTGCCTTGAAGGCGAATTGCAGGTAGGCGATGTTCAGCGGACTGCCGGCAGCGCCGGCTGCGGCGGGCTGCGCGCCCTGTGCGGCGGACGGCGTTCCATTGGCGCCGGCTGCGCCGGCATCGGCGGCAGAGCGCAGGGCCCGCGCCATTTCGCGCAGGATTGCGCTGTGCGCGAGCATTCCATGCCCGCTCCCTGGCAGGTTCGCCGGGGAGGACGCTGCGCCGGTGAGATTGAAAGCTGCATCGTGCCCGAGGCACTCGCGCAGTGACGCGCATGCTTCGCGGATCGCAATCATCTTCTGGCGCTCCTCTTGCGAAGCCTCAAACGGAGCGAGCCTGGCCAGTTGCGCCGCTGCCGCATGGAGGCGGCTAACGGCCGCAGCCCGTGCAGCAGTGCGTTCCTTATTTCCCAGGGCGGCAAACGCCAGTTGCCGCTGCAAGGCCAGCACGCCACGCCCGACCCGGCCACTGTGAAATGCCGGCGCCGCAACGCCGGCAATGCGCGCATCGAGCTGGTGCTCGACTTCGTCAAGCTGCCGGCTGTATTCCTCCACCAGCAGCCTGACCGGCAGCGCCGGCCGGAACAGGCGCTGGATGATCATCGTCACCACGATAGGGTAGGTTGTCGCCACGCCCACCCACAACAGTGCACGCGTCATCACTTCCGGATCTTCGTAGATATCGGCCATGCTTTGTCCGTACACTACGATCAGCGCAACCAGGAAGCCAATGGCGCCGAGCTTGCTGGTCCTCATGAAGTACATGCCGCAGAATGCGACGAGGGCGGCGCCCAGGATGCGCAGCATTGGCGCGTTAATGAAGAACTTGAGCAGCAGGATCGATGCGACTACGGAAAGGATGCTGCCGATGATCAGCACGATGCCGCTCATGCGGGTCAGGACAGTGTTCTCCTGGGCCGTGAAAAACACCATGATCAATGACAGCGAAAGCGAAGGAATCTGCAAGGCCATCGAACAGATGATGACCACCGTGCAGCTTGCGAGCAGGCGCCACACCGCATCCATGCGGCCAGGGAAGGGCGCCAGTTCGCTGCGGATGCGTGCAAGCAGGGCTTCCATGATGTTCACTTCGCGTTCAGCATGGCCACGGCGGAGGCGCCGATACGGAATGCGGCGTCAGGCTGTTCAATCAGGATGCGCACCGGGAAGCGCTGCGCCACCCGTACCCAGTTGATGGAGCGCGGCACGCGCGGCAAGCCTGCCACTTCGCTGCCGCCGTCGTCTGGGAACACGCCGTAGCCGATCGATTCAACGGTGCCGTTATAGCGTCTCGACGTATCGCCAAGCAGGTAAACCTGGGCGTGGCGGCCGGCCTTGATGCCCGCCAGGTCAGTCTCGCGGAAGTTGGCCACCACGTACCAGCGGTTGGAGCTGGCCATGGTGAAGACCGGATGGCCGGCGGCGACGAACTGGCCTGCCGATGTTTTCAGGTTGAGGACGATGCCGTCGCCCGGTGCGCGCACCTCGGTATAGGACAGGTTCAGGCGCGCCAGCGCAATCTCCGCTTTCGCCACTTCGCGCTTGGCGACCAGCGCATCGACGCCGCTGACGGCTGCTTCTGCGCGGCGGGCGTCGAGCAGGGCGGCGCTGAGCTGCGATTGCGCGCTGCGCTTGGCGGTACGCGCCTGGTCGATGCGTTCGGCCGACACAAATCCTTTGCTAAGCAGCGGTTCCAGGCGCGCCAGCGAATCGCCGGCCTGCTGGTCGGCAGCCTGGGCGTGCTCCACGTTGGCCCGTGCCGCCGCTGCGGCAAACTTCTGCGCTTCCACCGAGCGCTGGGTGAGTTTGATTTCGCTGTCCAGCGCCTTCAGGCTGGCTTCGGCCTTGGCCAGGGTTTCTTCAAACGGCTGGGGATCGATGCGGAACAGCAGGTCGCCTTTCTTGACGCGCTGGTTGTCCGCCACCGGCAATTCGACGATTCGTCCGTTCACTTCCGGTGCTACGTTGATGGTGTCGGCGTAGACGTAGGCGTCGTCGGTGCGCGGCGCCTGGTCGATCGAGCGCACCACATAAATGGCGAGGCCGATAGCCGCCAGCGTCAGGGCCAGAACGATGGCGGTCCAGCGGCGGGAGTTCCTGGTTTTCTTCATGACGTCACCTTAATGTTGGAAAAATACGAGCCAGGCCGATAGCGAAAGCACCGTGGCGAGGGCGGGATAGCCAAGCGCGAGCAGGTGCGACGGCGCGCCGGCCAGCCAACCGCGCGCATTCAGCACGGCGTGAACCAGGAAGCACAGTACCGTGGCGCCGGCAATGCAGAAAAGCCAGTCGGGAAAATACGCTCCCAGCACGTTGATTGAAGGTTCCACATTCATTCCTTAATGTACGGTTGCCTAGGCAACCATAGGGGCAAAAAAAAAGGCCTACTTCCCGACGAACATTTTCAGCAGCAGGGATTCGAAAGCCTCGAGCTCCTGCGCGCTGAAATGGCCAAAGTACTGCGCGATCACGATGCCCGAAGCCTCCAGCAGGCTTGGGAACAGGCGCCGGCCGGCTTCGGTCAGCTCCAGCCGCACCGTGCGGCGGTTGTCGACGCTTGGCGCCTTCTGGATCATGCCTTTCTGTTCCAGGCGATTCAGCATGCGCGTCATCGCGCCGGGGCTGTACGACAGCTCCTTGCAGATCTGGGCAGCGATATTGGCGCGGCCGCTGTGCAGGGTAGACAGCACCACGTATTGCGCCGCCGTGATGTCGAAAGGAGCGAGCTTGATGTCCAGCTCTTCTTCCAGCGTTTTCTGGGCGCGGCTGATCAGTCGGGCAACCCGGCGAGGATCGGTGTTTTTATTCATAAATGAACTATACGTTGCCTAGGCAACGATTGTCAAGCGCCCCGCGCACGCTTGCGCGATTCACAAGCTTGTCATCTTCGCTACCTACAATCCGCCACATTTTCAACTTACACAACGGGGCAACAATGAAAAAAGCAGTTGGCAGTGCGGTGGCAGCAGCGGTATTGGCGGCATGTGGCGGCGGCTCGCAGGCGCCGCTTCCCACCCTGAATGGCAAGCCAACCCTGGTGGTCGCGCACCGCGGCGCCAGCGGCTACATTCCGGAAGAAACAGTGGAAGCCTATGCCAAGGCAATCGAGATGGGCGCCGACGCCATCGAACCGGACGTAATCACCACCAAGGATGGCGTGCTGATTGCACGGCACGATCCGAACCTGGCCTTCAGCACCGACGTGGCGCAGCACCCCGAATTCGCCGCCCGCAAGCGCACGCTGAGCGTCGACGGCGAGCTGCAGGAAGGCTGGTTCGCCAGTGATTTCACGCTGGCGGAGATCAAAACCCTGGGCGGTGTTTCGACCGATGCCGAACGCCCGCAGCAATTCAACGGCCAATACAAGATCGCGACCATCCAGGAAGTGATCGACATGATCAAGAAGAGTGGCCGCAATATCGCCATTTACCCGGAAACCAAGAACCCGACCTTCCATCGCCAGCAAGGCTTGCCGCTGGAAGACAAGCTGCTGGCAATGCTGACCGCCGCCGGCTGGACCGAACGCGAGTCGCCGGTCTTCATCCAGTCCTTCGAGCCGGGCAGCCTGAAGTACATGCGCAGCAAAGGTTCGAAGCTGAAGATGGTGCAACTGATCGATGCCGACAACGTGGACCTGAAAACCGGCGCCTTGACTTACGCCGCGCCGTACGACAAGCCCTTCGACTGGGCGCAAGCCGGCGACAAGCGCCTGTTCAGCGATATGGTGACCTCGGCCGGCCTGGCCGAAATCAAGACCTACGCCGACGGCATCGGTCCATGGAAGCGCTACATCGTCAGCGTCAAGGGCGCGGTCGACATCAACGGCGACGGCAAGGTGAACGATGCCGATACTTCCACCATGGAGCCAACCACGCTGGTGGCGGATGCACACAAGGCTGGCCTGTTCGTGCACCCGTACACCTTCCGCAATGAGAAACGCCGCCTGGCCAGTAATTACAAGGGCGATCCTGCGCTGGAGTACAAGCAGTTCTTCGCCCTTGGCGTTGACGGCGTGTTCACCGACTTCGCCGATACGGCGCTGGCAGCGCGCGCCGCATACTTGAAGGAAGCAGGCCGCTGACTCAGAACTTGTAGTTGTACTCCGCAGCGAAGCGCACCTGGCGTTCCGGTGCGCGTCCCAGCACCTGGCCATAGTACGGGCTGACGGTGTTGGCGCCGGCGTTGTAGACCGGCTGGGTGGCCAGCGTCGTCTGTCGGTTCAGCAGGTTGAACACGTCCGCTTTCAAGGCCAGGCCCTTGAACATGCGCGGCATATAGGTGGCGTTGAGCGCTACGCGGAAGTCGGTCGGCATCCTGCCGCGTGAGCCGCGCGGCGCCGGCTTGCCGTCGCAATAGAAAACGGCGGCGCCGTAACCCGCGGCCGGGTTCTTGCCGTCCGGGTTGAGCGCAGCAGGCAGGTTGCCGATGCATGATTTTGGCGCGCCGGTGACGACGTTGATGTTGCCGCCCACCGTCCATTCCTGGTCAAGCTGGTAGTAGCCGAATGCCTTCAGCACGTGGGTGTGGTCGTTCGGCAGCGGGCCACTGGCGTAGTCCATCAGTTCCGGGAAGTCGAAGGAGGTGGTGGCGGCAATGTCGGCCTGGCCGATATCCGACATCACCTGGCCTTCCATATTGCCCCTGGTGCGGGACAGGGTGTAATTCAGCTTGCCGTACCAGCCATCGCGCATCGGGTGTTCGATGAAGAAGTCCAGTGCGGTATAGACACGCTTCACTTTCGGCAGGCCTATGTCTTCAGCCGTCAGCGGAATGGAAACCAGCTTGCCGTCGCCGGCCAGGTCGAGCGTCAGGGTATTGTCGCGGCCCGGGTTGATCAGCAGGCAGGGCATGTCGTACTTGCTGGTATCGACGTTGTTGCGCTTGCCCCAGGCGCGCAGGGGACGCGAGTCGCACCAGTCTTCGATGGTATTGCGCAGCGTGCGGTAGGTGATCTTGCTGCCGACCGTGTATTCCGGGTTCAATGCGGCCTCGAAGCCCAGCGCCAGTTCATCCTGGTAGGTGGCGCCCAGGTTGCTGGATGCGACCTGGCGCGGATCCTTGGGCGTGCCCCATTCGTTGCCGCCCGAAACAGGAGGGGAGATTTCGGTCAGCCCGGTCGGCACGCCGGTTTTCGGATCGACCCCGGTGTAAGTGTAGTAGTGGTCGATGTGGACCGGATTGCCGGCCAGGCGCAGCGCCACGCTGGTCGGAATCTGCAGGTGATAGCGGCCAAGGTTGGCGAAGGCTTTCAAGGTGCTGTCGCCGCGCACGTCCCAGGAGGCGCCAATGCGCGGCGCCAGCATGTGGCGTTGCGCGGCATAGGCCTGGCCAAAGCTGTTCTTGTTGGTGAACTGTTCATTGCGCAGGCCCAGGTCGAGCAGCACCGTATCGGTGACCTGCCAGCGGTCCTGGATGTATTGCGCCGACTGGTCGGTCTTCGGCGATGCCGAGTCGCTCTGGTGGTACTCATTCACATAGTAGCCCTGCAGCCCGTAGCCGCCGCCCTCAGCCGGCGTCCTGCCATCGGGGACCGCCACATTCGGATCACCGCGGAAGTAGTTCCAGCTGCCGCCGCCGGCCAGTTCCGAACCATTGATCGAAGAAACGTTGTTGCGGTCTATACCTGCGCGCAGGGCGTGGTTGCCCAGTTTGTACTCGACATCAAGGCGCAGGGTGGATTGCTTGTCCTCCGCATTTGGCACCTGGATGGTGCCGCCGATGTTCTGCGGGTTGGTGTAAACCAGCCCTGGCACCTGGGCATTGACCGGTGCATTGACCTGGTACACGCCCGGCACATAGCCTTCGCGCGATTGCGGATAGGTGGATTTGAAACGTCCCGCCAGCGCAGTCACGGTCAGGCTGTCGGTCAGGAAGCCGGTGTACTTCAGGATCGAGTCGTTGGTCTTGGCGCCATCGCCGGTGGTGCCGCCGGCGCGCACTTCGTTGCGCTGCAAAGTGGCGTAGTCGAAGCCGTAATTCTGCTGCGTCTTCTTGTTCTCGTCGTGGATCTGGGTGAACTCCAGGCGATGATTGTCGCTGATGTTGTAATCGAGTTTGAGCAGGTAGCGCGGGGTGCGGGTTTCGCGCTCGGTCCAGCCGTTGGTTTTGTTGAGGGAATCGGAATCCTTGCTGATGTAGCCGGTGCTGAAGCGATCCTGTTCGATATTGGCGAACATGAACAGCTTGTCCCTGATCAGCGGGCCGCCGACGTAGGCGCTGCCAAAGACGTCGGTGGCGTTGTTACTATGGCGGTAGGTGAGCAGCTTGCCGTCGGTCTTGGGGTTATGGCCGGTGTTCGGGTAGTAGCTGTTGTCCGGCTTGGCGCGCAGCCAGTCCGGCGTGTATTGCAGCACCGCGCCGGCTTCCCAGCGGTTGGTACCGCTCTTGGTGGTGATGTTCACCACGCCGCCGGTGGAGCGGCCGAATTCCGCACTGTAGCCGCCTTGCAGGATCTGCGCCTGTGCGATGGCGAAGAAGGGCAGGGTGGTCGAGCCGATCTGGCGATAGACGTTGGTGACCGGGAAGCCGTTGATGAAGTAGGCGTTCTCCGTTACGCCGGCGCCGCCAAAGCTGTCGCCGCCGATGCGCGGATTGCCGCGCGAAGTGCCCGGCGCAAGCTGGATGATGCCGGACAGGTTTTGCGCGATCGGCAGCGCCGCCAGTTGGCGCGCGGTGAACACGGCGCCGTTGTTGGTGTTGCTGACGTCAATTGTCGGGCGGCGGCTGGTCACGGTCACGGCCTGGATGGTTTCGAAGGATGCTTCCACGCCCTGGCCGATCAGCGCTTCGATTTCCAGCTCGCGTTCGACCGCGCCGTCGCGCATCAGCAGCACTTTGTAGAGACCCGGCGGCATGGAGCTGGCGATATAACGCCCATTGGCGTCAAGGGTGATGGTGCGGCGCGCGCCGGTTGCGACGTTCACCAGCACCACGCTGGCCCCGCTGGCATTGGCGACCTGGCCAAAGATGCTGCCGGTCGCATTCGATTGTGCGTGGACTGGCCCAGCGAAAGCCAATGCAAGGGCGTGCGCGACGAGCGTCAGCCGCACACGTTGGGAAGGGTTCTTCATTGCGTCTCCTGTTGTGGTTATGATTCGGCCGCACATAGGCGGCCGATGGAGACATGCTAGGTAGCTTGGTGGTGGCGAACAATTGAATGTTTACTCGCCACGTATGCCCAAAAAGGTATATCTAGTCTGGCAGCGTGACGAGCAGCGGCGCCTTGCCGTCCCAGGATTGGTCCAGCAGGGTCTTTCCGTTGAGGCTCACCAGCACGCGCTGGCCGCGTGGTATGCGCGTGGTGACGATGTCGATGCCGGTTCCATCGTCGCCTGCACCGAAGGCGCGTATATGCCGCAAGGCCATGCGCGGCCAGCCTTTCGGCAGGCGCGGTGCGATGGTGAAGCTGCGCAGGCTGGTTGCTTCAATGCCGAACAGGCCTTCCGTCACCACCCGTGCATACAGCCCGCTTTCTGCGGACAGGTGGCGCTGCTGGCCTTCCGGCCAGGCTTCCACGGCATACGGCACGTGGTCGCCCAGCAGGCGTCGTCCCGAGTAGTAGCGCAGGTAGGGCATGGTGCGTTCCAGTTCGCCCGCTTTCAGCAGGCCGCGCAGCGCATACAAGGTGGCGCGGTCCCAGAAAGTCTTGTCGCCGGCTTCGGTCAGCACGCCGTTCTCGCTCCACAGTTGCGGCGACAGCAGCGCGTCGACTGTTCCCCGCTGGCGGTCGTTGATGCCCAGGGCCAGCGGCAGAGCGATCCAGGCGCGCAGCTTGTCGTTGCCTTCGTAGTAGCGGTAAGTGTCGAAGCCGCCCATGCGCGCGCCGAAATAGCGCTCGATGGCTTCGCGCTGCGCATCCGCTTCCTGCCGCAACGCTGTGGCGCGCTGTGCATCGCCCAGAGAAGCCGCCAGCCGTGCTGCGCCTTGCAGGCCGCCGTAGGCCAGCACATTGGTCGACAGGTTGGCTTTGCCAGCCGGGAAGCGGCCCTCCAGTTCATCGCTGTCCGAGTGCACGATGCCCTGCGCATCGCGCTTGCGGCGCGTGAATTCCAGGCACCAGTCGATCAACGGCTGCAACTGGCGCGCGGTGCCGCTGTCGCCCTGTGCCAGCGCGAACTGGCTGGCCCCATAGGAAATCATGGCGCAGTCGCCGCGGTCCCCGGCGCCGTTCCAGTAGCTGCGTCCCTCGGCGATGACGGAGGAGGGGATCGGCTTGTAGTCCGCGTTCATGTAGCGCGCGAACATGCCGAAGCTGGTCAGCGCGCTCTGGACGCCGGCGCTGTCGCCCAGGTAAGGGAAGAAGGGGTTGATGTATTCCGCCTGGTCGTTGGCCCAGATGGCTGCGTAATAGCGGGTGCCGCCCGGACCGTGCAGCAGGCCGCCGCGCGTGGCGAAGATGCTCTCCGCGGCGCGCACCTTGGAGAATGCGAACATGGCATCAAGCACCGGCTCGGGTGTTTCCAGCACCAGGTTGGCGCGCCATTGCGCAACCTTGCGCGCACGGTCCTGCAGGGCTTCACTGCCGTCCACGTACACCATTTCGTTTTGCAGGCGGCCGCTGATGATCACGTCGACGTGCACGCGGGCGCCGGGCGCCAGATTGCCTTCGCGAGCCGGCGAGCGGACCTCGATCACGTAGGCGCCGTGCGTGCCGCGTTCCGCCGGCGTCGTCTCGCTTTGTTCCAGCGCACCGATGCTGTAGCGCCGCGCGGCGGAACCTGTGTTCAGCAGCTCCAGGCGTTCCACCAATGCCGGTTCGCCGGGCGACGGCGTGAGGGTCCGTGTCAGCACCAGGCCTGGCGACAGCTCCGAGCGCAGCGCAAGGCGCCCGTCGAAGCGTACTTGCTGCAAGCGTTCGGCGCTAACGGGCTTTCCGTCGACAGCGATCGCCGGCGAGGCTTCCGCACCGAATTTGCGAATCAGGCTGGCATGAGTGTCGTCGGGAATGGTGCGCAGCATCGGCCACACCACGGCGCGCGAAAGCAGCAGTGTGCCATCGGCCTGGCTGCCGTAATCGATTACGGCCGAAACCTGGCGGCCGCTCATTTCGAGCTGGTCGCGGTGCACGTCTTTCACCTGCCAGCGAATGGCGTCGCCGTCGATCTGCCAGCGCGGCGTAAAGGATGGCGGCGCGGCGTGCGCCAGGCCGGCGGCCAGCAGCGCGACAGCGAGGATGGCCGCGCGAGGGCGGGTCATACGTTGCATCTGTGTCTCCTTATTTCGTCTTGCGGATGATTGCAGCCCAGCCGCCGCCCGGCGCCAGGTGCATCGTCAAGCGGCTGCTGCGCGTGACGCTGGCGCTGCCTTTCTGCACGTCGGTGGCAAACACGGCGGCATTCGGCCCGTCTTCCATGCTATCCACCTGGTAGTTGCCGTCGCCGAGGAAGGACAGGTCCAGTTCCAGGTCGCGGCCATCGGCGCCGGTCATGGCGCCGACATACCAGGTATCGCCGCGGCGGCGGGCCATGGCGACGTAGCGGCCAAGCTGGGCGTGCAGCACGCGGCTTTCGTCCCATTCCACCGGCACCTGGCGGATGAATTCCAGCGAGGATGGGTTGGCGCGGTATTGCGAAGGGCTGTCGGCCAGCATCTGCAGCGGGCTTTCGTAGATCATGTACATCGCCAGCTGGTGCGCACGCGTGCCCTGGCTCATGGGGCGGTCGAAACTGGCGACAAAGTCCTTGCGGTGCGCGTTGCTCATCGCGCCGGGCGTGTAATCGACCGGGCCGGCGAACATGCGGATGAAGGGCAGGGTGACGTCATGCTCAGGCGTCTGCCTGTCGCTCCATTTATTGTTTTCCAGGCCCTTCACGCCTTCGAAGGTAAGTACGTTGGGCCAGGTGCGCTGCAGGCCGCTGGGCTTGAAGCTGCCGTGGAAGTCCACAAGCAGCCTGCGTGCCGCCGCTTCGCGCGCCACGCGCTCGTACCAGTTCACCATCCACTGGTCGGAACGCTGCATGAAGTCGACCTTGATGCCGGCCGCGCCCCAGCGTGCGAACTGGTCGAGCGCCGCCGTCATCTGTGTATCGAGTGTTTTCCACGACACCCACAGGATGATGCCGACGCCGCGCTGCTTCGCATACGCCATCAGCTCGGGCATGTCGATCTCCGGCTTGACGGCCAGCAGGTCGCCCAGCTTGTACCAGCCTTCATCCATGATGATGTACTCAAGGCCGTTGTCGGCCGCGAAGTCGATGTAGTGGCGGTAGGTGCGGGTGTCGAGGCCGGACTTGAACGGCACCCCATACAGCTTGTTGCCGTTGTACCAGTCCCAGGCCACCTTGCCTGGCTTGATCCAGCTGGTTTCTTTCAGCGCCTGCGGTTCGGCCAGCAGGTAGGGCATCTGGTTCAGCAGCAGGCCGCCGGCATCGGCAGAAATGCCCAGGATGCGCCACGGGTAGGTGCGCTTGCCTTCAGTGCGCGCGATGTATGGCGCTTCCTGCGTGACCGGCACATTGCGGTCGTCGCGCGCCGTTTCGGCCAGAGCCACTTTCGGGAACAGGGCGCGCAAGCCAGCCGGCTCGCCGTGCAGGTACAGGCCCGGATAGTCCCGCAGCCCGGATTCGGTGAACACCAGGTGCATGCCGCCGTTCTGCACCAGGGCCGGCACGCCGACCAGCTTGCCAGCCGCATCGCCGATGGTCAGCACCTGGTAATAGTGCTCGTTATGCGACTGCATCGACTTTTCCTGAGGCCAGTACAAGGTATCCTGCGGCCGCAGGTTGATGCCTGCCAGTTCGTCCTCCACCGTGACCTGGCCGGGCAGGGAAGTGCGGAAGCGATAGGCGATGCCTTCGTCATAAGCGCGCACTTCCAATGCATAGCCGCCGGCGAAGTCGAGCTGCAGGGCATTGTAATGGTCGCGCACTTCGCGGGACTTCTGCGCCACCACCGGGCGCACGATCGCATCGACGCTGCGGCGCTGCTGGCCGGTCAGGCGCGGCTTGTCGCCCAGGGTGCCGATACCGGCAAGGGTCATGCTGATCGGAGTTGGCAGCACCAGCTCGGTGCCGCGATGGCTGACAGCAAATGCCAGCCGTTCGCTGGTATCGATGGTTACGCGCAGTTGGCGGTCGGGCGAGCTGAGTTCAAGCTGGCGCGCGGCGTGGCTTGCCAGCGGCGCGATCAGAAGCAGCGCGCCGGCCAGGCGGCGTGCGAGGGACATATGGTTCAAGGAAGGTCTCCGGATATGGGTGTGCCGGCCCATGCTATGCGCATGGGCGGTTGCCGATCCAATGACTTTTTAGGCGACAGCTATGTCGTACAGGTTATACATTGCAGGCATTGGCGCCGGCTGTAGCGCGGGCTGCACTGACGCCTCGCGCCGGATCGCCTCCAGCAGCAGTTCGGCTCCCGGCGAAAGCACGCTGTCCCGTCTGCGGATGATGCCGAAAGGGTCCATGCGGCAGTCCAGCTCAAGCGGCAGGATCGCCAGCATTCCCAATTCCTCGTAGCGCCGCGCTACGTCCGCCGACATGACATTCAGCGCATCGCTCATTTGCAGCATGCTGGTGATCAGGACAATTTCGCTGGTGTCGACGATGTCGGCAGGCGGTTCAAGTCCGGCGTTATGGAACAACTGGTCGAAGCGCTGGCGCAGGATGCTGCCGGGCGGCGGCGTAATCCACGGCGCCTGCACCAGGTCATGCAAAGTGAGTTCGCAACGGTCCGCCAGCGGATGGCCGGCCCGAGCCACGACCACCACCGGTTCCGGCGCCAGCTCCTCATACTGCAGTTCAGCACAATCGTGGAAACCGGTAAGGCGCGCCAGCAGGAAATCGAGCGTGCCGCGCTGCAGGCGCTCCAGTAGTTCGTTGCTCGACTCGATCTGCACGCCGATGCGCAGTTGCGGCACTTGCTGCTTGATGCGCGTGATGGCACGCGGCAGCAGGCTCAATGCCGGCGTCATGATGCTGCCCACATCAACTTGTCCCGCCAGGCCGGCCTTGAGCGCCACGATATCTTCATGCGCCCGCGCCAGGCTGCTCAAGGCCATGCGCGCGTGGCGGATCATGCTTTCGCCGTAGATGGTGGGCACCATGCCGCGCGGATGGCGCTCGAACAGGGCGATGCCGAGCATGTCCTCCAGCTCCTTGAGCTGCTTCGAGGCTGCCGGCTGCGTCATGCAAAGCGCTTCGGCGGCGCGCAGGATATTGCCCGCGTCGTCGATGGCGATCAACAGCAGGAGCTGGCGGGTCTTGAGCCGCGCGCGCAGGTACCAGTTCGGATTGGGAGCAGTCATTGCATTGCCTTTCGGGTCGATTGGCATTTTTATCATGTTCAAATTGGTATCGGTGTTGCCAATTTGTCGATTGGATGCATATCGTGGCTTCCTTTAACTTAATCAGCACAATGCAGCTCGTGTTATATTGCGCCGTCCAATTGCTAATTTTGTAACGATGAAGATCCAGCAAAAACTGCGCTCAGTCAAAACCGCCCTGTCCGAACGCCGCGAAGTGCGCAAGCGCCTGCGCGGCCCCGCCCAACTGCGCTACGCCATTGCCGACTCCATCGGCATGCTCGACGCCCAGGCATGGAAAGGGCTCACGGCCCAATCGGGTTTCTTCCTGTCCCACGGTTACCTGCAATCGCTTGAAAACGTGCTGCCGTCCAATCTCGAGCCGCGCTATGCGCTGGTGTACGAAGATGACCAGCCGGTTGCCGCACTCTATATGCAGCTCGCCGACATCAAACTGGCCCAGGCCAGCAAGACATCCTTCGGTTCATTGGGCGAGAGCCTGGGCCAGCGCGTGCTCACTTGCGGCAACCTGCTGACCTTCGGCCAGCACGGCATCGCGATTGCCCCCGGCGTCGATGCGGAACTGGCGTGGCACGGCGTGGCCGAAGTGCTGTACCGCGTGCGGCAGGCGGAAAAGCTGGCCGGTTCGGCCAACTTCGTCATGATCAAGGACTTGCACGGCCCGCAGGTTGAAGATGCAGCCTTCCTCAAGAACCTCAGCTACCGTTTCGTGGAAACGGAGCCGAACATGGTGCTCACGCTGGGCGACGACTGGAAAAGCTACGACGACTACCTGGCCAGCCTGGCGTCGAAGTACCGGGCCAATGTCCGCAACGGCATCCTGAAGCCGATCGAAGCGGCGCAATGCACGGTGGAGCAATTCACCGATATGGACGCGATGCAGGACGAGATCCACGCCCTGTACAAAGCGGTGCAGGTGAACGCCGGCTTCCGCCCGTTCGAGCTGCTGCCTGAGTATTTCCCGGCGCTGCAGGAAGCGGCAGGGGAGCGCTTCCGCTGCAGCGTGCTCAAACGCGAAGGAAAGATGCTGGGCTTCCTGGTCACCATCGCCGACGGCGAGACCGCGATTGCCTTCCACATCGGTTTTGACCGCGCTGCCGCGGCCGACCTGCCGATCTACCTGCGCCTGCTGCACGCCGGCATTTCCGACGCCATTGGCCTGGGCTGCAAGCGCGTTTCCTTCGGCCGCACCGCGCTGGAGCCGAAAGCCGCGCTGGGCGCCCGTCCGGAAACGTTCGGCGTATTGATCCGCCACCGCCAGCCCCTGATGAACAAGGTGATCAAGCATCTTCTGTTGAATATCGACCACGATGACGCCCCGGACCGCAGCCCGTTCAAGAAGGCTGAGGGCAAGGCTGCGTAACATCTGGTTACTTACGGAGTGCTAGGCGCGCGCCTCTAATCTGCTGAGCTCGGTTATCATGTCGACCTTTTGCATAGTCGGCAGCAGATGTAATGAAGTATGGCGTGATCAATTTATTAAAGGCTGTTGCAGCACAGCTAATTGTGTTGCACCACCTCGCGTTCTACGGCCCCATGGCCGACCACGTGCGGCTCATCCTGCCAGACCTGATCGACTGGCTGGCAGGCAGCGCGCGCATTGCTGTGCAAGTGTTCCTGGTGGTTGGCGGCTTCCTGGCCGCCAAATCGCTGGCGCCAAGCGCACAGCCGGTGATGGTCGACCCGCTGGGTGCGGTCTGGCGCCGCTACGCCAAGCTGGCGCCGCCATTCATCGCCGCCACCCTGATCGCCGCGGTAGCGTCGATGCTGGCCAGCCAGTGGATGGACCATCATTCCATTTCCGACCCGGCGACAGTGGGCCAGCTCGCGGCGCATGCCGTGCTGGCGCATGGCGTACTTGGCTTCCCGTCGCTGTCCGCAGGCGCCTGGTACGTTGCCATTGATTTCCAGCTGTACGCAATGGTCGTAGCCATCCTGTGGCTGGCAGCCCGCATCAGCGGCCCGGTGCGTCGTGCATGGCTGGTGCCAGGCATGGTCGCTATTGGCAGCATGCTGTCGCTTCTGCACTTCAACCTGGATTCCGACTGGGACAACTGGGGGCCATACTTCTTCGGTAGTTACAGCCTTGGCCTGGCCGCATGGTGGGCCGGCGACCCGCGCCGCAAGACGCGCGGTGCGGTGCTGGTGCAGGCAGTGATCTTCCTGCCGGCGCTGGTGGCGCTGGCCGTGAACTTCCGCAGCCGCCTGGCGCTGGCCATGATGGTGGCGTGTGCGCTGGTGATCTGCGGTCGCATGGAATTCAGTGGCGGAGGCCGCCTGCTGGCAGTCGTCAATTCATTGGCCCGTACGTCGTATTCGGTATTCCTGATCCATTTCCCGGTCTGCCTGCTTGTGAATGCCGCCTTCACCCGCTTCGTGCCTGCCGACCCTGTGCTGCAAGGCGCCGGCATGTTGGCAGCCTGGGGCGCCAGCCTGGCCGCCGGCGCTGCTTTCCATCGGTGGATTGAAGTACCTCTGGGACGCCTGTTGCAGTCCTCTTCGAAGGCAGCCAGCGCCGCTCAGCGCGCATAAGGCTTAAGTACCTTGGCCGTTGCCCTGGTCTAGTGCGCAATTGGCCAGGGATTCGGTTGGTGGCTGCGACCTTCCTGCCTCGAGAACACGAAATACGAGCGGAACATCAGGTCCAGGGCCCACTTGGCCACTTCCTCTGACTTCTGGCCTTGTAATCCATATGCGGTTGCGTAATACGCAGCGAGCGACTTTTCGGCCGCCGGATACGCCTTCCTGATTTCTTCGTACAGGCGGCTGCGCGCGTGGTTTCCTTTGGCCCAGTCAACCAGGCCGCTATCTACTTCCCGGCGCGAGTTATATGCGTCTGCTTCAGAAAGCGCCCACGGACGAAGCGCCGCGTTGGCCATGAGGTGCTGGGCACCAAGCCTTATCCGGGCGGTCGGCTGCAACGTGCCTTCATCGTTTCCAGGCCCGAGGACTTCATCAAGCTTCCTGGCAAGGTTGGCTACCGCCTGCGGCAACAGTTCGGCTGGAGTCGCACCATCGGCATGGAAGGTAATCGAGCAAACGGGGCGCCCCGCCTGGGCCGTATATACCTTCCAGTTGCCCAGGATGTCGGCGGGATGTCCAACATCGCCTGCAGCTTGTCAAATTCGGGCCCATTCTCCAGGGCCTCACCGCCTGATATGTCCAGCTCCGAAGCACCGAGAATCAGCCTGCTTTGCATCTCCTTCGGGATCTCCAGCGGAGCAAAGAGGCGTGGAGCTGCTGACGCGTACATTGCATTTGCCAGCTTCATGGCATCGATGCACTCGGAACGTGAGACATCGCCCTTGGCCAGCGGCGCGGCATATGCGGTCGATGACAGTGCAATAAGCATTGCAGGAATGGCGTGCCACAAAGGACGGCACTTGGCCTGGAATTTCTTTGTCATGGGGGCCAGGATAGCATGTCACTGGCCCGGAATACCCATGCCCAGCCCTTCGCGCAGGAACCCCGTGTGTTGAGTCATGCGGACCAGGTTTGGGGGCTCGCTGAGGTAGTCGCCGAACTGGGCGACCAGTGCCTGCAATGGCGCGCTATTGAGGTGCGCCTGCATTGAGCATTCATCGGCGTAGCGTTCGAACACGATGATGCGGTTTTGGTTTTCGAGATCGGTTAGCACCTCGTATTGCAAGGTTCCTGGCTCAGTGCGTGAATAGGCCGCCAATTGTTCGAGGGCGGCCAGCAGGTCCTGCCGGTACTGGGAATGAACGAGAAGTGTGGCAAGTAAGTACATGGGAGCTCCGTCAATGGCTGGAGCCCGCAGCTTACGTAATCGGCCGCGATGGAGGATTGTAGAAATGGGACATTTCACGCATGCCAGTGATGATTGCCTGCGGCGTATGGCCAGCCAGCGCACGCGTGTCATGAATAAAGTGCGACTGGTCGAAATAGCCCATGCGCAGAGCAGCATCCAGCGCGGGCATGCCGGGCGAGAGCGCCAGCATGCGCAGCGCATGGCTAAGCCGGGCGATGCGGGCAAACTGCTTGGGGCCGAGCCCATAGGCATCGGTGAATTTGCGTTGGAAGTGACGGCGCGTCCAGCCGGATTGCCCTGCCAAAGCGTCGATGCTGGTGCCGGGCGCGTAATACAACGTATCGAGCAGTGCATCGAGCCCATGCCCGCTACGGTCTTCATGGCAGCCCAGCCGGGCGAGAAAGAACTGATCGAGCAGTGCTGCGCGGCCTGCAGCGCCATCCGCCAGCGCCAGCCGGTCGGTGAGCAGTTCGGCCTCATCGCCCCAAATGGCCTGCACCGGCCAGTGCTGGTCATGGAGGTGGGCCAGCGGCACGGCAGAGAAATGGCGCAGGCTGCCGCCACGGAAACGTACGGCGACAAATCCGTGAGCGCCATTCTCCCTGATGGCGATCGACCGTGTGCGCAGGCACAGGAGCACGGCGCGCGGCGACTCCTTCCCATCCAGGAGATAAGGCGAGCCGTAATGGAACACGCACTCCGATCCAGTCCCTGGAGGAAGCTGCGGGGGCAGGGGATGCCGCCCCTCCCAGCCCCAGTAACGGTCGATATAGCGCTGTAGACGAGCAGCAGGACGAAGATGCCAGCGGTGGTTTTCAGTTTTCATTTCAACAACATGATACCCGGCCGGCTTGTGCGGCGGCGAGCAGAACGCCTAAGCGTATTCGACCCGGTTACGGCCGTTTGCCTTGGCCTGGTACAGGGCCGCATCAGCCTCCTTCAGCAGGGACTCCGGCGTTTGGGCGCGCCCGGCGACGGCGACCGTTACACCAAAGCTGCTCGTGATGGCAATGGACGGACCGTCCGGCACATTGACCGGCGCCGCGGCGACAATGCTGTGCAACTCCTCGATGCGGCGCCTGCCGCGCTCCACATCAAGGTCCGGCAGCAAAACGATGAACTCCTCGCCGCCATAACGCCCCACAGCGTCGCCGGCGCGCAGGCTCGCCTGCAGGCGCCGCACCACTTCCTTAAGCACGGCGTCGCCCGCCAGGTGGCCATGCGTGTCGTTGATGCGCTTGAAATAATCCAGGTCGACCATGATCAGCACAAAAGTATCGCCGCCCAGTTCCAGCGATGCCAGGCGCTGCGCGATGCGCTCCATCATGGCGCCGCGGTTCCAGGCCAGCGTCAGGCCGTCGAGCATGGCGCGCAGCCGGTGCTCTTCGCGCGAGGCTTCCAGTTCGGCAGTGCGGGCCTTGACCAGTTGGTCAAGCTCGCGCTGCCGGCGCACGACGACGCGCACGCGCCAGCGGAATGCTGCGCTGATGCCACCCATCGCCAGCAACGTCGCCAGCGCATAGAACCAGGTGCTGCGCCACCAGGGTGGCTGCACCCGGAACGGCAGCTCGAGCTGCTGCGAAGCATTTTGCAGCATGGCGTTGCTGGCGATGACCTGCAACACGTAGCTGCCCGGCGGCAGCGCGGCATAGCGCAGCAGGGGACTACTAGTGGTGGTCCACTCGTCCTCCAGGCCTTTCAGGCGATAGCGGAAGCGCAGCGCATCACGGTTTTCGAAAGTGAGCGAGGCAAGCGTGAATTCCAGTGCGCCGCCGGTCCAGGGCAGCTCCATGCCTCTCGCCGGCCGCCGGTCCTGGCCGTTGAAGCGCATGGCGTCGACCCTGACGCTCAACGGCGGCAGCGCGAACAGGTCCTGTGGCCGCTCCACATGGGAGGCGCCATTGCTGGTGCCAATCCAGATCGACCCGTCAAGGGGATCTTCGCGCAAGGCATACTGGTTTGCGTCATTCCAAACCATGCCGCTTTGCTGGTCGAACGTTCGCCAGTGCTTGCCGTTCCAGACCGCGGCACCGGAGTCGGTTCCCAGCCATAGCCAGCCGCGCCGGTCCGCCAGGATCGACATGATCAGGCGATTCTTTAGCTGCTCCGGCCGCGTGCCAACGGCAGCTAGTTCGAGCATGCCGCCAATTGGCGCGGGAGTACCGCGCCAGATTTGGCCCGTCCGAGCCTCGAGCAGCCATACTGCCTCCGGGCCGCAAGTGATGGTCGATGGCCTGGGCTTGTCCTCTCCAGCGGTAGGGACTGTCGACCAGCTATCGCCGTCGAGGCGCAGGAGCGTGCGGTCTGCCAGGATCCACAACACGCCGTCCGCCGTGCTGCAGGCGCCGCGGATATAGGTGCTGGTCTTGCCGGCCAGCTTCTCCAGGGCATCGACAAGGCGCGGCTGTGCGGCTGGCGCGGGATCGGCGAGCAGGTACAGGCCTTCTGTCGTTCCGATCCAAAGGCGCTGCTGGCGGTCAAAAGTCAGGCTCAGGATCATCGGTAGCCGGATGGGTGAGCCAATGCGGCCGCCGCCGGCGCCGCGCCGCATCAGGTGGCCGGAAAAAGTGCCGGCCCAGACATTGCCCTGGCGGTCTTCCGCCATGGCGCTGACCTGTCCGTTGGCTTCCTTGCTGCTGGCTGCGATGTTGGCGAAGCGGCGCGCCCCGGGAGCCAGCGCGGCGATGCCGGCCCCGGTGCCGATCAGCAGCGAGCCATCGCTGTGCCGCAGGAAGGACCAGGTATCGTCGCTGGGCAGTCCCTGCGCCGTGGTCCAGTTGGACCAGTGGCGATAGCCCTGCCAGTGCGCCACGCCATGCCCGGACAGCGCCAGCCACACTTCGCCATTGCGGTCGACCAGGATATCGTTGATGCCGCCGCCGGTCGACAGGCCCTCGGCGCGGGCGAAGACTTCCCATGCGGCGTCTTTTCCCCTGAACAGCCCCTCGTTGGTCGCCCCCAGCAGGCGTCCGTCGCTGTCCAGCGCCAGGGGAAAGAACACTTCAAGAATGCGTGCCGGCGCCAGGTTGCCGGTGCGGTCTTCGAAACGGCTGCCCCCGGACGGCAAGAGCAGAAGTTTGTTTGGACTGCGCACCCAGATTCCGCCGGTGCGGTCTTCGGTTATGCCGCCCAGGTATTCACGCTCAGGCAAGCCCTGAGCAGGGCCGAACTCCTCGATCGCTCCCTGGCGGATCCGGTAAATCCTGCTCCGCTCGCGGCGCGTTGTCAGCCACAACTCACCGTCACGGCCAGCCAGCACGCCGCCGATGCGCGCCAAGTCCGGCCTGGCGCGCATTTGCTCTGCGCTGAAGTAGGGGCGCGCGGTCCATGCCGTGGCACCGGGCGCGCGGCTGGCCAGAAAGGCCTGCTCGCCGCTGGTGAACAGGATGCCGGCCTGCGGGATTTCCGTCATGTGATGAAGGCCGCCGCTGGTAGGCAGCGGTTTACCCTCACCGTCGAGGACCGGTGCAAAGTGAGTGTCTTCGTGAACGAACAGGCCAACTTCGGTGGTGGCCCAGAGCCGCCCGGCCTGGTCAACCAGCAGGTCGTTGACGGTGGCGGTGGGATCCATGCCCTGGGCGGCGCCGTATTGCTGGAAACGATGCCCGTCAAAACGGTACAGGCCGTTTTCCGTACCCGCCCACAGGTAGCCGGGCCGGTCCTGCGCCAGGGTAGTCACTGACAGGTTGGCCAGGCCTTCCTGCTGGCCAAAATAGCGCAGCGGCATCTGCTGCGCCCATGCCGGAAACGCCAGCAGCAGGCCACAGGCGAGATGCCAGATGCGTGAGAGCAGGCGAGGGCTGTCCAGATTCGTCATCGATGATGAAACGGAACGCAGTTGGATAGCAGCATAGCCGAAAGCCGGCTGCTGCGCGATTTCGTCTCCCAACGGGGAAACTTACGCTGCTTCCTTGATGAAATCTATGAACGCACGAAGCGGTTCAGGAACCAGTCGGTGCCCGGGGTAATAGAGGAAGGGGCCGGAGAAGGAGAGCCACCATGGCTCCAGAACCGGTACCAATGCCCCGCTCGCGAAATGAGGGCGTAGCCAGTCTTCGAACAGGTACACGATGCCGCTGCCGCCAATTGCCGCCTCCACCAGAAGATCGGCGATGGCGCCGC
>Ga0102591_1000872_pt1 | contig 47985 bp, 46 predicted proteins | sample AraplaCol_mCL_r2_2_FD_76860 | JGI IMG/M metagenome (GOLD analysis project Ga0102591, IMG submission 76860) | Arabidopsis root microbial communities from North Carolina, USA - plate scrape MF_Col_mCL_r2 (SPADES assembly) (version 2) | ecosystem: Host-associated > Plants > Roots > Endosphere... | reverse complement strand
GCATGTCCTGATCTCGAAAAGGCTTGGGCAGGAAGTCGACGGCTCCCGCTTTCATGGCACGTACCGACATCGGAATATCGCCGTGGCCGGTCATGAAGATGACAGGGAGGAAGATGCCAAGATCATTCAGTTGCCCTTGGAATTCCAAGCCACTCACTCCGGGGAGGCGAACATCCAGCACCAGGCAACCCGGTTTGTCGGGCAAAGGTTCACTCGTGAATTCGGTGACGGATCCGTAGGTGCGGGCATGTAAACCAACCGACCGCAGAAGTTGACAGAGCGTGTATCTTACAGATTCGTCGTCATCGACAATGTGAACCAAGGCTTTATCGGTCAGATCGCGCGTCATGATCTTACTCGGTATCAAGCTGGACGAATTTATCCGCGGAAATATACCATTCGCGTATTGTACAGGCTATCACACCAAGGTGTGTTTGGTTCCTTTTGGCAGGCAATTTCCAGGTGTCGCGGCGGGCCGGCCCAACGCAAGCAGAGCGAACACTGCGCCCGGACCAGACGCGTCGAACTAGGAACCCGTTCGGTCGCTCTCCCTGCTAGGCGTGTCTTCCACATGCTGGGTCGCTCCCTCTATTGCGTGCAGCCAGGGTTCGCGCCTCTTCGTCCAGACCTCGATATCAGGGAAGAGCCGGGCAGGCGCATCGTCGAGTGAGCCCAGGCGGATCTCGACATCCTGTTCATTCAGGCAGAACAGCCTGCCTCCGCACAGAGGGCAGAAGCTGCGGCCCTTATAAATCCTGGTAACGCCAGAAAAAGAGAATGCGTCACGCGGCCAGTGGGCGAAGGTTGTGAAGGAGGATCCGCTTTCCTTTCGACAATCAGCGCAGTGACAAAGGCCGATGCGGGCTCTCCCTCCACCTGATATCGAACTGCGCCACACAAGCAGCCGCCGTGACGAGCCATGCTTTCCTCCATCACCGTTTTCAGTCCACCTCCAGAGAACCGATCTCATCAACGAAAAGTTCAATTGGTGCGGCGTAGCAGATCCATTCCAGGAGCAGTTTGCCGACATCGTGACAACGCTTTTGGGCAGTTGTTATTTCACGTCGTGGCAGCCAGACAGGAGGTTGGCCTCGCTGAGCAGCCGAGACGACGGCGAGTTATCTGGACAAGACCTACCCAATCCTTCTGGAAACCATTTGGTAGCCATACTCTGGTTGGTGCGCGAACCAATTCTCCGCCCAGTCGTTCCCATCAAATGACGGAGGTGCTCGCTGTGGATCAATCGCGAGAAATGCCCCTGCTGGCGACGGTTGTGATCGGAGCCGTTTCAGGGCTCGTGTCCGTAGAGGTCGTGGAGATGTTCCAGCTCTCCGGCCTTTACTATATCGGGGCCGTCGGAGTTCTCATTTTCTTGACGACTCAGTTCGGCCTCCGCTCGATGCAACAGTTTTGGGAATAATCGCCGAACAGGCGGTCCATCTCTCCGTTGCCCCACCTCTCGACGGGAAGGGGGAAGGTAGAAACGACGGTAAGTCCTTTTCGCCAGCGCTTTTTTCTCGATCCAGCGGCAGCTTGAAAAATGGATCGCTGCAATCGTGGCGAGGTCTCCGAACCCCCAGATTCACACGATAGCGGTCATCGCGAACCTCACGGGTCCCTTCTGCGTTTTGCTTGGAGCGGGAAGACTTCTGATGAGCAATGATGAAGATCGAAGGATGGACGATGCGACGGCGGGCGAGGCAGTGTCCTTTCCCTTCGACAGGATGACAGCGCAACGGTTCCGGGAGACTTTCCCGCGTGCGCGCTGGAGCGAGGAGAAAAAGGCCTGGTTCGTGCCCGGAAGTACGGCGCGGCGCCGTATCGACCGGTGGCTTGCGCGCGAAGCATCCCGAACCGAGCCCTTCGCGGATGAGAGGGGGCGCGACGCATATAATTTCGAGCCTATTCTCAGTCCCTACCTGAACGTGGGCGACATTGGTTTTTGGATACGCACGCCTTATTCTCGGACGGCGGTGGAGGAACTCCGGCAGGTCCCGTTTGCAAGATGGGAGAGTGCGAAGCGCGCCTGGCTTGTCCCCTTTCGTCCTATGACGAACTTCTGCGACGTTGGAAGACCATCGAAGAGGCCGCGCTGCGCAATGAGCCGGACGAAAGACGAAAACGCGCGGCTGCGCGAAAAGGGACGCAGGAGGAAGCAGATAGACGACGGCGTGCGGCCGAGCGACGTCGACACAGGTTGCCGGTTGCAGGCAACGATCCGCCGCCGCTCGGGAGACCTGTCGCCACAAATGCATACGGAATCGTCCTGATCGTCGAGGTCACGGGCGAAATTGTCGACCCCGAAATTGCGCAGGAGTTCTATCCTTGCTCGGGGGAGCAGGTCTGGGCATTATGGAGAAGCCCGACCCTGGACGAACTTGTACATACCTGGCCGTCAAGAAACCGGACCGGAGACTATGAGAGATCGCGCGGCTGGTGGCAGCCGACGCTCGACGAACTGCGTGAGGCAAGGAAAAGCGCTCGGTCGCGCGAACGACGCCTCAAGCAGCCCAACGGGTCATGATTTGCTCACTCCCACCGATCACCGTCAGATCGCAGGCACCCATTTCCAGAAGACGCCTTCCTTGCGGTCGGGGTAGTGCTTGAACTCGCATTCGAATGCTCTGCCATAGGCGGCCGCTGCATCGAGCGCCTTGCTTCCCACGGGGTTCATTCCGGTGCCAGGCGCAAACCAATCCTCCAGCAGGTCGTCGGGAACGTATACGCCGATGCGTAGCGGTAGCTTCGTCAGGACTTCGTCCAGTTCGCTTGCCGGCATGTGACCTCCCTATTGCTCATTCCGCAACCCATCAGGTGTTCGAACATGCAGCGTGAAGATTGGTTCCACGCTTTTGCCAGTACCGCATGCAACCCCGATGCATTCGAGGCCATTTAGGGCAAGCCAATCGTTGCGAGACGCATGCCATGAGCCGCGTCGGCCTGTCAGGGAGCGAAACTTCAGGCGTCCGGATTTGCGCTCCGCCTATTTTTGGGGTCCAAAACGAAAATGAGCCCCATTCCGCAGGTGATGAGCACCACGCTAAAAATGTTCCAAACGAAGAACAAAGGATAGCCGAGAAAGGTGGTGCTGTCGTTGAAGGCCACATTTCCGGCAAAAACAGAGGCAACGACAATGACCGCAATCAGAAATCGCATCGCTCCCCCATATCCGCAATTCGTCGGAGAGCGCTACTTTAACATGGCCACGCCGAAGTGGAAGCCTTTCCAAGGAGCGGCTAATGCCTTTCCCGGCATACCTTATGTCGGCGACCTCATCTCCGTGCGATGCAATGTGATCAAGGGGTATATCGTCAGCGCGTTCGTCGAAAGCAGAAGCAGTCTGGCCAAAATTGCTTCATCTCATCGGCGGAGCTTCGAGACCGTTTCCTGACCGTGTTGGCCAGATTGCGGCACTTTCGGCCCGTACGCGAGCATCAGGATGAAGGCCGCTGTCATCATCGGTCATTGATGAACATCATCGAGAAAGTTCCTGAGCAGGGCGTTGAAACTAGCGGGAACTTCCCAAAAGGGAGCATGCGAGGCGCGTGGGATCCGGACGCATGTGTCGTTCCACAGATTTCCGTAGGGGACGGATTTGACGTAGTCCAGGTTGACAATGTCATCCAACGCGCCGTTAACGATTGCTGTCGGTACGCTGGTTGCAGAAAGCACGTCCCGCTGGTTTGCGCCCTGGCCTTTCATGGCTCCGCTCACGAGCAAGGGCCGAAAATGTTTGTCCGTTCGCCTGATTGTGTTTGGGATGAAAGGCTCCAGATGTGGGCCCATGATGGCGTGTGCAAATTCGACCGCCTCTTCCGACGTAAGCTCTGCCTCGCCGGCCAGTCCGCCGAGCGGCCTGCGGCGAAATCCTTCGGCGATGTTGTCCCCGACGGGCGGGGTACCGGTCACCATGATGCCGTCGATTCCTGCCGAGCGGGATAGCATCTCGATGGCTATATGACCACCGAGTGACCAACCGACGATAACGGCGCTTCTGATGCCCATCGCCGCCATCACCTCCAGACACGCATCCGCCAATCCTGGCCGCGAATAGGTCCGTTTCGGATCCACCGCATCGCCGGATTCTCCGTGGCCCGGCAAGTCAAGCGCGATGAGATGGTATGATCCGAGGATGTCGTCCATGAATTGCTTCCGAAAGACCGCGCGACAGGTCGAGTTACCGTGAAGAAAAAGTACTTTCGGGCCGTGTGCGGAGTTCTCCTCTACAGCAATGACCCCGTGAGAGGTGACTACTTCGGTTTTTGAAAGTTTGGACATCTACCTTCGTCCTTTGCCTGATGGCGCAATTCTCGAATATATTCGTCCGATGGGCATGGGCCGGGTCCGAGCATTGCAGCGTTGTCTTATCGGGACTTCTGGCCGGTTTCTAAGCGAGGCTCGTTGGTTTCAACTGAAACCAACGGGTGAAAGCCGGGGATCCGGGTTACTCCACTGTGTTCAGCAAGGGCCGCATCACGGCAAAACGTTCGATGTTTTCCGCAACCGCTCGTGCGATGTCGGCCAGGGACCTGTCGGTAATGCCGGCAACATGGGGGGTCATAATGACATTTGGATGCGCAAGAAGAGGGTCGAGCGCGTCGGCGGGTTCCGTCCAGAATACATCCAGGCCCACTCCTCCCAGTTGGCCGTCTGCGATACAGGCCTCAAGCCCCTTCCTGTCGATTAGCCCGGCGCGTGCAATATTGATGAGGACGGCACCGGGACGCAGCCATCGCAAATGCTGCTCTTGAACAAGCCCTGTCGTTTCGGATGTATGTTTTACGCAAACGATCAGGATATCCGACTGTGAAAGGCAAGCTTCTGCATTTTCAGCAGAGTAGCACCGATCGAGGTGATATTCGGATGCTTTTCCCGCGCTGGGCGCTCTCGTCAAGCCGAGCAATCGAACGTCAAACGCCTTGAGACGTTTCGCAAGCGATTTCGCAACAGCGCCAAGACCGTATAAGCAGACGCTACGACCTGCCAGCGCGGTCCCGATGGGAGCTCCAAGAATTCCGTCTCGGATATTTTCTCGAACTTTATTGCATTGGCGCAAGAGCATCAGCAGCAGAAGAATTGCGTGCTCAGCAACGGAATCGGCGTTCCCCCCGGTTCCCGGAACGTTCGCGACGGGGATTCTTCTGCAACGCGCGGCGGCGAGGTCAACGCCATCAAGGCCAACACCGAATTGTTGTATGAACTTCACATTACCGCGGTCCATTTCGACCGCTCCGATCCGTTGAGCGCGCGGGATCAGGACATCGATCTTGGAAGGCATAGTTGTGAGTTCACCGTCCCACAGAAGTATTTCGTGCTCGCCTGCAAGCGATCGTTTTAGATAATCGGGCATGTCCGGGAATGTATGTCCGGAAAACACAATACGCATCAAAGTCACCTCGATGTCTGAGACAAAAGAAGAGGCTGAGCTATCGCGCCGTGCGAATGCAGGAATGTTTCACAGCTGGCCTCGTTTGTTTCAGATGTGAGAAATGGCCGGAATGCTCTGGGATGGGAAAGCACTTGCGGACGGAGGATCGGTCTGTTGGCTACGCATGTCGGGCGTTCAAGCGGATGAATGTAATCCGCGACTAGGCGGCATGTGACCGTTCAGCGGTGTCTCTGAAATGTGCGAGGCCGGTGATTGCCTCTGTAACCGGCATTCGGATCCCGCGCTGGTTGGCGAGTTCGATGACGGCATCGCAAATCGATGCAAGTTCCAGCTGGTTCCCTTTCTCAAAGTCCTGCAGCATCGAGGTCTTCACATCTCCAAGCTTTCGTCCGGATTCGAGGATGATATCCGGGTCGACTTCAAGCTTGGCGCCATAGGCATCGATCACAGGAATGACTTCCCGCAACATCTGTCGGCTGATGTCTGCAAGGTAGTGATTGCCGAAGTTTTCGCGCAATGTGGCTCCCGTGATGGCGGTTACCGGGTTGGAAATGAGATTGCGAACGACCTTGGTCCAAACTGCATCTCGAATACGAGGCGCGATCCTGGCGCTGATCCCGGCGGCGTTCAGCATGCTTGCCAGGACATTTGTGCGCTCAGAGGATCGGTCATCAAGTTCCCCGATCGTCATCTGCAGCGGGTTGGCGGTTCGCGCTGTTCCCGGGCACGTGCGCTCGGCAGTGATCAGCGTGGTCGTGCCGATTATCTGTCGTGAGGGTATCAATCTCTTCAGTCTCCCATCGGGATCGACCGATTTCACGACTTGACCGGTCCAATCACCCTCATCGCCGTCGAAATACCACCAGGGTATGCCGTTGACGACTGGAACAATGATGGTCTCGGCGGAAATGAGCGGCTGTAGAACGGCCGCCAGGTCAGCCAAATCATGAGACTTGGAGCAGAGAAATAAAATCCGCTGCGGGCCAAAGTCCGTCGCCTGGCCGACCTCGACGTGCGCGCGATGGTCGCCTTCGCTGTCCAGTAAGCGGATACCCTGCTTGTTGATCGCGGCGAGGCTGTCGCCCCGAGCGACCAGCCGGACATGAAAGCCTGCGATCGATAGGCGCGCTGCAACCGTAATCCCTATCGCGCCAGCACCGGCTATACATATCGGTAAGCCTAAACCGGCTTTGTCGAAAAATCCGGGCATATGCCCTCCTGCTGATATCTATCGGCAGGATCGGTGAACCTCGTTTCCGCGCTATTACAGCAATCGTCCAAACCGTTACAGACTTAGTCAATCAACCTGAGTGATGACATCAAATCGTCGCTTTTGAAGAACCGGTCCCGTCACGGGATGATCGCCTCGCCCGACGCAATCCTGTCGTATCGGGCCGTGTCAATGATCACGCGGGCGATCGCCGCGTCGCCTCGCCTGTCTGGCCGGAAGCTCAAGGCGCATATCGTGTGAACACGTAATCGTGGTCCACGACGTTGCTGACATGACAGGAAAGACAGGTTTCGTGCTGGGCAATATCGACCGGCTTGCCGTCTACGAACCTTCCGAAACCCCAGCCATGACTGTCAGGGTATTTCTTCGAGTCCTTCACCATGACCTGCACAGTCGTCGCGGCGCCCGGAACGGTCGCAGGCGCGAACTCCGTCGACTGCTTGCGCTTGTAGGCGAGCTTGACCAGAATCGAACCATCCGGAAAGGGCAGCGTACCCTTCTTGTACGCGTCGACCGCGATGTCGTTGCCAAGCACCGAGCGCAGTTCATCAAGCGGCGGCGCTTCCTGAGCCGGCGCTATGAACTTCCAGTCTCTGTAGCCTTCCGGAATGGTAACCCCGTAGATCGGTGAAGCATTTTCAGGAGCTGACTGTGTCGCCGCGCAAAAGGAAGCGGCGGCGCCAAATGCAAGTGCGGAAATGACAAATATGCCAGGGAGTGCGGGCTTCAATTTGGACTCCTTTCGGACCGATGATCTGAAGCCACGATTGCTGGCGATTGTATCCGCATAATTTCAGGGAGGCGCCGATATGTATCAAATTGTGTACGGGCGGGCTCAAAGGACCTTGAATCGACGTCTATATCAGCCTGACAGCACGAGGTGATACCGGCCGCGATTGCGGCGAGCATGGTGCTATCGCCCAATTCTGTCCGGTAATGGGGAGGCAATCGCAAGGTGATTGAAGACACGCGAAGCCTCGGGGAAACTGCACCGAAGCGCATCGCGAGACACCTATGTTCGCAGCTATGGATTGAAGCGCGCCGAAGACGTTTGTCGTTGGGCAGTCGCAACGCTGACCAGCAGTGCGACGAGCACGTTCAGAGTCAGTGCGATGAAACCGGTGTTGATCTGCTTTACCGTCGCCGGAGCATTTGGAAAGAAGCTGGCGATCGTCAAGCCAGTCGTGACGACGATGCCGACTGTGCCGACGCCGACGATTATTCCCGCGGCTGCCCCCTCCTTCGTGAAGGGGTTTTTCGGCAGGAGGCTCGCAAGAAGAGCCGGAAAGAGCTGGGTCACGATGCTGTAACCCATAATCAAGATGGCAACGATGCTTTCTCCCCCCATCAAGGTGAAAAGCACTGCAATAGCGGTCATGAGTAGAACCGAGCACTTCGTAAAACCGGTGACCAGCCTGTCAGAAATCGAGGGTGCCAGCTTTCTCAGAATATTCGTCGAGATCAGAGTGGATCCGACGATGACGATGGTCGAACCCGGCACAAGTGCCGTAAGCACGCCTGCGGCCCCGATCACGCCGACGAACCAGGGATCAAATGTGGCAATGGACAGCTTCAAGAGCGCCAGGTCGATTTCGTCGCCCTGCAATCCGGGGATCTTGAGGACGGCCGCAAAACCGACGAGCATTGCAAACAGCATAACCAGCGAATAGAGCGGCATGAGCACAGCGTTCCGCCGAAATGCACCCTCCGATCTGGACGTGTAGACGGAGGAAAATGTGTGCGGCCACATATAAAGGCCGAGGGCCGAAAGCGCGACGGTGCTGCAATACCAAACGATCGTCTCGCCGGTATTCGGAAGCGCCAAGAAGCCGGGCCTTGCCATCTCGATCTGATCGAACATCGGTCCAATCCCCCCATAATAGTGATAGGGAAGATAGAGCCCGAGAAACGCACAGATGATCCAGATCGTTACGTCCTTGACCGCAGCGGCCCACGCCGAACCGCGCATGCCTGAAGCGATGACATACAGGGCCATCACCGCCGCGCCTAAAATCACTGCCCTGGACTTCGAAATCTCGCCCCCGGACAAGGTTTCGGCGATGATACCAAGGCCCTTGAGTTGCAGGATGAGATAGGGAATGAGGGCCACGAGGCCGACGACAGTGACCAGAAAACCGAGACCGGGGCTGTCGTATTTCTGCTCGAAGAAATCCGGTTGCGTGACCAGTCGCATCTCGTTGGCAAAACGCCAAATGGGCGGAAGCAGCCAGTAGGATGTGACAAAAGCCAGGCAGGTGTAAGTCAGGATGTAAAATACTGTGCCGCCCTTGCCATAGGCAAATCCACTTGCACCAAGGAATGTAAAGGTGGTGTAGATTTCCCCCGCCATCAGCAGGAAGACCAGGACGGGCCCAAATCGCCGCCCGCCCAGCGCCCACTGCTCGAGACTGACGCGGCGATGATTACGGCCCCAAGCAGCCAGGATCAAAATCGCCGCTACGACTGCGCAAATCAGCCACAAGGCACTGTTCACAACGAGCACTCCTTCCGGTCGATTACCAGGGCAATGACTGTGGCAATCCAGAGTGGAGGCAGGGACGTGATCTCCAAGGCCGAGCGGTCTGTGCGGATGTCACCACGTCTTTTCCGTCGCCGTGAAAAACCAACTGGGCTTCGAAGAGAGGCGGGCATCTAGCGAACAGTCTCGTTGCGATGGGGCGGCTCCAGGGTGGATCCGCGTTGGAGCCGACTCGCAGACTATCTCCGGACAAGCGAACTGAATAGGGCAGGGACGCTTCTTCTCAGGCCAATCGTCTTACGATCGTAATAATTGATTTCCGTGCTCCGGGTCTGCTCACGGCGATGTTACGAACACAATGATTTCCTCTGATTTTGCAATGAAGCGTTCATGACCCGAACCGAGCTTTGCGACCTCTCCAGGAGGCCGGCACGGACCGGTTTGCCGTCCATTGCCCGCTTCGCCCCGACGATCTGCTGCCTCATTGGGCTGCGGCTTCTTCGCGGACGGAGCCATCCAATCGAGGAATTTACATGACCCGCATTATGATCGTAGGAAATGGCGCCGTAGATTGCCGCTACGCGCCGATTATCGAGTCCGCGGACCTGGTTGTCCGGTTCAATGATTGCCGTTCCAGTGGCGCCAGTGGCCTACGCACCGACGTCGTTGCGGTTTGCAACACCGGCCGACCAGCCAAATCGATGCTGGGCTCAGACGTCTGGCGATCACATCCAGCTGTCGCTCAAGCGGAGGAGATCTGGTGTGTACGTGATCCCAGGAAATTTGCCGCGATGAAACCCCTCATTGCGGTGCTTCACCCGGAACTAGACGATTTCTGCGACGACGGCACGCAGGCATTCAATGCGTTCTGCCTGGAAAGCGGCAAGCGCTGCTTCGTCATCGACGAACGAACGCACGATTGGGTCGATGACGTGCTGCAGTCCTACCACCCGGCGCCCTATGTCGTCCCAAGCAGCGGCATCATCGTGATCGCCAGCGTGCTGGACAGATATCCCAATGCAACGATTACCATTGTCGGATTTGGACATGAAGGATGGGAATATCACCCATTCGCCGCCGAACGGCGGCTCGTCGATGACTACGTGACGTTGGGCAAGCTGCGCAGGCTTTAGCCGGCAATCATATCCTTGCAGAGGTAACCGCAATCCCCCGATCGATAACCGGGCAGACACCTGGTTTCGCAATATCCGTCACCGGCGCCAAGAGGTAACCAGCGCAATATTCGCGCTGGGAGCCTCCATGGTGCCGGGTGCAAATGCCATTTCCACGGAGACAACACACAATGCCTGACGCATCTATCCCGAAAACGCTGGCCAATTCCTTCGATGTCATCGTTTGTGGTTCCGGGACATCTGGTTCGATCGTTGCTCGTCGTCTGTCCGACAATCCAGATCTCAACGTCCTACTGCTTGAATGCGGATGGATAACTTATTCAGACACGATCGAAACCGCCACGCGATGGCCCGAAAATATCGGCGGCCCTCACGATTGGGCGTTCCATTCCGAACCGCAGGCGGGTCTGGGCGGTAGATCGCTGCTGATGTCGATGGGCAAGGTCGTGGGTGGCAGCTCCAGCATCAACGCGATGATCTGGGCGCGAGGTCATCGCCACGATTGGGATTTCTTCGCTAGCGAAACGGGGGATGCCGGATGGGGTTACGAAGCGATTTTGAAGCTTTACGGCACGATCGAGGATTACCGCGGCAGCCCGGACATGGCGCGTGGGAAAGGCGGTCCCGTCGCGGTTTTTCAGCCGGCGCGACCTCATCCGATTGCGCCAGCTTTGGTAGCTGCCGCAAAGTCTGTCGGGATCCCCGAATTCCGAAATCCCAACGGATACATGATGGAGGCAAAGAGTGGTTGTGCCATCTCGGACGTTAGAGCCGATGGGCTGGAGCGGGTAACCATCTTCGATTCCTATCTGCGTCCGGTGTTCGGTCGCGACAATCTGACCTTGGTCACCGGCGCAGTCGTGCAGCGCGTCGTCACAGAATCCGGACGGGCAGTCGGCGTCGATGTTCTGCTCGACGGCGTACCGCAACGCTTCGCTGCCTCGCAGCAGATCGTGCTGTCCACCGGATCGATCAACACGCCGCGCATTTTGATGCAATCCGGCATCGGCAACGAGATCGAACTGAAGCGGCTCGGAATTCCGATCGTTCAGCATCTTCCCGGAGTCGGCGAGAACCTGCAGGATCACCTTTGTTTCCCGAGCATTTTTGAGTATCACGAGCCGCAGCCAGCACGGGGCAATGGCAGCGAAGCGACAATCTACACATCGGTTCATTCCGGCAGCGCTTCACCGGATGTGCTGATGTGCCAGGGCGAATTCCCGGTCTGCAGCCCCGAACTTGCAAAACAGCATTCCGTTCCCCAAAATGCCTGGTCACTGGTCGCAGGATTGGCGCAGCCGCGCAGCCGAGGCAGGGTCAGACTACGCAGCGCCGATCCACGCGATGACGTCGTGCTGCAACTCAACGCTTTGTCGGATCCGCGAGACTTGGCGACTGCACGGGCAGCGGTCGAACTCAGCCGGGAAATCGGTGCCCAGGCGCACTTAAAGGAGCTGACAAAATGTGAGGCCTTTCCCGGAGGCGCTTACAAGAACGACCTCGACCTATTCATAAGGCAGAGCGCCGTTCCCTTTTGGCACCAGACCTGCACGGCAAAGATGGGGCGGGACGAATGGTCCGTCGTGGATGCAAAGCTCAAAGTCTACGGCATCGACAATCTTATGATCGCCGACGGATCGGTATTCCCCCGGATTCCGACGGGAAACACAATGGCACCCTGTGTCGTCGTCGGTGAGCGGGCCGCGCAGATATTGCTGAAGGAAATATCAGGCAGCGTCGCGACCCCGACCGCCTTCGAAACCCGGCTCTGAAGGGTCATGGGACCGGCAATTCCGTCGGCGGCGCCGCCGATCGGAATTGCCGGGGTCGATAGCGCGGGCCACAATTCTTCGACGTTCAGCCGGCCAATAGGGCGCGCCAGGAAGAGTTTGCTTTGGCACCAATTCCGGTCGGATTTTGCTTGCGCCTGTGAGGAAATGGAGAGCCACTGTTGACCGCGATTCCGTCGGATGCTCCAGGTTTTGGCGTCAAGGCGGTGCAAATTGAGTCTCACTGGCGCTTGCAGACAGCCGGCGTTTCAATTGTAACAAAGCCGCGCCGGCTGTAATGCATTTGAAATCTCGTGCAGCAATACGCGAAGCTAGGCCGAATTCATTCGAGTGGTGTCTGGGGGTTACAACGTGAAACACATTCTGGTCGTCGATGATGACAGTAAGCTTCGTGGCCTTCTGATAGACTATTTCTCGCAACACGCCTTTCGTGTCACCGGCGTGAAGGACAGTCATCAGCTCGGCCAGGTGCTGCAAGCCGAACCGGTGGATCTCGTTATTGTCGATCTCAACCTCGGCCACGAGGATGGGCTGGAAATCGTTCGGACATTGTCGGGCAAATCGGACGCGCCGATCATCATTATCAGCGGAGACCGGCTCGACGAAACCGACAAGGTGGTCGGGCTGGAGCTCGGCGCCTGCGATTACATCACCAAACCTTTCGGCCTTCGGGAATTTCTGGCCCGTGTGCGAGCAGCATTGCGCGTTCACCCGGTGGCGAGCGATCGCAAGGATCGCAAGATCTATTACTTCGACAAGTGGATCCTGAACGTCAAAAGACGGCAATTGATCTCGAACGAAGAAAGCGAGGTCAAGCTGACCGCCGGTGAATTCAATCTGCTCACGGCGTTCCTCGATATGCCCCGCCAAGTGCTGTCGCGCGAGCAGCTTCTGTCGGCAAGCAGGGTGCATGACGAGGAGATTTTCGATCGCAGTATCGACGTTCTCATCCTGCGGCTCAGACGCAAGCTGGAAGCCGACGCCTCGGCGCCGAAGTTGATACGTACCGAGCGCGGCGCCGGCTACATATTCGATGCCGACGTTGTTGTTGAAGCGCGCAGGCGAGCCAAGTGATCGGTTCTCGACGGGGCGCCAGGTTCCGCATGTGGGCGACCTGGCGAAACCGTCAGGCTGTTCTTGCGGTGATTGCCCTGGGTCTTTCCTTTGGCGTTGAAGCGGTTCACGCGATCGATCGCAATCCCAATCCCCGTGAGCCGCTTGCTCCACTGACTGTGCCTGAAGGGCTTGATGCCGAGAAGGTTGCACTTGGCGGGTTGTTGTTTTCTGACCCTATCTTGTCGGGCATGAACAAGCTTGCCTGCGTGAGTTGCCACGACCTGACCGCCGGCGGAACCGTCAACGTCAGGCGAACGGTCGGCTACAAGGGTCGCGTTCACCGGTTTAACGCGCCGACGATTTTCAACGTCGGCAATAATTATCGGCTCGGCTGGAGAGGAGATTTCACGTCGCTCGAGGATCAGAACGAACGAATATTGCTCGACGACAACCTCATGGCCGCGACGTGGCCGGATCTGCTCGCGCGGCTACGCCAGAATCCGGCGTATTCGGCCAAGTTTCAGAGCCTTTATGGCCGTCCGGTGCAGCGCGAGGACCTGCTTGATGCCATCGCGACCTTTCAGCGGTCCTTGACAACGCCCAACGCGCCGTTTGACAGATACCTTGCCGGTGATCTCGACGCTCTGTCGGAGAAGGAGCTGGAAGGATACCGTCTCTTCAAGGACCTTGGTTGCGCATCCTGCCACCAGGGGTCGAACGTCGGTGGAAACATGTTTCAGAAGTTTGGGATCTTTGCTCCTCCGCCTTCAATTGATCCCGACAACGATGGAGATCTCGGGCGCTACACACTGACTGGAGTTGATGCAGATAAAGGCGTGTTCCGCGTCCCCAGCCTGCGCAACGTTGCCGTCACGGCACCTTATTTCCATAATGGCAGCGTCTCTTCACTGTCGGATGCAGTTGAAATCATGGCTCGCAGCCAGCTTGGGCGCACGCTCAGTCAGCGCGATGTGGAGTCCCTGGTGGCGTTCCTGAACACTCTTACGGGCGAGTACAATGGACACAAGCTCCAGCCGGCCCCAGCGTCGAGCAACGATTGAATTATGGCGTATCGCCGTACTCGTCATCGGTGCATTCTGCTTCGCTCTGCTGGCAATCGGACGCGTTCCGTCACGAGACACGCACGAGGCGATACTGACGGCATTGAGGGCTATCGATGTCAATCATGCTTCGTTGCAGCGCGACGTGCTGCGGGCAAGAGCAGGGCTGCTCAGGAATTATGATCCGTTGGTCGAATCGATCGTCAACCTTCATGCTGCGCTCAGCAGGCTAAGGGCGACGTTCCCGGAAAGCGGTGTCGAGAACGTCTCCGACCTCGATCGGGAACTGACCGCGCTCGCCCAGTCGATCGACCGGGACGAGGCATTGGTCGAGCGTTTCAAAACGGACAACGCGATCCTGCAGAACTCTCTTACGATAGCAAACCAGTTGCTCAGCGAACTGCATGCCAGCACTGATCCGGCAATCCAACAGGCGCTGGGGCGGTCGAACGATCTCGGCAATATGATGATGCGCTTTGAAGCCGATCCCGGCGAGCGGCTGGCTCGTTCGATCCAGGACCAACTTGGCGCCATACTTCGCTCCGATGCCGCAAACGTCGCCGAAGTCAGAACCTATGTCGCGCATGCCCGCATGATCCTCGCGACGCTGCCGGCGGTCGATGGCACGATCGCCTCGATCCAGGCATCGCAAACGCCCGTCGAGGCGCAACTCCTGCAGAAGCATTATCTCGATGCCTTCGGCGTCATCAGCGTTCGCTCGGCCTGGAGCAGGATCTTGCTGGGCTCGATCTCCGTTCTGCTGTGCATTTACGTCGCGATCCTCGTGTACCGATTGCGCAGTCAGACCAATCGTTTGACCCAGCAACTCGATCTCGAAAATCTGATAGCGGATATCAAGCAGCGTTTCAGCGATGATTTCGACTCGGTCGCGAATGCTGTCATGGACTCGCTTGTCATCGTGGCGGAGTTTTTTGATGCAAGCCGATATGCTTTCGTCGTCGTCGACACGAGTTCTCGATCGGTTGTTGAGAGTTTCGGAAATGTGGAGGCGCCGACCTTGGCCGGTCTTACCGCCCGATTTTCGGACCAGATATCGGCTTCGACCATGGCGGAGAAGCTTCACTGGGATCGCTTCTTTTACCAAAATCTGCAGCGCTCGGAGATGCAGGCACTTCCCGAAGGTTCGCTGAGTGCCGGTTCAGTCGTTGCGACGAGCATAGACGCCGGAAAAGTCGGATTGCTCTTCCTCGAACATGCCGAAATTCGCAAGAAACCGGGTAGCGACGAAATAAGATTGCTCGGGCAAGCAATCGTCGCACTCTCACATAGCTTGAGGGGAAAGCGCGAGCGCAAGGAAAGGCAGGAGCTGGAGGGGCGCCTTGAGCATGCGCAAAGGTTGGAAGCAGTCGGAACGCTCGCGGGCGGCATTGCGCACGAATTCAACAACGCGCTTAGCGCGATAATGGGCTACGGGGAAATGGCGCTGGAGCTCAACCAGACACCATCACGTACGCGCCAATATATTCAGGAGATTGTCTCGAGCGGCCTGCGTGCCAAACATGTTGTCGATCAAATTCTCACTTTCAGCCGAAAGCGCGAGAGGGTAAGCAGGCCCTTCGACGTCAAGGAGGCTATCGACGACATCGTACCGCTCGTGAAAATGTCGATTCCGGACACTATCCAGCTAGCGAGCACTATCGCGCCGAACATGCCGGCGGTCGCCGGCAATCCGATCGAGCTTCAGCAGGTCATCATGAACCTCTGCACGAACGCCGCGCAGGCGACGGGCGAAAATGGAAGAATTCAAATTTCGGCGCAGATGGTAGAGTTTTCTGCCGACATTGCCCTTTCGCACGGCAATATTACCGCCGGGCGCTATGTCCTTCTCGGCTTGACAGACAATGGAACCGGTATCGCACCCGGCCTTTTCCCGTACATCTTCGAGCCTTTCTTCACGACCCGAGTGAATCGAGGCGGAACCGGCCTCGGTCTGGCCGCTGTTCACGGCCTTGTCACTGCGATGGACGGCAGGATCGACGTGGAAAGTCGGCAGGGCGAAGGCACGACCTTCAATCTTTATTTCCCGGTGAGCGCTGCAGCACCCGTTCCTTTGGAACAATTTTTCAATGAGAGGACGGTTCCGCTTGGCAATGGCGAAATGGTTCTGCTTGGCCAGCGCGATCACAATCTGCGTCTGATGTACGAGGAAAAGATTGCCGCGCTCGGATATGAACCTGTCGGCTTTGAGAGCCTCTCAGCGCTCAAGGACTGGGTGTCGGAAAGCGCGCGCGCGCCCGACCTGATCCTTCTCGATCTCGATTTATGGCAAGTCATGCCGGACCTGCGACATATCGCCGGCGAATTCGGGCAGACCACCACGGTGTTTATCGTTGAGCCGGAGCATGCCGGTGCCGATCATCGCGTCTTTGCCGACATATCAATGTTGCGAAAGCCCATCAGCTCCAACCGCCTCGCTGCTACGCTGTTCGAATTGATTGGGAACAAGCAACCGCGCCCCGAGGTCCCCCGATAGCCGGCCAGGTTTCCGGTAAGGTATTTTACCTTTGAGCGGTCGAGACTTGCTCCCGGTCGGTCAAGGCCTCGGGCCGAACCAAGAAGTAAACACCCAGGCCCATCGTGAGCGCGCTGACGAAGAGCAGGTAAAACACATGCGAAAGCGACGAGATCGTCAAGAACGCGGCGAGCGTTACCGGTGTCAGGCCACCAAAAAATGCGTAGGAAACATTGTAGGAGAGGGATACGCCCGAAAAACGGACCGGGGGCGGAAAGCATGAGACCATGACAACGGCTGCTCCAACGGCACTAAGGCCGGAAAAGCCGATTATGGCGCTCGAAAGAAAGACCTGGGCCGGGGCTGGCGTAGAAATAGTGTAAAAAGCAAAGCCGCCGATGGCCAAAAAAAGGCCTCCGACCATGAAGAACCGCGCCGCGCCGATCCGATCGAAAAGCAGTCCGCCTGAAACCACCCCGACCACGAGGGACATCGCGCTTATCGTTGTCGCGATCAGCGCAACTTGATGGTCGACATGGTGAGATCCCTCCAGGATTGTTGGGACCATCAGCGTCAGCATCACGACACTAGCCGACAGGATCCAGGTGCAAAGGACAGAAATAACGATGCTCCGCCGATAGGTCTTCACGACCACGGCCAGAGGCAGTTCGGGAACGAGTTGTTTTTTTGCTCTTAGAGCCACAAACACCGGCGTTTCATGCAACATGCGGCGAAGCCGCATCCCGATGAGGCCGAAGACACCACCGAGAATGAAAGGCAACCGCCATCCGTAACTCAACATGTCGGCGGGCGGCAGAATCATCGTCGTCAGTGCCGTAAGGGATGCGCCCAGGAAAATCCCAACACCAAGCCCGGCGCACACCAGGCCACATGCAAAGCCCACACGACGCGAGGAAACGTGTTCGGCCGCAAATGTCCAGGCGCCGGGCACTTCCCCGCCGATTGCAATACCCTGAAATATGCGCAGGACGACGAGCAATAAGGGTGCGGCAATCCCGGCGCTCTGATAGGTCGGCAAAAGCCCGACCGCGAGCGTTGCGCCGGCCATCAACAGAATTGAGAATGCAAAGACGCGCTTGCGGCCAAACATGTCGCCGAAATGGGCAAGCACTATTCCTCCGAGAGGCCGGAAAATGTAGCCGGAGGCGAATATGCCGTAGGTTTGTATCATCGCCAGCCATGTCGGCATATCAGGCGGGAAGAACAGCACGCTGATCGCCTCGGCAAGGAAGACGAAAATTACAAAGTCATAGAATTCCAAAGCCCCGCCAGCGGACGCAAGACAAAGCATCCGAAACACGTCTCGGCGTCTTGAAGGACGGGTCGAATGCCGATTCCATTGCATGTCGGCTTCGGTTTGTTCTGAGCGGGTCAATTTCGATGCGACGCCAATTGGGCCTTGATGGAGCGTATAGGCTCCTAACGTCGATGGTACCTGCGGGAAAAGTGAAATTCGGTTACAGATGAAAGAACCGCACTATCCGAGGGCCAATTCCCCTCGAATCTGTGCTGAACGCGGCAGTTTGCTACAGATGAAATACCAAGGCAGGTTTTTGAAGCGACGGCGCAACATTTCATCCTAACCTAGGCGTATTGCAAAGTGGTCATTCTGGCCGCGCGACAATGGGAACCCAGTCATGAAGATTCTGATCGTCGGGGCCGGTATTGCCGGACTTGCTACGGCAAGAGCGCTCGAGCTGAAAGGATTTGAGGTCGACATCGTCGAGCGGCGCAGTATCTCCCCCACGACCGGTCAGGGCATCTTCCTCTTGGGCAATGCATCACGCGCCCTGGCAATGCTTGGGGTACTGGGGGACGTCTTTGATGTCGCCTTTCCAATCGAGGCACAGAGAATTTTGACGTCACGCGGTGTCGTCATCAATGATGTCGCCACCCAGACGGTCTGGGGCGACTGCGGTCCCTGCCTCGCACTGCCGCGGCACAAGCTAATTGATGCGCTCCAGGCGTCGATCAGCACGACGAAAGTGTCCTACGGTATCTCCGTCACCGCGGCCCGATTGCGGGATGGCATCAGAGAAGTGCACTTCAGCGATGGCAGCATCGACGAATACGACCTCGTCATTGGCGCTGACGGAATTCGCTCGGCCGTGCGAGAATTCGGTTTTGGCGGGAGGACACCGCGCCCCCTCAGCATGTCTTGCTGGCGCTTGGTGGTCGAAAACCACAATCAGGTGGACGCCTGGACGGCTATGCTGGGAAAAGGACGGACGCTCCTTGCCATACCTTTGAGCCGCTCCGAGCTCTATATCTATGCCGACTGTCCGGTGGAACAGTTCGGCGATGGATCGATTGGCGTTCTCCGGGCACGCTTTGCCGACTTTGGCGATCCGCTGGGCTCGATCATCGCTGCTCTCGACGATAAGGTCACAGCCCACACTGCAAGACTTGAAGAGATTCCAGCCGGTCGTTTCATTGACCAGGGGCTTGTGCTGGTCGGCGACGCTGCGCATGCCTCTTCGCCGAGCATGGCTCAAGGCGCGGCGATGGCCCTTGAGGATGCGATCGTGCTTGCCGCCTGCCTGGCTCAGAATGGTCAAGTCGCGCAAGCCCTGGAGGAATTCTACAAGCGGCGAAAGGGGCGTGTCGAATGGGTCCAGCAGCAATGTCATGCGCGCGACAAGCTGAGAGGCGCGGCAGATATTGTCCGAAATCTGGTGCTTCGCAACTTCGGAAACGCGCTCTACGCGCGGTCCTACCGGCGCCTGGCACAGAGCCTTTAGATCGATCGCCTAGCGGTTCTGAGAGAGCATTGAGGACGCTGTTTGTTGTCGGCTGTGCCGCGCTGGGTAGCGTCGCCTCTCTGGCCGATGCTCCCTCACGCTCGGAAGAACATTGCTTGCGCCCATCGCCGGCAATGCATGATGAAATGAGATTTCACGGCTCGACCCGAACAATCAAACCGACGAAAACACGCGTCGCGCTCTCAAGACAGCCCTTCGCATTGCCAGCCGTTTGGGGCTCCTAACAGTCGACAGCTGGCGCTATCACCAGTTCTGCGATCAGGCCGCCGTCCGGCCTGTTTCGCAAATTGAGGCTTGCTCCGAACGTCGCGGCCAACTGTTGGGCGATCGCCAGACCGAGACCGCTGCCGGGAATTCCCTCGCTGGCGATCTGGCCACCCCGCACGAAAGGCTTCTTGACAGCCTCCAGCAGTTCGTCGGCGATCCCCGGCCCCCGGTCCAATACGGTAATTATGATCTCATCGCGATGTGAGCGGATGGCGCTGACCTCGGCGGCTCCCGCGAATTTTAGCGCGTTATCAATGAAGTTCGAAAGGCTTCGTCTCAAGGCCCGCGGCTTGGTCACGATCGGACCGGTAACGGAATTGGCGATGGAAACAGTCCGGCCAGTGTCCTGATAATCAAGCACGAGGCACTCGATGAATGAGCGGAAATCGACAAGTGCGAAGCCCTCTTCATTCGCATGCGCATTCCTGGCATAGGCAATGCCTTCGCGGACCAGCCGCTCAGTCTCATCCAGATCTCTCAGGAGCTTTTCCTTTTCCGGAAAATCGCTTGCCAGTTCAGCGCGCAGTCGCATGCGGGTAATCGGGGTCTGCATGTCGTGGGAGAATGCCGACAGAACCTGTATGCGCTCGTCCAACTGTTGCGAGATTCGGTGTCGCATGGCGTTGAAGGCTTTCGCCACGGCGGCAACCTCAAGAGGGCCGCCCTCTTTCAACGGTTCGCCCGGGCGATTTGGATCGAGCGCCTCCACTGCCGCGGTGATTTGGGTCAGCGGCAGAATCGACTTTCTGACGGCGTAGGCAAACATGCCTGCAGACACCAGCAGGAAGACAACATGACTTCCAATCATTGCCATCGCCGGTCCCATGGTCTGGCGTTCTGTCTCACCGGCTACGAGAATCTTCAGAGGGGGCAAAATCTCGGGCGGGGGAGGCGAAACAGCATCTGAGCCGCTGCTCTCCAGCATCCCCGTCCCATCAGCGCTTGCCTCTTCCCGCATGACCTGCAGCGGCGTCCGCCGATCGTCGAGCGCTGCAAGTTCGGTCGGTACGGCAAACACTTGTTGTTCGGCCCCGTTCGGCTGGGCTGGGTGCCGCACCTCATTGTAGAGGCCGACGGCCAGACCGCCATGAGCAAAAACGAGACCGACGGACAGGATGATCAGCAGCCGCCCGCGCAAGGTTCTTGGCGGTACGCGCCATGCGGCGTCGGTGGAAATTGTGGTCACAGAAGAACGAAATCGCCCGGTCATCGGTTTCTCTTCAATGCGCTTGTTGGCAAACGGATGAAAGGCTTGTCCATCTCCAGACGTAGAAGCAGAGGCCAAGTCGTAGGGAGAAGTGCTGCTGCAAAACCGCAGCATCGTTTCAGTTCTCCGGAAATATGTTTCGTCTGTAATGAAGTACGCCGCAGAATTCTTGCGGCAGCAAAGTATCGGGCCACCAACAATCAACCCGTTGCGACAACCTAGACCAAAGTCTAGTGACAAGTGAATTGCCGTCTAGTGTCGATCCCTGGTGTGAGGCCCTACCTCAAATATGTCTTCACACCGGAGCGCCAAGCACTTTCGAAGCGACCGACGAGAAGACCTATCGTAACCCCCTACGGAGATTTTCCGATGAACCGCGTTCTTAACCTCGCCGCCGTCGTCCTCGTTTCCTCGTTCGGCTTCGCAACTGTCAGCCACGCAGAGAGCCTTGACATGAATGCCCCGGGCCCTCTCGAAAACACCCTTCGCACCTTCTCGTCCGATTTCGACGTCCACGTACTTGGTAACTGGGACCAGTCGCCCGAGCACACCACACGTGGGTCTTCCGTTTCGGATCGCTCGGAGAACGCCATTCAGGGAATTCAGGCTGCCATTGAAGCAAATGGCCCGCTTGTCGCAAGGCTCGAAAGAGATGGCGTGAAGGTCTCCAATATCGTCGACGCAGAACAGGCTGCGGACGGCGGCATGACGTTCTATTCTCGTTAATTGCTGGTGCGGCGGGTGTTGCCGAAGCATGGCAGCACCCGCTGCAGCAAGGGTATGACGGCAGAAAGGGGGACGGGCAGCGACCCGAAATCCTTTCCTGTGCGGCGGGCAGCAAGATCTCATCGCCCGCGGAAAATGCGGGCGACCGTGATCGCCTGCATCCTGGAGCGGAGAGGCCAGGTCAATTCGGTCGGCGGTTGTCTGCGCGACCTGGCGAGACGAGCCGAACACGGGGAGTTTGTGCTCGGTCCCATCCTTATGGCGCTTCCAGGCAGCCGACAGAGATAAACTTCTAAATGAGAAGGGCGCCTCATGGGCGCCCAGCTAGTGCTTGTGATTTTTAAGCGAGTGTCGCAGCTCAGAGCGGCCTGACGTTTTCCGCCTTTGCCTTGCCGGTCTTGCGGTCCTGGCCTACATCGTAGGAAACGCTCTGCCCTTCCTTCAACCCATCGCCATATTGAAGCGCGGTGACGTGGACGAAGATATCGGGTCCGCCCGTCTCCGGCGTGATGAAGCCAAAGCCCTTATCCATGTTGAAAAACTTAACCTTGCCAGTCGGCATGACGTCCTCATGTGTTTGTACGTGTTGCGGGGCGGCAACCTAGCCCTCGCCTTCCGCGAGATCAACCCGGTTTGAACCGTTGACCGACGTGTCATCCTCATCTGCCGGCGATGGCGCGATGGAGCCCAAAGCGGTGCAGAAGATCGCAACGGCGAAGAGTGCCACTCCCCCATGAACGAAATAGGCAAGGCCGTAGCCGCCAAGATCCGTCAGCCAGCCGGCGACAATATTGCTGAGGGACGCGCCGATGCCCTGAACCGTCATGACGGCGGCCAGACCGACATTGAAGCGCCCGGTGCCTGACAGAATACGCTCTGCGGCGATCGGTGTCGCGATGCCGATGAGGCCTGCACCGACGCCGTCGAGGATCTGGACTGGAAAGATGGCGGCAAAGCTCGTGAAGGTGCCGGCGATCAGGCCTCGAACAGGCAAGGCGGAAAGCGCGATGATAAAGACCGCGCCAAGGCCGAAGCGACGGATCATCAAGGGGGCGGTCAGCGCCATCGCGATCATGGACAGTTGTGACACGCCTGTCGTAACCGCGGTGGTGCGGAAGGGTGTGCCGAGCTGGATTGAGAAATCCTGGGCGATCAGGCGGCTGATCGGGGCATTGCCGAAATGGAAGACCATCAGCACGACGGCGAGCAGGACGAGACCCTTCTTGGCAAACAGAACGGAGAAGCCGGAGGGACCGGGCGCTCCGTCGTCGTGCGCAAGACCGCGGGCGGCCTCATGGTCGATGCCGCGCGGATCGACCGCAAGAACAGCCAGAATGGTCGCTGTGGCCGTCATTACCATCATGGCAATGACGCCCTTCAGCCCGAAAGCGAGCGACGCGAGATAGACCCCAGCAAGCGATGCGACGTTGCCGGCGTGGTTCCAGAATTCGTTGCGCGAGACCTGCCCGGAAAAGCGGCGTTCGCCGACAAGCCCGAGCGTCAGCCCCATGAGAGCGGGGCCGACGACCGCCCCGACGATTGCGGTTGCCGATTGGCCGCCGAAGACGGCGGCGTTGCCGGGGCTTGCAAGCGTCCAGAGAGCGGCAGCCGTCACCAACAGAACCGGCAGGATGATCAGCGTGCGTTTGCGGTGCGTCGCGTCGACCCAGGCACCGAAGAATGGCGTGGCGACTATGCCAAGCACGCCACCGATCGTGGCGACGAGGCCAAGCGCCATAGGTGACCACCCTCGGGTGGCGAGGAAGCCGTCGAGAAAAGGTCCGAGACCGTCGCGGGCGTCAGCCAGGAAGAAGTTCAGGACGGCAAGCGCCAGAAGTGAGCGATCCTTGGCGAGCGATGCGGGCATCGAAGGCTCCGAGAGAGGCGAGGTCTAGGGCTTCAACGGGAAGCAGGCGACGGAAAACGGATGCTCTCGGCAAACGGTTCCGCTGACGCCCAATGGAGGGTCCACGCGTCCTGCGGGCCGGCGTCCCTTTCGCGTCATCTTGGAAGGAGCGGTTCAATGTGGATTTCAATAGATGATGGGCGCACTCTCAGTGTGCCTTTGGCTTGCATTCCACAGTTCTTGAACGCGACATCGGATCAGCTGCGCAAAGTTCAGGTCAGTCCAATGGGCCTCCACTGGACTGACCTGAACGAGGATATCTCTATTAGCGACTTACTGCAGGGACGCGGCGACCGGCCGCGATCCGTTGGCAATCCTGGGGCGGTCCTGCTTTAGAGATCCAGGCGGAAATACACGCCGTTGCGATGTGGGCGATAGTAGCGATCACCGTAGTAACGGTCACGGTATCGCCAGCCGCGATCGTCCCGCCAGCGCCGCTCTGCGCGCCAATCCCGATAGTCGCGATCTCGATAGTAGCGGCGGTGATGCCAGCCATACCGGTCGTAATCACGATGATGGCGGTAGTGGCGGTGCCGGACCTGAACGACCGCGCTCTTTTCCACCGATGCGGACGGCGCCGCCGATCGAGGCATCGCCGCTGCAGGCTCTGCCGCGACCAAGGCCGAGCCGAGCGAGAGAACGGCTGCCACGGCAAAATGAGTGATTTTCATAGTTTCTCTCCTTGGTAGTTGTGACCAAGGCTGGCCCCTGCGCCATGAACTCCTTCTGAAGACGCTCTTCAGCTTAGGTTCATGTCAAAACCGCAGCCCGCGAGCGGCGCGTGAGATCGGTATTGTGAGAGAGCTCTCATTTTGCGTCGAGAACGCCCCAATTTCGCGCTTGGATATGCCGCTGCGGCGCGGTGGCCACCAGAATTCCGTTTCCCATCTTTTTTTAAGGGGCGCCGTTGCTCCCACCGCCCACCACATGAATGGTTTTCCCAGATTTTTCATGGGCTTCGCATCTCGTGTGAGATATCAAAACCGATTTATGGATACAAAACAAAATACTTGATAAAAAAAACTTGTCAGAATAGCTTCTTCAAAAATCAAATTCAATAAACGAGGAACATTCATGCGAGCTAAGGCGACCCTGAACAGGGAATTCACCATTTCGAACGTCGATAAACGTGTCTACGGCTCCTTTCTGGAGCACATGGGCCGCGCCGTTTACACCGGGATTTATGAGCCGGGTCACGAAAAAGCTGATAAGGACGGATTCCGTACCGATGTTCTTGATATGGTGCGCGACCTGGATATGCCGATCGTGCGCTATCCGGGCGGCAACTTCGTCTCGGCCTATCATTGGGAAGACGGCATCGGTCCGCGCGACCAGCGCCCCACGCGTCTCGACCTTGCCTGGCGGACCCGCGAGACCAACCAGATGGGCATCAATGAATTCGCTGACTGGTCGAAGCTCGCGAAGACCGAGATGATGCTGGCCATGAACCTCGGTTCGCGCGGCCTGAACGATGCCCGCAATTTCCTCGAATATTGCAACCATCCTGGCGGTACATATTGGAGCGACCTGCGCGCCAAACACGGCTACAAGGACCCGCACAATGTCCGGATCTGGTGCCTCGGCAACGAGATGGACGGCCCCTGGCAGGTCGGCCATAAGACCGCGACCGAATATGGCCTGCTCGCCAACGACGTCAGCAAGGCGTTCAAATATTTCGACAAGACGCTCGAAACCGTCGTCTGCGGCTCGTCGAATGACAAGATGAAGACCTATCCCGAGTGGGAGGCGCAGGTTCTGGACGCAAGCTATGACAGCGTCGACTACATCTCGCTGCACAAGTATTTCGGCAACGAGGAAAACGACACGCTGAATTACTACGCCAAGGCGATCGAACTCGACCGCTACATCGTCACGATCGGCGGCGTCATCGACTATATCAAGGCGAAGAAGCGTTCCAAGCGCGACGTGAAGATCTGCTTCGACGAATGGAACGTCTGGTATCACGACCGCAAGGAAGACGATCAGCGCTACAAGAACTGGGACTGGCCGGAGGCGCCGCCGCTCCTGGAAGAGCTCTACAATCTCGAGGACGCGATCTTCGTCGCCTCGCTGATCAACGTCTTCATCCGTCGTTCCGACCGCGTCAAGATCGCCTGCATGGCACAGCTCGTCAACGTCATCGCGCCGATCCTGACCAAGGCGGGCGGCCCGGCCTGGCGCCAATCGATCTACTATCCGCTGCAGTTTGCTTCGAAGTACGGCCGCGGCACTGCACTGGCGGTGTCTTCATCCGGCCCGACTTACGATTGCGAAGTCGCACAAGACGTTCCCTATCTCGATCTTTCGGCCGTGCTGCATGAGGATGGCAAGAGCATCGCGCTCTTTGCGATCAACCGCAGCCTCGATGAGGCTATCGACCTCGATGTCGACCTGCAGGGCTTCAAGGGCGTCAAGGTGGTCCAGCACCATGCGATGGTCGGCGATGACCTGAAGGCCCGCAACTCCGTCGAGGATCAAAACCGCATCGTGCCGAAGGCAGGATCCGGCCTGCAGGTCACCGATGAAGGCAGGCTCACCGGGTCGCTGCCGGCGAAATCCTATCATTTCATCCTGCTGTCAGTCGCTTCGGCATGAGCTGATCGCTATCGGGGCAGCGGAGGAGGCTGCCCCGTTCGGACTGCCAATCGGGAGGATGTATGTCTGGGATAAAACTGACTGATGTCAGGAAGTCGTTCGGCTCCTACGCCGTCATTCACGGCGTCGATATCGAGATCGAGCAGGGCGAGTTCGCGGTTTTCGTCGGCCCCTCCGGCTGCGGAAAGTCGACGCTGCTGCGAATGATCGCCGGGCTTGAGGAAACGAGCGGCGGCCAGATCAGGATTGAGGATGAGGACGTCACCCACAGGGAAGCGTCGAAGCGCGGCGTTGCCATGGTCTTCCAGTCCTATGCGCTTTATCCGCATCTTTCGGTGTTCGAAAACATGGCCTTCAGCCTGTCGATCGCCAAACGGCCGAAGGCCGAGATTCAAGCGAAGGTGAAGGCCGCCGCCGATATTCTTCGCCTGACCGACTATCTCCAGCACAAACCCAGCCAGCTTTCCGGTGGTCAGCGCCAGCGCGTGGCGATCGGCCGCGCCATCGTGCGCGAACCGAGGGTTTTCCTGTTCGACGAACCGCTCTCCAACCTCGATGCCGAATTGCGCGTGAAGATGCGCATGGAAATCGCCCGCCTGCACCGCCAGATTGGCGCGACGATGGTCTATGTGACGCATGATCAGGTCGAGGCGATGACGCTCGCCGACAAGATCGTCGTGCTGAAGGAGGGTGTCGTCCAGCAGATCGGTGCACCCCTGGAGCTTTACCGCAATCCGCAGAACATGTTCGTCGCCGGCTTTATCGGTTCGCCGGGCATGAATTTCCTGAAGGGCAGGGTCGTGGCTGCTGGCCAAAGCTCTGCCCGTGTCGAGCTCGACGACGCGCCGGGCCAGGCCTTCGATCTGCCGACACGCAGTCCAGTCGCCGAGGGCGCAGCCATTAATGTCGGCGTGCGGCCCGAGCATATCGGCCTTGGCGCCTCAAATGGCGGCCTGACGCTGCCTGCCACTGCCGAGTTCACCGAGGAGCTCGGTGGCACCGGATATCTTCACGTGTTGACCGCAACCAATGCGGAAATGACGGTCGAGTGCCGCGAAAGCAGGCCTCAGCCGAAGGAGAAGATCAGCCTCTCCCTGAGAGTGCCTGAAATGCTGGCTTTCGACGCCGAAGGCAGAAGGCTCAGTTGATTGAAACGGAATCCGGATCGGATCCGGCGACCGAAAGAAATGCAGGACATCTGATCGCGCGCCTTTGGAGGAGGTTCGCGGCGAGAGACGCCCCGTGCCGCGGGGTGACCTTAACCCATGCTTTAGAGGAGGAACAAACGTGAGAAAGATTATAAAACTCGCCGTCTCGGCAGCCATCGCATTGCTGCCCTCGGCGGCGGCATTTGCGCAGACGGACATTACCTGGTGGGATTTCTTGAGCGGCGGCGACGGCGTTCGCATGAAGGCGCTGATCAAGGAATTCAACGACACCCATCCTGACATCAAGATCAATGCCACGACGCTCGAATGGGGCGTGCCCTTCTATACCAAGGTGCAGACGTCGGCCGCCGTCGGCCAGCAGCCGGATATCATGACCTATCACATGTCGCGCTATCCGCTGGCGGTGCCGACCGGCATCCTGCGTCCCTTTACCGACGAAGAGCTGGCATCGGCCGGCATCAAGAAGGAAAATTACGTGGACGCGGCCTGGAAGCAGGCGACCTTCGACAACAAGGTCTACGGCATTCCTTTCGACGTGCATTCGATCGTTCTCTATTACAACAAGAACATCCTGAAGGAAGCCGGCCTGCTCGGTGACGACGGCCTGCCGAAAGGTTTCGACGGTCTCGACAATTTCAACGCCGCCCTCGATAAGATCAAGGCGACGGGCAAGGTCGAATATCCGCTGTCGCTGCACACGGATGAAGGCGGCTCCATGTGGCGCGTCTTCTATACGCTGCTCTCCCAGCAGGGGGCAAAGTTCATCGACGGGGACCAGATCCTGCCGGGCGATGCCGGCGTGAAAGCGCTGAAGACCATGGCGAACTGGGTCTCCGGGGGCTATTCGCCGAAGCTGATCTCCTATGAAGCCTCGATCGCGCTCTTCACCTCCGGCAAGGCAGCTCTCCACGTCAACGGCGTCTGGGAAGTGCCGACGATGGCCGATCTTGCCAAGAAGGGCGAACTCGGTTTCGAATGGGGTGCCATCGAAATTCCGAACCTGATGGGTACGCAGGCCACCTGGGCGGACTCGCATTCCTTCGCTGTCCCGAACAGCGAGAGCAAGCCGATCACCCCTGAAAAACTGAAGGCCGTGCTGCAGATCATTGCCTGGATGAATGAGCACTCGATCTCCTGGGCAAGTGCCGGCCACATTCCTGCTTTCAAGCCGGTCACGGACAGCAAGGAATTCAAGGAAATGCAGCCGAACGCCACCTATGCGAAGCTGGCCGATACCGCCGTCTTCGACCCGGTTTCCAAGCTCGCAGGTGTTGCCGGTCCGATTTACGAAGCAACCCAGAACTTCGTGGTTCCCGCACTCAACGGTCAGCTCGATCCGGAAGATGCGATCGACCAGATGCGCGAAGAGCTGGAAAGCCAGAAGTAGGAAGAGACTGGCCGGAGCCAGCCTCCGGCCAGTCCTTCGTCCAGGGAGATGATCTGTGGTCAACACTGAAAAGCGACGCAAGACGCTGACGGCGATCGTCATGATCGCGCCGTTCCTGATCGCCTATGCGACCGTCTTTGCCTATCCGGTCTACAAGATGTTCGCCTTGAGCTTTACCGACGCGCCGCTCGTCGGCGAAGGCCAATGGGTGGGCTTCGACAATTACGTGAAGCTCTTCCATCAGAAGCTCTTCTATACCTCGGTGTGGAACACCGGCTATTTCGTCGTTCTGACCGTCATCCCGAATACGCTGATCGGCCTCGGACTGGCACTGATGGTCGTGCGTCTGAAGGGCTGGATGCAGAGCCTGGTGCTCGTGCTTTTCTTCATTCCCTATATTCTTCCGGTTTCCGTCGTGACCCAGATCTGGAAATGGGTGCTCGATCAGCAGTTCGGCATCGCCCAATTCGTCATCGAGGCCGTCACCGGCTCGCGCGTCAGCGTCTTCCGCGATCCGATCTGGGCCATGCCGATGGTGGCGCTTGTGACCGTCTGGTGGACCAACGGTTTCAACCTGCTGCTCTTCATCGCAGGCCTGCGCAACATTCCCAATGACTATTACGAGGCGGCCATGCTTGATGGCGCGACGCGCTGGCAATGCTTCAAGCGCATTACCTGGCCGCTGATCTGGCCGGTGACCGCGCTGGTGCTGACGTTGCAGCTGATCCTGCAGCTCAAGATCTTCGACCAGGTCTATCTTCTGACCGAGGGCGGGCCGTTCAATTCCACCTATGTGCTTCTGCAGCTCGTTTATCGCGAAGCCTTCCGATCGAACCATGGTGGTCTCGGCTCCGCAGTCGCAGTGATCCTGTTTCTGATCATCGTCGTCGTCTCGGTGCTGCAATACCAGCTGTTGCGAGTGAGGGAGCGCTGAGATGCCCGGCAAGACAATTGGCAACGCGCTGCTGCTCCTCCTCACGGTGGTGATCGCCTGCACCTGGGCCTTCCCGATCTATTGGGCGATCGTCACATCCATCAAGCCGGAACAGGACGTCGTCAACAAGACCACCCTCATTCCCGACGTCCTGAATTTCTCAGGCTATTATTACGCGCTCTTCGAGACGAAGCTGTCGACCTGGTACCTGAATTCCATCGTCACCTCGGTGACGGTAACCGTCGTCGTCATCCTGATCAGCGTGATGTGCGCCTACGCGCTGTCGCAGATCGTCTTTCCCGGCCGCCGGCTTCTCTACGGCATCATCCTGGCGAGCTTCATGGTGCCCTCGCAGGCGCTCGTGATCTCCCAATTCGTGCTGATGCACAAGCTGAACCTGATCAATACCTGGGGCGGCATCATCCTGCCGCAGCTGATCGTTCCCGTTGTCGTCATCGTCTACAAGCAGTTCTTCGATTCCGTGCCGAAGGAGCTGCGCGAGGCCGCAAAGCTTGATGGCTGCGGCGAGTTCCAGATCCTGTTCAAGCTCTATTTGCCGCTGAACTGGGGTATCACAACCGCGCTCGCGATCATCACCTACATCATGGCCTGGAACGCCTTCCTGTGGCCGTTCCTCGTCACCAGTTCCGACGACATGATGACGATCACCGTCGGCATCACCCAGACGCGGGATGCGTTCGGCGTCAAATATGCGCGCGATATGGCTGTCGCCATCCTTGCCGCGATGCCGGTCGCTCTTGCCTATCTGCTGTTCCAGAAACGCGTGACACAGGCCCTGATGCTGTCATCCGGCATCAAGGGATAATGCATCAGGGGTTGTTTCCGGGCCGAGGTGAGAAGGCCCCAGCCGGTCCGCGAGAGCTCTCCCGAGGCGCGGGCCGGCGATTAAAAAAGAGCGGCGACATCGGATATGACGCCGTGATATTAGCTCAAACCAACCAGAAAGACTGGAGAACCAGTATCAGGGCATGGAGACGAAACTTCTAACCGTCGATCCGATGCGGGACGTTGACGTCGTGCAGGCACTCGGTTCTCCGACGCGCATCGAAATCCTCAACCTCTTGCGCCAGAAAGGGCCGCTGAATGTCAACGACATCGCGGCACAGATGCGCCTGCCGCAATCGACGACGGCAACCAATCTGAAGTCGTTGGAGCAGGCGGGTCTCATCCAGACCCAGACGATGAAGGCGACGAAGGGAAATCAGAAGATCTGCTCCAGCATCTATGACGAAATCCTGATCCGCTTCGATACCAACGGCACGAAGGCAAGTCAGGATGTGGTGACCGTCAGCATGCCGATCGGCCTCTTCACGGAATTCGACGTCGGCGCCCCCTGCGGCCTCTGTTCGGTCAATAACGTCATCGGCATGCTCGATGTGCAGGAAGTCTTCCTCGATCCGCAACGCATGCAGGCGGCGCTGCTGTGGTTCACCCGTGGTTATGTCGAGTATAAATTCCCGAACAATGCCAAGGTCTCGGGCAAGAAGATCCGCAAGGTGGAATTCTCGGCCGAGCTGAGCTCCGAGACCCCGGCCACGAACGCGAACTGGCCATCCGACATTTCCATCTGGGTCAACGGCATCAAGGCCGGACACTGGACTTCGCCTGGCGATTTCGGCGATCGCCGCGGCATGTATTCACCGTCCTGGTGGAAGCTATCGGGCTCCCAATACGGCAAGCTCAAGACCTGGACGATCGATGAGACAGGCACCTGGATCGACGGCGCTATGGTCTCGACCCAGACTATCGCCTCGCTCGGCATAGCCGACCGTCACTCGATCCGCTTCCGTATCGGAATCGACGAAAAGGCCGACAACCCTGGAGGCATGAACCTTTTCGGCAAGGGTTTTGGCGATTTCGACCAGGATCTGGTGATGTCGATCTATTTCTGATTGCTATGGATACCCCGGCGTTTCCGCCGGGGCTGCTGTCGTTCAAAACCTATTTCTTGCCACCCCAAAGCTCCGGATAGCCAGGCAGATCCTGGCAGCCGCAAAGGCTGTAGTGTAGCGGCGGCATGCGCTCGTCGATATAGCTTGCCAGCGTATCCTGCGTGATCGCCGGCTGAGGCAGGATCCATTCCGGACCAGGCACCTGTTTGCCGTCGAGCACATCAAGAGCGCCGAGGATCGCTGTCCGCCACTGGTAGGTCGGATAGGATGGGCCGATTGCCGTCAGCTTGTCCTTCTGCCATTTGCGCAGGAAGTCCTGCTGGTCTTCGCCGCTGATGACAGGATAGGGCAGTCCGGCATCTTCGAATGCTTCGAGTGCTGCGGTGGACGTATCGCCGGCATCCATCCAGACGGCATCGATCTTTTCGCCGCGATTGATGTAGTCCTCGACGACCGCCTTGGTCTTGGCTCGGTCGCTGGCGGTGAATTCGGAGCCGATGACCTTAAGGCCGGCTTCGTCGAAGATGTTCTTCGCCGCCGAATAGCGGGTCTCAAGTACGTCGACACCCGGCATGATGCGCAGTGCCAGAACATTGGCGCCCTTCGGCAGCTTGCTGGCGATGAACTCGCCCGAGGTGATGCCGAAGCCGTACCCACCGACCGGGTGGATGTAGGTGACCGGGCACTTGGTAGCGACGCCGCGGTCAAAGACGATGACCGGCAATTTCGCGCAGGCTGCCTCCACAGCCGGCGTTAGCGCCGCCGTCGTGTTCGGCGATACGATCAGCGCATCGCACTTGCCGCCGCTGACCAGGGCTTCGATATCGGAGATTTGCTTATCGTCCTTGCCTTCGGCATCGACGACCACCAGTTCCTTGATGCGATCCTTGTGCAGTTCGGCCTCGGCCTGCAGATTGTGCATGCCAACGACGCGCCAGGGGTTGAATATCCCGGCATTGGAAAAGCAGATCGTGACCGGGCCGTCCTTCTTGTATTTGGCGGCATCGACCATTCCGTCCCCGAGATGCTGCGCCCACGGCTTGCCCTCCGGGCCTTGCGGCGTCATCGAAAGCTGCTCGCGCTGCTTCTTGAATTCAGCCGGATCGTTGAATTCCTGCGCATAGCTAACGCCGGCAAATGCCATCGCTATCAGTGCTGCAACAACTGCTTTGTATTGCATCTTCTTCCTCCTCCATTATGCCGGCGTACCGGCGGTTCATCGCTTGTCTCTCCCTGCAAGCAATCAGGTCTTTCTCCGATCTCGCCAGGCGCTGGCGCCGACGGCGGCAATCAGAATCACCCCCTGGATGCTGTCGCGCAGCGCCTGGGGCAGGCCGGCGAGATTGAGTAGGGTGAAGAGCGCGAAAAGGCTAAGAGCGCCAAATAACGCACTCCATAGCGAGCCGCGGCCGCCGAGCAGCTGGGCACCGCCGATGACGCAGGCGGCAATCGCCTGCAGTTCCATGCCGCGGCCGGCGTTGACGGACACGCCGGAAAAGCCACCGACGAGGATGCCGGCGGTTACCGCCGCCAGTGCCGACACAACGAAAGCGGCGATGCGGGTGGCGGCGACCGGCAAGCCTGCAAGTTCCGCAGCCCTCGGATTGTCGCCGATCGCCAACGCGCGTTTGCCGTAGACAGTGCCGTGCAGTCCCCACCAGGCAAACATGAGAAAAAGCAAGAGGATGATGACTGCGAGCGGCAGGCTGCCGATCAGCCAGACATCGCGCATCAGGAAACGGCCGAGATCGCGGAAATTGTCCGGCAGATCGCCGCGCGCCGCACCACCCGACCAGGCCAGCGCTATGCCGTTGACGAGCAGCATGGTGCCAAGCGTGGCAATAATCGAAGGCACCTTCAGAAAAGTGACGATGAGACCATTCACCAGGCCAACAGCGAGACCCATGAGGTAGAGGACGCCGATCATCGGCCAGGTCATCTCGGGGTCGCCATTGATCAGGATGGAAGCTGCCAGAACGACGAGGGTGACGATGGCCCCCACGGAGAGATCGAAACCACCGGTCAGAACGACATAGAGCTGCCCGACGGCGAGGATGATCAGCGGCGCTGCCCGGCGCAGGAAGTTCATGAAGAGGCCGGTTTCGAGGTAGTTCGGCTGAAGGCTCGCGATAGCGGCATAGAGGATAATAAAGACGATCAGGCCGAAGTTGATCTTTGCAAGCGAAATGACCGGGCGACGCATCGGTGTCGTTTCTGAAAGCGGGGTCATGCGACATGCCCCTTGTGACGTATGGCGTGGATGGCAACAGCGGCGATCACGATCGCACCGCGCATCACCTGCTTGAGAAATGCATCGACACCGAGCATATTGAAACTGGCGTCAAGCGTGGCAAAGAGCAGGACGCCAGCGACCGTGCCCGCCACTCCCCCCTTGCCACCGGCCAGTATGGTCCCGCCGATGACGGTTACCGCGATCGATTCCAGGTCATAGATGCCGTCGCGGCCGATCCAGGGCGTACCTGACTGCAGCCGGGCCGCCAGATAGAGCCCCGCAACGCCGGCAAAGAAGCTTGCGATGACATGGGCAGCGAGCACCACGCGCTCGGTGCGGATGCCGGCCAGACGGGCGCCTTGCGGATTTCCGCCGACGGCGTAGATGCGCGCGCCGAATACGGTGCGCGTCAGCAGCAGGCTTGCCGCGGCGGCAAGTGCGACGAACAGCAGGACCGGGTGGGGGATGCCAAGAAGACTGGTATAGGCGAAGGCCTGGAAGGACGGCGCGACCGAACCTTGGAGGTAAGTGAAGGATGCCGACAATAATCCCTGGATTGTCAGGCCTGTCCCAAGCGTTGCGATCAGCGGGTTTATGCCGCAGTAGGCGACGAGCAGCCCGTTGATGGCGCCGACGATCAGGCAGAGGACGAGGCACGCAAGGATCGCCGGCAGGATCATTGCCGGATTTGCCTGCATGATGAACGAGGCAAGGACCGCGACCGCGCTGATTAGCGCCGCCACCGAAAGATCGATCGAGCCGACGAGAATGACGAAGGTCTGGCCGAGTCCGACAAGGCCGAGAGCGACCATCCGTTGAAACAGGCCGGCCAGCCCTTCAAGATTCAGCTGGCTTGTCTCCCCCGTCGCTATCGCCGTAATGACAAAGATGCAGGCCGAAACCAGCACGAGCACGGCGGCCACGGAAAGGCGCATCGGGTGACGGGTACGGCTTGTCGCCGGAAGGGTCTCGTCACTCAAGTGAGGGCCTCCTGCTTCTGGCGTATATCGATGCCGAGCGACATCGCCATCACTGCTTCCTCGCTTGCCCCGCGCGGCAACTCGCCGGCGATCCGGCCCTGATGCATCACGAGAATCCGGTCGGAAATGCCGATAAGTTCGGGCATGTCAGAAGAAACGACGATGATGCCGCGGCCGGAATTGGCGAAGCTTCGCATCGCCTCGTAGATCGCCGCCTTGGCGGCGATGTCGATGCCCCGGGTCGGCTCGACGAAAACGAGGATATTCGATTGCCGCGCAAGCCAGCGGGCAATGATGACCTTCTGCTGATTGCCGCCGGAAAGCGAATCGACCGCCTGGCCGAAATCGGCAGCCCGCACGTCCGTCACCCGCAGCACCTCGTCGATGCGGTCTCTTGAGAAGGCCCCGCTTTCGGGGCGGGTGAAGAAATTCGACATGGATCGGAGCGTCAACAGTGCGTTGTCGCGAACGGACTGCCGCAGCAACAGTCCCTCGCGCTTGCGATCGCCCGGCAGATAGCCGATGCCGCGGCTCGTCGCGCGGCGCGGCGAGGTGATTGCCTGCGGACCGCCGCCAAGTCGTATCGTACCTGCTGTCAGCGGCTCATCGCCGATAATTGCCTGTGCGAGCGATGCCTTTCCGGAATCTTCCAGCCCGGCGACGCCGATGATTTCGCCGGCCCGGAGATCGAGATCGATGCCGCGCAGGAAGGTATTTCCGCCCTGTTCCACCGAGAGCAACGAATGACCGGGCTTGCCGGCCGGCGGCGATGGATAGAAGTCCTTGAGATCACGACCGACCATCGCCCTGATGATCGCGCCAATATCGGCGTCTTCCCGCGATTTCGTCCAGATCCTGCGGCCGTCCTTCAGCACCGTGATGCGATCGGCAAGAGCCATGATTTCCGGCATTCTGTGCGAGATGTAGATGATCGAGACGCCCTCACTCCGCAGGCCGCGCACGAGTTGCAGCAGGGCCTGGGCGTCACGTTCGTCAAGGGCCGCCGTCGGCTCGTCCATGACGAGAATCTGCGCATCGAGCAGCAACGCCTTGGCAATTTCCACCAATTGCTGGCCCGCAATCGAAAGCGTCGAAACCTGCCGGTCCGGATCGATACCGGCGCCGAGACGCTGCAATAACTCCATGCTGCGGCGACGCATCTCGCGCCGGTCGAGAACGCCGCGCCGCGAGGGCTCGCGGCCCACGAAGATATTTTCCGCGACGCTGCGATAGGGCAACAGGCTAAGTTCCTGATGGACGATGGATATGCCGGCCGCCTTGGCCTGTTGCGGGTGGGCGAAATCTGCGGATTGGCCGCGAATGCGAATCTCTCCGCCATCCGGTCGATAGCTGCCACCGAGGATCTTCATGAGTGTCGACTTTCCGGCGCCGTTCTCGCCACAGATTGCGTGCACCTCTCCGGGACGGCAGTCGAAATCCACCTCGTCAAGTGCGAGCACGCCGGGGAACGTCTTGGTGATGCCGGCCATTTCAAGTGCGGGTAGCGTCATTGTGCCGGCCTCTTCGAGCCCGATGGGGCGTGTTCTCCGGCAATGTCCCATTCCCTGCGGATGAAGGCGATGCTCTCGGCAAAGAGCGTGTCTAGGTCGTCGAAAAGATCCCGCCAGACGCGCGTGGCTCCCGCAAGCTCGGGCAGGGCACGGCTGAAGGATTCGACCGTGAGCCAGCCGTCATATCCGCAACGGCGCAACGCTTCAAAATGGGCTGCGAAGGGCACGTGACCCGTCCCCGGAATGCCGCGATCGTTTTCCGAAACATGGTAGTGATTGATTTCCTTGTGGTAACGTTCGTAAGTTGCCGGCGGATCTTTTTCTTCGATATTGGCGTGGAAGGTGTCGAACATGTAGCCGTAGTTCGGGTGACCAACCTCGCCGTAGATCTCCGAGGCCGCAGCGATCGTCGACATCAGGTAGCATTCGAAACGGTTGACGGCTTCGGCGGAGATGCGAATGCCTGCCGATGCGGCATATTCGGCCAGCGCCCGCATCGCCTCGACGCAGCGGCCGCGCTCATTCGACGTTGGACCGAAGCCGGTGAAGACACCGACGGGGGAATGGAGCGGACCGGCGATCACTTCGCCGCCCATCGCCTGCGTGCAGTCGACGATCCACTTGTGATGGTCGCGGGCGCGTCGACGGATCGTAGGATCTGTACTCACGGGATTGGCCTCCTGGGTCGCGACTGCCGCGGCGCCGGCGGAGAGACCGATATCGCGCAGCATCTTGCCGAGGGCGGCATAGTGATCCGGCTTTCCAAAAAAGACAGGGATCTCGACGGCGTCATATCCCAGCGCCTTCAGTCGCTCGAGTTGACGGCCATGCGCCGTGGTGATCTCCGCTCCGAGCACAAGTAAGTTGAATGCGATCTTCACGTGTTCTCCTTCCCATGCGGCAGTAACGTCGTCGTCCCGCGGCATGGTTGCCCATCCTCGGGGTGGATACTTGGCAGACTTGACTCGGTAAAACTTGCGCCCCACAACAGTGGTAAATTTCTTAAGTCATTTTCTGCGTTGGGAGGCGCGCGAAATGAATAAGCACACAATCATCAAGCCAGCCGACATTCGTCGTCCTTCGGTCTTTCGCCAGCCGGATTCGATGATGTATGCCGACAATTGCCGCGAGTTGCAGGCCGCCGCTGCGCGTGGCGAAGTCGAGTTGCACGCGTGGACCCGCGGCAGCTATCCCGGCCAGTCGCTCGGAGACCGACTGCCGGGGATCCGTACGGTCGGCTTCTGGGATGCGCGTTATGCGCAAAGCTGGGGACTCGGCCGCCACTGCAATGAAGGGTTCAAAATCGCCTATCTGGCGCGCGGCAACCTCAATCTCGTCGTGGATGATCGGACCTACAATTTCGAGCAGGGCCAGTTCATCGTCATCCGTCCCTGGCAGCTGCATTCGATCGGCAATCCCGGCGTCGATGCGAGCCGCCTGCTGTGGATCATTCTCGATGCGGGGCTGAGGCGTCCGAGCGAAGCCTGGGAATGGCCGAGTTGGATGGTGTTTTCAAGCGAGGAAGCCCGCACGCTCGGCGAATTGCTGACGCAGAACAACCAGCCGGTCTGGGATGGTGGCGCTGATCTGTGCCGCGCCTTCGAGGCCGTGCCCTCGATCCTGCTCGGACGAACGCCCGAAGATGGCGAAACTCGGCTGAAGGTGGCGATCAATACGATCATGCTGAGCCTGATCGACCGGATGACGGAGCAGGCGCCGAAGCTCGATCCCGATCTTTCGACGTCGCAGCATACGGTGGCGATCTTCCTGCGCCGGCTGGCCTTCGCGCTTGCCGAAGACTGGACGCTCGATTCCATGGCCGAAGAATGCGGTCTGTCGCGCACCCGTTTTTCGGAATATTGCAAGCGGCTGACCAACATGACGCCGCGGCAATATCTGCAGCATCTGCGGCTGGAAGAGGCCTCGCGCCTTTTGAAGACGCCGGGCCGTAGCAGCATCACGGAGATTGCCTTCTCCTGCGGCTTCAACTCCAGCCAGTATTTCTCCAACGCATTCCGCAAGCGTTATGGCCATGCCCCGAATGGTGCGGCTGCTTCTGCCTGAGGCGGTGCGTCCGACCGCCTCGCGTGACGACATCATCGATATCGCACGGTCGCTGGTGCGGCCGGGCAGGGAGGTGAGGGAAGGGGCGGCGTTGATTGTAATAACAGCGACTGGTGGCGAGCCGGCCTGACGCAGGCAGGATCACTTCTGGCCGTTTCTCCCGCCATTGTTGTGAGTGCAGATCGTCTTTCAGGTTATTGTCAGACTCCTGTGCTCACATCGCACCGCGCCGGGTGTGCTCGGGGAAAGTACTCCCACCTGAAATTGCTATAAATTAGGAGCGGGTATGACCGACCAGTCTAGCCGTCTTGTCTTGCATATGAATTCGCGCGACGAGGTGTTTGCCGACGAACGCAATTCGGTTGCGGACTTTTCTTTCAATTCCACCGTCGCAAGCGTTTTCGATGACATGGTCAGCCGTTCAGTCCCATTCTATGGGGAGATGCAGCGGATGGTTTGCGAGTTGGCCCGGGACTTCGCCCAACCTCATTCGACCCTCTATGATATCGGCTGCTCGACGGCCACCACGCTGTTGGCATTGGACCACGTCGTCGACAATCAACTTGATTTCGTCGGAATCGACAACGCGCCGGACATGCTCAAGAAGGCGGCGGAAAAGATTGAGGAATCGGGAACAAACCGATCAATCGATCTGGTCACAAGCGACCTCCATCGCGGCTTTACGATCGAAAATGCTAGTGTCGTGACGATGCTTCTGACGCTTCAGTTCGTGCGTCCACTGTTTCGCGAAAGAGTGATGAAGACTATCTTTAACGGGCTCAAGGCTCACGGATGCCTGCTGCTGATCGAGAAGTTGACCAGCGAGGACACGACGTTCAACAGACTGTTCATCGACCACTATTATGACTTCAAGCGGCGCAACGGATATTCCTCGATCGAAATCTCGAAGAAGCGAGAGGCACTGGAAAATGTCCTCATTCCCTACCGCCTCGAGGAGAACATCCAGTTGCTCAAGGAGGTAGGCTTCAAGAGCACCGAGGTCTTCTTCCGCTGGTACAATTTCTGCGGCATCGTCGCGGTCAAGTGAGTCGAAAAGCCATGAACAGAGTCTCCCTCGCGATCGGCAGCTTCTTTTTCAAATACCGAAACCAGGCTTTCCCGCTCATAATCGTCGCACTGTTTGTTTCTAGCCCGCCGGCCACAACGTTTTTCGGTAGTGCTGCGCTCGAAGGATGGAAAAACATTATCGCGTTGCTCGTCGTCATGGCTGGTTTGGTACTGCGCGCAACCGTGATCGGATATGCCTACATCAAGCGCGGTGGCCTCAATAAGCGGGTTTATGCCAGCGATTTGGTGACGGAAGGCATGTTTGGCGTTTGCCGCAACCCCCTGTATGTCGGGAACATGTTGATTTACTCCGGGCTCTTTCTGTTCCACGGCAATCCGGTGGTCGTCGTTGCCGGATGCCTACTGTTCGGCCTTATCTACCAGTGCATCATTTACGCCGAAGAGGAATTCCTCGCGAACAAGTTCGGCGAGGCATATGGCGCTTATTGCCGGGACGTATCCAGATGGGGGCTGAAGCTGAGCGCGTTTTCGTCGTCAACGGAAGGTATGGCTTTCAATGCGAAGCGCGTCATTGCCAAGGATTACTCGACGATGTCGTCCACATTGATCGCCCTGTTGGCAACTGAATTCTATCGACTGGCGGCAGATTCAATATCGCCTGAGGAGCTTTCTTACGCGATGGTTCTTGTCGCGCTCTTCGTGGCAGTCGTTGCGCTCACCGGCGTCGTGAGTTCGTTGAAGAAAATGGGGGTCTTGGACGAACTGACTGCCGCGCCCTGAAGGCGTCTCGCTTCGTGCTACTCCAGGCCGAATTAGAGGATTAGGTGAACTCCTGCGGTTCGATATCGACGGCGAGGCGATATGCGTCCCACCAGCGAACATTTTCTGGTGAAGTGGTTCTAAGCCGTGTGCATTGCTTTGATGCGCATAGGACTATCTCCGTTCTGTTCGCGCTTCTGGGCGATGCGCTGGTATTCCTTAGAGGAAAGCTTGCGAGCCAGTGCGAAGTTTCAAGCAAGCGCTGTCCAGAGTATGCGCAGCTAGCCGTCTAATCGAAATTTAATTTATCGCTCCCATGATCCACCTGCTTGATATGGTGGGCTACATGAACACTTTACGGACATTCGGAAAATTGACGGCGGAACGAGCTCAGCGCGAACGCGCGCGGCTCGAAGCACTGGACCAGTTTGACTTGTTGGACGCGCCAAGGGATGCGAGCTTCGAACGGATCGTTCGCCTTATCAAAGAAATATTTTCAGTCGATATCGGGATTGTGTCTGTCATCGACGCACATCGTCAAAGTTATCAAGCCTGTGTCGGCTTGCCGAATTCGGAGGTCCCACGAGAAGAAAGCTTCTGCACGTTGATCGTCGACTCGGGAGTGCCGATGATTATTCAGGACGCGTCAAAGGACGCCAGGTTCGCAAACAATCCATCGGTAACTGGCGAAGCTCATGTCCGTTTCTACGCTGGCGTGCCGCTCCAAACGCGCGAGGGGTTTATCTTGGGAACGGTGTGCGCCATTGACCGTCAGCCCAAGTCATTTGGGGCGAGGGACCTTGCTATTCTTCAGGAGCTCGCTGGACTTGCAATGGAACGCATTGAGCTGCTTCAATCTGCTGCGACAGATGGTCTGACGGGCGTTCTCACACGAAAAGCCTTCAAGTCCGAGAGCGAGAAATTAATCGCCCAGGCACTGAGGCATCAGCATGATCTTGCATGCCTTGTACTGGATGTGGATCACTTTAAGAAGGTAAATGACACTTACGGCCATTCTGCCGGCGATGAGGTTCTCAAAGCTGTTAGTGGTGCATGTAGGAGCAGCCTGCGGGCAGGAGATCTAATTGGACGTCTAGGGGGCGAGGAATTCGCCTTCTTACTTCCCCATGTCGACAAGGCCGCGGCCGCAGCTGTTGCGGAGAAATTGCGGAACGCTATCGCGGGGTCCCTTGTGAATGGCGACTTCGGTACCGTGAGTGTGACAGCCAGTATCGGATCGACCAACCTTTCAATTGTCAGCCGTGACACCGATACGCTCATAGCCCAGGCGGACGCGGCAATGTATGCCGCCAAAAGCGGAGGACGAAATCGGTGCGTCTCATGGCATGATCTGAAGGGTGCAAACGGGGGAGAGCGCCGCAGGGTACTGAAAAGCGCCTCCATCCTGTTCAACGAGCGGCGTTCAGTAATCGACTGCACGGTTAAGTCGCTTGGAAGCGACGGCGCAGGGCTGGTCCTTTCAAACACCTCAGGCATACCGCCTGAATTTGATCTGGTAATCCGCGGCGAAGGCTTCGAAACCCGTTGCCGCGTAATCGCGCAGGACCGTCAAAACGTCGAAGTGTCTTTCAGGTAATAAGGGGTATCAATCACGGCGCGGTCAGTGGGGCGGTCTACGATCCTGCGGGGCTGTCCGCGTCTACATCAATACCCTCGACGACATTCTACGGGCGATCTGTTCGGATCTCGAGTGAGGTGGACCTGTCGGCCGATATCGTCCGCTCGGTCGCCGGCAAGACCGACAGTCGCCCTCGAATCGTCATTTGCCGATTATGTTATCGGCCACCGGCTTGGCCAAGGGCTTCACGCCGTCCGGGCACGTGCGGGGGAGAAGGCGCCTTCAGCCAATGCGGTGCCGCAAGGGGCGATTGATGCACTTAGTAAGTCGTTCTTCCGCCACTAAGATCGAATGTGGACGCCGTCGTGAACGAGTTTTCCTCCGACAGGAGCCATACCGTCATCGCCGCGATCTCCGTAAGCTCGGCGAAGCGATCTCGCGGAATCCTGACCAGCATGTATTCAATGAATTCGGGCGTGAGGCCATCGAGGATCGGCGTCTTCGCTGTGGCGGGCGTAATGGCGTTGACGGCGATTCCGGTTTTCGCAAGTTCTTTGCCCAAAGACTTGGTGAAACCAAGCACGCCTGCTTTGGCAGCACTATAGGCCGCGATATTCGGGTTGCCTTCTTTTCCCGCCACCGATGAGATGTTGACGATCCGCCCGTAATCTCGTTTCAACATGACCGGCACGACATGGCGGCAGCAGTTGAATGTGCCCGTCAGGCAGACGTCTACGACACTTCGCCACTCCAAGACATCGTATTCGATCGTCGGTTTGACCTTCCCCGTAATCCCTGCCGAATTCACCAGGCAATCGATCCTTCCGAAAACCTCCTCTGTCGCCGAAGCCGCCCTGCCGACGAGATCGAAATCCGTCACGTCGACCTGGAATGCGTGGGCATTCGGTCCGAGTGTGCTGGCACTATCGGCCGAGCGATTGCCATTCGAATCCCAGAGAGCAACTTTCCCGCCGGACTGGATCACCCGTTCGGCGATGGCATAACCGATCCCCTGTGCGCCGCCGGTGATGACGGTCACTCTGTCTTTCAAGTCAATCGAATTCATCAAGCGCTCCTCCAGCACGTTCCGAATGCATCCGCCGAATTGAATAAAACAAGCCTCATTTCGTTCTCGCCTTGAAATCAAAACCTGAACTGAAACCGAGTCAGCGGCGGATGCGTCACGATCCTAGCAATCTGCGGACATCTCGCCAGCGCAAACTCGACCGACCGCAACCAACAATCTTACAAGGGCGCCCTGCGCCAGCAGTCTTATCGAAGCTTGTCGGTCTCGACGCGTGCGGAAAGCAGTCGCCGAGTTCTCGGAAGGGAAGAGGCCACCCACATGGTCGTGGTGAAAGCCTCGCCTTCAGAGAAATCAGAATCGCATCCGTGTACGAGCGACGCCAAGATCCTGAGCGGGCAGGTCTACGACGAGCCTGTTGGCGCGTTCAGACCAAAAGCCTTCATAATAGCTGGAGGTCGGCTCGAATCCGGTCGATACGCCCAATGCCCACCGACCTAGCAGAAATCGTTGAGCTTCAGGATTTTATAGGCCTCGATCGTCGCCCGAAGTGCCTCCTCTGACGCGCGGTCTCCATCGTTTGCGTCGGGATGGTGCATCTTGAGCCTCTGCTTGTAACGACTTCTGATTTCTTCCGGCGTGGCATCCGCGGAAAGATCGAGCGTTTCGAATGCTTTCGCTTCAAGAACTTTAAGCTTTCGGGACTGCAAAGCCGCGTGGCTGCGCGCAGCGTTTTTCCTTGCATTGATCGCCTTAGCGGTCCCGGAGCGAACTGAGGAAGGGAGGGGTGCGGCAGAAGCGTGATTGACCCTGACGCCCCAGGTCGGCCGGCTGCCGCTTGCCGCTTCCCTCTGATAACGGGCAGTGACAGGGTTCGAGAGCTTCGTCACGTAATTGTAGCCTTCGCTATATTCTTTTGCGTGGCCACGACAGAAGAGAAGATACAGGCCCTCAGCATCCGCTCCGACGGGGGCGCGGTGCATGCCTTGTTTGTCACATCCATCCCATTGGCATGTCGGACCGCCTGGATCGCGACGTTCAGCCGGCTTGTTTCGGATCGGTCTCAGGCCGACAAAAATCTTTGAATCAGTCATCGCGCCTTATATGGCCGTACTGCTGGCCGCGGCAAGATTGTTCTTGGCAGATGACAAACCCGTTGTTCACGGGAACGTACCTGCTATCGCGGAATTTATTGTTTGGAATATCCAAGATCTCTCGATCTCATTCCGTCACCGCAAACAGGCTTTACCTGGAAAATCGGGCTGAGCTTCCGAACGACATAAACTGAAAGCGTCAAGGCCAGCCCCCGATGGCAGCAAACGAAGACCGTATCGGAAAGCGCGTCTACGAGATCTGGGAGCAGGAGCGCCGGCCGCTCGGGGAAGACATGCAATACTGGCCGCAGGCGTCCAGGAAATTGCCGCAAGCGCCGAGGCGGATGGCGGCGCGGTCAAGAACAGCCGGGTAAAGAAGCGTGGCCCGCAGCGCCGAAACTGCTCGCGAAGTCCGAGCCTGCCGGCAAAGCCAAAGGTGGCGCTCAGATCGCTCCGACGACCACGCCATCGCCGTCGGCTGCGAAGATCACCACCGGCGTCACCAAACACTGCGGAAAACACTGGCGAGCGGTTTGGGTATCGGAAGAAACGGGGCGCGATCGACCGCGCCCCGCTGGAACAGGCTCTCGAAAGAGTTTGGCTCAGAGCGGCCTGACGTTTTCGGCCTTCGACTTGCCGGTCTTTCGATCCTGACCGATGTCGAAGGATACGTCTTGGCCTTCCTTCAAGACATTGCCGTATTCCAGGGCCGATACGTGGACGAACACGTCGGCACCGCCCGTTTCCGGCGTGATGAAGCCAAAACCCTTGTCCGCGTTGAAAAACTTTACTTTACCGGTCGGCATGAAACCCTCGTATGTTTGCAGTTGATCGCGCGTGCAATCTAGCGACCGACATTTGCCACGGCAACCAGGGATCGAAGCAATCGTTCGACGCCGACCGGGCCTGCCTTTCTTCGACAAAGGGATCTTGTCTCAAGGGCTCGCTTCGAAGGGCAGGACGACGTTCTCTGCAATCTCCTTCGAACCCGTCGTGAGACAGGTCGCGAAATTGCCTCTACCGCGCGCATCCAGCATGGCAGCGCCTGCGCGAATGGCGCTTTGCCATGACGAGCCACGTTCCCAGGCCTCGTTGTAAACAAGAGCAAGCTCAGAGGCTCGACTTGTTTGCAGGAGGGCTTCGAACAGGAGTGCCGCTTGGCGGATATCCTTAGCCCGTTTGACTGCCGATTGGCCGTCGGTGTGCCTGCGGCTTGCAACAATCAGCTTGTGGACAGCAAAGCGCGATGGGTCGGGGACGGTCACCGGGACACCGCTCTTGTGCAGGAGCATCGTCCGGAGAGGATCACGGATCAGGAAATCGAGGAAGCGAAGCGGAGCGGCGCTGGTGCCTCCGAGCGCCGACATCGTTGCGGGCTGATCAAGATAGTCGTCTGTTCCGCGGTTCGATGTCAAGAATTCTACCCTGTAGCCGCCCTGGTCTGAAACGTAGACGAGGCGGCGGCGTCTGAACGGTGTGGGACCGCCCTGAATGAGGGGTCAATGCCCTGCAGAAGATCAAGGATTGGTGGAAGGCTGTCCTCGACCTCGCAAGAGACGGCATGATCCTGGGCGATATTCGCATCGCCCGTCAGGATGGCGGCCATAGGCAGGCGAACGCCAAGCAGGCCGCTGTAAGTCTGGAATGCCACCGTGCCGACCAACACGCCGCGCAACCGGAAGAAGCCGCCTGCGGCCAGGGCTTCGACAACGTCTCCCGTCATAGTGTCTGCTGCGATCATTCCGCCTTCGCTGTCAGCGACGACACGATGCGCCGGCGGGCTCTGAGATCGTCCTTGTCGCTCTTATGGGCTGCAACACGCTCTGCAATGTCCGGGTCGTCCGCAGGCCCGACATAGCGGCGTGTCCGACCGCCCTTGCCGTCCGCGATATCGAAATACCAGTATTTGCGACCTTTGACGGTGACGGGCGTGAACCGCCCTTCGGGGGGAAAGTCGGCAGTCCATGCGGCATCAAGCGAGCGCTGGCCGAGTTCGGCGAGCATCGTCTGATACATGAGATCGATCGGTTTCACCTATGCGCCAGCCTTATTATACCTTTTTTGGGGGAAGGTATAACTGAGGATGAGCGTTCCGGCCTTCCGTGAAAGGCGCCGACCCCGTCACGCAATCTTCCGCCGAGTGATCTGTTCAGGCTGGGAATAGGAGAGGGGAGTAAAATTGCCGGCGAAACAGCGCTGTGCGAAAGGTTTGCCATCGGCCAGGTGCTTTGATGCCGTGGATGGAAGGAAGGAGGCCACGTGACGCTGGGAGAGCTGATCGATCGATACCGGCCGTGTCTGGCTGACGAGACCGTGGGTGTACGCCGCAGCTGGGAGGAGATGTTTACCTATACGCTTCGCCACTATAGCAAAGATACGCCCATAGCCACTTTCGATCCTGAAATACTGTCGGAGCGACTTGTCATGTCCGGCATGCATCACCTCATCGTCGTGGGATATGTGAAGCGGTGGCGCGACCTGCTTTCCTGGGCAGGCCGCGAATAGGGCAGGGTACTAGGCGCCACGCCACTTGTTCAGAATCATGCCGGTATCGGCGGACTGGTGGGATCAGGTTGACCGTCGAAGAACAGATAGATGGCAGCAATTCTTCCATCCCTTGCCACGATGAAATCCGTTCCCGCGTAGGACGGCGCCTTGCCGGGGATGCCCGACACCCACCTCATCCGTCCTGCAGCCTCGTGAAGCACTTCGGCCGGCGCGATCGGCGTATATTTGAACTCCGGATGCATGGCACGGATGACGCCGGCAATGCGGACGATCTCGTCGCGGCCGCGGTAGGTTCCGTGCGGCTCGACGAATACGGCGTCTTCATGAAAAATCTCCTCGGCCACCGTCCGGCGGAGGGCCTCGTCGCCCTCCCCGAAGATGCCCTGCAGATTGCGTTCAAGCAACGTTGCGATATCTACCATGACGGCTCTCCTTCATGTCATCGTGTCAGATCTGAGCCTGGCCGCCATCGACGAACAGTTCGACGCCGTTGACGAAGGAGGCATCGTCGGATGCGAGGAAGAGGACAGCCTTGGCGATCTCTTCCGGCTTGCCGATGCGACCGGCAGGGATGAGGCTCGCAAGGTAGTTCTTCGTATTCTCCGCTTGGTCGCCATTGCCGAACAGCTCATTGAGGCCTGCCGTATCGGTAACGCCAGGGCTGACCGCGTTGACGCGGATATGGCGGTCCTTGAGGTCGAGGATCCAGTTGCGCGCAAAGTTGCGGATGGCCGCCTTCGTTGCCGAGTAGACGCTGAAGGCAGGCGTGCCGGAAATGCTCGTTGTCGAGGAAGTGAGAATGATCGACGCACCATCGCGTAGCAGCGGCAGCGCCTTCTGGACGGTGAAGAGCGTACCCTTCACGTTCGTCGCAAATGTCTTCTCGTAGTGTTCTTCAGTGATCGCCCCGAGCAGCGCCATCTCGCCACCGCCGGCATTGGCGAAGAGGATATCGATCTGAGCGTGTTTCTGCTGGACTGCGTCATAAAGACGGTCGATATCGACGAGCTTGCTCATGTCGGCCTGCACGCCAGTCACCCTGCCCCCGATGTCTTTGACGGCAGCGTCAAGCGCTTCTTTCCGGCGGCCCGTGATGAAGACCGATGCACCTTCCTGAGAGAAGGCCTTTGCTGTCGCCAGCCCGATGCCGCTTGTGCCGCCGGTGACGATTACGACTTTGTTCTCGAACTTCTTGGTCATTGCCTTGCTCCTTGTTTGCGGCCGGTTGCCGTTGAGAAGGAACATGCCAGTAGAACGCTGGTGCCAGTAGCCAGCAAATGTGTTACCCAGCGTTCTGAATGGAGAACGATGATGCGGACCGACCTGAACGATCTGGTTTATTTTGCCGAAGTCGTGGCGCATGGCGGTTTTGCCGCGGCGGGCCGGGCGTTGCGCGAGCCGAAATCGAAGCTCAGCCGGCGGATCGCGGGCCTTGAGGCACGCCTTGGTGTCCGATTGATCGAGCGCTCGAGCCGGCGCTTTCGCGTAACCGATGTCGGGCAGTCCTTTTACGAGCGCTGCAAGGCGATGCTGGCAGAGGCAGAGCGCGCCGAAGCCCTGGTTGCAGAGGCGCAGTCAGAGCCGCATGGCCTGATCCGGATGAGTTGTCCGACCGGCCTCGTCGAACCGATCTCTGGTCTGGTCACGCAGTTTCTGGCGCAACATCCGAGGGTACGCCTTCAGCTTGTCGCGATCGACCGTCCGG
>Ga0102591_1000868_pt1 | contig 48436 bp, 48 predicted proteins | sample AraplaCol_mCL_r2_2_FD_76860 | JGI IMG/M metagenome (GOLD analysis project Ga0102591, IMG submission 76860) | Arabidopsis root microbial communities from North Carolina, USA - plate scrape MF_Col_mCL_r2 (SPADES assembly) (version 2) | ecosystem: Host-associated > Plants > Roots > Endosphere... | reverse complement strand
CTGCAATGCGGCGCATGGGAATCACGCCGCCGCCTCTGGTCGATGACAAGCGCAAACTCTTCCCGAGGCTGCAGGCCGACTGGGCCGATGTCTCGCCATCGTCGCCGCCTCGGGTCTGCGCAACCCGCGCGGAACGCGGCGCCCGGCAACAGGAAAAGAACGGCGGCGTCCGGCGGAATAACCTTTACTGACAAGCCGTTCGAGAATTGGCAAGCGCGCCTTTTTCGCAAGGTCTGGTTGTTTGACAACGTTCACCCTCAGCACGCCATTTCCGACCTTTTCATTGGGGGATCGACGGACCGAACCCGCGAGAGCGGTGTGGGAGCCTGCAGCGGCGGCGCGCTTCGAGATCAGCGAAAACGGGGCAAATTTCCACGACTTCGCGCGGCTCTTCCGCGACCATCTGAAATGCCCCGATGCCTTGTTTCTGGATGGCGGGCGAGGGGTGGGGATCTACAATTCCGAGATGGGCCGTAACGACTGGTCCTGGCATGGTGGGTATGGGCCTATGTTTGGCGTGGTGGAATGACGGCAGTTGCGGGAATGCGGCTTGTCCCCGAAACGGCCGGCTGGCGGATGCGACGGTCAGTAGGGCTGGCTCTGGGCTCTTTTCGAAGAAGAGGATCGATGGTCCCTAAAATCGACGGGAGTCAATGGGACGATTTGGATAGCGGGTGCACAGTTTATTTTGAGAGTACTGTAAAGGCCGTTTTGCACGAAGCAACAATTATGAGAATCGTCTGATAAGTTGTATTGCTTACGGCATGCGCTCTTTGGTAATGCGGAAGCAGAATTACTATCTGGACGGAAGATGTGTCTTTTGCCGAAAAGCGTTTACGCAGGCAGAACTCACCGACGAGCACATCATCCCCGAAGCTATCAATGGCTCCTTGGTGATACGCTACGGTTCCTGCAAGGAATGCGCTACGCGCTCCAATCAAGAATACGAGAACCAAGCGCTCAATGTCGACCTTAAAGTCCCCAGGTTGCTATTAGGTCTCCGTGGCAAGTCGAAAGGTAGCGGACCGCGCGACGCGCGACATATGCCTGAGGTCTTTGCAGGCGATTCGGTGATGGGCGAGGAGGGAAAACGCCTTGATTTCCCGATCGAGGACTACCCGAAACATTTCTCGCTAGTGCAGTTTAGTCAGGCGGGGCTCTTAGTTGGAATCGATCGAGGGGCTACTCTTGTTGATCCACGGCTGGCGTCCTTCAGCTTAGGGGGCAACGGTCTCGAAAATGTCAGGACTAGGGTTCCGCTTATCAATGGTCCGTTCGCAATGATGATTGCAAAAATTGGCTATTGCTATGCGATGGCCGAATACGGCGATGATTATTTCGATGCCACGGATATCCGCGCGCTTTTGATGGGAACGCGTGATGACGTTTACAACTTTGTTGGCAACGCAGAGAATCCCGAAAGGTTATCGACACGGCATCTTCACGGTCTGTATTTCCGTCGCAGGGCTGAATGGTTGACGGTCTTGGTTCACCTATTTGCTTCCTGTCACTCGCAGCAAGGCACGAATATTTGTAATCCGTACGAGGTCGTAGTCGGGAGAGCGTTGTGACAAATGATGAGAACCCAAAAGACGCTGATCACTCCGCGGCACTTTCACCTTCTATCGAACCAGCCCAAGCCCTACCGCGCCACTCGCACCGCCACCGGCAAACACAGCACACATTGCAACCCCACCGCCTCATTCGCCCCCAGCACCAGAGACCCACCATAAAGCCCCGCAAGCTCGTTGACGATGCTGAGGCCAAAGCCGTTGCCGGGGACGTGTTCGTCTTCGCGGACGCCCGGCAGGAGGACGGCGGCGAGGCGGGCCGGGGGGATGCCGGGGCCGTCGTCTTCGATGGTGATGCGGGCGGTCGGGCCGTCGCGGCGGGCGCGGAGGGTGACGCGGGAGGCGGCCCATTTGAAGGCGTTGTCGATCAGGTTGCCGAGCATTTCCTCGACATCGCTTTCGTCGCAGGCGACCCGCAGGCCTTGGGCTATATCGGTGTCGAAGGCGATCTTGCGTTCGGCATGAATCTGGCCGATCGCCCGGTGCAGATCGGCGATCGATGTTGCCACGTCGGTGCCGGCGACACTGTCCGACGAGGCCATCACCCGGCGGGCTGCGGCGAGGTGATGCTTGATCCTGTTATCGATCCGGGCGGCGATGCTGCGCAATGCGCCTTGCGGATCGTTTTTCTCGTCGAGCGCCAGCAGCAGGCTCGCCACCGGTGTCTTGAGGCCATGGGCAAGGTTGGCGAACTGCATGCGGGTTGCTGCTAGCCGCTCTTCGTTGGCGACCAGCAGCGCATTGGTTTTCAGCGCGAGCGGGGCAAGCTCGACGGTCGCCTCATCAGGCAGGCGGGTGCGTTCTCCGCGGTTGATGGCATCGATATTGGCCGCCATGGATTTCAGCGGCCTGAGACCGAAACGGATCTGCCAGAGTGTGCCGGCCATGAGCACGAGGCCGAGCAGTAGCATGCAAGGCACCAGCCAGAAGAGCGCGCGGAACGCCGGGCCGACGAGGGCGATCATCGGCGCCGTCGCGGTGATCGTCAGCGTCATGCCGTCGATGCTGCGGATGGCCTGCCGAAGATAGAGCGGTCCTCTTCCACGATCACCGCCCATGCCTGATGTCGGCATGCCCATCAGCACATGGCGCAGATCCTGCCGGGGCGGCGGCGCGTCTATCGTGCCGTTCAACAGGGAGCGGGAGGTCAGGCGTTGCCGCCCGTCGTCGATCTGCCAGTACCAGCCGGAGGAGGGGCGATCGAAGGGCGGCGCATCGAGCGGCGTGGAGAGGGCGATCCTTCCCTCAGCGTCGCGCGTCACCGCTCCGGCAAGGGCGCCGATCTGGATGTCCAAACGCTGGTCGACCTGCTCGCGCACCACCGTTTTCAGCGCCAGCCAGAGCACGATGGCGGCCACAGCGAGCGCCAGCGTCACGAAGATGCCGGAAAACATCAGCAGCCGGCCGGCGATCGATCTTGGCTTGAGGGACGGGGCCTTCATGGCGCCGTTGCCGCCGTCAGCATATAGCCGCGGCCGCGCACCGTCTCGATCCGATGGGCTCCGAGCTTCTTGCGCAGGCGGGCGATGATGACCTCGATGGAATTGGAGTCGACTTCGGCATCGCCGTCATAGACGCGCTCGGTGAGTTCGCGCCGGTCGACGATCATCTCCTTGCGCAACATCAGGCAGGAGAGCACCCGCCATTCCAGCGCCGTCAGCTTCAGCGGTAGTCCGTCGAGCTCGAAGGTGCCGAGCTGCGCATCGAAGACCAGTGCGCCGCAGACGAGCCGCGAGGCGGCATGGCCGGACGCCCGGCGCACCAGAGCGCGCAGGCGCAGCACCAGTTCTTCCACCTTGAAAGGTTTGGCGAGGAAATCGTCGGCGCCGGCCTTGAAGCTCGAGACCTTGTCCGGCCAGCCGTCGCGGGCCGTCAGCACCAGAACCGGCAGATTGCGATCGCCCTCGCGCCAGCCCTTCAGCACACTGACGCCATCGATCTTCGGCAGGCCGAGGTCAAGGATCGCGACATCGAAGAGTTCGGTGAGCCCCGCATGGAGAGCGTCCTCGCCGTTGCGCGCGATATCGACAACGAAATTCTCCGATCGCAGCACGGCGGCGATCCGGCCGCTCAGGTCTTCGTCATCTTCGACGAGCAATACGCGCATGGGGCAGGGCTTTCATCGCAGGGCACATCTCTGAGGACGGGCCAAAACTATCGGGCCGAGCTTAACTCAATCTGAACGGAGAGGTTCAGGCAGGCGAGGGGGTGTGGCGGCTAGATTGCGGCCATTACTGAAGCAAGGAGCAGATATATGCCTGATGAAGACCAGGACAACGGACATCCCGAAGGCGCCGCCACGCCTATGCCGCCGGGATACCGCCGGCGCCGACTGGCGATCCCCGTGATCGCTGCCGCTGTGGCGCTTCTCATCGGTGCTGGCGGGGGCGCGAGCGCCGTGAAGATGATGCGTCCCACGCCTGAAATGGCGCCGCTGACGCCGGTGGCGATTTCGGCCATGCCGGCATCGAGCCTCATCACCATCAAGGGCAAGGTCGCCGAGATCTATGGCAACAAGTTCGTGCTGCAGGACGAGAGCGGCAAGGCGCTTGTTGAAACGGGCCGGGCCGGCGAGGGTGGCGCCCTCGTCACCCGGGATGAAGCCGTCACCGTTCAGGGACGCTTCGACGATGGCTTCGTGCATGCAAGCTACCTCGTTCGCCAGGACGGACGAACCGAAGCGCTGCCACCGCCGAAAGGTCCGCCGCACAGACGATTTGCCGATTTCGATCACAGGCCCTGACGGGCGTGAACCAAAGCCGCGCTGCGGTGTTTACAGACACGCCTCATAACTCCGAAAGGAAAGCTTCTCATGCAACGACTTCTCCTATCAGGCCTTGCGCTTGCCGCACTGGCCGGCACCGCCTTCGCCCAACAGCCGCCCGCTCCGCCATCCGCCGGCACTCCACCCGTGGCGGGCGATCCGGCGTCACCGCCGCCTCCGCCGCCGCCGTCTCCGTCCGCCTCTGATGACGATGAGCGGATGATGGGCGAGCCGGATGCGCGGCCGGGAGATCGCCCCGATTACCGCTGGCATGGTCGGAGAGGCGACATGGGCTTCCGTGGTTTCCGCGGTCATCGCCCGCCGCCACCACAGCCGTCCAAGGCAGCCCATTTCCGGATTGAAGACGGGAATACCCGGATCGATCTGAAATGCGCCGAGGACGAACCGATGAAGGCCTGCGCCGATCTGCTGCTGCAGGTGATGGATCGCCTGCAGGGCCAGGACTGATCATCCGCGCTTGAGGCGGGTGCCACACGATGATGCAACCGTCCGCGATTTCTCGCGGGCGGTTTTGCGGGTTTCTCGAAGACGTCAGCGACTGGGGGCCAACGGGCATTGGCCTTCGGCTCACCGCGTGACGCGGGCTGCCGATGTTGCGGAGTAGCGATCGCCGTGGACCTCGATGCCTGAGAAGACCGCGTCGATCTCGGCCAGTTCCTCCGATGTGAAGGTGATGTCGGCGGCGGCGATATTCTCTTCCAGCCGGTGCAGCTTGGTGGTGCCGGGAATGGGGACGATCCAGGGCTTGCGCGCCATCAGCCAGGCGATGGCGATCTGGGCCGCAGTCGCGTTCCTGCGGCCGGCAATCGCCTCGATCGCATCGACCACCGGCTGGTTTGCCTTGCGGTTTTCGGCCGAGAGGCGCGGATTGGTCTTGCGGTGGTCGTTGCCGCCTTCGAAACTGGTGTTCTCGTCCATCTTGCCGGTGAGGAAGCCGCGGCCGAGCGGGCTATAGGGCACGAAGCCGATGCCGAGTTCTTCGAGGATGGGCAGGATTTCCCGTTCCGGGTTACGCCACCACAGCGAATATTCGCTTTGCAACACGGTGACGGGCTGCACGGCATGGGCGCGGCGGATAGAGTCGGCATCGGCTTCGGAGAGACCGAAATGCAGCACTTTGCCGGCGCCAATCAGATCCTTGACCGTGCCTGCCACCTCTTCGATCGACACGGCAGGGTCGACCCGATGCTGGTAGAAGATATCGATGTGATCGGTGCGAAGCCGCGTGAGGGCTTCTTCGACGACCACTCGGATGCGTTCCGGCCGGCTATCCAGGCCCACATCAGGCCGGCCCTCCTTGAAGCCGAATTTCGTCTCGATCACCACCTCATCACGGATCGGCGCCAGCGCCTCGCCGACGAGATCTTCGTTGGTGAACGGCCCGTAGGCCTCTGCCGTGTCGAAGAAGGTCACGCCCCGCTCATGCGCCGCCCGCAAGAGCGCAATGGCATCGCCACGCTCCATCGCCGGCCCGCGATGATAGTTCAGCCCCATGCAGCCGAAACCGATCGCCGAAACGTCGGGGCCTCTTTGGCCGAGCTTGCGTTTGATCATGCGGATGTCCTCCTCAGGTTTGATCGTAACCTAAGGGGAAAGGCTGGTATCGATTAGCCGGTGATATCGGCATGGGCTTATGAATTGGGTTCATGAATGTCGCCCGACGAACTGGAAAGCGGCGAATTGCAAAGGGCGGGCGAGGGCTGGTTTGCGCTGAAGGCCGATGGCGTGACGTCATGATGCCAGCCGGAAGGCTCCGCTCTGCACGGCTTCGATAACCGCGCCCAGCGTCTCTTTCCTGTCGTGCCCATCCGTCGACAGAACATGTCGCTCAAACGCACCCAGCGATGAGAACTGTCGATGGAGCTCTGCAATAGGGCCGGGATCGGTCAGCGTATCGCCGCCACGCTCCCGGCAGCGCCGGATGGCGACATCGAGCGGCGGACGCAGAATGAGGTAGTGGAGGGGTGCCGCGATTTTCCGGAACGGTTCCAGGAACCACGGCCCGACAATGCCGTCCACGACGACGAAGTAGCCGCCGCCGGCATAGCCCGCCGCCGCCTTCGTCAACACGTCGACGACAACGATATTCTGTTCATGAGCTTCCGGCAGATAGGGCGGGATCACGCCGTTCTTGATGAAATGCCAGAAGTCGTCGGAATGAAGATGGACCTTCGGCGAGCCGGGCTCGCTGGCGAGCGCCTCGGCCGTCGTGGTTTTTCCCGAGCCCGGCGGCCCGGTGAGAATGAGAACTTCGCCCGTGTGATCCATCGCGCGGCAATTTCGCACGAAGCAGCATCGTTTCGCAATTAGCCGATAGGGGGTGGGTAATAGCCCGGTATGCCCCTTCGTTCCGAGGACGCCGCTGAAGCGGCAGCTACTCCGGCAGTCCCGCCATCCTGAGAGCCTCGATATATCGATTGCGATCGTCCGGTCGCCGGAATGGTGGCAGCACGTCGGCGAGATTGGAAAGCCGGAGGGCGGGGTCCATCAGGCACAGGCGAGTGATCGTTTCCCCGGCTTGCGCAAGCCGTCCGGCCATGGCCTGGCCCGCCGCCATCACGCGCATGGCGCTCGGGTAGTTCGGCTGGTGCCGTAGCGATTTTCCCGCCCAAGCGGCAGCGTCGTCATAATGGCCAGCGCAAAAATGCGCGAGGCCGGTGTTGAATTGCCAGGCGAACAGGCGCGGATCCAAAGGGCTGAGGCGCATGGCAAGTGCTGCGTGTTCAACGGCCTTGTCGGGCTCGCCGAGGCAGGCCTTCACCCAACTGCTGACACCGAGCGCAGCGGCCAGGTTCGGGTTGAGAAAGACTGCGCGATCGATGCAGGCCGCACTGTCGTCGAGGTCACCGCCGACATAACCAATGACATATCCGCCGTAGGTGAGCGCAACCGCATCGTCCCAGCCGAGTTCGACCGCTCTGCGGGCCAGCCGGGTGGCTTCGGCGGTTTCCTCTGCGGGATTGAGCATCCAGCCGTTGCTCTTTCGGGTGGCGTAGCAGCGCGCCGCTCGGGCATGGGCTATGGCGAATTCCGGGTCACGCTCGATCGCCTTCATGAAAAGCCGTAGGGCCTCGTCGATGACCGATCTGTTGGTGATCGTCCGGTCGAAGGCCGCCAGGCCGCGGAGATAGTAGTCGTAGGCGTCGAGGCTCTCGGTCGGCTTGCGTTTGGCGCGCTCGATCTCAGCCTCCTCCACTTTCGGCGTTATGGCGCCGACGATGCTCGAGGCGACCTGATCCTGAAGATCGAATACATTCGCCAGGGTTCCGTCAAAACGATCGGCCCAAAGATGTGTACCGGTCGACGTATCGATGAGCTGCCCGGCAATGCGCAGGCGGTCACCCGTCCGGCGCACACTTCCTTCGACCACATAGCGTACGTCCAGCTCGCGTCCGACCTGCTTTATGTCGACCGCCTGACCTTTGTAGGTGAAGCTCGAATTCCGTGCGATGACATAGAGGTGGCGGAATTGAGCAAGCGCGATGGTGATGTCCTCAACGATGCCGTCGGCAAAATATTCTTGCTCCGCATCACCGCTCAGATTCTGAAACGGCAATACGGCAACCGATGGCCGGTCGTGATGTTTCGCCGGGGCTGGGAAGACCTGCGGCTGTAAGGCCACGTCGAGGCTGGGTGCCGTCCGCTGATGTTCGGATCCGTGGCGCGATTGCAGCGAAGCGGCCAGGGAAAAGGTCTCTGCCTCGGGTTCTGCCTGAAGATGCTTCTTCAAGAACGCCCGACAGGCTTCGAACTGGCGCAAGGCCGCGTTTTCGTGACCCCTGAGAGCGTGGATCCGCATCAGCGCCCGATGGGCGGCCTCCACGGTCGGGTCCACAGCCAGCAGCCTCTCGGCGAGCCCTTCGCAAGCCGATTCTTCCGCGGAGCCCGGCTCGGAGAACGCGAGGCTCAACCGCTCCACCAACTGCAGCGCCTTGCGTTGATATGTGCTCCGATAGGGTCCAAACCACTCATCCAGCCCGTCCGGAATGGCCTCGCCTGCGAGCACCTCGCCGCGGTAGAGGTCGGCGGCGAAGGCGAGATCGGCCGTCCGGCCGGCCTCCAGTTTACGGTCGAAGATCGAAATGTCGGTTTCATCAGGACCTGTTATCAGCGCAACGGTCTCCTGATCCCCGTCGATGTAGACGGCGGCATCTCCCCCGCTCGGGAACGATCGTCTGATATCCACCAGCGCCTGCCGCAGGCTATTGCGGGACTGCTCACTGCCTCGTCCCGGCCAGAAGGCTTCGGAAAGCAGTTCCCTGCGATGGCCACGGCGGCCTGCAAGCGCCAGGGCAGCAAAAAGAAGTGACGTCTTGCGCGTGGTGAAGCGGATTTGCCGGTGCTCCCGGGACGTCACTTCAAGGCCACCCAGCAACCTGATGCGCACAGATCGTCTCCCAGATTTCGGCCGCCACCGCAGAATAGCATTTCGGCAGATAGATTTAACACCGATTTAGCGGCGGCTTGTCGAAGTTTTCCTGGCCGTTCACGCTGAACCGAACAGCCGCAATACGTCCGCGTGTCAGCCTCCCATCTGCAAATCTCACACATGGGAGACTGAAAATGGCTCACACGGAAACTCACGCCGGCATCAGCGCGCCGAAAGGACAGTTGTTCGGGTTCAGGTCCAACAGCGTCGCAATGATCGTCGCTGCCCTGAGGAAGTGGCAGCGGAGCGTCGCAAGACGGAAAGCATTGGCAGACATGACGCCCGACCAACTGAGGGACATCGGTCATCCCCGGGATGACATCGGTCATCCCCGGGCCAATCGACCCGTGCTCGAAATCAAAGCGGGGCTGATGACGAAGTTGATGTCGATGCGATAATCGGAACGTTCCACCGTGCGGACGCGTCGGCTGTCGGTCGACAAGGCGAGGATCCAAGGCGCAAGCTTTGACCGAAGGCAATCATTGATTCCTCCGAGGATGTAATGCCGATCGATTTTCAGCATGCACAGCCCCGTCAATGATTGGCGGGGTTTGTTGCTGTTCGGCGGCAGGTGGGCTGTGGGTGTGGGCGAGTCCGCTCTGTCGGGGCAGGGACCGTTGATCTGGCATTCACCCTTCGCCATCAGAGTCGTCTGTTTTTCCGCTGCGGCGATTTCGACTATGATGGGGCGCTGGAACGATCGGGAGGGCACGGCATGATCGATCATATCACCATCGCAGTGAGTGACCTTGAGAAGAGCAAGCTGTTCTATGAGCGCGCTTTCGACCCTCTGGGTTATCGCCTCTCCTTCGGAAAGGAGGGCGTGTTCTGGGCCTTCGATGTCGGCGGCAGTCTGTTCGAAATCCAGCGCACTGACGACAAGCCACCTTTGACGCGTGTGCACGTTGCCTTCCGGGTTCGGAGCAGGGCGGAGGTCGAGGCGTTTTATCGGGCCGCGCTCGACGCCGGCGCCCGGGACAATGGCGCGCCCGGCCCGCGGCCGGAATATGAAGAGAACTATTATGCCTGCTTCGCTCTCGATCCCGACGGATACAATATCGAAGCGATGCTCAATGAGCCGGCGCCGCAAGGGTGAGGCGCAGGGCTCCGCCCAAAGAATGCAATCGAGGGGGAGGTGGATATGTCGAGTTTCAGGAACGCCGTCGTCTCTTTGCCCGGCAAGGAGCGCGTGGCGAGGACGCCCTTTGGCGCGAGAATCGTCATCCATGCCACGGCCGCCGAGACCGGCGGCGCGCTCGGGATGTGGGAAACCTTCACACCGCCCGGTCATGGCCCGGCCCCGCACACGCATACGCGGGAGACGGAAGTCTTTCGGGTCATCCGCGGGCTCTATCGATTCCAATGCGGCGACGAGGCGTTCGACGCGCCTGTGGGAACCGTCGTCGTTCTGCCGCCACATGTGCCGCACAGCTGGCGAAACATAGGCGACGAACCCGGCCAGATGTTCGGCACGGTCACGCCAGGCGGCTGCGAGCAATTGTTCATCGATATCGAGGCTTTTGGTGCTGATACGCCCGAGAAAATCGCGGTGATCGAAGCGCGACTGGGGATCATCAACGACATCACGCTTGCCCTCGGATTGACAGGCCTGCAACCGCGCTGATCGTCCATCAGGGTGTCGATCGGATCCAGTTCAGACTGCGCCATCGCCCGCCACAACAAGTCTCATTGGAGCGGCTCTTTGACTTGGGCATCGGCCCTCTTGCATCTCAGCCTTCAGTTTCGATGACAGCGGCAAGATCGGCAGTTGTGAACGGCTTGGTCAGCACCGGTCGGCCGGCAAAGGCGGGATCGATACCCGCTGGCCCATATCCGGTCGCGAAGGCAAACGGGATACCGCGCTGCTGAAGGACTGCCGCCACCGGGAATGACTGATGCCCGGCGAGGTTCACATCGAGAATGACGAAATCAAGGTTACCGTCGCCGGCAACCTCCAGCGCCGTGGGCAATCGCGCGGCTGTCGCGACCACTTCGTGACCGAGGTCCATGAGCATGTCCTCGATCATCATGGCGATGGTCATTTCATCTTCAACGACAAGGACGCGCTTGGCCATGTCATTCATTCCGCAGACGGTCTGCGGGAGCGTCGAGACGGAAGGAAAAACCCGTTTCGGCGAACGAGATATCCACACTGCCTCCGGTCTCCGCGGCAAGGCCGCGCTGGATGAGGACCGTGCCGAATCCCTTCCTCTTCGGCTGCTCTACGCGCGGTCCGCCATGTTCGTCCCAGTCTATGCGGTAGCGTTGCGTTCCGTCGTCGATGATTTGGAGGGAGCATTTGACGCTGACGGCGCCGCCATCATTCGACCATGCGCCATGACGGACAGCGTTTGTGCCGAGTTCGTGAAAGGCCATGGTCAGCGCCAGGGCCGTTTTTGCGGAAACCCGGATATCGTCTCCGGTCAGCTTCCATCGCTCGCCGTCCGGCCGATGCGGAACGGTCGCCTGGTCGAGCGTCTGTTTCAACGACGCGCTGCTCCACAGTTCGCCTGTCAACAGATCATTGGCACGGCCGAGCGACACCAGCCGCGCCGTGAAACTGTCCAGTGCACGAGGGATGTCTTCAGCATCGCGGAAGGTGCGGTACGCAAAAGCCTGCACCATCGCCAGATTGTTCTTAACGCGATGGTTGAGCTCATGAACGATAAGTTCCAGCTGTTGCTGCTTGCGTCGCCGCTCGGTGATATCGGTCGCGGCCCCAAACCATTCGACGATAGCGCCGCCGTCATTCAAGACTGGAACCGCTCGTGACAGCACCCAGCCGGTACTGCCGTCGGCCCGCCGGACGCGATGCTCACATTCGAAAACACCCTTGCTTGCGATGGCCTCGTCGATTACCGCCTGGATCGCGGGAATGTCCTCGGGAAACAGATAGGCCTCCTGCCACGCGACAGTTGGATTGGCCGTGTCTGCGAGAACATTGCGACCGTCGAGCTGCTGCATCTCCTTCCAGTCGGCGCTCATACGGTAGACGATGTCGGTCGTCGCAGTCGTGAACGCCCTGAACCTCTCTTCGCTCTCGCGCAGCCGACGCTGGGCAAGGACGCTTTTCGTGGTTTCGACGACGATCGCGATGACGCCGGCGGGTTTTCCGCTTTCGTCGAGGACTGGCGAATAGTCGAGGTTCATCCAGGCAGGAGCCGGACTGCCGTGGCGCAACAACGTCAACTCCTGATTCTCGTAGGCGAGTGTTTTCCCTGACAGTCCGACCTTCATCACATTGTCATTAAAGTCGGCAATTTCGCTCCAGCCCTCGCGGACCTTCGAACCGAGAAGATCCGGATGACGGCTGCCTGCGAACACGGAGTAGGCGTCGTTATAGATCATCACGCCGTCTTCGCCCCATAGAAGAACGATTGGCACGGGTGAAAGCAAGAGCATATTGGTGGCCGTCTTCAGACTTTGCGGCCAGAGGTCGAGAGGACCGAGCGGCGTTTTGCTCCAGTCGCGGGTCTGGATCAGCCGGCCAATTTCTCCGCCACCGACAGGAAAGCGAGCTGTGAGTGGCTGAGGGGATTCGGAATCCAAGGCTCGCTCCAAATTTTGATGGTGTTTCTAATTAGCGCATCCCTTGATTTTTTCCACCCATGGATGTCGTGGCTTCTCCCTACCAACCTCTCTTGAGCATCGGCGCTTATTGAGCCGATCACCCTCTACGCCCGCGACATCGCCCGCCAGGCGGCCGGCGGGGTGGCGAAGGCGCGGGAGAAGGCGCGGTTGAAGGCGGCTTCGGTGGCATAGCCGGCCTCGTAAGCGATCGCCGCGATCGGCTGGCTTGTGGTGGCGAGCGCCACGCTTGCGAGGTAGAGCCGCCAGTCCCTGATATAGCGGATCGGCGAGGTCGAGAGCACCGTCTGGAAGCGATCGGCGAGGGCGCTGCGCGAGAGGCCAGAGGCCGCCGCCAGTTGCTCCAGCGACCAGTCGCGTTTGGGATCGCCATGAATGAGGGAGAGGCAGCGCGAGAGCGCGGGGTCGCCAAGCGCTGCCAGCCAGCCGACGGAACGCGACTCGGCCATCATGATCTGATGGCGCAGGATCTCGATGAAGATGATTTCGGTCAGTCGCGGCAGCATCGAGACGCCACCGGCGCGCCGCCTGTCGACCTCCTCGACCATCTGGCGGATGGTGGCGCGCAGCCAGTCGCCGTCATTGGCTGCCCGTGTCCTGACATGGATCAGCCTGGGCAGCGCCTGGCGCAGCGGCGCAAAGCTCAGCCCGCCCCATTGCAGATAGCCGCAGAGCAGCCGCACGCCTTGCGCGGCCTCGCCGTAGCGCAGCACGGGAATCTCACGCCACGGCTTTTGCGGCAGGTCGCGGGTCGGCAGCACCAGCTTGCCGTCTCTTCCCGCGCCGAGCTGATGTCCGGTGCCGAAGGGAAAGACCAGCACGTCGCCCGCCTCGAGATCGGCCTCTTCACCTTCCGTCTTCAGCCAGCAGCGGCCCTCCACAACGATGTGAAACGGCATCGTGCCCGAAGCCTTCGCCGAAAGGCTCGCCAAGGCCGGCGTGGCATCGGTCTGCCAGTCGCCCGTCGGCATGAAGCAGAACTGCAGTGATCCCGACAGGCGGATCGTCGACAGCAGCGCCGACAGCACGTCGTCACGCGCGACACCCGCAGCGCCTGGATTTTCGGACAAGGCTTCACGCATTCCGGCCAAATACGCGCCCCGCGCACCCTCCTATCATCAGCTCGTTCAAACAGGGTGAACGCTGTTCACCCTGACAAACGGGAGAATACTATGCAAACCCAAAGCGACAAACTGGTCGTGCTCGTCACCAAAGGCATCGAATCCGAACTTTCCTCCGTCGCCTTCACCATTGCCAATGGCGGCATCACCGCCGGGCTGAAGGTCTCGGTGTTCCTCACCAGCACCGGGATCGACCTGGTGCGCAAGGGCGGCCAGCGCATGACGCATGTGCCGCCGCTCGATCCGCTGTCGAGCCTGATCGAGAATTTCCAGCAGCGCGGCGGCACGATCTGGGCTTGCCCGCCCTGTGTGACCTCGCGCGGTTATACGCAGGAAGACTTGCTCGACGGCGTCGTCATCGTCGGTGCCAGCGCCATGCATGCCGAGATCAAGGAAGGAGCTGCGACGCTATCGTTTTGACGATACTCCGTCGGGATGGGCGGGAGTTTGGGCGGCGTCTCCCACCGGTTTCTTCAGGCTTTGCGGATCGGCGACAGGTGCAGAGAAATACCAAACGCCTATTCTTGCGTTCGGCAATATACTTGTGAGATTGTATCGATATACGTGCGATAATGCCTGGAGCGGCAGCGCGGGGGCTTCGATGACATCCGTGAGGGTCAATGAGCTGATATCGGTGGCGGAGCAGCCCGACGCCGCAGGTTTTGCCGCCTTCGCGGCTGATGGTTTTGCCGCCGTCATCAATGCCCGACCGGATGGCGAGGAGCCGGGGCAGCCGGGCAATACCGCGGAAAAGGCTTCCGCCGCCACCGCCGGGCTCGCCTACAGCTTCGTGCCGGTGAAGGGAACCGAGATCACCGAGGCCGATATCCGTGCCTTCCAGGCAGCGATGGCCGAGGCCAAGGGACCGGTCGTCGCCCATTGCAAGAGCGGCACACGAGCGTTGACGCTCTATGCACTGGGCGAGGTGCTCGACGGGCGGATGAAGCCCGGAGATGTCGAGGCCTTCGGTCAAAACCTCGGCTTCGATCTTGCCGGCGCGCGCCGCTTTCTGGAAAAGCGGGCAGGGCAGGCGGCTCATGTGAAGGCCTTCTTCGAGCCCCGCACCTGCAGTGTACAATATGTCGTTTCCGACCCGGCGACGAAACGCTGCGCCATCATCGACCCGGTCCTCGATTTCGACGAGATGTCGGGGGCGACGGGAACGGCCAACGCCGACGCCATCCTCGCTCATATCAAAAGTGAGGGGCTGACGGTCGAGTGGATCCTCGACACGCATCCGCATGCCGATCATTTCTCCGCCGCGCATTATCTGCACGAGAAGACCGGTGCGCCGACGGCGATCGGCGCCCATGTCACCGACGTGCAGACGCTCTGGAAGGAGATCTATAATTGGCCGGCGCTTAAAGCCGACGGTTCGCAATGGGACCAGCTGTTTGCCGATGGCGACACCTTCGAGATCGGTGCGCTTAAAGCCCGCGTGATGTTTTCGCCCGGGCACACACTCGCCTCAGTGACCTATGTAATCGGCGATGCCGCCTTCGTGCACGACACAGTGTTCACGCCGGATTCCGGCACGGCGCGAACCGATTTTCCGGGCGGCAGCGCCAGTGCCCTCTGGCACTCGATCCAGGCCATCCTATTGCTGCCCGAGGAGACCCGGCTCTTTTCCGGCCACGACTACCAGCCCGGCGGCCGCCACCCCCGCTGGGAAAGCACGGTGACCGCCCAGAAAAGCGCCAATCCTCATATCGCAGGCATCGACGAGGCCGGCTTCGTTGCGCTGCGCCAGGCGCGCGACCGCACGCTGCCGAAGCCGAAGCTGATGTTGCATGCGCTGCAGGTCAATATCCGCGGCGGGCGGTTGCCCGAGCCGGAGGAGAACGGCCGGCGGTATTTGAAGATACCGCTGGATGCGTTGTAGGGGCGGAGTGAATAGGACGGCGACGGCGTCTGGACGATTGCGCCGCCGGACAAAGGGCTGAGTATCAGGAACGACCTTTGCCATCGAGCAATTCTGATACTGGAAGCGGCAGGTCTGGATGTGCACGACATAAATCGAGCAGATCTTCTCTTGCATCAGGGTAATCCTGAAGCGCTGCACGACGGTACCATTTGAAAGCCTCTGTCAGATTGATCTCGCAGCCCACGCCGTGCTCTTTCATTTGGGCTAGCCTGTATTGCGCACCGGCATGATCCTGGTTTGCGGCCTGGCCGTACCATCTCACGGCGTCTGTTGGATCGATATCGCAACCGTCGCCGTCCTCTCTCATCAAGCCCAATAAATACTGTGCGTCGGCATGGCCTTGACTGGCGGCTCTATCAAGCCACTCGACGCCTTCCGGCGCGCTCTGTGCAACGCCGTCCCCCATGAGATACAGGCCAGCCAGGAGGAATTGCGCATCGACATGACCTTGTTCGCCCGCTTTCCGAAGCCATCTCGCGCCTTCGGCTTTATCCCCGGTGACACCTTCACCTCGTGCGGTCATATGGCCTAATTCAAATTGTGCTTGTGCATCGCCTTGCTCGGCTGCTTGGCGAATTGCGTCTATCCTGGCTGCGGCGAGATCGGTGCTATCCGGATTGCTCATTGCTACATCAGACCTCGTTGAAATCGGTGGCGCCAAAGCTATGTCGGGGGCCCGCCTTCCGCAATCCGTCGTGACGCACGCCGACTGATGACCCGACGCCAGCGCCGCAGACGATAGCTTTTGCGCGAGGGTGCTCGCGAGTTTTGCTTCGAGGTCTCGCAATTTGCCGCGGTGGGCCGGCACGATCCTCCGCAATAATCATTGACGTTAGGCAGGTCTGCGACGTAACTGGGTTCGACGGTTCCCTGAAGATGACTCCAAGGGGATTAATAGGGAACACGGTGAGGACGACCCAGTAGGGACCGAGACCGTGGCTGCCCCCGCAACTGTAAGCGGATTGTCGATCATCTCAGGAGTGGCCAGCGACTGGCCATCTCTGAAGGGCCTATGGCCCTGCCACTGCGGATATCGCGGGAAGGCGGATGTAACGACGGATATCCGCAAGCCAGGAGACCTGCCGTCAATCACGATCCAATCAACCGGGCGGGGATGCCCGGACAAGGAACAGATATGATTGACCTGCTGAACCTTCGCCGAATTCCGGCATGCATCCGTCTCGATTGGGCCTCCTGCGGCTAGGGCACGCTTAAGCGTGCTTTCGGTCCGCGCACATGCGCGGAACGGCCGTGATTTTTTCCTTCATCGAGGTTTTCCATGCGCCAGATTCTCGCCGCCATGACATTTGCCTTCGGGCTCGCCGGCCTTGCGGCACCAAGCCTTGCCGCGACGCACTACCCCCTGACCGTCAGTAATTGCGGCCAGCAGGTGACTTTTCAGAAGGCGCCCGCCAGGATCGTTTCGATCGGCCAGGGCATGACCGAAATTCTTTTCTCGCTCGGCCTTGCCGACAAGATCGCCGGGACGGCCGTCTGGGTCGGTCCAGTCCTGCCGCAATATGCCGAGGCCAACAGCAAGATAAAGCGGCTTGCCGACAACGATCCGAGCTTCGAATCCGTCGTCGGGCAGGAGCCCGACCTGGTGGCGGCCGAGTTCGAATGGCATGTCGGCGCGCAGGGCTCCGTCGGCAAGCGGGAACAGTTCAAGGATCTCGGGATCAATACCTATCTCGCGCCGGCCGATTGCGTCGCCAAGGTCAACACAGATGGCGGCGACGGCGTGCGTGGGGAATTGTTCACGATGGACCTGATCTACCGGGAAATCACCGAGCTCTCGGAGATTTTCGACGTGAAGGACCGCGGCGATGCGCTGATTTCGGCGCTGAAGAAGCGCGAGGCGGATGCTGTCGCGTCGATATCGGGCGCATCGGGCAAGAACCTGCCCGTCGTCTTCTGGTTCTCCAGCAAAGAGGTCAGCGGCGACGCCTTCATCGCCGGCAAGAACAGCGCGCCCGCCTATATCCTGAAGACGATCGGTGCGAAGAACGTCGTCACCACGGAAGAGGAATGGCCGCTGGTGGGTTGGGAAACCATCGCCCAGGCGAACCCTGCCGTCATCGTGCTCGCGACCATGGACCGCCGCCGTTATGCGGCTGACGATCCTAAGGTCAAGGTCGATTTTCTTGAGAACGACCCTGTGACCAAGGAGCTCGACGCGGTCAAAAACAAGCACTTCGTGATGATGGACGCGCAGTCGATGAACCCGACGATCCGCACGATCGATGGCATCGAGACATTGGCGAACGGCATCAAGTCCTTCGGCCTGGCGCAGTGAAGGCAATGTCGGTCAGGCAACAGGGATGGTGGGCGCTTGCCGCGCTCACCATTGCCGCACTTCTCCTGCTCGGGCTGATGATCAGCCTTGCCGTTTCCATCGGCGAGATCGCAATTCCCGTTGCGACCACGGCGGAGGCGGTCTCGAACCGGCTGTTCGGAACGAATTTCGAGATCAGCCGCATCCACCAGGGCATCGTCTGGGATTATCGTCTGAGCCGCGCGCTCGTCGCGGCCAGCGCCGGCGCATCGCTCTCGCTTTGCGGTGCGATCCTGCAGGCGCTGCTGCGCAATCCGCTGGCCGAACCCTATGTGCTCGGCATCTCCGCCGGCGCCTCGACGGGCGCCGTCTGCGTGATGATCCTCGGCTTCGGCTACGGTATTCTCGGCCTCTCGAGCGGCGCCTTCATCGGTGCGGTGATCGCCTTTCTGCTGGTCGGCTTCCTGGCAACGGGTGCGGGAGGAAGCGGCGAGCGCATCATCCTTTGCGGCGTCGCCGGTTCGCAGCTCTTCAATGCGCTGACCTCCTACATCGTGACGACATCGGCGAATGCCGAGCAGGCGCGCGGCATCCTGTTCTGGCTTTTGGGTTCGCTCAGTGGCGTGCGCTGGCCCGATGTCTATCTGTCGGTGCCGATCGCGCTTGCCGGCTTCATTATCTGCATGGCCCATGTGCGGGCGCTGGACGCCTTCGCTTTCGGCACGGATGCTGCCGCCTCGCTCGGCATTGCCGTACGCCGCGTCCAAATCGTGCTGTTCGGCATGACGGCGGCGATGACGGCAAGCGTCGTCAGCATGGTGGGTTCGATCGGCTTCGTTGGCCTCGTCATCCCTCACGCCGCCCGCTTCCTCGTCGGGCCGGGGCATGGGCGGCTGCTGCCGGCAACAGCGCTCGGCGGTGCGATTTACATGGTCGGCGCCGATATTGTTTCGCGCGTCATCATACCGCAGCAAATCCTGCCGATCGGCGTCGTCACCGCACTCTTCGGCGCGCCGGCCTTCGCCATCATCCTCTATCGCGTGCGAGGGAATGCATGAGCATCAGCGTCGACGAGGTAAGCTTTGCCGCCGGCGATACCGTCATCGTCAACGGCGTCAGCCTAACGGTGGAAAGGGGCAAGGTGTTCGGCCTGCTTGGGCCGAACGGTTCCGGCAAATCGAGCCTTCTAAGATTGATTTGCCGGCTGCGCAAGGTTCGCAGCGGCGTCATCCGGCTGGGTGATGACGATATATCCTCGCTGTCGCGCGCAGCGCTTGCGCGGCGCGTCGCCTTCGTCGAGCAGCAGACGACGACGGATACGCAATTGACGGTGCGCGACGTGGTGCGGCTCGGCCGCACGCCGCATCGCGGGCTGTTGTCGTCCTGGGGCGCCGGAGACGACGCAGCCGTCGACGAGGCCCTGTCGCGGACGGGCATGCGGGAGAGGGCGGGCCAGCTCTGGCAGACGCTGTCGGGCGGTGAGCGCCAGCGCGTCCATATTGCCAGATCGCTGGCGCAGGCGCCGAGCGAACTGCTGCTCGACGAGCCGACCAACCATCTCGATATCCAGCATCAGCTCGACATTCTCTCGCTGATCTCGAAGCTCGGCATCACCTGCATCGTCGCACTGCACGATCTCAATCTGGCGGCGATGTTCTGCGACAGGCTGGCGGTGCTTCAGAAAGGCGAGGTCGTCGCCTCGGGGGCGCCGGAGGAGGTGCTGACGGAGGATATGATCGGCCGGGTCTTCGGCGTTCGCGCCCATGTCCAGAAATCGACCGTGCACGGCCGGCATCATATCCAATACGTCATGGATTGAGGAATGGCGGGGAATTTCGATCTCAAGAGGAGGTATGGCCTCGCTAGCCTTTTTCCCGGACTGGCGTATTATTTCCTGCGGTCGAATGGAGTTTCGAGATGCTCGAACGAAATCAGCTTCCCCTGCGCCCTGTCGCACCCGGCTTCGCTGTCGCCTGGGTCGTCGTCATTTCAGGTGCGAGCGTCGCTCTCAGCCTGCTTTTCGCCTGCATAACGCCCTTCGTGGCCTTGGCGGCGGTATCGGCTGTCATTCTTCCCCGGCGGATGGCGGTGACGGCGGTTCTGCTGGCCTGGCTCGCCAACCAGATGGTCGGATATCTCGTGCTCGGTTATCCCCAGACCTGGGACAGTTATGCCTGGGGTCTGGCGATCGGTATCGCGGCATTTGCGTGCCTGGCTACGGCGCTCGGGGTACTTCGTCTGTCGACAGATCTTACCGTTACGATGGCCGGCGCCTTCCTGGCCGGGTTCGTTGCCTATGAAGGCGCGCTGTTTGCTGCAACGGCGGTGCTTCCGTCAGGTGAGGGCGCGTTTTCGGCAGCGGTGGTGGCGAATGTTCTGCTAATCAATTCTCTCGCGGCGATCGGGCTCATCTGCCTGCATGCCGGCGCGGCGGCCAGCCGGGCGCTTGTCGCAAGACAGCCGGGAACGGTGTTGTCTTAGGCTTCAGGCGCCGAAAACCGCATTGTCTCCCGCAGCAGCTCGATGGCCTCTGAGACCGATGGCCCTTTGACCGGTGGCGGCTCTGCGCGTTCGCAGAACTCGCGCCAGACAAACAGCGTCAGTTCCGCGCCACCCGTTGCGGTTTCCCCTGGCCCCTCTGCGAAATTCTCGAGCAGACGATAGCGAGCGTCCTTCCAGAACAACTCCTCCACCCAGTCATATATCGGGATCACATGAAAATGGATCGGGTAACCAGGCGTGTGCCCGTATCGGCCGATATAGACGCGCTGAGCATTCAATTGCTGTTTCAAGGCACTTTGAGCTCTTGCGAGCAATGGGCCGAATTCAGCCAAAGCATCTTCGGACAAATCCGACAGATCGTTGGTGTCGGTCTTGGAGCTGATCATGAGGTAACCGGGAAGGGCAGAATTGATGCGGTGGTTCACAAACCATCCTGCCGTCTCGGCGACGTGAAAGTGCTGGGGAATCTCCACGGACTTACTCCTGATGCACCCTTCAGGGGCTTCGATGAATCCCGCTAGAGGCCGGTATCGCGGTGACGTCAGAAAGGACGCTGTAACACATTGGATTGCTGCATCATTTTATTCTTAAATCGACTCCGATTTAAGGTATGGGTTGAGATAGCAGCCAGCAACGGTTATTTGGTGCCGACCTGCAAGCGGACTCTCCGCGAACGACAAGGCGCATAGCTCCCATGATCCCCGATTTCCTCGTCACCCATTCCGGTGGCTTTCATGCCGACGAATTGCTGTCGAGCGTCATCCTGACCCGGCTTTTCCCGCAGGCGCGTATCGTCCGCAGCCGGGCGCCGGAGTGGATCACGCCGGGCGAAGACCGGATCATCTATGATGTCGGCGGAGCCTATGACCCCGCTGCGGGGATGTTCGATCACCACCAGCGCGGCGCGCCGCTGCGCGACGATGGCCAGCCCTACAGCTCGTTCGGCCTGATCTGGAAGCATTACGGCCGTGATTATCTCACAGCCTTCGGCCTTCCCGAAGCACATGTGGAAGCGATGCACGGCTCTTTCGACGCCAGCTTCGTGCTGCCGGTCGATCTGACTGATAATGGCGCGCTCAGCCCCTCGGGGCCGTTGGCCGGGTTGACGCTGCCGGCGCTGCTGGAGACCCTGAAACCGGTTTTCGACGAAGCGGACCCTGAGGCCGATAACCGCGCCTTCCACGCGGCCCTTGCCATTGCCCGCAGTTTCGTTGAGGCCAGGATCGCCCAGAGTGCCGCAAAATTGCGGGCCGAGGCGATTGTGCATCGGGCAATCGAAGCTGCGGGGCAGGGGCGTGTTTTGGAATTGCCGAGGGGCATGCCTTTCCGTCCCGCCATCGTCAAGGCGAGCGCCGATCACCTGCTGTTCGTCGTTCATCCGCGCGAAAAGGACTGGTGCGTGACCGGCATCCGGCGCGCCGAGGAGGGGTTCGAGCTCAGGGCTGATCTGCCGGCGGCCTGGGCCGGGCTCACCAATGGCGCACTGGAGGCGGTTTGCGGCATAGAGGGCGCAAGCTTCTGCCACAACGGCCGCTTCATCGCCGCCGCCAGGACCCGCGAGGCGGTGCTTGCCATGGCCGATTTGGCGGTCAAGGAGGCGCTTTCAATCGGGGCGTAGTTAAATGGCAGCGGTTGAGGTTGCGCGAGGCCAGTATGATAGCCAGTCCCGGCGGCAGGTCGCTGATCCTGTTGCCGCCCTCCGGACGTTCGCCCAGCCTTTCCGTGACGAAGGCGGTTTGCCTGTCTTCGCTATCCGGCCTGCAATGTCGCCATCTTGGCGCCGAAGCCGATGAAGACCACGCCTGTCGCGGCTTTCAGCCAGCGCTGGAAGCGCTGGTTGCGCGCAGCTCTGGCGAGCCTCGCAAAGAGCAGAACCATCGAGCCGAACCAGATGACGTTGAGGCTGGCATGGACGGTGACCAGAAGGAAAGCCTCGCCGATCGCGGCCCGGCCATTGGCATCGTGATAGATGAACTGCGGGAAGACCGCGAGGTAGAACATCGACACTTTCGGATTCAGGGCGTTGGTGAGGAACCCCTCGAGGAAGGCGCGGGGGAGGTGCCTTACCTTACGGGAAGGGGCCACTGACGTCACGGAAGCATAACCGCGCCAAGCACCGACCAGCGCCTTGATACCGATCCAGCAGAGATAGGCGGCGCCAATCAATTTGACGACGAGGAACGCCTGCGCCGACTGCGCCAGCAGCAGGGAGATGCCACAGATCGACAGGGTGCCGTGCACATAGAAGGCGGCGACGAAGCCGGCAATATTGGCGAAACCGGCGCCACGCCCCGAGGCCGGCACGGTCTTGGCGATGAGGATGCCGTTGGGCCCGGGGGAGATGATCAGCAGCGCGGTGACGAAAGCAAAAGACAGAATTTCAGCAATCGACATTGCGCGCCTTTCCTGGGCTGGTTTCGAGGGCGGCCTTGAAGCCGACGGTCAAGTATGTCGTCGCCGATACCGCCGTCAATATCCAATCCTCGAGGGTGACGGACCCTCCCGGGAGGACTGGACCAGGTTTGGCCCGCGTCCCAATTGTGGAAGCGATTGACTTGCTATCGTGAAGGACTAAGCTTTACGCCATACAACCACCACTCACACGCGAGAGATAACGGAGGGTGTGAGTGGCTGGCAACCTTGAGGAGGATGAGGTTTGCCATGGATTACCGTGTTGTTCTGCTGATCGGCGCATTCGTGATTGCTCTTTTCCCTGGTAACGCCGGGGCGCAGGAGGGCGATGCGACGGCGGGTGCCACCGTTTTCAAGAAATGCGCGACCTGTCATGTCGCCGATACCGATACGAACAAGGTCGGCCCGTCGCTGAACAAGCTGTTCGGCAGAAAGGCCGGGACGCATCCGAATTTTGCCTATTCGGCCGGAATGAAGGCTGCCGGCGAGGGCGGTCTCGTCTGGGACGAGACAGTGCTGCGCGACTATCTCCACAATCCGAAAGCGAAGGTGAAGGGCACGAAAATGGCCTTCGTCGGCGTGAAGGACGACAAGGAGATCACCGATCTCATCGCCTATCTCAAGCAGTATTCCCAATGATGGGCAGCAATACTCCAAACGACGGTTCGCGGCCGGCGGCGCATGCCTAAATTGCCGTAATTGCCGATATTTTCTATCTGTGCGATAATAAAACAGACTTTTTTACGGAATGCGGTTTCACGGGTCGACTGCTCAGGGAGGAGCGGAAATGGCTGTCGTGCTGATCCTCGTCCTGATTGTCGTCGGCTCCGTGCTGTTCCATGTGCTGAGCCCGTGGTGGTGGACGCCGATCGCGTCCAACTGGACCTATATCGACAGCACCCTCGTCATCACCTTCTGGATCACCGGCATCGTCTTCGTGGCGGTGGTTTCGTTCATGGCCTATTGTGTCTTCCGCTTCCGGCACAAGCCGGGCAACAAGGCGCATTATGAGCCCGAGAACCGCAGGCTGGAATTGCTGCTGGGAGGAGGAACGGCGCTCGGCGTCGCGGCGATGCTGGCACCCGGCCTCATCGTCTGGAACCAGTTCATCACGGTGCCTGCAGATGCCGCATCGGTTGAGGTCGTCAGCCAGCAGTGGCTATGGAGCTTCCGGCTGCCCGGAGCCGACGGAAAGCTCGGCCGCGCCGAGACGCGCGACGTCACCCCGGAAAATCCGCTCGGCCTCGACAAGAATGACGCAAGCGGTCTCGACGACGTTATCATCGAGGGCGGCGAGTTGCATCTGCCGATCGGCAAGCCGGTGCACATATTGCTGCGCTCCGTCGATGTGCTCCACGATTTCTATGTGCCGGAATTCCGCGCCAAGATGGACATGATCCCCGGCATGATCACCTATTTCTGGTTCACGCCAACGCGGACGGGGACCTTCGAGATTCTCTGCGCCGAACTCTGCGGCGTCGGCCATCCGCAAATGCGCGGCACCGTCGTCGTTGACGAGGATGCGGACTACCAGACCTGGCTCGGGCAGCAGCAGACATTCACCCAGTTGACGGCGTCATCGGAAGCGTTGCCGCCGGCAAACTGAACCGGTCAGGCGGCGTGCCGGTTCAAGGAACCGGCGGGGAAAAGGGAGGAGAGAGATCATGGTCGAGATTCCATCCGGAAGCATTCCATCCGGTAGTGCTGGCGCCATCCCCTCCGCCGAAGTCGAGGATGTCGAGCTTTATCATCCACATAGCTGGTGGACGAAATATGTGTTCAGCCAGGATGCCAAGATCATCGCCGTGCAATATTCGATCACCGCCATTGCAATCGGCCTGGTGGCGCTGGTGCTCTCCTGGCTGATGCGGATTCAGCTCGCCTTTCCCGGCTATTTCGCCTTCATCGATGCCGATCACTATTACCAATTCATCACCATGCACGGCATGATCATGGTGATCTATCTCCTGACTGCGCTCTTCCTCGGCGGCTTCGGCAATTATCTCATTCCGCTGATGGTCGGCGCGCGCGACATGGTCTTCCCTTACGCGAACATGCTGAGCTACTGGATCTATCTGCTTGCGGTGCTGATCCTCGCCGCCGGCTTTTTCGCGCCCGGCGGCCCGACGGGGGCGGGCTGGACGCTTTATCCGCCGCAATCGGTTCTGTCAGGCACGCCTGGCGGCAAGGACTGGGGCATCCTCTTGATGCTCTCCTCGCTGATCGTCTTCATTATTGGCTTCACCATGGGCGGGCTGAACTATGTGGTGACCGTGCTGCAGGGGCGGGCGCGCGGCATGACGTTGATGCGGATGCCGCTCACCGTCTGGGGCATCTTCACCGCGACCGTGATGGCGCTGCTTGCCTTTCCCGCGCTCTTCGTCGCCTGCGTCATGATGATGTTCGATCGCGTGCTCGGCACGAGCTTCTTTATGCCCGCCATCGTCGAAATGGGCACGCAGCTGCAGCACGGCGGCGGCAGCCCGATCCTGTTCCAGCACCTCTTCTGGTTCTTCGGGCATCCGGAGGTCTATATCGTCGCACTCCCGGCCTTCGGTATCGTTTCGGATCTGATCAGCACGCATGCGCGCAAGAACATCTTCGGCTATCGCATGATGGTCTGGGCGATCGTCATCATCGGGGCGCTGAGCTTCGTCGTATGGGCGCACCACATGTATGTCAGCGGCATGAACCCGGCCTTCGGCTTCTTCTTCGCCACCACGACGCTGATCATCGCCGTCCCGACGGCGATCAAGGTCTACAACTGGGTGCTGACGCTCTGGCGCGGCGACATCCACCTGACGCTGCCGATGCTTTTTGCGCTCGCCTTCATCGTCACCTTCGTCAATGGTGGTCTGACCGGCCTCTTCCTTGGCAACGTCGTCGTCGACGTGCCGCTGTCGGATACGATGTTCGTCGTCGCGCATTTCCACATGGTCATGGGTGTGGCGCCGATCCTCGTCATCTTCGGGGCGATCTATCACTGGTATCCGAAGGTCACGGGACGCATGCTGAACGACGTGCTCGGCCATATCCACTTCTGGATCACCTTCCTCGGCACCTATGCGATCTTCTTTCCGATGCACTATCTCGGCCTGCTCGGCGTGCCGCGCCGCTACTTCGAGATGGGAGAGACGGCCTTCGTTCCGCCTTCGGCCCATACGCTGAACATCTTCATCACCGTCATGGCGCTGATCGTCGGGGTCGGGCAGATGGTTTTCCTGTTCAATCTGGTCTGGAGTCTTTTCCGGGGCAGGGAGTCCGGTGGCAATCCATGGCGGGCAACGACGCTCGAATGGCAGACGCCGCAGACGCCGCCCGCGCATGGCAACTGGGGTAAGGATCTGCCTGTCGTCTACCGCTGGGCCTATGACTACAGCGTGCCGGGGGCGGCCGAGGATTTCATTCCGCAGAATGTACCGTCAGGCGGCGGCGTAACCCGGGAGGTCCACGCATGAACGTCATCCTGGTCTTCCTTGCCGCCATCGGCGCCGTCATCATCTGGTGGCTGGCAGGGCAACGGCTGACCTCGAAGCCCTGGCTGGAAACCGGGTCAGTACAGCTGCCGGCTCATGACGGCGTCGACCGGCAACAGTCGCCCGCGCCGGCAGTGAAAATCGGTCTCTTCGTGTTTCTCGGCGTCGTCGGCGCCGTCTTCAGTCTTGCCGTCAGCGCCTATTTCATGCGCATGGCGTCCGCCGACTGGTGGGCAATGCCGGTTCCTCGGCTGCTGTGGGTGAACACCGCAGCACTCGCCTTGAGCAGCGCCGCGCTGCAATGGGCCAAACGAGAAGCGGGGCATGGCCGCATGGAAAACCTGCGGCCGGCGCTTGCCGCCGCGTTTGTCCTTGCCGTCGCTTTTCTCGTCGGACAGGTCCAGGCATGGCGGGAGCTGGTATCAGCCGGCTATGTGCTTGCCGACAATCCCTCCAACAGCTTCTTCTACATGCTGACCGGCCTGCACGGCCTGCATATCCTCGGCGGGCTTGCCGTGCTTTCGCACACGACGGTCAGGGCATTCTCTACCGACATTGCGCCGGAGAGGCTGCGCCTCAGCGTCGATCTTTCCGCCATTTATTCGCATTTCATGTTCGCCGTCTGGCTCTTGCTCTTCGCGCTCTTTGCTGGCTGGGCGAATGATTTCGTCGATCTCTGCCGCACACTTCTGAACTAGGAGATTTGCAGATGGCACAGACTATCGGGATACACGGTGAGCCAGACGTAAGGCCCGCCGGCCTGCGCGGTGTCGCCGCCGATTTCAGCTCGGATCAGCGCGCCTTCAAGACCGCCTCCTGGGGCAAGGCGATGATGTGGATCTTTCTGCTCAGCGACACCTTCGTCTTCGGCTGCTTCCTGATCGCCTATATGACCGCCCGCATGTCGACGCCCGTTCCATGGCCCAATCCGAGCGAGGTCTTCGCGTTGCATATCGGCGGCCAGGACGTGCCGCTGATCCTGATTGCGATCATGACCTTCGTGCTGATCTCCAGCAGCGGCACCATGGCGATGGCGGTCAATTTCGGCTATCGCCGCGACCGCCGCACGACGGCGATCCTGATGCTGCTGACGGCCGTTCTGGGCGCATGTTTCGTCGGCATGCAGGCCTTCGAATGGACGAAGCTGATCACCGAAGGCGTGCGTCCCTGGGAGAACCCGTGGGGGGCGGCACAGTTCGGATCGACCTTCTTCATGATCACCGGCTTTCACGGCACCCACGTGACGATCGGCGTTATCTTCCTCCTCATCGTCGCCCGCAAAGTCTGGCGCGGCGATTTTGACCAGGAACGGCGCGGCTTTTTCACGAGCCGGAAAGGCCGCTACGAGGCCGTTGAGATCATGGGCCTCTACTGGCACTTCGTCGACCTGGTCTGGGTCTTCATTTTCGCGTTTTTTTATCTGTGGTAGGGCTTCTATCTGTGGTGAGGTCGTCATGAGCGAAACAACGGCGCATGCACAAAGCCAAACGGTGCACGCACAAGCACACACCGGACAGCAGCACCCGATCCGGCTCTATCTCCTGGTCTGGGGCCTGCTCTTCGTGCTCAGCGCAGCGTCCTACATGGTCGATTATCTCGGCGTCCAGAGCTACTTGAGGTGGACGCTGATCCTGCTGTTCATGATGCTGAAGGCCGGTCTGATCGTCGCCGTCTTCATGCACATGGCCTGGGAACGGCTGGCGCTCGTCTATGCCATTCTGCTGCCGCCGCTGCTGGTGCTGGTTTTTGTCGCGCTGATGGTATCGGAAGCCGACTATACGATCTTCACTCGGCTCGCCTTCTTTGGGGCTGGGCCGTAGGGTCTGTTGGACAGGATCGATAGATCGGAGCGGACTTCGGCCATGACCCAGGAAATCCGGCTCTTTGGCGCTATTGCGGTTCGACCTGCCGTCCTTGCTCTCATATCCCAGTTCGAAAAGGCCACTGGATTCACCGTTGCGGTCAAGTGGGAGCTCAATCCTGTCGTCAAAAAGCAGATTGAAGCCGGGGAATCTTTTGACCTCGTCATCACCAATCCGAACCTGATCGAGGATCTGACCGCCTTGGGAAAAGTCAAGGCGGGGAGCGAGGTCGCATTCGGCCGGACAGCAATGGGGGTGGCGGCCAAGGCGGGCGGTCGGCCGCTCGACATTGGGTCGGTGGAAGCATTCAAACATGTATTGAAGAGCGCCAGATCGATCGCCTACGCCAGTGAAGGAAGCAGCGGCGGCTACTTCTCCGGTTTGCTGGAGCGCTTGGGAATAGCCGATGAGGTGAAGCCCAAGCTGGTGGCCATATCAGGAGGGCAGACAGCGCCGGCCGTAGGCCGTGGGGAGGCCGAGTTGGGCGTCGTTCCCGTGACTTCGATTCTCGCCGCCGCTCCCGAGGTCATGCTTGTCGGTCGGTTTCCGGCAGAACTCCAGAGTTACATCGACTTCGCCATTGGCATCAGCGCCGATTCAACGGACGCAGAAGCTGCCAGGCAGCTGTCGGAATTTCTGACCTCGACAGCCGTTGATGACACCCTGGCGGCAAAGGGCGTCGAGCGCCGCCATCGGGCAGGCGCAACGCCCAAGAGAGCCTCACCCTGAGTTGCCCCGGCGTTAGATACAATGGCGCAAGAAGCGACGCTGCGGCGCGTCCTTCGAGGCGATCCTGCGGATCGCACCTCAGGAATGAGGGACGTTGGAGATTGCCGCGCTTTGGCGTGGGCAGCAATCGGGCGATCTCCGTTGCCGTGCATCTTCGATCAACGTCTCGAAGATAGGTGGTTTCCTTTCTTCTCCCAGGACCGCAGCGCACGCCAGAGCACCGTGTTGTCTGCATAACCCAACACACGCGCAATCTCGGACATCGGTGCGACTTGTTGGTCGCCGAGATAATGGGCGGCGAGTGTTTGGCGGTGCTGGCGAACGAGATCGCGAAGCGACACGCCTTCCTCCGACAGTCGGCGCTGCAGGCTTCGCGGCGACATCTTCAGTTCGGCGGCGAGGGTTGCGACCGTGATCGGCCTTTGGCCGAGATAGATGCTGATCAGAGCCTGGACCTTTTCCGTGACGACATCACCGGCCGCTGGCTCGTTGACCAGATCGCCGATATGCCGTTCCAGGATTTCGATCAGGCTTTTGTCTTCCGAACGGTACACACGATCGGCATCCGCCTTGTTCATGACGATCCGGTTGCCGGATTGGCCGAACAGGATGGGCGCGCCATAGATGCGTTCCAGCACGCTGGCGTCGCGCGGGGCCTGGTGCTCAAGCTGGATTTCGATCGGCCGCCAGCCACGGCGGAAGCACGACCGGACGAGCTGACACGAGGCGGCAATCGTGAATTCGCTGTCCTGCCGGCGTGGCCACATGCTGGGATCGACGATCCGGTAGGTCCAGACAAAATCGCCATTCTCCTCGAACACGCCGGAACTGGTCGCGCCCTGGACCGCGTTGACATATTTCGACAGCCGTTCGAAAGCGCTGCGAATGGTCGGCGAGAGCGCAAAGAGCATGCCGATAGGGCCGATGTCGGCGGGCTTGAATCCGGTGCCCATGCGGGCTCCCAGTGCCGGTTCGCCGGTTATGGTCGCCGCATCCTCGAACAGCGCGACATAACGCGCCATGGGCAGGACAGCATAGGGGTCTTCCAGTTGCGAGCGCAGAATGCCGTGCGAAGCCAGAAGAAGGTCGGTTTTCCCGGATCTTTTATCGATTTGTTGCACCAGCGGGATCAAAACGGAGGCTCGAATTGAAGCAACTGCGGGCATGCGGCTGATCAAATGCGATGCAACTGCCATTTTCAGCGTCTCCGGTGACCTTCGTGGCGCGAATTATCGATTCATTGGCATAAACTGCAATTTCGGGGCCAGATCGCCGCGCTTACCTTCTTCGCAACAGACAAGCAAAGAGGGGTTCTCCATGACACTGGAAGCAAGCATACCCGCACCATCATCGCCGGAGCGTCGTCTGGCCAAGGACTCGGTCGGCCTCGCCCACATCGTGTTCTTCGTCGTTGCTGCGGCCGCGCCGCTCACGGCCGTCGTCGGCGCTTCGCCGGCCGCCTTCGCTTTTGGCAATGGCGCAGGGGTCCCCGGCGCTTTCGTGCTTGCCGGCCTGCTCTACCTGCTCTTCTCGGTCGGCTTCACCGCCATGAGCCGGCATGTGGGCGGGGCAGGAGCCTTCTACACCTATATCACCCATGGCATCGGCAAGCCGGCTGGCGTGGGTGGCGCCTTCATGGCGCTGGTCACCTATAGCGCGGTTCAGATCGCCATTTATGGCCTGTTCGGTTTCTTCATGGCCAATGCCATAGCGCCGCTTGGGCTGGTCCTGCCCTGGTGGGCTTGGGCCTTCGCAGCACTCGTCGCCGTGCTGGTCTGCGGTCAGCGCAACATCGCCTTCTCAGGCGCGATCCTCGGCGTCTGCATGATTGCCGAAATCGCCATATTGCTGGTTCTGGATCTTGCCATCGTCTTTTCAGGCGGCGGACCAGAAGGCATCAGCTTCTCCTCCTTTGCGCCATCGTCGGTCTTCGCGCCCGGTCTTGGTGTGGCGCTGGTCTTCGTCATCGGTTCCTTCATCGGCTTCGAAGCTACGGCCATTTTCGGCGAGGAAGCCGAAGATCCGGAAAAGACCATTCCCCGCGCCACCTATGTTGCCGTGCTGCTCATCACCCTCTTCTATGCTTTCTCCACCTGGGCAATCGTGCAATTCTACGGTCCGGGCAAGGTGCAAGCCTCTGCGGCTGCCAGCCTTGACAGCTTCTACTTCACCGCCGCCAATTCCGTGCTTGGCGCATGGTCGAGCCAGGCGATGAACGCGCTGCTGATCACCAGCCTGTTTGCCTGCATCCTGTCCTTCCACAATACGCTCAACCGCTATTTCTTCGCCCTTGGCCGTGAAGGCCTGGCCGCACAGGTGCTTGGCAAGGTTCACGCCAAGCATGGCTCACCCTATGCTGCAGGTCTGCTGCAAAGCCTGATCGCGGCCGTCGTCCTTGGCCTGTTCGTGATCTTCGGCGCCGATCCTTACACCGTCGTGTTCTCGTGGATGGCGGCGCTTGCGGGTATCGGTATCCTGCTGGTGCAGGTGCTTGTCTCGGTCGCGATCATCATGTTCTTCCGCAAGACGCCGAACAGCTACAGCGCCTGGACCACAATGACCGCTCCGATGCTCGCGCTCCTCGGCCTCATGGGTTCGCTGGTGCTGGTCAGTTCCAATCTTTCACTCCTTTCCGGCAGCGAAAGCCTGATCGTCAAGGCTTTCCCCTATGCCATGGTGCTGGTGGGGATTCTTGGCGCGCTGTTTGCGATCCGGATCAAGAGATCCAAGCCCGCTCTCTACGCCTCGCTCGGAAAGGTCTTCGAATGAGTGCCGTTGCTGAATGTGCACCCGTCGATCGCCTTCTGGTTCTCGCGGTCGCGATCCTTGCCGGCGCAACATTGCTGGTTGCCGTCGAGGCCCACGCCTTCTGCTCGGTGTTCTGCATTCATGCAAACCAGATGATGATCGAGACGCAGATCTGCTCCGGTCGATCCTGATCACCGCAGCTTGCGACGCGCCATGGTGCGTCGTCTCTCCCGAAACCAAGAGGCCCGAAACCAAGAGGTATACCAATGGACGCCGTTGTCGCAGTCACCCATCCGCTCGATCCCCTGAGCCTCGCTGAGATCGCTTCTGCCGTTGCCATACTCAAGGATAGGCAGACACTCGCACCCACCTTCCGCTTTCCGATAACCCGGCTGGAGGAGCCGACCAAGGCGGATCTTGCCGCCCAACGCCTGGGCGACAGGCTGCCGCGCCTCGCCTTCATCCTGGCAATCGACATCAGCAATGGCGAAACCTTCGAGGGCATCGTCGACCTGACTACCGGCACGGTGTGCTCCTATATCCGGCTGCCTCTCGATGAACTGCCCTATGGCCAGCCGCCGATCATGCTGTGCGAATTCGAAACCGTTGAAGGCACCGTCAAATCCGATCCGCGCTGGATCGCTGCCGTCAAGAAACGCGGCATTACCGACGAGGATATTCCGCTCATCCAGATCGATCCTTTTTCCTCGGGCTATTTTGGCCGCGAGTTCGAGAAGGGAAAGCGCATCGTCCGCGCGGTGTCCTATTGGCGCGAGGATATCCGTGACAACGGCTACGCGCATCCGATCGAGGGCGTGGTGGCTGTGGTCGATCTGATCACCAACCGAGTGGTCGATCTCGTCGACGACGAGAAGATCATTCCGGTCCCGAGGAAGAAGCGCAATTATGGCCGCGAAACCTTCCCGGAACCGCGGCCCGATCTCAAGCCGCTGAATATCGTTCAGCCGCAAGGGCCGAGCTTTACTGTCGACGGCTGGAAAGTCGAATGGCAGAACTGGAGTTTCCGTGTCGGTTTCACCCCGCGCGAGGGCCTCGTTCTGCATGAACTCGGCATCAAGGATCAGGGCAGGGTACGGCCAGTCGTCTTTCGCGCCAGTGTCACTGAAATGGTCGTGCCTTACGCCGATCCGACCGCGAACCACTACTGGAAGAGCGCCTTCGATGCCGGCGAATATGGTCTCGGACGCCTGGCCAATTGCCTCGAACTCGGCTGCGACTGCCTCGGGCATATTCACTATTTCGACGTGCCGGCGGCGGATGATTTCGGCCAGCCCTTCACCATGAAGAACGCCATCTGCATGCATGAGGAAGATTACGGCATCCTCTGGAAGCATTACGAATTCCGCAACGGTATTTTCGAAGTGCGCCGTTCGCGCCGCCTCGTCATCTCCTTCTTCGCAACCGTCGGCAACTACGATTACGGCTTCTACTGGTATCTCTACCAGGACGGCACGATCCAACTCGAAGCCAAGCTCACCGGCATCATCCAGACGGCGGCGGTCGCGACCGGCGAAACCTATCCATGGGGCGGCATGGTCGATGACAATCTCGGCGGTCCGACCCACCAGCATTTCTTCAATGCGCGCCTGCACATGGATGTCGACGGCGGCGACAATACGGTGACTGAACATGAGTTCGTGCCGCGTCCCTGGGGTGAGGAGAATCCCTATGGCAATGTCTTCGATACCAGAACCCGTGTGCTGAAGCGCGAACTCGACTCCCCGGCACTCGCCAATGGCGAGACCGGCCGCTATTGGAAAGTCTCCAACCCCAACATCCAGAACAGTGTCGGCAAGGCGCCGGGCTACAAGATTGTCGTCATGCCGTCGCCTGTCATGCTTGCCCAGCCGGATTCGACCGTTGCCCAGCGCGGCGGCTTCGCCAAGAAACACATCTGGGTCACCGCCTTCGATGCCAGGGAAAAATATGCGAGCGGCGATTACCCAAACGTGCACGCCGGCGGCGACGGTCTGCCTGGTTATGTCAAGCAGAACCGTAATATCGAGAATGCCGATGTCGTGCTCTGGCATTCCTTTGGCCATACCCATGTCTGCAAGCCCGAGGATTTTCCGATCATGCCCGTGGAATATGCCGGCTTCACGTTGAAACCGAACGGCTTCTTCGCGTCTAACATCGCCATGGACCTGCCGCCGGAAGGAAACGGCCAAAGTGTCGACAGTCGCCTGCAGCCTTCGCCCGACGACATCGGAAACGGTTCCTGCTGCCACACATAGCTGTAATACTACGGCTGTTCCTTTTTAAATTGCTTTTTGATAGTCCGACGGATTGTAAGAAAGGCAGGGAACAGAATGCAGTGGCTTCTCCAGCAGTTCGAAGATACCAACAAGCTGGCCGAGGCGCTCGACCAGCTCGGAATCTCCTACACATGGCACAAGGTCGTACCGTTTGTCGGCGAGCTCATCCCCGAGCCGGTCGTTGCTGATCCGGGTTCAGTGGTCATGTTCGGCTCCTACACGCTGTGGAAGAACGCCGAGGCGAACGGTTACCGGCCGGGTGTTTTTAAACTGCGTCCTTTTGTTCACGAACAGGCGTGGCACCCTTACCTCCTCAACGGTGCTGATGCGCTGTTCCTGACACTCCAGGATGTCCCCCAGCGTCTGGCGGATGACGGCAGGGATTGGTTCCTGCGCCCGGTCGACGACAGCAAGGAGGAGCCCGGAAATGTTAAATCGACCGGCGAGATCATCCGTATGGCAGAGAGGGTGCTGGCGCTCGACGAAGATGAAATCCCCAAGGGTTCACTTCGTCACGACACGCTGCTGATGCTCACCGAGCCCGTTCGCATCCTGCGCGAATGGCGTCTCTGGGTCGTCGACGGTCGGATCATCACCTATTCGCTCTACAAAGGCGGATCGCGTGTCGTCCATCGCCACGAGATCGATGACGATGCGCTGGACTTCGGGCAGCGCATGGTCGACATCAACCCCGGCTACTCCCAAGCTTATGTCATCGATGTCTGTCGGACAGAAGAGGGACTGAAGCTGCTCGAGACGAACTGTCTCAATGCCGCCGGATTCTACGCCGCAGATCTCGTGAAGCTGGCGAGGGCGATCGACGGCCTGGCCCGCACCTGACGTCTTTCCGGCGAGGGAATGACGCTGTAGAGTTGCAGAATGTTTGCCCGACTATCCCACCCGGAGGCTCCGTATGGCTGAGGTCCTGTTGTTTCACCACGCACAAGGGCTGACCCCGGGTGTGCGCGCGTTCGCCGATGACATCAGGGCAGCCGGCCATATCGTGCACACGCCTGACCTGTTTAACGGACGCACATTCCCGAGCATCGAAGAGGGTCTCGCCTACATCGGGGAGATCGGATTCGACGAAGTCAGGGAGCGCGGTGTCCGGGTCGCCGACGAATTGCCGCCCGGGCTCGTCTATGCCGGGTTCTCGTTCGGCGTGCTGCCGGCGCAGAAGCTGGCGCAGACACGGCCCGGCGCCCGAGGGGCGTTGCTGTTCTATTCCTGCCTGCCGATCAGCGGCGAGTGGGCCTTCGGACCCTGGCCGGACGGCGTCGCGGTGCAGATCCACGGCATGGACAACGATCCGATTTTCACAGGTGAGGGCGACATCGACGCCGCCCGCGAGATCGTCGCGAAGGTCGAAGACGCGGAGCTTTTCCTGTACCCAGGCGACCAGCACTACTTTGCCGATAGCTCGCTGCCGTCCTATGACGCCGATGCGACCGCGCTGCTCACCCTCCGCGTGATCGAGTTCCTGAATCGCGTCTGATCCAGACATTCTGCGAGAGATCCGGTTTGGCTCCGGCATAGCCGTCCTGAGATGGGTGCCGTTCATCCTGCGTCGCGGCTTCGGCGCGGCGCGGACTATTCGGACGCCACGCAGAAATTGTTGCCTTCGGGATCATTCAAGACCGTGTAGCCATCTGCTTCCCGGACGAAGGTCGCTCCGAGGGATAAAAGCCGTTCTACCTCCCTGGCCCGATCGGGGGTGGCAATATCGAAATGAAGTCGGTTGCGGGCGGGACGTTCCCCCTGGCGGAGGTGGAAGCAAAGGCGGGTTCCGGGACCTTCGACCATCACGGTCGGGTCAGTTTCTGGCGTCAGTCCGAGAGCGGCCAGGCGGGCCAGTTCGTCGTCGTCATATGGCATCACTTCGTAGCCATCGAGCGCCTCCGCCCAGAACTGGGCGACACGCGAGGGAATGTCGCAATCAATGACGATTTCTTTCAGCCTTGCCATGGAGCTCTTCAAGAATTGTTCGGCCGGCGATGGCAAACGCGTTCAACGACCGCGCCGCCGACTGCCGGCAGCAATGCAAAAAGCACGAGCTGCGGTGTCTCCGTCAGCCCCAACAGGCCAGACATGAGGAAGGCGACCAGCAAACCTGCCAGCGCCCCGGCTGCATAGGGCAGATAATCTTTCAAGAGAGCCTCGGTCTTGTGCTGATATCAAACATTAGCGGCGTCATTCGCTTGAGATAGAGATCTTTGCGTTATCGGCAATGGTTGGCTGCGGTCGAACCTCACGCCGACGGAATGTCACAACGTTGGTAGGGGGAGGTCGATCAAACGATGTGACCCGGTGCGCCTGATTTTGCAGGAGACGACCAATTTCTTTCGCGCTATGAAGACTGACCGCATATCCCGCCACATCCGGCACCGAGGTCCTTCCCATGGCTTTGAAAATCCTTTTCGTTGGCGGTACCGGCCAGATTTCATATCCGTGCGTCGAGCGCGCTGTGGCCCAGGGTCACCATGTCAGCGTCTACAACCGCAGTTTGAGAGGCGACCCATTGCCGGCGGGGGTTACCTCGATCGTCGGCGATCTCGCGGCACCCGCCTATGTGGACTTGTCCAAAGCCAATTATGACGTTGTCTGCCAGTTCATTGCCTTTACACCCGATCAGATCGCGCGCGATATCGATGTGTTTGCGGGGCACTGTGGCCAGTACATCTTCATCTCTTCGGCCTCGGTCTATGAAAAGCCACCGCGCCACTACGTGATTACCGAGCAGACACCGGCGATCAACCCCTACTGGCGCTATAGCCAGGACAAGATTGCCTGCGAGACGCTGCTCAAGAATTCCCCGAATCTCGCCTGGACCATCGTCCGTCCCAGTCACACCGTTCGCACGGGCCTGCCCATCATGATGGGCGACAGCGATGTCATGGCGAGACGCATGCTGGATGGTGAGCCCACCATCGTGGCGGGCGATGGCCATACGCCCTGGACGCTGACCCGCTCGGTCGATTTTGCGGTGCCCTTTGTCGGACTTTTCGGCAAGCCAGCGGCGCTGAACGAGATCTTCCATATCACCTCCGACCGCGCCCACATCTGGAACGATATTCAAACGGCGATCGCCAGATTGCTTGATGTCGAGGCCAGGATCGTACACGTGCCGACGGACACCTTGGTCCGCTACAATCCGGAGTGGGTTGGACCTCTCCGGGGCGACAAGGCGTGGTCGGCAATCTTTGACAACTCAAAGGTCAAAAGCGTGGCAGGCGACTTCACCTGCGCCGAGAGCCTTGATGAAATTCTGGCAGAGCCGATCATGCATCTCAAGCAGCGCCTGGCCAAGAACCGCCCGCCAAGGGGCGATCTTGATGCTTTGGTCGATCGGATTTGCGCTGCGCAAAGCGCTCTCGGCTAGGCAGGTCCTCGTAGAGCAACTTTCCGAAAGACACGGCGCAGGCGGTCGTGCCCGCGCTGATCACCCGGACTTGCGATGTCGCCGATCTCGACAGCCTGTCGGGTTGGCTGGAAAACAACCATACAGACCTCAACGGCGGATTGAGACTTGTGGCCGGCGACCCAAAGGGTCGACGAGGTATCACGGCAGGCATTCACAAAAAATCCGAGCCTAAAACGCGTCCTAAAACATGATGGAGGTCGCGCCGGGTGAGGATCTCGGCAATGATGGCCATCTATTCGCCACTCCGATCCTACCAGGCCATGCTGTTCGTTCCGCTTCCCTTCGTCGTTGCCCTTCTGCTGCTTGTCCTCTTCGTCACCGTCCTCCGGCGCGACGAGGAGACGCAGCCCAACCGGCCGTTTCTGGCACTGATCCTCCTCGCCGTGCTGCAATCCGTCCTCTCCGGGCTGCGCTGGGGCTACGGGGTGCAGGCTGTGGGTGTGATCGCGCCCGTCACCGCGGCGATGGTGCCGCCGCTTGCCTATGCCGGGGTTTCCAGGCTGGTGAGGACGAGCCGGCGGCCGCTGGCGGCGCGGATTGCGCTGCATGCCGTGCCCGCTGCCGTCATCCTCTTGTTGATGGTGGTCTGGCGGGATGTAATCGATATCGCGCTGGTGCTTGTTTTCGTTGGTTATGCCCTGGCGATCCTGCTTCTGATGCGGCCGGGCGCGGATGCGCTTCGGCTTGCGCCCTTCGAGGGAGCGGTGCCGGCCTATCGGGCAATCATCTTCGCGGCGGCGGCGCTGTGCCTGTCGGCCTCGGTCGATATCTTCGTCTTTCTCGACTTCACATGGACGCATGGCGAGCATGCGCTGACGCTGATCAGCGCCAGCAACCTTGCCGTCCTTGTCATCCTCGGCATTGCGGCCGCCGCCGCCAGCCGAAGCCGGGCGCCGGCCGAGACGATGGAGGCGGCGCTGAAGCTCGAAACGACCGAGGACAAGGAGACGATCGCCACGGTCGATGCGCTGATGGAGGCAAAGAGGCTCTATCGCGACGCCAATCTCAATCTCGACCGGCTGGCCCGCAAGGCCGGCATTCCCGCCCGCCAGATCTCGACGGCGATCAACAGGGCGATGGACAAGAACGTCTCGCAATATGTCAATGATTACAGGATCGGCGAGGCCTGCCGGCTGCTTGCCTCTACCCAGAAATCGGTGACCGAAGTGATGTTCGAGGTAGGCTTCCAGACCAAGTCAAATTTCAACCGCGAATTCCGCCGAGTTACGGATATGACGCCGCTTGCCTGGCGGCAGAAAAAGGGCGGCGCGGGCTTCCTTCCAGTGTCATCCTGAAGTGACGCCAGTCCTCTTCCGCTTCGTCCTGAGGCGCCCCTAAGGGGCATCGAAGGACGGGGCTGGCCACCGGCACTTCATCCAGCCAGCATGCAGCCTGCACCCACACAATCACCCGCCCTCGTGGTTCGAAACGGCCCTTCGGGCCTCCTCACCATGAGGGCTGACCCGGATGCCCCGCGCTGCCACGTACACAATCGCGATCGAGGACTGCCAGAAACGTGTTCGAGGTCGCGATTTCAGCCGGGTCGGCGATGCTTGCGGCATGAATACGACATCAGAACATGACCGAGACCTTGCCGCCAAGCTGAGATCGCTTTCGATCGAGCCCGCGGCCTTCAAGACAGAGCCGCCGGAGCCCCGTGTCCGGCGGCGTGTGATCCCTCGAGCAATGCTGGCCCTTGCTGCGACTGCATCGCTGGCGGTGGTTCCCTTCTATCGGTCGGAGCCGCTGGACCGCATCGAGACCATGCTTGCAGGCTTCGCGAACAGCGACCCTAGGATATCCGTTCGTGATGCGGAGGCGCCGGCCGAGGGCGGCGCTGCTGCCGAGCGCGGACGGGCGTTGCCTGCCGATGAAGCAGCGAGCCCGGCCTTGCCAATCCGGGAAGTCACCGGCTCCGGCTACGTCGTGGCACCCGATATCGCCACCGTCTTTTCCAAATATGAGGGCCGGATCGTCGATGTCGAAGTCGAGACGGGCGACAGGGTCGTGGCGGGGCAGGTGCTGCTGCGGCTCGACGATGCGGGCGCCCGCTTTGCGCTTCAGGGGGCCGAGATCGCCCGGCAATCGGCGGGGCTGGCGGTGGCGGCGAAGACTATCGAATTGGCGCAGGCGCGGTCTTCCCTCACGCGCACCGAGCGGCTGGCCGGGCGCGATGCGATGTCCGCGCAGACGCTGGAGGAGGCGAAGACGGCGTTCGACACTGCCGAAAATGCCGCCCTGCGGGCACGGCAGGATGTGGCCAAGGCGGATCTCGATATCGACAGGGCGCGCGAGCAGGTGGAGGCACTGGCCGTCCGGGCGCCGATATCAGGCACCGTCACGCGGCTCGACGCGCATGTTGGTGACACCGTGCTGTCGCGCGAAGACAGCGTGCGGGAGAATGAAAGCCTGCTTGCGATTGCCGACATGACAGACATGGTCATCGATGCCGATGTGGCCGAGGCCAACATCGCACTGATGCGGCCGGGCTTGCGTGGCGAGGCGGTGCTCGACGGCTTTCCCGATCAGCCGTTTGCGGTCGAAGTATCGAAGATTGCGCCCATGATTTCGCGGGAGAAGGGGACGGTGACGCTTCGCCTGTCGCCCTCCTCGCCGCCGCCAGACATGCGCCCCGCCATGGCCGCGCGCATCCGCCTTGTGGTGGACGAAACAACAACTTTCGGCCCGCAGGCGGGCGGACCTGCGATCTTTCGGCCGCAGGCCGCGGATATCACAGACCATCAGTAAGGAGCAGAGCGATGATCGACTCTCAAGAACCCTATATCGCGCTTCGCGGCGTCCGGAAGGCATTCAGGATCGGCGCGGAGACGATCCCGATCTTTTCCGGGCTCGACCTTTCCATCGCGCGCGGCGATTTCATCGCCGTCATGGGGCCGTCGGGTTCGGGGAAATCGACGCTTCTCAACATGCTCGGCGGCATCGACAGCCCTGATGCCGGGGAAATCAGGATCGGCCGCAGCCATCTCGAACAGATGGGCGAGGGCGCCAGAGCCGCATGGCGGGCGCATGGCATGGGCATCGTCTTCCAGTTCTACAATCTGCTGCCGATGCTGAATGCCGGCGAGAATATCGAGCTGCCGCTGCTCTTGAAGCCGCTCGGGCGAAAGGAGCGGCACGCCCGCGTCGAGACCGTGATGGAGCTCGTCGGTCTTGCGGGCCGGCAGCGGCAGTTTCCATCGAGCATGTCCGGCGGGCAGCAGCAGCGCGTCGGAATCGCGCGCGCCATCGTCGGCGATCCCGACCTTTTGCTCTGCGACGAGCCGACCGGCGATCTCGACCGGAAGTCGGCCAACGATATCCTGGAGATGCTGGGCTTTCTCAATCGCGAGCTTCATAAGACCATCATCATGGTCACGCATGATCCCGAGGCCGCCGCCTTCGCCCGGCGCACGCTGCATCTCAACAAGGGCGAATTCGTCGAGCAGCAAGGGAGGGGCCGATGACCTTCTTCCAGCTCATGCGGCGCAATGCCTGCCGCAAGCGGCTGAGGGCCGCGTTGCTGATGTTCTCGGTCGGCATCGCCTTCCTGATCTATGCCCTGACGGCGAGTTTCCTCGGCGGCAGCCAAGGGGCGGCCGGCGCCAGCGACAATCTGCTCGGCGTCTTCAACAAATCGGGCCGGGGGCTGCCGCTGCCGTTCGCCTATCTCAACCGGATCGCTGCGGATGGCGATGTCGCCGCGGTCGCCTATACCGCGCGCATGCGTGGGTTCGTCGAGGTGGAGAAGAATGTCGTCATGACGAGCGCGGTCGATCCACGCTCGATTGCCGCTGCCAATGGCGACGAGCTTGGGCTGACGTCCGCGCTGATCGCAGCGCTCGAAGAGGGCCGCGACCGGGTGCTCGTCGGCCGGGCGCTGGCGGAGGCGCAGGGCTGGTCGGTCGGCCAGCGCATCAGCGTCACCAGCCAGCTGATAAAGGCCGATGGCAGTCGTGACTGGAGCTTCGTGATCGCGGGTATCTTCGAGGGTGCGAATGCCAGCACCGACACTTATTTCATGCTCGCCCGCTACGACACGATCAATGCAGCCCGCGCGCGCGACAAGGATACGGTCGACGCCTTCGTGGTGCGCCCGCGCCAGGGCATGTCGCCGGGCGTGCTGGCGGCGCGGATCGATGCACTGTTTGCCAACTCGGCGGCGCAGACGCGGACGCAATCGGAAAAGCAGTTCCTCGAAGCCTTCCTGCGTCAGTTCGCCGACGTTGGCCTGATCGTCAGCCTCGTCGTCGGCGCGGCCTTCGTGACCATCCTGATGATTACGGTGAACACCATGCTCTCTGCCGTGAGGGAACGCAGCTTCGAGATCGGCGTCATGAAGGTGCTGGGCTTTTCCCAAGGCCAGATCATGACGCTGGTGCTCGGCGAGACGCTGTTCATCTTCGCAGCCGGAGGGGCGGGCGGGCTCCTTCTCGCCAGGCTTGCGACGCTGTTGATCGGCCCCGAAGTCGGCCTCGTATTCAGTCTGTCGGTGCTTTTGAAGTCCGTCGCCATCCTCGCTGGTCTCGGGCTCCTGACCGGGCTGTTGCCCGCCGTCAACGCCATGCGCCTGCCTATCGTCAACGCCTTCAGATCGAGATAGTCCAATGTCATCAGCGCTCAAGCAGATCTTTCTCATGATCAGAGTCAATCTCGGCAGCCTGCCGCGGCGGCTCTGGATCTCGCTGTCGATGGTGTTGTCGGTCGCGCTCGTCGTGGCGGTGCTGTCGGGGTTTCTCGCCATGGCACGCGGTTTCGAGAGTGCGCTGGAAGGCGCCGGCTCGCCAGGCATCGCGGTCGTCCTTGGCGGCGGCACCAACCAGGAGACCGGCTCGGACGTGCCGGCCGAGGCGATCCGCAGCCTAAGTGCCATGACCGGCGATATCGGTGTGGCGCGCGACGCGGTGGGTGGATTGGCGCTGTCGCGCGAGGTCATTGTTCCCGTCGATGTCATCAGGGCAAGCGATGGCGCCGAGCAGACATTGTCTCTACGCGGCATGGATCCGGCCGGCTCTGGCTTGCGCGATCGAGCGATGCTTTCGCAGGGGCGGCTGTTTTCTAAAGGCGCCCGTGAAATCGTCGTCGGTGCCCAGATTGCCGATGAGTTCTCCGGCTTCGCTGTCGGCGACAGGGTGCAGCTCGGCGCGGTCGATTGGATTGTTGTGGGGCATTTCACCTCGGCCGGCAGCGCCTTCGAATCCGAGATCTGGGCGGATCTGGAAGCGGTGCAATCGGCCTTTGACCGGCAGGGGCAGGTGCAGAGCCTGCGTATGCGCCTCGATGGGGCGGGTGCTCTGGACGCGCTGAGACAGCATCTTTCCGCAATTCCCGGCGCCCCACTCACCGCGGTCTCCGAGGCCGATCTCTATGCCGCGCAATCCGAGCGCACCAGCCGCCTCATCCGTCTGTTCGGCTGGCCGCTGGCGCTGCTGATGGCGGTGGGCGCAACGGCCGGCGCTTTGAATACGATGATGAGCTCGGTCTCCGACCGCACCGTCGAAATCGCCACGCTGCGCCTGCTGGGTTTCGGCCGCCTGCCGGCCTTCACTGCCACCTGGGTCGAGGCCATGCTTCTCTCGGTCGCCGGGGCAGCGCTCGGCATCCTCGCCTCATGGCTCGCCTTCAATGGCTGGCAGGCAAGCACGATGGGCGCCAACAATACCAAGACAGCCTTCCAGCTCGACGTCACCACCGACGTGGCGCTGACCGCCGGCCTACTGGGCCTCGCCATCGGCGTGATCGGCGGCGCGTTGCCGGCGCTTGCGGCGACACGATTGCCGCTGACCTCGGCTTTGAGGGCGAGGGGGTAGAGGCTGGCTGTCTGAACCTTCCGGGCGGCTCACATCATCACGGCGACCCGTCCTGATCGGCCCGATGGAGACATCCGCAACAGGCGGAGCGCCGCAGCCTCATCTGTGCAGCCCACGGAAACTATGGCATAACTAAGCCATGGCAATGAATGTCTTGGCGGTCCATCGCGACACGGTCGGGACGGAACAGGGGGCAGGCAATTCGCTTGCCGCCGCCTATTCCGTGGGCGTTCTCTGCTGGCTGCTCTCGGCCGGCGTCTATATCGCGGCGAAATGGGTTTCTACCGAGATGCCGCCCTGGGCGCTCTGCTTCTGGCGCGTGCTGATCGCCTTCGCGATCCTGATGCCGATCGTGCGCCGGCATTTCGCCGACATGGTCGCACTGGTGCGGGCTCGCGCTCTCGAACTGCTTGCGATTGGCGGCATAGGACTCGCGATCTGCCAGGGCATGATTTTTGTCGGCCTCGAACATGCCGATGCCACCACCGCCGGCATCATCATCGCGCTGATCCCGATCATCACCATGATCCTTGCCCGTTTGATGCTGGCCGAGCCGATGGGACGCTGGCAGGTGATTGGATCGATCCTGGCCTTTCTCGGGATCGTGGTCATTATCATCAAGGGCAGTCCGGCCGCGCTGATGCGGCTCGATTTCAACCCGGGTGAACTGTGGATCGTCGCCGGCGCGTTCTGTTTCAGTCTCTACACCGTCCTGCTCCGCCGCGCGAAATTCGACATGAATCGCCTTGCGCTCCTGGTGCTGCTGCTCGGTGCGGCGGTGCTGACGGCGCTGCCCTTCTACTTGTTCGAGCTATTCTCAGACGAACGCTCGACGCTCAATGGCAGCGGGCTCATCGCGCTCGCCTATGTCGCGATCCCTGGCGGGGCGGTCATGTACTATCTCTTCAATCGCAGCATCGAGGCACTTGGGGCGGCTCGGGCCGGCGTCCTCCTCTACATTCAGACCATCTTCATCGCCGTGCTCGCCTATCTGATCCTCGGCGAGCAGTTGCAACGCTATCACCTCGAAGGCGCGGCACTCATCATCGCCGGCTTGCTTCTCATCATCCTGCTGAAGCCGAAGATCAAGGCCGAAGCGGCTAGGGCCTGAGGTCTCCCCATCGCTGCGACATGGTTGCTGCTGACCTCGGCTTTGAGGGGCGAGGGGTAGGGTTTCACCTTGGAGTGCGCCTTTCGCTTACGCTCAAGGCGTTCGTCGCCAGCGCTCCTCCCCCTGAGCGCAAGCGAAGGCACGAATCACATGGCGCACAGACCGAAGGCGACGTACGCCTCGCGCAAACACGCCCCAATTTATTCACCTCGAAGTCGCCGATTTCTTGGCCCAAGTTGTAACTTTCGTCACACCAGGCCATTGCCTGTGGAATAAGGCCTGCGAGGCGCTCATTGCCCCATTGACAACATCTTGTCGCCTTTTTGCCGTGGCCGGTTGCCCCCGCCGCATCCGATCGGCCGATCCTGGACGATCCCGGCGGCGACATTAGCGATCCGACGAACAGGGCAACATGGCGATATGACAGTCTACTATGTGAACTCAGCGACTGGCTCCGACCGCAACGGTGGAACGGGCCAGAACTCGGCTTTTGCGACTTTGTCCAAAGTGGAATCCTTGAAACTGAAACCCGGCGACAGCGTGCTTCTTGCCAAGGGGAGCGTGTTCAACGAGCAGTTCGATATCAAATATTCCGGCACCGAGAGTGCGCCGATCAAGATCGCCAGTTACGGGACGGGTGCAGCACCGGTCATCCACAGCAGCGGCGACGGCATCCACAGTCTCTATGCCTCCAACATCGTCATCGAGAACCTGAAGATATCGAACACCGGAGGTGCGGGCATTTATGGCGGCAGTGTCACGAACTGGACGGTCCGCGACGTCGAGATCGCCAAGACGGGATTGTCGGAAAACGCAGGCGCCGTCACCTTCCGGAGCAGCAAGAACGTTACGGTCGAAGACAGCAAGATATCGGGCGTCAAAGGCGACGGCTTCTGGATCGAAAAGGTCGCCGGCATCAAGCTTCTCAACAACACCGTCACCAGCGCGAGCGGCTCGACGGCCGATGCCGTGCAGATGAACGACAGCAGCAATATTCTGATCAGGGGCAATCATCTCGACCAGACGCATGCCAGCAGCCCCAAGGGCGTCATCGCGCTCGTAAGGCCCACCAATGCGGTTGTCGAGGACAATGTGCTCACCGGCGGCGGCTTCGGCATCAGCGCGCAGGCGGGCAAGAACGTCGCCATCCGCGACAACGACATATCCGGATATCACGGTTACAGCTGGTCCTTCGCCGTCGGTCTCGGCGACCAGGGCAATACGCGGGACTATGATATTTCAGGCAACCATATTCATGACGGCGCGTGGGGCGTTGCCGTCAGCGGACCCAGCGGCGCCAGCTATACCCGCACGAATATCAAGGTCCACGACAATGTCTTCGACGACCTCTCGCAGGCGGCGCTGAAGGTCGATAGGCCCGCCTCCGGCTCCTTCACTAACAATACGATCGAGACCGGCACCAAGGCTACCGCCATATCGCCTTCCATCGTCGACGCGCATACCTTTACCGTCAGCGGCAACAAGACGGTCGCCAATGTCGAGACGACGCTTGCCGCCGCCGATGCCAAGGTTGCCGCAGCGACGGAGGTGTCCGCGGATTCGGCGGTTGTCGCCGTCCATGACAATTTGAAGATCTTCACCGATAATGGCGAGGCCCATCGCGGCAATCTTCTCGACAACGACAGCTCGGACAATGACACCCTGGTACTTCGGCGCTTCGGGGACGAAACCGTCGGCAAGCACGGCCTGACGCTGACCGGGGAATACGGTGACATCCACGTGGACCGGGAAGGCAACTATGCCTACACGCTCGACGAGACGAAGCTCCCTGACCATAGCGGACATGTGAGCGAGTCGTTCAGCTACGGGATCAACGATGGAACTTCGCATCATAGCGACGGGGATACGCTGACCGTCTTCATCCATCTGGATGGCTTGCTGAGCTGAGGTGAGTGTCCCGGGGAGGCGTTGCTTCTGGGGAAGCATGAACTCCCCCGGGGGAAGCGTTAACTCTTCCCGGGGAAGCGTTGCTCTCGCCGCCAAATGGCTCCGCAGCGCCCCTCATCCGGCTGCCGCCGGGTGAGGGTAAGGGGCTGTAATACGGCCTCAACCTTTCTGGATTGCGACTGACCCGAAACAGGACGGTACGATTATCGTTCATTCACCTTTCGGTCGTTTTTTAGTAGATTGTTTTCGTATAAGTTGTAACATCTAGGATACCGCCACCGCCAGGCGTTTCTCGGGAAGAAGGCAGGCCCACAGGGTCTGCCAACCGCCGTGAAGGCAATATCGAAGGGCCCTCTCGTGGCCTTTAGCCCCAACCGCATCCGATCCACGCGCCGCAGCCGATCCAGACGGCTGCGCGGCAATTCGAGAACAAGGCGATATGGCAATCTATTATGTGAATCCAGCAATAGGCTCCAACGGCAACAATGGAACGAGCGAGGACACGCCGTTTGCATCCTTCTGGGCGGTGGAAAACTTGAAGCTGCAGCCGGGAGACAGCGTGCTGCTCGCCGCCGGAAGCGTGTTCAACGACCAGCTCGATCTGAAATATTCCGGCACAGTGAATGCCCCGATCACCATCGGCAGCTACGGGGTCGGCGATGCGCCGGTCATCCATAGCCCCAATGACGGCATCCACAGCCTCTATGCATCGAACATCGTCATCGAGAACATCAAGATCTCCGACACCGGCGGCGCGGCCATCTATGGCGGCTCCGTTTCGAACTGGACGGTCCGCAACGTCGAGGTGGATCATACCGGACTGGCGGGCAAGTCAGGTTCCGTCACCTTCAGGACCGGTTCGAACATCACCGTCGAAAACAGCACGATCAACGACGTGAACGGCGACGGCGTCTGGATCGAAAAAGTCAACGGCGTCAATTTCCTCAACAATACCGTCACCAACGCCCATGGCACCGCGGCAGATGCCGTCCAGATGAATGACAGCAGCAACATCGTGATCAGCGGCAATTACCTCGACCAGACGGGCGCCGCTACGCCGAAGGGCGTCATCGCGCTCGTTCGGCCCGTAAATGCCTTAGTCGAGGACAACGCGATTATCGGTGGCGGCTTCGGGATCGGCGCACAAGCGGGCACCAACGTCGCTATTCACGACAACGATATTTCAGGTTATGGCGGCTACAGCTGGTCCTACGCCATCGGTCTCGGCGATCAGGGCGATACGCGGGACTACGATATATCAGGTAATTACATCCATGACGGCGTATGGGGCGTGGCGGTCAGTGCCGCCGGCACGACCAGTTACGTTCGCGAAGATATCGATATTCACAACAACGTCTTCGACGATCTGTCGGAGGCAGCGTTGAAGGTCGACAGGCCGGCATCCGGCTCCTTCCACGACAATGTCATCGCCAGCGATGTCACGCCCTACAGCATCTCTCCCGCCATCATCGCCGCGAACACCTTTCCCGTCAGCAACAACACGACGCTCGACGAGGCCCAGGCGACGTTGCTTGCGAGCAGCGATAGTCTCGCAGTCGGTGATACTACGCATACGGACACGGCGCCTGCGCTTGTTGCAACCCATGACAGCCTGAAAATCTCGTCCGACCTGGACGCTGCCCATTACGGCAATCGCCTCGAAAACGACAGCTTGGCCAATGGAACCCTGCTGCTTCGCCGCTTCGAGGGCGAATACGTCGACAAGGACGGCGTGGCGCTCACCGGCCACTACGGCACCATCCATGTCGATAGTGATGGCGATTACACCTATACGGCCGACGCGGCGAAACTTGCCGGGCTCAGCGGAGACGTGAGCGACACCTTCCATTACAAGATCTCCGACGGGACTTCGCTGCATTTCGACACGGATACGTTGAGCATCGCCATCCATGTGGATGGCTTGCTGACCTGATGGGGGGCGTATTGCCCGGTTGGATACCGCGGTGGGCCACAAACCTAATAGGGCGTTGAATCATCGCGGTGGCGGTCCGCCCCGGCGCTTGCGAGGCTCTCATTGATCGCCGAGCAGGATCCTGATGACGTCGGCTTCGATTTCCGCGCAGATGATCTCGTATTCGGTGATGATTGCAGGATCGGCCGCATGCGATCGAGGACCGCGCAGGCTTCGCCATAGGCGCCGCACAATTCGTAAAAATGGGGCTGGCTCGCCGCGGCCGCTCTGATCGTTCCCCGCGTCGCAGGCAGCCTCATCATCAGCCTGGCCAGCCCCTGTTCCGCGGCTTGCCGGGTGATATGGGCTACGCTTTCTTTCCTGACCATGCCATCATTCCTCGCTGCCTGTGTTTTCTTATCCAGGGGGTACGCAGTACTCATCCCTGGAGTAGTACGCAGGAATGCTGCATCTGGTTTCATGCCGGATGAAGGATTGTCGACGCTGCGCCGCAAGCAGCCGGTGCTACCAGCGCAGGAGGCGGGGGCCGAGCAGCGCGCCGATCGCACCGGTCAGGAG
>Ga0102591_1000864_pt1 | contig 48529 bp, 55 predicted proteins | sample AraplaCol_mCL_r2_2_FD_76860 | JGI IMG/M metagenome (GOLD analysis project Ga0102591, IMG submission 76860) | Arabidopsis root microbial communities from North Carolina, USA - plate scrape MF_Col_mCL_r2 (SPADES assembly) (version 2) | ecosystem: Host-associated > Plants > Roots > Endosphere... | reverse complement strand
AGGTGGTGCGGGTAAACTGCGACTTCTCAATTTCGTACAAGGTTTGCTTGGTAATACCGGCATCCGAGATCGCCGTGGACTTCAGCATCTGGTTCTTCAACATGCGTTTGTTAAACAGCGCCTGGAGAAAACCGACCATCTGCGCCTGCGGCTGGTCCATCGGCTCATAGCGCGTGACCAGGTAACGGAACCATTTCAGCTTGACCGAGGCCCCTGCCCCCTTGATCGATTCAAGGATGCCGCCAAGCATCAACAGGAACTGGCTCATTGACATGACGTCGAGCATCTGCGGATGGACGGTGATGAGAACCGCCGTCGAAGTGCTGAGGGCCGTCAGCGTGAGGTAGCCAAGCTGCGGCGGGCAGTCGATGACGACGACATCGTAGTCCGCGTCGACTTCCTTAAGGGCCTGCGAAATGCGGGTGAAGAATAGCTTGCCTTCCTGCTGGTTTTTGGATGAGGCGGCAAGGGGCGTCTCATACTCGTATTCCTGAAGTTCGAGATTTGCTGGAACGATGTCGAGGCCTGGGAAGTTCGTCGGCCGGATCAGCTCCTTGATCGACTTGCGCTCGCTGTCGTAGCGGAGAGCCTCGTAGAAGGATGGATTGCGGTCGAGCTCGGGCTGGATGCCGTGGAGCGACGTGAACGATGCCTGAGGATCGAGATCGACGGCAAGCACGCGGTGACCGGTTAGCGCGAGATATTGCGCGAGATGGGCTGCGGACGTCGTCTTGCCCGAACCGCCCTTGAAGTTGACGACGGAGATGACCTGCAGCTCTTCGCCATTGCGGCGATGCGGCACATACTTCTTGAAATCCGATCGGCCATGCTTGTCGAGATAGCGACGCAGTTCCATCATCTGCTCGGCGGTGTACGAGCGACGGCCAGAGCCCGACAGCTGAGGCGCAGGGCCCTTGCCTTCGAGATGGAGCTTCTTGATATGGTTCTGGGTGACGCCGAGGTACTCGGCAACCTCGGCCAACGAGAAGTGCCTGAGGCCCTTCATAGCGTTCGGTGGGTACTGTTCCAGCCGAAGCATGTTCAGCTTGTCGGAGATGAGTTCGCCTTGTTCAAGGATTTCCTTGTCAAACTCAAGGTCTTCGATGAAGACTGGTGCCATGTTCATATCTTGCCATTTTCCGGAATAACGCTTTTCTCAAGCGATTTGCATCTTAAGCGTGATTTAGATGCGATTCTCTGAATGGCGCAAGAAGTTTTTAGTTAACAACGGCTTAATATGCCCGGTTCTCCGGCAGAAACGTCTTCCAATGGCGAAGTGCGCACGGCAGTGCCGCTAAAAGCGAATCAACCTGCTGATTTTGCGAGATATTTTTGGTGTTTGCACGGCTGTCAAAAGATTCGCGGCCGCACAGTTCCAGAAATCAGTGTTGTCCACCAAAAATTGTTTTAGAGGGCAATTCGGCAGTGACCGGCGTGGCGTCCATGCGATCGACAATGCCTGTCGAGGGACCTCCGCCGCTAACCCTAAACCTGTCGCCCGTCAGAGCCTCGGATCGACAAGAGGGCATTGAAGGACACTGGATGGCGAAGTCTCAAACTACGCCATCCTTCCAAAAGCTGGAGCGGCAGATCAGTTGTTATTGTCCGCGCAAGTGTCTTCGGCATTCTCCGTGTTGCTGTTACCTCCCTGGGTCTGCAACGAATTCTTTCCTTTGATCGACTTGCAGTTTTCCTTGTTGACGTTCTGGGTCGTGCTGCCGGTGGTCGACTTGTCAACCTTCTTCATCTTCATGGGTTTGGTCGTGCTTGTGGCGGCGCCATGGTTCTTGTCCATGGTGGAGCCCGCCGGAGCCGGGTTTGACTGTGCAAAGGCCGAACTGGCAAGTCCGATGGCCAGGAGCGACGTGGCGACTAATTTCAGATGCATGACTGCCTCCATAAAACCGCTGCGTGATTGCAACTAACTTTGAAACGGAGGTGAAAAGTCGTTGTTCCGAGATCCGATCGACAAACCGGAGCGGCACTGTCGTGATCATAGCGATTGGCGCGCCCCGCGGCGCGAACCGTCAAAGCCTTTGATTCAAGACGACCCTCGCAGTAGTTGCCCGTCGCAATTGCTGTCAGGACGGGTTGAAGTCCTGGAGGATGGAGAAACTTGCACAGCTGGCGTCTACATTTCCGATCCGGATCAGATGCTCGGACCTTGCCGTCAGAAATGCCAGTCGCACGGCCTTTGCGTTCTTGGCACGCATTAGGAGTTCTTGGTGTGCAAAGAGAAGTCCCGAGCGGCCTGAAAGCTCGAATGCGACGTGTTCGCTATGGCCATCATCAGCAATTGTAATCGTCGCCAGGCCGGATTGCATTATAAGTACCCCTCTGATTCCAGGTATAGCATCATCGACTTCGTTGGAGGCTACAACGGGTCGCGGCAGGCAACCCACAGGATCGTGGTGCACCCGAACCGCACCATATACCGATGGGTCAAGGACGGAAGCAGCCGGGGCCAATTGGCGAAGCAAGGAAGGCGGCAAGGATTTCGGAGCCGCCTCCGGACGAGCCCGCCTCGACGTCGAGCGGCGGGCTGGCAGATGGCGAATCGGCTGGTTCAAGGTCCATGGGTCGGATTGGGGGAGAAGCGTGGTTCCGGCTCAATCGAACGTCATCTTGGTGGTGGTTGTGGTCCAAGAGCAGGCGGGCGGCGCGCCCGCTGCGCCGCGACGCGTTGTTGTAGTAGCTCGACGCCTGTTGGACGGTTCGATGCCGCGATTGCTCCATTGCCGCAAGGAGCGGAACGCCGCGATTGGCCGCTTCGGTCAGAACCCCGACCACAGCCCATGCGCGGAGATATCCCGAGGCTCCAACCCAGCCATCGCCACCCTTTGCTTGTCGATGTTGGTGGCGTCGAGCCAGGCGTTCAACGCCTCGACCGGCCGGGCAGTGAGATAGACGACCTCATCCTGATCGGCACCGGATGTTTTCGTGCGGCCGAGATGGATGGCGAGAGAGGGCAGGGGAGGGCTGTCGTCGACCTCGATTGCGGGCTCGACCGTGAGCTGCTCCTTGCGCAGCCCGGCAATTCCGCTGCGCCGGCGGCCGCCTGAGGCGAAGGCCACCATCAAGATGCCCGATCCCTGATATCGCGCGGGCTGCAGCCGCTGCAGGTCGCCAACAGCCTCGCCAGCGCGTCGGCTGTCACCGCTTTCGCGCTCTTGCGCATTCTCGGGCGCGGCGTGGCGCGCACCGCCAGCCGTATTGCCGATTTGAGGGCAGGGGAGGTGAAGACCCCCGTCAATCCCCGCCATTTGGTCAGCGTCGACCAGGTGGCCAACCGGCGGCGCACCGTGTCGGGGACTGTGGCCCACCTGATCTCAAAAAGCCCTGGTCGGACAGGCGCTGCTCGGTGGCCGCCGGCATACCGTGCCCGGTTCAATTTCGCGCTTCTGCGGATCCCACAGATGGTGGGCGACGAATTTCAGAAGCAAGGCTTCCGGCGCCGGCCAGGGCAGGGGGCTGCCTGTGGCCGCCAGCGACCAGGCCTGCAGATAGGCGAGGTCGGACGTCAGCGCCCGCAGCGTATTCTCGCCCATGCCCGCACAAGATGGAGGAGGGTTTCGACATCCTGATCGGTGAGAAGCTCGGCCAGTTCATAGCGGCGCCCGATCGGCAACACCGCAGCGATGGTATCGAGTTCTCTTGCGCGTTTTTCGATCAAACTTGGCGATTCGCTGCTCATGTCGGCAGTCCGTTCTCGTCATAGAGGTCGTCGTGGTTTGAGGTCAGGTCATTGCTCGTCGGGCGACCCTCGTCTGCCAGTGCCAGAAAGTCATCGATCGTGCCCTCGTCCGCCTTCCGCACAGCCATGATGACTGCAACGGGATTGCCCACACGACAGGCGACAACCTCGTCGCCGCAAGGCAAGGTCTATCAATTCTTCAAGCCGCTCCGCTGCCTCGGCAACTTCGACGCAAATCTTCATTGTCGTTACCTTTACCAGACACGTTCATGCAAAATCGGGTCGAACGTGCGCCTTCAGTGAAAGCCGGTCGCTGCCGATCGTCCACTAGTAGACCGTGTGACTATCGAGAAGATCCCTCATGCCGTGGCCTTGGAACCGGCGGCGTCGCCCTGCCACACGCCGAGGTCGTCCTTCCATTTTTGAACTGACCTTCGATCATCTCTTCGCCGCTTACTGCGATCTCGGTGACCATCCCGACGAGGCCTTGGAGCGTGCTGCTGGCCGAGTTAGTGATCTTCGTATGTCGATCAAGCGGATTGCCGAGACGCCGAGCATGGAACGTTGCGACCCGATATTTATCCGGGGATCGGCTTTTTGCGACGAGACAGGGCTGCAGTTTGGTTTTTGCCAATGGTCCAACGTCGGACGATCGTCGTCGCTGCCATCTTCTTTGGCGCACAAGTCCATATCCGACAGATGATGAGACGGCTCCTCGAGAATTGAGAGAAAGCTTATATGTTCGAGAAAGTTGCGATTTTGACCAGAAAGCGCTCACTTCCGATAACCGATCATTATCGATGGTTACAGGCGTCGCCCCCAAGCATCAGAAGGAGCGGAAGCAAATATCGATATCGCTTCTGTTTAATGGGGCATTTAGGAAGAATTCAATGATTTATGATCACGTCAAATTGCACACTAAGACGTAAGTGAGGCAAATCCGGTGGCCTGCTGGTTTGACAGGAAAGGCAACCGGCCGATAGGGCTTGGTGTCTTGGCTTTCAGGTCCGAGGATGGTGGCCGAGAGCGGTTGGATTGGATAATCACCACTGCGGGGGCAAAGCATACTATGGTGAGTTGCAATGAGCCTTTTTTAGGTTGCAATGAATAGCAGGTATGTTAGATCTAACAAATAGAAACGCCGCGCTTACCAGCGTTCGCTAGCAGCCTGATGACGTGCTTCTCGTCACGGCGATTGTCCAGATAATGACTTGATCTGAACCCTTCAAACTCTGGATCGTTTTTGGTTAGAGTTTTCCGGTGCATTTTCGTGGCTGGGAAAGGAGCGTAAGACGATGAAGGCCATCGCATTTTCGGACGCGCAGAAGGCGTTCATTCTGAACGCAGGGTGATGAAGGTATTGCGGTCGCTGAGATCTGCCGGAAGGCGGGAATCAGCCAGGCGACCTATTTCAACTGGAAGAGAAAATACGCCGGCCTGTTGCAGCGGGAGATGAAGAAGTTGAAGCAGCTCGAGGACGAGACCGCGATCTCCATGAAGACACGCAGCCGCATCGCTGGCGTGACCCACAAGCGTTGGAACCCTGCGAATGACCGCGCAAGCCGAAAGTAGGACGGATAAACTGCAAGTAGCCCATCCCATTGGAGTTGCCAGTGATTGACAAGCCCTTGGCCCGAGCTTGCCGATATTCAAGCTCTTGAGGAGGCCCTCCACCGTCCAGAGGTGATACGTTCGAGAGATGCTCTGGAGGATTTGCTAGCAGTCGGCATTATCGAATGCGGAGCCTCAGGCTCGGTTTACAATCGAGCCACGATTATTATCGACCTTCTGCTACAGGAAGACGATAGTGGCAATGATGAACTCAAGACCACCAACTACGCCATAACGACGATTTCGGATGACGCGGTGCTGTTGACCTACGAAAGTGAGCGCACACAAAGCGACGGGTCAAAGCGGCATGTTATGCGAAGCTCGATCTGGAAGTACAACGGAGATAGGTGGCAGATGCTGTTCCATCAGGGCACGATCAAGCGAGGCTGAGTGCTGAGTCAGATCAAGGTGCTGGTCGCGCTCTACGCTTGTCGGCGATGCGCCAACTATCTCGTTGATGAGATCGATGGCGCCGACGAGAACGACGGTTTCTATGCCGCGCGTTATCGCTGTGTAGAGCATCGTTCGGTCCAGCAGCTCCGACCGGACCACGGGAATGATCACCCGTTTAGATGCCGACCCCTGGGCCTTGTGGACGCTGATCGCCCAGCCGTGGGTGAGCTTCTCTAGGTCGGCGGCCGTGATCGTGTCCTCAACGCCGTCGTCGAACCGCACCCATGCCCCTTTGGGATGGAGTTTGGTGACGACGCCAAGAGAGCCGTTCATGAACCCTGCGCAGATCGGATCGCCCGTCACCTTGACGACGACAGGCTTCCCTTCGGCGTCGAGCTGAGGGGACTTCGAGTAGTCGTTCTTCAGCCACATGATCTTCGAGCCGACGCTCAGGCCCCAATCCTCGACGTTGGGCTGCTTCCCCAGTATTCAACCTCGATGGCGCGGTTCAGCTCCTTCGATCCGACGGGGACGTTCTTCACTTGCGTGAGTATCTGGACGTCCATCTCGTGCAGGGCGGCCGTCTTACCATAGGTCGGAACCCGCCCGTACATGGCGCGGAAGGCGGCGATGGTCTTCGCCGCCACGTCGTCCTTCGACGCCGGGAAGAGATAGACACCAGGCGTCAGGGCGACGTTCGGATCGAAGCACCGGAAACCGACCGCCTTTCCGGTGCGCACGGCGGATGCAATGGAACTTCGCGACCGATGCGCGCCGATCTGCCGAGCGACCTCTTCCTCCATGAACCGACACGCTCTCGACTGAAGAAGGTCGGGCGACGGTGAGACCACGCGACCGTTGGCCACGGCCAGATGGATGGCATTGGACGGATCGCCGGACCAGGGTGCCAGCAGGCGTTTCACGAGAGGCTTCAAAACCAGGGAAGGGGAGGCCATGTTCCCTGCCCGGAAGCGGATGGTCAACGCCTCCTCGACGGTGGCCGTCTGCCGTCTCGGATCGTCAGGGCGACGCCAAGACGAAGCGCTCTCGCGTCCACGTCCTTCCACGGCTCCAGCAATGTCATCGTGAAGGGGTCGCCCTTGATGCGGTCGATGCCAAGACCCAGACACGGGCGGCAGCACCCGCCACGCGAGGCGAGACGCGGTATCGGTCCAGCCAGCGGAAGATTTCGACTTCCTCGGCGAGCGAGAGAGCAACAAGCTGCAGGATGAGCACCTGGATTACTTCTGGGCCTACCGTGCTCCCTCGTACCGCTGCCACTCAAATCCGTAGCCGTCGAGTTCCCGTCCGTCCACCGCCTTGAGCACCACATGCGGCAGCACCTCGTGATACTTGCTGTCGACCATGCTCGCCTTAAGTTCCCCAGGTTCGAATGTGTGCTTCTCCCCCCACTGCCAGAGAGCGACAATGATCACATGCAGATCCCTGCCCTTTTCGGTCAGCACATATTCCTGAAAAGCGCTTCCATCCGAAGCTGGGATCAGCTCAAGGATTCGTTCGTCCACCAGCTTCTTGAGGCGGGCTGCAAGAATGTTCTTCGCTAGGCCCAGTCTTTTCTGGAAATCGCTGAATCGACGCGTGCCATAGAAGGCGTTGCGAACGATCAACAGAGACCACCAGTCTCCGATCTCGCCTACAGCGCGTGCTATGGCACATGCGCTTTTCTCGAAGCTTGTGCGTTTGCCCTTCAAGATGTCAGTTCCCTTCAACACGAGGGCGACGGCCGCCCCTGCGATATCCCAAACCATATCACGAAAAAAATTAGTTGCAAATTTAAACCAACAACGTACAGCTAACGTAGTTGCAAAGTTAAACCAAATTTCGCGGAGTGCTGTTATGGCGAAAAACAAGAGTGCCCTACCTCTGGAATGGGAAGTGTTTATCCGCAAGCGCGCCAGCGCGACCCAGGGAGCTCCATCCCGCAAGGACGACCTCAAATGGGTATCGAACGCGGTCACACTCATCTACGGTGACAGCGATGCAGTTCTCGTTGACACATTGCTCAGCGACCAGCAGAACAGGGAACTCGCGGACTGGATCGAGGCGCGTCACAAGACCCTGCGCTGGATCTACGTCACCCATGCCCATCCTGATCATTTTTTTGGGCTTGCACTGCTTCTGAAACGGTTTCCAACCGCCCGCGCGATCGCGCTGCCGCAGGTCGTCGCCCTGATGCGCAAGATCATCACGCCTGAATTCGTTGCCGAGAACTGGGAGAAGCGATTTCCAGGCCAGATCCCTGAAAGGCTTGCCGCCGCCGAAGAAGTCGGCTCCGATGGGTTCGAGCTAGAAGGTGACAAGCTCATTCCCATCGAGGTTGGCCACACGGACACCAATCACACGACCAGTTTGTTCGTGCCCTCGATAGGTCTCGTCGTGGCGGGAGATGCTGCCTACAACGGCACACATCCGTATCTTGGCGAGTCCGATCATGTTGGACGCCTGGAGTGGATTGCCGCCATCGACAAAATCTCCCTGCTACAACCGCGTCATGTAGTTGTTGGTCATGGTCCGCTGGATCCAGACCATGCAGCGGCGCATCTCGTCGCCACCCGGAAATACATCGAGACCTTCGATCGGCTCGATAGCCAGACGGCCACCGCGCAGGAACTGTATGACCGCATGATCGAGCTTTACCCTGACCGGATCAATCCCGGTTCCCTGTGGGGCGCCGCTCACGCAGCCAAAGCTTTTCTCGCACGGAAATCGGCCTGAAGGCTCCAGGTAACATTTATTCCAACACAGAAGGAAATTCGACATGAAAGCAGTCCAATACCAGGCCTACGGCGACTACCATCAAAACCGGGTGGTGGACCTGCCGACGCCCCAGGCGGCCGACGGCGAAGTTCTCGTCGACATGAAAGCGTTCGGCATCAATCCCCTCGACAACACATTCCGCTCCGGCCACTTTTACGCAGCAACTCCTGAAAACCTGCCGCGAATCGGTGGCCAGACGGGCGTAGGCATTGTCGCCGAATCCAAATCCGCGAACTTCGCAGTCGGTGACCGGGTGTTCGTGACCGGACGTGGCTTTGGCCTCGTCGCTGATGGCACCTGGCGCGAATACGTCGTCGCTCCCGCGGCCGGACTGGCCAAGGTACCAGACCATGTGGACGACGCCCACGCCGCCGCCTTCCTAGCGGGCGCGGGATATCTGACTGCCTACCTGGTCCTCACCGAATTCACGCAGTTCAAGGAAGGCCAAACCATCCTTTCTCCGGGCATCGGAGGTGCAGTTGGCATGGAAGCGGTGCAGCTCGCAAAGGTCTTCGGAGCTTCGAAGGCGATCTCCACGGCCAGCACCACCGCTAAGGCCGAGCAGGCCAAGGCTGCGGGATACGAGCATGTCATCGATCTTTCCAGGGAGAGCATGAAGGACGGCGTGATGCGCGTTACCGACGGCAAGGGCGTAGACGTTGTTATCGACGGCGTAAGCGGCAAGCTCACAAAGGACTCGGTCGGGTCACTCGCACAGGGCGGACTGCTCGCTGTTGTGGGCTATGCCGGAGGCCGCGAAGCCGAAGTTGACGTGACCGACGTTATCTGGAAGGCGGCCACGATCCGAGGCTTTACGATGAGACTGTTCACCCCGGAAAAGCTGAGCGCGGCCCAGGCGAAACTGCGGGAATATCTGGCAAAGAAAAAGCTCCAGCCCACCATCGCCAAGTCTTTCCCACTCGATCAGGCGCCGGAAGCCGTCCGCTATCTGATCGAGGGGCGTCCCTTCGGGCGTGTAGTGATGACGGCTTGAGGCGAGCTACGGGTCAGCCAGCCGGATCTCGTTTTGAAAGAACGGGTTTCGGCCGTGCTCAGCCTTCCGACGAGTTGTAGGCGACACCACGATTTGAGATGTCTACGCCTCTCGCGGCGATCGGAAGCCTGCTAGGAGGCTGCGTCGTTACCACCCTCCACGGTTTTGGTGCATGAATAATTTCTGAACGGTTCGGCGATAGGTAAACAGGATCGCAATCAGCTTCATCCGAGTGCCATGTAAACACAACGCCGATCGTCGTCATCACATCGCAAAAATGAAATACAGGGCGACGAATTGGCCGAAGTACGAGGCAGGCCTGCGTCGGCGTGGCAGTTTAACACTGTGGATGACGCCGGAAGCATTGGCTGGATGGTCTGCACCACGGCGAAAAACGCGAGGTGGTCAACCCTGGTATTCCGATCTTGCCATCCAAACGCCCCCTGACCCTGAGCTGTGTCTTCGGAATGCGGCTGCGCCAGACCGAAGGGCTCGTGAATTCGGTGTTCGATCTTATGGGACTTGATATACCCGTCCCAGATCATACGGCGCTGAGCCGTCGGGCACAGAAATGGAAGCCATCCGCCCGACCAAACCCGCCTCTGCCGGACGGCCCCCTGCACGTGCTGGTCGAAAGCACGGGATTGTAAAGTGTACGCCGCCGGGCAATGGCTGGAGGAGAAACATGGCGCCCGATCACGCCGCAACTGACGCAAGCTCCATCTGGCCGTGGATGCCAATAGTGGCGAGATCATCGCCCACAGGCTGACAGACCAGAACACGGATGATCCTTCACAGGTGGAGGCCTTGCTCAACCAGATCGACGGTGAGATTGGCCAGTTCACAGCCGACGGAGCCTATGATGGCAAGCCGACCTATCAGACTGCAACATAGCAGCACCGCGAACATCGTTATTCCACCTCGTTCAACAGCAATACCAAACAGCGGCCGGACCGCTTGGTCAACGGGACAAGCACATAGCGGCAATCGCAAGCGGCGGTCGGCTGAAATGGCGGGCGGCCACCGGTTATGGCAAGCGTGCGCTGATCGAAACCGCCATCGGGCGATACAAGGGGCTGATCGGATCGCACCTGCGGGCTCGTTCGGTCACAGCTCAGCAAACCGAGTTGCCATCGGTTGCATCGTTCTCAACCGCGTGCTGGCGTGTGGACGTCCGGAGTCTGCCCGGCATCAAATCCAACCGGCATAACCGACAACATCAAAGACCGAAATGCGTTCGATTTTATCTCCGCGCACCAACGCCAAGCGGAAGGCAACACGGTGCATGGCGTCAATCGCAAGCCATGCCCCGATCCCGCGCGGTCGGTGTGCATGCCGGGAAGTCTTTCATACGGAAGCAGCGAGATCTCATCAGTGTCCAGTGCGAATGGACTGGACGGGACTGGGAAGGTCGTTGATCATAATCCAGTCGTCAACGCCGATGAGAAGTCGGATACGCCCATAGTACCGCAGATGTTGCCGAACAAAGGAGTCGAGCCTGCGGAGGCAACGGAGGGAAGGGGTGTAATCGGAGGGAACGCCTTCGAGACTCGAGCGTGGCGGACACAGAGCCAGATAAAATACGCTTCGATGGGGATTGAAGGTGTACGGGAAGCCGCTAAGCGGAACCCGAAGATGCGTTTCACGGCGCTGATGCACCACATCACTCCGGCGCTATTGGTGAAGAGCTTTCATGCGCTTCGCAAGCAGGCGGCGAGCGGTGTGGATGGCGTGACGTGGTACGTCTATGAGAAGACCTTCGAAGGGCGCGTGCAGGAACTGCACCGGGAGATCCAATCCGGTGCATATCGTGCGCAACCGTCTCGACGGGTCTACATTCCGAAGAGCACGAGTGGATGCTTCGTTTCCTGTCGCATCGAGTCGGTGACCGCCGGCTGATACGTCTGATCCACAAATGGTTGAAAGCGGGCACGATTGAGGATGGCCGTCGCGTCACATCAACGCGAGGCACTCCTCAGGGCTCTGTAATCAGCCCGGTGCTATCGAATATCTATCTGCATTACGCATTGAATTTATGGGTCCAGCAATGGCGTACTCGAGATGCTAAAGGCGACGTGATCATTGTACGTTATGCCGACGACAGCGTGATTGGGTTCCAGTATGAGGGAGATGCGCAGCGCTTCCTGCAAGCATTGCGGGAGCGTCTCGCTCAGTTTGGTTTGCAGCTACACCCGGAAACGACGCGGCTAATACGCTTTGGGCGGTACGCTGCGCGAAACTGCCGGGAGCGTGGTATCAGCAAGCCAGAGACCTTCGACTTTCTGGGATTCACACGTTGCCGTGGCAGACGGCGCAATGATGGGGGCTTCAAGATTGTCCGTCTGGCGATCAGGAAGCGCATGCGCACGACGTTGGAGGCCATTCGGGGAACGCTAATCGACGCCGCCATGAACCGGTGGCAGTAGTAGGTCGGTGGTTACGGCAAAAAAAGTCTTCGCGGATATAGCGAAACGGCCGCTCGACCTTGCCCTTCACCTTGGCATGATAGGGTTTGCATGCCTTGGGATGGAAGCCATAGTGACGAGCCAGGTCGATGAGAGCGCGATTATAGACGATGCCTTCTCTTTGACCTTCGCCGATAACGGCCGTCTTCATCCGATCGTAAAGCACCTCCCGCGGGGTACCACCAATTCGCCTCGAAGGCGGCGATGTGGCGGCGACAGCCTTGACGTTTCAAGCTGTCGCCTGACACCGTCAGTTTGCCGCTGTAGGTCGCTTTGTTTCGAGGGTCAGTAATCCGACGGTTGTACGTGCCGGCATCCGCCTGAAATGATCCCAACTTTTGGCCAGCATACCAGCCCGATTTGGCGACGGATGCAGTATTGAGAGTCGCAACGATCGATGACCGAGATCTCGCAGCCTGCGTTTTCCAAGTCCCGACAACTGGATAGGCGCCAGATGGTGGATAGTGGCAATGCGCAATCCGATTTTGGCCTTCCTGGCGCTCGAAAAATTGGGAGCAGGGACGGTTCCGATCGGACCCCACCCGAGCGGTCAAAGGCGGGGCCACGGCCTTCAAGACGCAAGCAGTTCCCTGCCAGATATCTGAGCAATCGAGATGCTGAAGAAAATCGGGGCTTCCTTACTCTCCGAGCCGGAGTCCGGCTTGGAGGAGCCGGGCTCCCACCACAATGGCCGCTTTTGCAATAGAGACCAGGCGCACCAAGACGGTCGTCATTTCAATTTTCCAGGACCACCGGTTTTTGGATTGTTGTGACCCGTCACGAAACTATATGCACCCTGAATCGTTATAAAAGTTGGCTTGAACCGGTTTGGCGAGGGCTTTCGCACTCGAAACTGAGGTTTCCATGCCCGAAACCGTCAAGCTGATTTCCATCGGAACAGCCGTTCCTCCTCACGTCATCAACCAGCATGATGCCGCTGTGGCGTCCCATAATGCTTTTGCGTCTCGCTTCAGCGATTTCGATCGTATGTCGAAAGTGTTCGAGAGCGCCGGGATCAAACGCCGCTACGGAGTTCGGCCGATCGAATGGTATCTCGAAACGTCCGGTTGGCGGGACAGAAACGCTGCCTACATCGAAGGTGCCAGCGAGCTGTTCGCGGACGCGGCCGGCAAGGCGTTGGAGGCAGCAGGGCTGTCGGCTTCACAGGTTGATATCGTCGTGACCGTCTCGTCAACCGGCATTGCCACACCGAGCCTCGATGCACGGGTCGGCAGCAGGCTCGGCTTCCGTGATGATATCCTGCGGGTGCCGGTGTTCGGATTGGGCTGCGCCGGTGGCGTGTCCGGTTTTGCGATCGCCGCGAAGCTGGCGTCATCAAGGCCCGGTTGCATCGTCCTGCTGGTTACCGTCGAGACCTGCACGCTCGCTTTTCGGATGGACAAGTTGACTAAGGCAAATATCGTGGCGACGGCCCTTTTCGGCGATGGTGCCGCAGCCTGTGTCCTCTGCGCCATCAGCGAGGGGGTTGCCGAGGTTGAGATGAGTGGTCAGCATACGTGGCCAAACACGCTCGACATTATGGGTTGGAGTGTCGACCCTGAGGGCCTTGGCGTCATCTTCGACCGCGCCATCCCGCCATTCGCCGAAAGCCATGTCAAGCCGGCCATCAAGGCCGTTCTTGCTCGATCGGGCCTATTCCTCACGGATATTGATCGCTTTGCCTGCCACCCCGGCGGCGCCAAGGTGATCGACGCGCTGGAATCCGCTCTTGATCTGGGCCAGGGAACGCTCAATCATGAGCGCGAGGTACTCTCTGACTACGGCAACATGTCTGCACCGACTGCCCTATTTGTCCTCGACCGCTTGGTCAGCGCTGGCTTGCCCCCTCGTACCCTGCTGACAGCGATGGGACCCGGGTTCACGGCAAGCTGCGTTTCATTGAAGGCGACCGCATGATCCGGTTCTGTCGCAAGTTTTTGGAAAGGCCGCAGAAGGGCTATCGCTGGACACACTTATGCAGCGAGCGCGGCGAATTGCTGAAATGGCGAAAGGCCACTGGTTGAAAATTGCCGCTTGCGGATCATGTGAGCTACCTTGATACCATCCAGTGTTACTGACGCAGACTGAAAAGTTTTGAAGCCTTCATGGGGCGGGTCAGCTTCTTGATAAACCGGTAGTCCTGCTCAATCATGTTGTTGAGGTATTTGACCTGCAGGATCTCGATCAGCCAGAACCATCCATGCAACACCGCTCTTGTCGAGGACGACCTTTTCGGGCCAGCCATCGTTCTTAATCGTGCGGGCGAAGAAGGCGCTGGCTGTGGCCTCATCGCGGTGCTCAGACAGCATGAAATCAAGGGTTTTGCCGAATTTATCGACAGTGCGGTAGAAATAGGTCCACTTGCCTTTGACCTGGATATAGGTCTCGTCCATCCTAGGAGCTGCTGGTTGCGGAAGCAGGAGACAGGTAGGACCCTTCGAGCCCTTGTGTTACCTGCGTTGGTAATCCCACCACGCTTGACCGGTTCGCCCGTCGAGCTCTCCGACGGCACGATACGCCATCAACTGACCGGGATTATCAAAGCGTCTGATCGCCGATTTCGACGACAAAGGTGGCGGCTGTCATGAAAGCAACGCCGCGCATCGCTTGATAGGCGGCCACAACCGGCGCCATCGACCAGGAAGCTGCGGTCTCCGCTACAACTTCGTCAGGCTGTCAGACGCACGCCGGCATCCTCGATGGCCTGGCATTTCTGCCAACAGGATGTGGTGGGCGAGGTGATCAAATGCCTGGCACGCCAGCCATCGTCCATGGACGCGCGTCCATGGCTTGCGTCCAGTATAGATGCGGCAAGTGACGCAACAAGAAAGATTGAAGTTGCTGACGCGCCTGTTTCAGCGCATCGCTGGCAGCCTCGCGGGCTCGCACCAGGTCTCGGATCGCCTCATGAGCTTCATCCGGAACCCAGACCGCGGTCAGTTCGCCCGCGCGGTGCAGGCGCGCCAGGCTGACGGCATCCCCGGCGGTTGGTCTTCACTCGGTCGCCCGCCCGCTTGGGCACCAGCGAGTAGCAAAAGTGAAGCTTCCCTCCACGCTTTGAAAGTCTGTTGACCATCGACGTCACAGACGCCGGCTCGGAAGAGATGTCGCCAAAAGACCGCACCTCGCCGTTGCGCGCTCCATCGGCAACCGCAACTGAAATCTTCCACTTGGATGTATCCAGGCCAATGAAAAATACGCTCCTTCTTTCATGTTCGCCCTCGCTATGCTTGGGGCTCGGCTCCGGCCAATCCAGAGCAACCCCCGAATTCAGCTTACCGCGGGGGCGGGCCACGCTCACCCCGAGAACATACGGTCTAATCCATCCTGGAGGAAATTACCCGTCGCAGGTCAAGGTCCCTAAAGATGACCAGTCCCTTCCGGGCGCGCCCGCGCAGGCGTCGTTGCAGCGCTTAACGAACGCCGCGAGCCGGAGAACCGGGGAGCAGGCTTTGGACGGCCTGAAAAGGCAATTCGCGTAACCTTAACGCATTGAAATTGTGGTAAACAAGCCAGCGAATGTCATCTTGACTCGACCGGGGTCAAGGGCTTGGGTCGGCAAAATGCTGCCCCAGCTTGGGCCCGTGACACCGACTCCCGAACTAGAACGTACGCTGCAGACGGAAGAAACCCTTGGTCACGTCGTCGAAATCATCCGGATCGGTGTAGGTGAGTGACGCGCGTGAGCGAACACCGGCATGCGCTTGACATTCGTTTGCTACCTTACGATATTCGCAAGGTAGCAAACGAACTGGAGAGTATTGGCGGCATGAAAGACGAACATCTGACTGTGGGGGCATTGACAAAGCGATGCTACTTTGCGGGACGAGCCCTGATGGACGCGACACTGCGACCATACGATCTGGGTTCGACGCAGTGGTACATTCTCTGGCATCTGGCAAATTCCGGTCCGACGGTGCAACGCGATCTCGGGCGTGCGCTTGAGCTGGAACGGGCGACATTAAGCGGGATCATCGCCACGCTGGTCCGCAAGGATTTGGTCCAGCAGACCTCGGACGGAGAAGACCAGCGCCAGCGTCTTCTGACACTCACGAGTTCAGGCAAGGCCCTGTGGCGCGAACTCCCAGACCTCTCGTTTATTCACCAAGCTGCTTTTGACGGCATCGACGGGTCCGATCTGGCTACGACGATCCGCGTCCTTCGATTGGCGACCGAGCGGCTACAGACCCTTTCACGAAAGGCATGAGCTAATGACAATCCTGCTAACTGGAGCGACAGGTCTTGTCGGCGAGCGGCTTGTTCCGCGGTTGGTGGAAGCACGTCTTGATTGCCGGCTGCTGCTGCGGACCGGCAAAGCATGCACCCCAGGCGCTACGGCCGTGACCGGCGATATTCTCGACTCTTCGACGCTGCCGGAAGCTGTTCGGGGTGTTACAGCGATTATCCACCTTGCCGCCGTCTTTCGCAGCGCGGATATCGACTTGATCTGGAGGAGTAACCTGGAGGGCACCCGCAATCTGATCGCCGCGGTGCAAGCTGATGCTCCTGACGCCCGCTTCATCCTGGCGAGTACGTCGAATGTCTATAACAGGATCTCGACCCACCCCGGCCGGGAGACGGATAGCGTCGAGCCGGATCAAGCCTACCCCGCCAGCAAAGTTGCGGCCGAGAAGGTGCTGCGCGAGAGTGGTTTGAACTGGTCGATCTTACGGTTCCCGTTCGTTTATGGTGACGGCGACGGCCATCTGGAGATGCTGCCAAAGCATCTGGTCGCCTGCGGCTTCCATCCCGCCAATCGGATGAGTACGATACATCATCGCGATATTGCGACAGCGATGGGAATGGCGCTGGCAGGCAGATTCGATGGCCGGATCGTCAATATCTCTGATGAAGCGCCAACGACGGTCTATGAACTGGCAGGACTCGTGGGCCACCAAATGGAACCCTCGGCCAAGGCAATGGAAAATCCCTGGCATCTCCACGTCGATGCATCGCTCGCGCGGAGTCTTGGTTTCCGACCGACTGTGAGGACGGTTTATCAGGCAGCAGAGCAAGGAATGATGTGAGGACAGCCTAGTGGTCCAAGCCAGACTGACCCTCATCTACAACGACTATATCGCCTGCCTCAACGAGCGAGATTGGACGAAGCTTGGCGAGTTTGTCGAAATCGCCCACAGGCTGACAGACGAGAACACGGATGACCCTTCACAGGTGGAGGCTTTGCTCAACCATGGGGACGGAACTCCGGCCGGCTTACGCAACGCAACTCGGCCGTCACTTATCCGGCTTCCGATGTTTCGGCGGCAGGATTTCTCGAGTGGATTGTCAGCGCTTCACTGCATGATGCAGGACATCGCGAGATCGCCCTGCACTGCGTTAAGTAGGAGCGCGGGCCGGGAGGCGACCCAGTAGGCGGCTATGCCGCCGGTCGTCAGCGCCGTCCATCGCCGCCATTTCGAACCGGGAGTGGTCCGATCCTGAGCAGTGGCTTCCGCTCGGAGTAGTTAGGTGGGTTCGAGGCGGAAACCCTCCTGCGCATTGCCTTTTCCGGCTGGTAGTGGACCGTCTCAAGCAGGATACGTTCTTCAACGCTGTCGACGTTCGTCAACACGAACTCCTGGCCTTCGGCAAGACCAAGAAGCGCCATCCCGCGCAGCGTCGTGACCGGCAGTAACATGCCGATCGGTGTCGTCATACGGTCGTCGGATAGCACGCGCGTGTCCCGACTGGCGCCATCGATCCTGTAGGTCACGCGGCTGTTCAGGCTGGCGACGTTCTCAGGAAGGTCCTCGCGGAACACGACGATCGCTGTTGCGATCTTGCGCCTCAGGACAGGCACCAGCCGGGTGTCGCGAACGAACGGATCATCGAGCATGGCTTCCAACAAGGTGAAGTCTCGGGTGGTGAGGATGCAGTGTTCTCTCATCGTAGTTCTCCAGCGCCCCTCACGGGAGCGTTCACGTTTGGCATGGATCAGGATCCCCTGGCCGCGGAAGGCGGCACAGGGGCTACGAGCCTGCGATGAGGCGCCTTCCGGGGAAGGAACAAGAGAGCGCGCCGCCCGTCATGATGCGGGCCGAAGCTGAGAGGAGGCTGGGCCAGCCGCGCGATCCGGCGCCTCTACCGCAGCGACCGTCAGCCTGTGGACGCGACCGTCGCGGGCCGTCCAGTCGATCGACTGTCCCTTCGACAGTCCGATGAGGGCCGCCCCGATAGGCGTCAGGATCGATACCTTGCCCTGGGCGATGTCGGCGTCGCCTGGGAAGACGAGCGTCACCTGCCGGTTTTCGCCGAGGTCGCTGGTGAAGCGTATTTTGGAGCCCATCCGGACGACGTTCGCGGACAGTCGTTCGTCGGGAACGACGCGCGCCCGCTCAAGCTCGGCCATCAGTTCGTCGGCCACCTCGGGGAGACGCGAAGCGTGGCTCTCCGCGAGTCTCGCCAGCCGCTCGTGATCGGAGACGGCAATCGTAATCGCGGGTTTAAGCGATTTCCGGGTCTTGAAAACCATAGAGTTCTCCTGCAGGTCTCAGCGGTCGCCTTCGCGGGCCGCCAGCACTTCAAATTCGTGAGGTGGATGTCGCTCTAGGCTGCGCCTTGGTCATTGACCGATGCTTACGCCCCTCGGCCGGGCGCGACACGACCGGGCCGGGGGTCAGATTCCCGCGATGAGGAACACCCGCTTGAGAACGACATTGAGACGCGAGATCAACATGATCCTAAGATGGTCTTAGCAAGCCGGATAGTCAAGCCAGGCCACTGGACAGCAACCTTTCCAGAAAGCCGAGGAAGGATTCCTTCTGCTTTCAGTAGCGTTGGTGCGGGGATCGTAGAGTTTTCGGACTCGGATCTTTGATGCCGTCATTTTCGAGCTGGTTCCAATGCGACGGATGGATTTCGGGTGTGCGCACGCAAGCATACGATTTGAGAAGGGCGCAGCCGATGGCAGCCTCGGCCTGTTGCGCTCGAAGGTTCGTGCGCCCAATGGACCACCGATGAACGACTTGTAGCGACGATCGCGGCTTCGACCAACGCACGCGTGCCGTAGCCAGTCGCAGCCTGCCACTTCATTCGTCCGTCCCAGTTGATCGCCACGATTTGTTGGTCTCGTTGAGTAGGCGGCTCGGTGTCCGGCCTTTCACGACTCGATATGACTTTCCCGAGGGGGCACATGGGGACTGTTCTCAAATCGGTCGCGGTGTAACGCCGCCCGGGCGAGAAGCATGAACGTGACCGGTGTCGTCACGGTGATGAACACCCCGATGAGAACCTGGTGCGCGATTAATCGGTCCCCGGCCATGCTAAAGAACAGGATCGAAGCGACCACGATGCCACCGGTTCCCAAGCTGGTGGAAAGCGTGGGGGCGTGTATGCGTTCGTAAAAGGTCGGAAGCCGCAGAAATCCTATCGCGCCAATGAGCGCCAAACCGGCCCCGACCAGTACGAAGCACGCGATTAGGATTGCAGCCCAAATCGGAATGTCGGCCGCTAAGTATATCATTCGATCACCTCCCCACGCATCAGAAACTTTGCCAGCGCGGTGCTTGCAACAAAGCTGAGCAATCCGATCACCAACGAGGCCTCGAAATAGACGGTCTTACCCGTTCCGATGCCGAATGTCATAAGCAGTAGCATGGCGTTGACGTACAGCGTGTCGAGCCCGAGGATCCGATCCTGCGCCCGTGGTCCGTAAAGCATTCGCACGCAAGTGATGCCCATCGCTATCGTCAGCATCAACTGGGCAAGGCCGATGGCAGTGAATATGATAATGGCGCTCATGAGAAAATCTCCAGCAGCAGTTTTTCGTAGCGGTTCTTAATCAGATCACGCCAATCGTCTTCATCGACAAGGTCGAGCACATGGATCAGCACGGAGCTGCGGCGCGAGTCATACTCCAACCACGCGGACCCCGGAGTGCTTGTCACAATCACTGCGAGGATCGCGAGGGCAGTGGGATCGCTAAGTTCGAGTTGCAGGTCGATGAACGAAGAGCGACGTCCCTTAGCTCGTCCGCGAAGAATGACAACGCTCACCGCAAAGTTAGAGCGTATAATGTCCAGCATCACGATTCCAACGAGCTTTGGAAGCAGATACCATTTGCGCATCCTCGGTTCTTCCGGCCGCAACGCCCCCATCGCCCATGTTGAGCAAACCGCGATCATGCCGCCGAGTAGTAGGTGTCCGAGCGTCAGATTGTTAAGCAGCAGCCACATCGACAGCAAGGCAAACGCGAGGAGCGGGTAGGGGAACATCGTCACTCTCCAGAACCTTGCAGCGTTTTGTCCCGCCACGGGGGTTGAGGAGCTGCCCGTTCGACAGCCTCGCTATAAATGCTCGGATTGGCGATCGCATGCACAGCCGCATCCATGAAGTCGAGGGCTGGCCCAGCTCTAATCGTTAGCGCAGCCGTCAGCGCCAAAATCAGCATGATCGGGACGATCTCCATGACTAGGACAGGCGGCACCGTGCCCTCAATCGAGCTCCAGAAAGTACGAATTCCAGCACGAGAAAGCGCAATCAGCGTCGCCAAGCCGCCGAGGATGACAAGTGCTACCAGCAACAAAGCAGGCCCGCTTGGATGCACGCCAATCGATCCGGTACCGATCAAGGCCGATAACATCACGAACTTCGCGACGAAGCCGGACAGCGGCGGAAGTCCAGACAAGAGGACAGCACAGGCAGCGAAGCAAATTCCGAGCATCGCTAGCGTGGCGGGCATGGTGGCACCTTGGATTTCATCGGGGACGTCGTCGTCCGCCTCCCCGTAAAACTCCATAGTTACTGCCAAAATCGATGCACCGGCATCCTGGCCTCTTTCGACAAGCTCTACCAGCATGAAGAAAGCGCCGAGGGTCAAGGTCGAGCTGAGCAGGTAGAGAAGCGCCCCTGACGTTGCGGCCGTGTTATTCAGTCCGATGACCGCGAGAAGCGTGCCGGATGAGACGAGAACAGAATAGGCGCCAATCCGGGCCAAAGCCTGCGACGCCACCACGCCAATCGTGCCGAAGGCCAAGGTGGCCAAGCCGCCATAAAGCAGCACCTCGGAGCCGAAGCCAGCAGACGGCCCTTCGGAAAACAACAGCATGGTAAGACGCAGGAGGATGTAGACACCTACCTTGCTCATCAATGTGAAAATTGCCGCGACCGGTGCCACCGCGACACTGTATGCGCTGGGAAGCCAGAAGCAGAGGGGCCACATTCCCGCCTTGATGAGGAATGCCACTCCCAGGACCGCGGCACCGGCTTCCATCAGCATTCGGCGGTCCGGTTCCAGGGTTGGAATGCGCTCTGCGAGGTCGGCCATAGTCAGTGTTCCCGTCGTACCATACACGAGGCTGACGCCTACAAGGAAAAGTAATGCCGCCGCCAGATTGACGGCGATGTAATGCATACCCGCCTTGACGCGGAGCGGGCCGGAGCCGTGGAGGAGAAGCCCGTACGAGGCGGTCAACATCACTTCAAAGAAGACGAACAGGTTGAACAAGTCGCCCGTCAGAAAGGCGCCGTTGAGTCCCATCAAAAGAAACTGATACAGGCTATGGAAGTGTGCGCCGGCGGAATGCCATCGCGCCAGCGAAAAGATAATTACCGGTAAAGCTAGGATCCCGGTCAGGGCTACCATCAGAGCGGACAGGCGATCGAGTACCAGGACAATGCCAAAAGGCGCACCCCAATTGCCCAACGGGTAGACCCCATCGAAATTGCTCTCCCTGGATAACTCAATCAGCAGCAATGAGACGAGTGCAAGGGTTATTGTGGCTGCCAAGCTAACCATCGCCTTTGATAGGCGCTGGCGATCAGGAATGAACAGCAAGCCAGCACCAGTGATAAGTGGGATCAGGATCGGCAGGGTAATGAGATGCTGTGACCACGCGATCATCTGTGATCGCTCCTTCCATCAACGTGATCACTTCCAGTGAGTCCACGCGAGGCAAGGAGAACAACTAAAAACAGCGCAGTGGTGGCGAACCCAATTACGATGGCTGTCAAGACAAGGGCCTGCGGGACGGGATCCGCCAGTCGGGAAACCGACACTCCATCGCCGAGCAGGGGCGGCTCGTTGGACTTCACACCCCCTACGCCGAAAATGAAAAGGTTTACGGCGTAGGAGAGAAGCGAGAGCCCGATGATCACCTGATAGGTCCGCGGACGAAGTATCAGCCAGATCCCGCAAGCAGTCATCACACCGATTGCGATGGAGAGAACAAGTTCCATCAGGCAACTCCTTCCTTTGCTTTCTCAAGTGCTCGGATTCGATTGATGCGGATGGACTGATGAGCGAGCGCAACAAGAATTAGTACCGTCGAGCCGACGACCAGGAGAAACACGCCGAGGTCGAAAATCATTGCTGAAGCTGCCGGCACCCTCCCGATCAATGGCAGCTCCAGGTATCGCGAATGTGAGGTCAAAAATGGGTATCCGACCAACCATGCGCCGATCCCCGTTGCAGCCGCCAACAGAAGCCCGGACCCCATCCAGCGCAGCGGTAGGATGCGAATGCGCTCCTCCGCCCAACGCGTGCCTCCTGCCAGATATTGTAGCAGGAACGCGATCGACATCGTCAGTCCCGCGGAGAATCCGCCGCCCGGCAGGTCATGGCCGCGGATGAAGATGTAGATTGCTAGGATAATGATAACCGGAAACAACCATTGCATGATTACCGAAGGCACGAGTAGGTAGTCACGGGCCGTGTCGCCTATGTCTCGGTCTGGCTGTTGCTCGTCAAACAGGGACTGCACCTGCTGCTGTTCGGGGGGCGCCATACTGTCGGCCGCTGGCCGGAAGCGGCGCAACAGCGCATAGACGGTCAGCGCGACGATTCCGAGCACCGTGATTTCCCCGAGCGTGTCGAAGCCGCGGAAATCTACAAGGATGACATTGACCACATTGCGTCCGCCGCCTTGGGTATATGCGTTTTGAAGGAAGAAGTGCGCGATTGCGTCTGGCACCGGCATCGTCATCACGCCGTACGCAATAAACGTCATCCCCACTCCGCAAACCGCAGCAAGTATAAAATCTCGGAAGCGACGGAACCGTGCACGGAATGCCATTTCATCCTTCAGCCCCTTCGCACGTTTCGGCAGCCATCGCAGACCCAGAAGAATCAGGACAGTGGTTACTATCTCGACCAGCAATTGAGTAACGGCAAGATCCGGGGCCGAGAGCCAGTTGAAGGTCAGGCATACGATGAGGCCGACGCCACCCAGCATGATCAGAGCTGCCAGCCGGTGATATTTAGCAACATACGCGGTTCCAATGGCCAAACAGCATCCAATCGTCCAGATGCCCATGAAGGTAATGTCGACATTGGAGGGAGCAATCATCCGTGGCTGGAAGCCCGCGAGATAAAGGGGAAGAAGGGCGGAACAAAAGCCTGTGATGGTAACCCACCTCAGTTGTGGCTGCAGGTTCCTCGTTCCGAGCCAGCTCTCAAGATTCCTTGCCCAGCGCCACGATATCGTTACGAGAACCCTCTCAAAGATACGTTGCCCTCGCATGAGGCGGAACCATGGAGGTCCATCATCGCATTTCGAGAAGTAATTTCGAAAGATGATATAGATTGCGCACCCAGCGGTTATTGCAATCACGCTCATCAGCAGTGGAATATTGAAACCGTGCCACACTGAAAGGCTGTATTGCGGCATCGACTGGCGAAGAACGCTGAAGGCAGCGACTTGCAGGAACGGCCCGATTGTCAGGTTGGGTACGATACCGATGACGAGACAGGCGATCACCAGGAAGTCGATTGGGAAACGCATCCAATGCGGCGGCTCGTGCGGGTTGTTGTTTGGCAAATCAGAGGGGCGCACTCCGAAGAATACTGAATGGATGAACCGAAGTGAATATGCGACGCTAAAGGCGCTCGCAATCACCGCCAGGTAGGGCAGGGCGGTGTCAAGCCACGAGTCGGCGTGTGTCTCAACCGCCTCGGCAAAGAACATCTCCTTGGAAAGGAAGCCGTTCAGAAGTGGCACGCCTGCCATCGCGGCGCTTGCAACCATTGCCAGCCTTCCCGTGATAGGCAGATAGCGCAACAGGCCGCTGAGGCGGCGCATGTCGCGGGTGCCAGTCTCATGGTCAATAATCCCGGCGGCCATAAACAGAGATGACTTAAAGATGGCGTGGTTAACCATATGGAATATGGCGGCAACCGTGGCAATTGGACTTCCAAGGCTTAGCAAGGTCGTAATCAATCCAAGGTGGCTGATCGTGGAATACGCCAGCAGCCCCTTCAAGTCTTGTTGGAACATCGCAAAATAGGCACCAAGAAGGAGCGTGGAGATACCTACAAGCCCGACGAGCATGAACCACTCGTAAGTTCCAGAAAGCGCCGGCGAAAGACGAACCAGTAGGAACACGCCGGCCTTCACCATTGTCGCGGAGTGAAGGTAGGCGGACGCCGGTGTAGGCGCGGCCATCGCGTTCGGCAACCAGAAGTGAAATGGGAATTGCGCGCTCTTTGTGAATGTACCGAGGAGGATCAGTACCAGACTGGTCAGGTAAAGTGGATCGGCCGTGATCGTGTCGGAGGAAGCGAGGATGACGTCGAGATCATAGCTTCCAACAATAGAGCCGAGGATCAACAATCCCAACAGCAGGCAAAAGCCGCCAGTCGCAGTCACGATCAGGGCCATGCGAGCACCATCGCGCGCCGCAGGGGTCTGATGCCAGTAGCTGATCAACAGGAACGATGAAAGGCTTGTGAGCTCCCAGAAAACAGAGAGCAGAATGACATTGCCGGAGATAATGATCCCCAACATCGAGCCCATGAAAGCCAGTAGGAAGGAAAAGAATCGAGGCACTGGATCGTCCTCGGACATATAATATCGGGCATATAGGACGATTAGAACGCCTACTAGGCTCACCAGCATCGCGAACATCCACGCAAACCCGTCCATGCGCAGAGTGAGGTTGACGCCTAGCTGAGGCAGCCAATCAATCTGAAAGCGAACGACACCTCCGTTGACAACGAACGGATAGAGAGAAGCGGTGCCCAAGGTCAAGGTTGCAGCCACAAGACCTGCAATAGATGCAGGCAAAAGCCTCGACGCCGTCCGGAGCAAGAACGCCGTGAGAAGGCTTCCGACGAAGGGGAGCGCTATGATCACCAGGAGAAAGCTTGAAGCCCAATCTATCCCAATCCTCTTCTCCTTAGCTCTCGTTGAGGGGTCGGCGAGGCGCAAAATGCCACCGCAATCACCGCCGTGGCCTGAGGCTCTGATTGCATTTCGCCCTTTATGGACTATATCAATCGCATGGGTCGTGCCAGCAAAGAATTCACCCTTACGCCCGCATTATGTCGGGCCGCGCGCGGGCTCCTGAATTGGACCCAGGAAGAACTTGCTGCCCGCTCGACAGTGTCCCGCAGTACGATCCGTGACTATGAGGGGGATCGTCATGGCTTGCATCGTTCGACCGCGGCGCTGTTACTCCGTGCTCTCCAGGATGGGGGCGTTGTTTTCGCCGACATAGCAGGTCACGGCATGGGAGTCTGTGCGGCAAGCTACAAGCACCCTGACTGACCGGGAGTGCGCCTTCTCGTCTTTAAGCGCGTTATTGGGTCGTGTTCTGGAAGATGTTGTCCACGGTGAAAAAAACTACAAGCGGGGTTTTTCGCTGGCATCCGTTTGGAAAGAGGTAAAGGTCAGCCACGTCCGCGGTGAATGCGATGGAGCATGCCCTTGCCGCCTTCACAGATATAAGGGGTGAGCTGATTGGCTTGTCAACCCTTACCGCGGCTGGTGCTAATCGAAATACGGGCAAATTGAGCCTTAGAGATATACAAGGGGCGGTGCGGATGCATTCTCATCATGTGATGAGCGGCGGTGAAGAAAACTGGTGACATGGGTGGTGGAGAGGACGGGCACCATTCCAGTATCGTCGAATCCGCGCAGACGATTACTGAATTCCTAAAGGACGCCTTTGCGGCCGGATCCCACGATTTGAGTACGAAAACCCTGAGCATGTGCACTTATCACAAATCGGTCAGCGTTCAAAACGTCGACGTCTAATCCATCCTGGAGGAAATTACCCGTGGCAGGTCAAGGTCCCTAGAGATGACCAGTCCCTTCCTGGGCGCGCCCGCGCAGGCGTCGTTGCAGCGCTTAACGAACGCCGCGAGCCGGAGAACCGGGACCAGGCTTTGGACAGCCTGAAAAGGCAATTCGCGTAACCTTAACGCATTGAAATTAAGGTAAACAAGCCAGTGAATGTCATCTTGACTCGACCGGGGTCAAGGCTTAGGTCGGCAAAATGATGCCCTAGCTTGGGCCTGTGACACCGACTCCCGAACTAAATTTAGAACGTACGTTGCAGACGGAAGAAACCCTTGGTCACGTCGTCGAAATCATCCGGATCGGTGTAATCGACGGTCGCCTTGGCATAGAGATTGTCGGCGATCTGGTAGTCGATTGTGATGCCGACCTCCCACGCGTCGCCCAGGCCGTCGAAGGAATCCGGAATGGCACCATTATCGGTGTCCTCGACATAGTTACCGAAGTACTGGGCCATCGGTGTAATCGTCCACTTGTCGGTCGCCTTGTAAGCGTATTCGGCAGCAACGGTCCATTCCGACTGAGCGTAGTAGGAGTTCGGACCAGTCGCGTAGACAGCTGCAAGGCCGAGCGTGCCTGGGCCGATATCAGCAAAGAGCATGCCGCGGACCGCGCCTTCTTCGTTGTCGGTGTCGTAGCCGCCGATCACCTGGTAGCTGATCGCGCCGGCCTTGCCCCCGATGCCGAAGGCAACGCCGAAGTTGTTCGGGTTTTCGCCGTCCTTGTAGTAGCCGTCTTCCAATTCGTCTACGCTGATGCCGGCGTAAAAATCGCCGTTTTCATACTGGTAGCGAACGGAGTTGTGCAGCGTTTCAAAGCTGGAGAGAACGTCCGGCTCGCCGGAGAGATCATCGTCCCACCAGCTGTAGAACAGACCAGCGCGGAAGCCGGCGATATCGATGTATGCCGAGTCCAGGATCGAGTTGGTGGAAGCGTTGTCGCCGTTGTTGCGAATGACAATGAGGCCGGTGAGCGGACCATACTCGGTGTCGCTCTTGGCGGTGAACTGAACATGAGCGCGCGTACGGGCGTTCCAGTCGGAGGTACCCTTCTCGTCAGGGCCGCCATAGACTTCAAAACGCAGGTAACCGCTGACCTTGAGGCAGGTTTCGGTGCCCGGGATGTAGAAGTAGCCCGTGCCGTACGCGTCGCAGACGCGGACGTATTCAACTGGCTCGGGTTCAGCTGCGACGATTGCGTCAGCAGCAAAGACCGGCGTGGACGCAGCAGCAAATGCTGCGGCGGAGGTCAGCAAAGCCATCCGTATGTTCATTTGAAAATCCATTTCCTTTTCGAGTGAACTGCCACCGTGGGAGACGGGGCGGTTCCGATAGTCTGCCTTTCGGCTGGCGGATCAGCGAACCGCCGAAGCCTTAATTTCATCCTTGATTAAATCTATCAATTCTCCCGGTATGAAAATCCCTCGTTGAGACAGCCGTTTGGCTCTTTGTGTGGTTTTTATGTAACAATATCAATCACTTAGGCGCAAAGACACCTTGCGCCGCAACTCTGCGGGGCATCGCGGTGGCCGGTGCTGTTTTCGGAGGCTCGTGGGAGCGCGTCTGGCGCCATCATTGCAATGGCGCCAAAGGAAATCTCCCCGCAGATAGTCCCGCCGCCGGTCGAACTGAAGGGCGCTGATTGGAACGCAGTGTTCCAAATTTGGAACGAAATCTTGTTCGTGGCGGTTGGCATCATCTGCCGGGACAGGTAAGCGATAACGGGCCGCCGGCCTGTCGTGCTTACTGAAAGGGGTGCCCCATGCTCAATGCAGAGGGTGTTTTCCAGGATCTGAACGATTTCGTCTATTTTGCCGCAGTTGTTCGTCACAACGGCTTTTCCGCCGCCGGGCGGGTGCTGAACATGCCGAAATCAAAGCTCAGCCGGCACATCACTGCGCTGGAGACGCGGCTTGGTGTCAGGCTGCTCGAGCGAACGGTCAACCGGTTCCGGGTGACGGAAATCGGACGCGCCTTCTACAATCACTGCGAAAACATGCTGCGCGAAGCCGATCGCGCCGCCAAGGCGATCAACGATGCAACCGGCGAGCCACAGGGGCAAATCCGCATAAGCGTGCCGCACGGATTGCTGGACGGCTCTCTTGGCACCATGATCCCGGAGTTTCTCAATAGATACCCCAAGGTGCAGCTGCAGATACTCACCACGGATCGGCGAGTCGACATCATCGATGAGCGCCTTGATCTTGCAGTTCGGGCGCAATTGACCGAGGAGACCGATTCTGAACTGACGATGCGAGTGCTCAGCAAGGTGGATTTGATCCTTGTGGCCAACCAGAAGGTTGCGAGCTCGCTGCCGTCGATCGAAGGCGTCGAATGTCTTGCCGATGCACCAACGGTATCGTTTGCCGGGCCGATGACGGAGTGGCAGGATTTGGATGTCTGGGAATTCACCGGACCGGATGGCACTCGATACCGGCACCAGCACAAGCCACGCATGAGTTGCCGCAGCGTGTCGGCGATTCTAGAGGCTATCTATGCCGGGGTCGGGGTAGGGCTTTTGCCCGACCACATCTGCGCCGAGGGGATACGCGACGGCCGGTTGGTCCGCCTTCTGCCGGATTACCGGATGTCGCAGGCCACGATCTATCTCGTCTTTACGGCCTCTCGAGGACTGCCGACTGCGGTTCGGGCGCTCGTCGACTTTCTCGTGGAACAGTTCCGAACGCTGCGCGTCACCACGCAGTGCCAGGAGGCCGACATGCAGGCGCAGCGGCTTATCGAGTTGTCCGGCGCTTAGCCCGCGCCCGAGCGCAGCGACGCCGATCTTCGCCATTCGCCGCGCCCTAGAGAAGCTGTCGACAGTCGGCTCGAAATTATTCCCGGCGGCAATTCTCTTGCCTATCGCCGATCCTGCCTAATCTTAAGTTGAAGAGGGATGTCGGTCCAAGCCGCCTCCGTTCGTCCTTGGACGCGCAACAACGCTAAGGGAGAAAAACATGTCCTATGTCGATGGGTTCGTCGTGGCTGTGCCGCAGAAGAACATCGAGGCGTACAAGGCCTTTTCCGCCACCACCGGCGCAGTCTGGAAGTCCTATGGGGCCAAGGAATATGTCGAATGCATCGCCGATGATGTGCCATATGGGGAACTGACCTCGTTTCCCCGTGCGGTCCAGGCGGCAGATGATGAAGTCGTGATCTTTTCCTGGATCGTCTATAGCTCACGCCAGGACCGGGACGACATCATGAAGAAGGTGATGGCAGACCCGCGCCTTCAAGGCGACGCGTGGAAGTCCATCTTCGATGGCAAACGGATGATTTTCGGTGGATTCGTTCCCTTCCTGCAGCTTTGAGAGTTCGGAGGAAATGCGGTACTGACATAAGGTCAGCCGAACGTCTCGTCTCGCAAGAGATATGCAAGTGGAACATCGTTCATGCCCCAGAAGATCATCAGCATTTCCACCAGGGGGCAAGGATTTTACGAGTTTACAGCAGAAGCAGCATCTTTCGTTCGCGCCACTGGCGCGGCCGAAGGGCTGCTGACGGTTTTCGTGCGCCACACCTCATGCTCGCTGCTCATCCAGGAAAACGCCGACCCGGATGTTCGCACCGACCTCGACGGATTCTTCCGTCGATTGGTGCCACCCAGTTCCGATCCTTCGATGCGTTGGATTGTCCATACGACGGAGGGTCCCGACGATATGCCCGCGCATATCAAAGCCGCGTTGACGCAGGTTTCCATCGGCGTTCCGGTTATCGGCGGTCGGCTCGCACTCGGCACATGGCAAGGAATCTACCTGTTCGAACACCGCGACAGGCCGCATCGGCGCGAGATCGTGCTGCATCTCGGCGGCTGAACCTGAACTGAACGGCCAGTTCGAAGATCATTCATTTTCATAGGGTTATGGTCTGCACAATCCCGTACGGGAGATGTAAGCAACCATTTAGAGAGTCGTATCATGACCCATTTCATCACCAAGGCTTCATTTGCCGCTCTTATCGCATTGGCCTCGATTCCGTTCGCTACGCCGAATGCCTCGGCTTCGGAATGGGGACGTCCACCAGTCCATGTTCAGCACCGTCCAATGCATGCCTGCTCGCCCGTGCAGGCGGTTCAGAAGGCACGTTGGTCGGGTCTGCGCTCAGCGCGCGTCACCAACGTTACGCCGCGCCGTGTCGTCGTTTCGGGCCGCGACCATCGCGGCTGGGACCAGATGGTCTTCGCCAACGTTCGCGGTTGCCCCGTGATCCGCCGCTAAATGACTTCGTCCACAATGGCGCCCTCGGCTTGCCTTGCCCGCGCCATTTTCGGCCTGCTCTGTGCGAATCGCATATGAATGCGCAAATCCGGAAGGGTTGGACCTGACCTTGCCGGCAAGAGTGTAGCGAATGGGGAAGGCCTTTGCCGTACCCGAGGGAGAATTTCGATGATGCAATTTCTGGCCAAGGCCGGCCTTGCGACGTTGCTCGTTGTCGGCACGGTTGCCGGGGTGACTGCGCCGGCTTCCGCCCAGGTAGACGTCTATATTGGTAGTGGCCGCCCGCCACCGCCTCCGGGTTACTACCGCCCGCCACCGCCCGACTATAACCGCCCGCCGCCGCGTGGCCGCGGCTGTGACCCGCGGCTGGCAGAAGACATCGCACGTGACTACGGCTTCCGTCGTGCACGTGTGGTCGACGTCACGCCTCGCCGTGTGATCGTCGAGGGCTGGACGCGCCGCGGCGCGGACGAAATCAGCTTCGCCAACGCCCGCGGCTGCCCGGTCCTGCGCCGCTGACGGCGACGATCGCCAGACCCTGAGAAAATAGAAAACCGCCTTCGCAAACGTCTTTCGACTTCGGCAAGGGCGGTTTCTTTTTAGGCTTGAGGAATCGCGTGCGAAGCCGTTTGAGCCGGTTGCTCAATGTCGCCGGTCTCGTCGGTTGAGGTCGCAAGCGACGCCTGATTGTCAGCGGAAACGACCGCCCGCGGCAGCGGCGTGCCGCGTTTCTTTTCACGAGCCAGCGTCAGCAAGCCCGAGCAGATGATGAGAACGATGCCGGCAGCCATAGCAAGGTCGATGGCGTCGTCGAAGATCAAATATCCGAACGCGATGGCCCAAAGCATCTGGCTATACTGCGGAGGGGCAACGAGATTGGCCGGCGCTAGCCGGGCCGCGGTCATCAGCATGACGTTGCCCGCCCCACCGAGCAGGCCGTAGCTTGCAATGAACAGCCATTGGCGCGGAGTTGGAACGACCATCTCCGAGAGCATCAATATGCCGCTGACGGCAATTGTGCCGAGCAGCGCTGCACCGTACAGCGACAGGCGCTTTTCGGCTGGTCCCATCTTTCGCATGATGACGATCGAGATTGCCGCAGCCAGGCCGCCGATTGCCGCCGCAAGATGTCCAGCCGACAACTCGCGAAAACCCGGACGCAGCACGATCAGAACGCCGATGAAACCGACGACCACGGCCGCCCAGCGCTGCCAGCGCACATCTTCGCCGAGAAAGATGACTGACAGAATAGTTACGAAGGACGGCAGAAGAAACAGCAGACAGAAAGCCTCGGCCATCGGGAGCTTTGTGAATGTAATGATCGAAGCTATTGCTCCTATCGCGCCGCAAAAGAATCTCATCAGCCACAGAGTACGGTTCGTGCTCCGGACGATATCGAGCCAGGAATCGTCCCTGCCTTTGATGAAGGGGAGCGCGGCGCAACCGAACAGCGCGCCGATGAAGGCGATCTGATAGGCGGGTACGCCGCCATGCAGGATCTTGATCGATGCGTCACTGAACGCGAACACGGCATAGGCGCCAAACGCGATGAGAACACCGCGCGTTGCTGAAGAGAGGGCTGTCATGAATCAGATTCGTCCGGGAGGAGAGTCTTCCAACTTTTACGGACAGCTGGCGGCAAAGCGATTGCCGATTGCGAATAGCTGTCATGCGCAATCGCAAGCCCAGGCTCTCACCGGCCTTCAGGTCGCATATACCTCCAGCGGGCTCTGCAACCGCCGTCGAAGGAAATCCGCGAGCAGCGGTTGCTGCCCTTTCAGGATCTTTTGCTCCGCATCCGGTAGTGTGAACCATTCGGCTCGGTCGACTTCGGGAAATTCCGCCATCACGCCGGAGCGCGGCGGCCACTCCATCTGAAAGTGATTGCTGGCAATGGCTTTGAGATCGGTGTCGGCCTCGATGGCCCAGGCAACGACAATCTTGCCACCGGGTTGTTTGTATTCCCCGAGATGGTGAAAACTGCCTTCGACGTCTACGCCCAACTCCTCGCGGGTTTCACGTCTTGCGGCATCAAGCTCATCTTCGTCCTCTTCCACGAGGCCCTTGGGGATCGACCACGCGCCGATGTCCTTCTTAGCCCAGTAGGGGCCTCCGGGATGAACCAGGAGGACCTCGTAGCTACCATCGCGGAGGCGGTAGATCAGCAGGCCTGCACTCCGCTTGGCCATCTCGACTGCATCCTTTTGCTCTGGGAGGAACGCTGGGCGTGAAGGCCCAGCGTCCTGCTTTTAATTTGGGGTCTGGCGAAGGGCCACGCCATAGTCGCGGTAAACGCTCAGGCAATCGGTATAGCTAAGCGAGCCGTTCTCGCCGTAAATGACATGGGCGCTGGACGCGCTGGTTGCCGCTTCCTCCGATACGAAAAGGATCGCCTCGCCAAGTGATTTTCCCGTGATCGGGAGTTCGGTGCCATCTTCCTGCATGATACCTTCAATGATTGCCGCTATCTGGCGGTGGCTAAAGACCGCCCGTCTGTCTTCCGGTGTCATCGTTCTTACCTCTGCTTGAAATCAATGGATCTATCTGCCCAGCCGAAGCGGTTTCATGACTTCGTGCGCAGCTCTGGTCGACATAGCTGCTCCGCTCGTCGGAATGCCCTAACAATGAGGGGCGGCAGGCGCGTTACCTGACCATCGCCCGATATCGCCGTGTGCGCAAACCGCAGCTGCCGGCCGACTTGGGTCACGACCGCAATAGGTCGTGATAGGAACTAGATAGAGTCGGATCATCGACCGACAAGGTGGCTGGCGATAACTATCACCATCTAGTGACACAGTGCTCCGTCCCGGCCATCACGATTGCGTTTGGCAATCGGCATGCGTGTCACTATATCGACGCTCACCACAAAAACAGAAGCGACACGGACATGTTTCAAGCTGCGACCATTAATTCCGCCAACAAGGCCGATTTTTACGGGGAGCTCAGCCAGCAACTGAAGGGCTTGCTGCACGGTGAAAGCGATACGATCGCCAACGCCGCGAACACCTCGGCTCTCATGTTCGAAATGATGCCGGATCTGAATTGGGCTGGCTTTTACTTCCTGAAGTCGGACAGCGAGCTGGTCCTCGGGCCGTTCCAGGGTAAGGCGGCATGTGTCCGCATTGCCGTTGGCCGGGGAGTTTGCGGGTCGGCTGTGGAGAAGGGGACTTCGATCCTCGTGGAGGACGTGCATGCATTTCCCGGGCATATCGCCTGCGATGCTGCGTCCCGTTCGGAACTCGTCGTGCCGCTCCATCACAACGGCAAGATCCTCGGTGTCATCGACCTCGACAGCCCGACTGCGTCCCGCTTCGACGCTGAAGATCAGGCCGGTGTCGAGGCTATAGCGCGGATTTTCGTCGAGGCGAGCTACTGAACCCTTTCGGGCTCAGTGATATTTCTCCCGCTCGCGAACGAGGATTGCCGGAGCATTCAGCCCGGCAATCGATTGGTTGACATCCGCCGGGATATCTCCTGTCAGCTGGAGATCGAGGTAACGCGCGCAGCACACCCTCAGGAAAGACGTGAAGTTCCCGAGATCGTGGCCGGCATCGATGGATTCGTGATGCAACCTGGCAATCAGCTGCGTAACGTTCATGCGGTCTCGCCTGGCGATCTCTTCCAGTTTCGACCAGAAGAAGTTTTCCAGTCGAACGCTTGTCACCATGCCATCAATCCGCAACGATCGAGTCGTGCTCTCCCAGAGCTTCGCGTCCGCCTTGATGAACAGCTCGCACATCTCGTCTCTCCCTCCGTCTCCTCAGGCGGCGTCCGTTTGTAGCAGCGCCGATGCGTCCAGCACAGCCATGAATTGCCGTAACCAGGAGGGATGTGCCGGCCATGCCGGTGCGGTGACGAGGTTGCTGTCCGAGACCGCGTCGCTGATGGCGATATCCGCGTAAATGCCGCCGGCGAGTTCGACTTCCGGGCGGCAAGCGGGATAGGCCGAGCAGGTGCGGCCCTTGAGGACACCGGCTGCGGCAAGGAGCTGAGCGCCGTGGCAGATCGCCGCTACAGGCTTGCCGGCCTCGAAGAAGTGCCGGACGGCTTTGATGACATCAGGGTTGAGGCGCAGATACTCGGGCGCGCGACCGCCAGGGATCACGAGCGCGTCGTAATCTTCAGCGCGAATACTGGAGAAGGTTGCGTTGAGCGCGAAGTTGTGACCGCGCTTCTCGGAATAGGTCTGATCGCCTTCGAAATCATGGATAGCGGTCGCGACTGTCTCGCCGGCATTCTTGCCGGGGCACGTAGCGTGAACCGTATAGCCGCAGGCGAGCAGCGTCTGGAATGGGACCATCGTTTCATAGTCCTCGGTGAAGTCGCCGGTAATCATCAGAATCTTCGAAGCTGGCATCTGTTTCCTCCCAAAACCAACGGGAGGAGCTTAGCAAGGCAGGCGAGCGAACGGGTACTAAGGGAATACTACAGCCGAGATTCCGATGAGGCCGCGCACGCAAAAAGCAAAGGGGAAGCACCGGTCGAGCGCGTCCCCGTCTGTTCTATTGCCAGGCAGACAAAAAAAGTCGCTATTGCTTCTTCTTTTTTGCCTCGTCGTCCATCAGTTCATACCACATGGCGTTGAGGACGGCGAAGGCGGCGGCCAGAGGCAAGCCGAGGATCCATGCGAAGTACCACATCGTCTTTCTCCTTTAATAAGCGTGGCCGCTCTTGTCGTTGACCGTCCCTTCATCGACCTTGCCCCAGAGAACTTTGTAGACCCAGGAAGTGTAGGCGATGATTATCGGTAGAAAAATCAGCGACACGACAAGCATGACGAATAGCGTCGTGTGGCTCGACGAGGCATCCCACACCGTCAGGCTCGAGTTTGGCTCGAGCGAGGAGGGCAGGATGAACGGGAACATCGAGAGACCGACGGTCGAGATGATTCCGAAGATCGAGAGCTTGCTGAAAAGCAGCGTTGCGACTTCCCACTTCGCCCGCATGGCGACAAAGGCTGCCGCGGCTCCAAGGAAGCCCAGGACCGGCGCAATCATCATCCACGGATAGGTGCCGTAGTTGGCCAGCCACGAGCCGTCATGCGCTGCCGTCTTGAGGAGCGGATTCGACGGACCGGCCGGATCGATCTCGCTGGTGATACTGTAGCCGTTTACACCAAGCGCCAAAAAAACTCCGCCGAGCGCGAAGAGGGCGATCACGCCAAGCGCGGCCAGGCTGCCGTAGCTTCTTGCACGCTCCGCGACCGGACCGCTGGCTTTCAGGACCAGCCAGGCTGCACCGTGCATGACGAGCATTGCGACCGAAAGCAGGCCGCAAAGCAGCGCGTATGGGTTCAGCAACCCGAAGAACGACCCCTCGTAGAAGATGCGCATGTCAGCCGGATCGAAGCGGAAGGGTACGCCCTGCAGCACGTTGCCGACGGCTACGCCGAAGATCAGCGACGGAACGAAACCGCCGATGAACAGCGCCCAGTCCCAGTTGTTGCGCCAGCGGGCGCTCTCGCGCTTCGAGCGATATTTGAAGCCGACCGGCCTCAGGATGAGCGCGAGGAGGATCGCGAACATCGCGAGGTAAAAGCCGGAGAACGAGACCGCGTAAAGCGGCGGCCAGGCAGCGAAGATCGCGCCGCCGCCGAGGATCAGCCAGACCTGGTTTCCTTCCCAGACAGGGCCGATCGTGTTGATGGCAATACGGCGCTCCGTATCCGTCTTTGCGACGAAGGGCAACAACGTGCCGACGCCAAGGTCGAAGCCATCCGTGGCTGCAAAGCCGATCAGGATCACGCCGAGAAGCAGCCACCAGATCAAGCGGAGGACTTCGTAGTCTATGAGTTCGTGCAGGATCATGATCGTTATTCCGCGGCTGGAACGAGGGTTTCGGAGATCAGCTCGGCTTCCGGCTCATTGTCCGGCTCAGGTCCCTTTTGGATGGCTCTGATCATCAGCGTCATCTCGACGACGATCAGCACTGTATAGAGCGCGGCAAAGCCGCAGATCGTCAGCAGAACCGTGCTTGCGCCTAGGCTCGACACGGCCATTGCGGTCGGCAGCACACCTTCAATGACCCATGGCTGGCGGCCGATCTCGGCGACGACCCAGCCTGCTTCAATGGCAAGCCAGGGAAGCGGGATGGCGAAGACAGCGATCATCAGCAGCAGTGGATACTTATCCAGGTGGCGCCGTGCCGACAGCCAGAAGAAGGTCGCCGTCAGGACGATGAAGAACATGCCGAGCCCGACCATGACGCGGAACGACCAGAAGAGCGTCGGCACATGCGGAACGGTGTCGCGCGCGGCCTGGGTGATCTGGGCATCAGTCGCATGGCGCGGATCGTCGACATAGCGCTTCAGAAGAAGGGCATAGCCAAGCTCATGCCCCAGTTCCTCGAAGGAGGTGCGGAGTTGAGGTGCAACCGCGTCCGGCGTTGCGGCGGCACGGATCTGCATCAGCGCGTCGTAAGCCTGGATGCCGTCGCGGATACGCCCTTCAGCCTCCCGTTCCAGCTGGTCGATACCGGGTATTTCCGTCGTCAGCGAGCGTGTGCCGATCAGACCCATGACCCAGGGAATGTGAACGGCGAAATGTGTCTCGCGCGCGTCCTGATCGGGGAAGCCGAAGGCGGTGAAGGCGGCAGGCGCCGGTTCCGTCTTCCACATTGCCTCGATGGCGGCGAGCTTCATCTTCTGGTTTTCGGTTGCGAGGTAACCGCTTTCATCGCCGAGGACGACGACCGACAGTGCCGAGGCAAGGCCGAAGGAGGCGGCAACCGTCATAGAGCGCTTCGCCATTTCGAGGTGGCGGCCCTTGAGGAGGTACCAGGCCGAAACACCGAGAACGAAGATCGACGCGCAGACATAGCCGGCCGAGACGGTATGGACAAACTTCGCCTGGGCGACGGGGTTGAAGACCACGTCGAAGAAGCTGGTGATTTCCATGCGCATTGTCTGCGGATTGAGCGCCGAGCCGACCGGGTTCTGCATCCAGCCGTTGGCGACGAGAATCCATAGCGCCGAGAAATTGGAACCGAGTGCCACACACCATGTCGCCATTAGGTGACCGACCCTCGACAGCTTGTCCCATCCGAAGAAAAACAGGCCAACGAAGGTTGCCTCAAGGAAAAAGGCCATCAGCCCCTCGATTGCGAGCGGGGCACCAAAGATATCGCCGACATAGTAGCTGTAATAGCTCCAGTTCATCCCAAACTGGAATTCCATGACGATGCCGGTGGCGACACCGATCGCGAAGTTGATGCCGAAGAGTATGCCCCAGAACTTCGTCATCTGTCGCCAGATGTGGCGGCCCGTCATGACGTAGACGGTCTCCATGATGGCGAGCAGCACGGAGAGTCCGAGCGTCAAGGGTACGAATAAAAAGTGGTAAAGCGCGGTCAGCGCGAATTGGAAGCGCGATAGCGCGACGATGTCTAGTTCCATTGTTTTTCTCCCACGGCCCCATGGGGTATGAAGAGTTTCCGCCAAACCGGATTGCCTGGCGGCCATGTCGTGTGACTCAGTCCGGTCTCAGCCGGTTCAAAGCCTTTTCGAACGCCGTCTCTCCACGGCGTGAAACTTCTGTGATGCGACCATCCTCCATGACCGCGATGGCATCAGCTATCGCGGCTTCGCGACGGATATGTGTGGCGATGACGAGCGAGCGTCCGTTCGCCTTCTCCACCAGACGGCGGATGACGTCGCGCGCGGTGGCGCCATCGAGACCTTCCGTCGGCTCATCCAGCAGCCAGAGCGGCGTGTCGCGCAGGAAGAGGCGGGCGAGGGCAAGGCGGCGCGACTGACCACCCGAGAGCCCCATGCCGCCTTCGCCAAGCGGCGTGTCGAGGCCGCGCGGCAAAGCTGCGACATCCTGCAAGAGGCCCGCCGTGGCGAGCGCCTCGCGCAGGGCGGTGTCTGGTGCATCGGGGCTTGCAAGCAGGAGATTGCCGCGAAGGCTATCTTGGAAAAGCTCCGTTCGCTGCGTCAGCAGGGTGGCGTCGAGGCACTCGACGCTTCCTTGGCTGGCGCGCATTTCGGCTGCGAGGAGGGAAAGAAGTGTTGATTTTCCGGCGCCGCTGGTGCCAACTAGGGCGAGCCTCTCCCCCAATTGCAGATCGAGATCGATATTGTGAAGCACGGGTGTTTCCGTGTCGTGTCCCGCGCTGACGCGGCTCAGGCGAAGCGCAAAGCCGGGAAGTGGCGCGGCGCTGTGGTGTAGTTCTTCATCATCTGCCGACAGGCGGGGCGCGATGCGGCGGGCAGCAATAAGCGTACGGCCAAGTTCCATCGCCCCACGGCGCAAGGCACCAAAGGGCTCGACAGCGGCGAAGGCGATCAGGATTCCAAGCACGGCGACTGGTGGGCTGACTGCGCCCCCATGGGCCAATGCCGCGACTGCCAGCAGCGCACCGGTCAGCAACGCAGTGGCGGTGAAACCAAGGCCGATTGTGATGCCGGCTTCGATGCGGTTTAGGCGGTCGTCGGCGGCCGCGGCGTAGTGGTCGGCATCGGCAATCGCCGTACGCTGCGCGTCGAGGCGTCCGGCCATCAGCAAGTCGGTCTGCCCGGCAACGAGATCGATGGTGCGGGCGCGAATGGCTTCGATGCCGTGGGTGCGTCGACGGGCGTGCTTCGTTGCCCGGCGTCCAGCAAACAGCGGAATGCCGAGACCTGCGACGAGCAAGACACTGCCGGCAGCCAGTCCAAAAAGCCGATCCATGAGACCAAGCGCGACGCTTGTTGCAAACGCTGCGACAATAGCGACGCCCGCGGGTACCAGCACGCGTAGGTAAAGGGAATCGAGTGCATCAATGTCGCCCGTCAGGCGGAAGAGCAGGCGGGCCGGTCGGCGTGCGAGCTCGCGTGCGGCACCGGGCGCGGCCCATCCACGGAACAGCCGTTCGCGCAGAGCTGCGAGGACGCTCAGCGTTGCGTCATGAGTGGCCAGCCGTTCGCCGTAGCGTGAGGCGGTTCGGCCGAGTGCAAGCAGGCGAATGCCGGCCGACGGCATGAAGATGTCGAAGGTGGCAATCGTTGCGGCCGAAAGTCCGGCGATGCCGGTTGCGGTGATGAACCAGCCGGAGAGGCCGAGCAGGGCAATCCCCGCGGAAACGGTGGTCGCGGAAAGTGCGGCCCCAAGAAGCAGACCGCGGCGGCGTGCGGTCAGGAAAAGCCTAACGATCGGCTTGAGGCTGGAAAGCGATGTGCTCACTCGGCGGCCTCCCGTGCAATTTCGCGATCAAGGACGACCGTCCGGCCCATGCGTGCGGCAAGCTGTGGGTCATGGGTTGCGACGACAAGGGTGCGGCCCTTGGCCAGAGCGAGCAGGCTCTCGGTGATGTCGCGTGCGGTTTCGGCGTCGAGATGGGCGGTCGGCTCGTCCGCAAGTACGATGCAGCCCTCCGCATTACAGGCGGCGCGGGCGATGGCGATGCGCAGGGCTTCGCCGCCGGACACTCCCGTGCCTCCATCGCCAAGCGGACGGCGAGCGTGGCTGCGGGCGAAGCGGCCGAGCTTTGCGAGATCAAGGGCTCTTGCCACGGCCTGCATGGAGACGCCGGGCCGGCCGAGCGAAATGTTACCGGCGACCGTGCCGGCAAAAATATGCGGCTTCTGGCCGACCCAGGAGATCTTGGCCTGAAGGGCGGGGCTGGCTGGTTGTCCGTCGAGGGTGACGCCGCCGGTCTCACAGGCGGCGTGGCCGGCGATCAGTGCGAGCAGGGTCGATTTGCCGGAGCCGCTGGCGCCGAGCAAAGCAACATGCTCGCCGGGGCGAATGCTCAAATTGAAGGTATCGATGGCGGCGTTGCTGCCCTCGCTGTAGCGGAAGCCGATATTCTCCAGGCGGATGGCACCAGCTGCAGTTTGGGGTGCGGATGTATCGCTTACGATGGGCAGTTGGAGTCCATCCGCGCTCAGCGCTTCGATCGCCTTGATCGCCGCTTCGCCGGCGGCACGGTCATGCCAGACAGCCGAGAGCTCGCGCAGCGGCTCGAAGAAGGCGGGTGCAAGCAGCAACACGAAGAGACCGCTCGTCAGGTCGAAACCACTGGCCCAGGCACCGAAACGGATCTCGCCGAGCAGGGAGAAGCCGACATAGACGGCGACCAGCGCGACGCCCAGCGCAGCGAAAAGCTCGAGAACCGCCGACGACAGGAAGGCGATTTTCAGAACGGCCATGGTGCGGGCCTTCAGCGAGTCTGCATCGGCTCTGAGCCTCGTCGCGGTGGCATCGACGGCACGAAGCGAACGGATCGTGGCCATGCCACGCAGGCGATCGAGGAGGAAACCGTTAAGGCCGCCAGTCGCCGCCAACTGCTTCTCACTCGCCGCCTGCGCACGCCAGCCGATCAATGCCATGAAGATCGGGATCAGCGGCATGGCAAAAAGGAGAATGAGAGCTGCAATCCAGGAAATGGGGAACACGCAGGCAAGGATGACGAGCGGCACTGCACTCGCCTTGAAGCGGGCGGGTTGGAAGCGCGAGAGATAGGGAACGATCATATCGGCTTGCTCGCCGATGATGCTTGCGGCTTCGCCGGAGCTAGGTCTTTTGCTGTCGATCGGCGAGCGTCGGGCGAGGGCTGCGACGGCCAGTTCACGCCGCATCGACAATTCGGCGCGCGCTGCGCGAAATGCCATACGGCCACCGGTGGCCTCGAGGCAGCTTATTACTATCCCGAGCAGTGCAATATAGATGGCGAGCCACAAGACGTCGTTGAAGCCGCCACCGTTCGTGATGCGGCCGACTGCCGTTGCGAGAAGCGCTGCCTGCGGGATCCAGATGAGCGATGCCAGGGTCTGGACAGCCGCTGCCTTGCGCAGCCCACCATGTCTGGGCACAGGTTTCGACGGCTTGCCGAAAGCCTGCTTTCCGTTTGCGTCTAAGCAAGCACTTGCCATAGCGCTAACTCTTGTTCGCAGGATTGGGCCGGCGGCCGCGGCCGAGCGAAACGACTCGGTCCTTGGCCTCTAGCAGCTTCGTCACTTTCGCACCTAAGGAGAGTAACGTTGCAAGCCGCTCTGTTTCAAGTTGTTTTACGTCTTCGTACCAATGCGTTAGCTGCTCGATCAGGGCGTGCATCTCGCTCATGCGCTCTTGGGCATGGCGCTCGGTATCGCTTGCCGGGCGCTGCATCAGGATTTCCCGCAGCACCGAGAGCGTCGGATCGACCTCGCGTTTCTTGCGCTCTTCCGCCAGCGTTCGCAGGATCTGCCAAACGTCGTCCGGGGTGGTGAAGAAGTCGCGCCGGTCATCCGGCTTGTGTTTCAGCAGGACGAGGTTCCAAGTCTGCAGTTCGCGCAGGCTCATCGAGACGTTCGAGCGCGAAATGCTGAGGGCATCGGCAATTTCCTCGGCACAGAGCGGTGAAGGCGACACGTAGAGCAGGGCGTAGATCTGGCCGACCGTGCGGTTGATGCCCCAGCGCGAGCCCATTTCACCGAAATGCAGAACAAAGGATTGAACCAGTGGTGGGAGATTCATATCGGTCTCCGTAATGTCTGTAATTTCAGAAATTTCTGAAATCACTATAATCCGGTCGGCTGTCTGGGCAATCGGCAAGTGAGGCCTGCGGCAATTTGGTGCCTCGATAGGGGTCAGGAAGCAGAAGCCGGCCGATCGCTGGGGAACGGCGTAGCGCGCCGCTGCATCGTGACACTTTGACCACGATCAAGAAATTGCTGTTCTCTCGCCATGGCCGTGGTCTATGCTTTTGCGCGGAGCTGATTTTGATGCGCAAAGACATACATAATTCAAACATACCAGTGCGTTGCATGAGCTGTGAGATCCGCCACAAGGGCGTGTGCGGTGCGCTCAGCGCTGAGGAGCTGCTGATGCTTTCCGCGCATACACGCCTGGTCAATTATCAATCCGGCGACGAGCTCGCTGGCGAGAAGATGCCGGCCGAATCCTATGCCACCGTGATCCGCGGCGTCGTGAAGCTTACTAAGAGGCTGGAAGACGGACGACAGCAGATCGTCGGCCTGCAGTTCGCTCCTGACCTTCTCGGCAGGCTCAATGCGAATGAGAATGCCGTGTCGGTGGAGGCTGCCTCCGACGTCAACCTCTGTCGCATTCCGAAGGCCGCGCTGGAGCGCATGGTCAAGAGTAATCCCGCACTGGCCGAGCGGCTGATGGCGCAGGCGCTGCGTGAGCTGGACGAAGCGCGGGACTGGATGGTAACGCTCGGACGCAAGACGGCCGCCGAGAAGGTTGCTAGTTTCCTGTTGCTGATCGCCACCCATCTCGATCCCGAAACTGTCGGCGAAAAGCGCCGGTTCGAGCTGCCTTTGTCGCGGGCCGACATTGCCGACTTCCTGGGGCTGACCGTCGAAACGGTTTCCCGCCAGCTGTCGAAGCTGAGAACCGACGGCGTGATCTCGATCGTCGCCAACAGGCATATCGAGGTGCCGAAGCTGTCGAAGCTCAAGGCCTGCTGCGGCTCCTGACGATCCCTGTGCGGCATTCTTGAATGCAGGTTGCCGAGCAAGCCCATTCCGTGCAGGAGTGATGGTTCACCTCGTTCGAGAAGAGATCTGCATGTCTGCCTTGGCCAATCCGCTTGTTTCCCGCCTGTCTCCGCCACCCATTCCCTCGGTTCTCGCCTGGGCTCGCGAATACAAGGGCGGCAAAGGTCCACTGGTCGATCTCTCGCAGGCGGTGCCCGGCTATCCAGCCCATCCCGAAATGTTGCGGCTGCTCGGCGAAGCGGCATCTTCGACGAAGACGACGGGCTATGGGCCGATCGAGGGCGAGGGCGTGCTGAGAGACGCCTATGCCCGGCATATGTCTGACGTCTATGGGGCGTCCGTTGCTGCCGCCAATATCCATATCACTGCGGGCTGCAACCAGGCCTTCATGTCGGTGGCCATCGCGCTCGCCGGTTCCGGCGATACCGTGGCGCTGACCAACCCGTTCTATTTCAATCAGGAGACGACGCTGTCGATGCTCGGCATCAAGCGCGTTCTCGTCGACTGCAATACGGAAAATGGCTTCCTGCCTGAGGTGCAGTCGGCCGAAAAGGCGCTCGCGGCCGGCGCCAAGGTCTTGGCGGTGGTCACGCCGAACAATCCGACGGGCGCTGTCTATCCGCCTGAATTGCTGCTGGAACTGTTTAACCTCTGCCGCAAGCATGGGGCGTGGCTGATCGTCGACGAAACCTATCGCGACTTCCTTCCAGAAGGCTATGGCGCCCCGCATCCGTTGCTTGGCATCCCCGGCTGGGAAGACACGCTGATCCTGCTCTACAGCTTCTCGAAGTCCTTCTGCATTCCCGGCCATCGTCTCGGAGCGATCACCGCCGGCGTTAACGTCGTTGCCGAGATTACCAAGGTCATGGACAACATGCAGATCTGCGCGCCGCGCGCTGCGCAGGTTGCCGTTGCCGAGGCAATGCCGATCCTTGCGGACTGGCGGGCGGGAAATCGCCTGGAGATTGCGCGCCGCGCGGATGCGTTGCGGGCCGTCATGTCCGGATTGCCTGGCTGGGAGATCGGTGCGCTTGGCGCCTATTTCGCGTTCATCCGCCACCCGTTCGCGGAGCTCAGCTCAGCCGCTGTCGCAGAGCGTCTGGCGAAGGAGGCCGGTGTTGTTTGCCTACCTGGGAGCTATTTCGGGGAGGGGCAGGAGCACTATCTCCGCCTGGCTTTCGCCAATGCCGATGCGGCTTCGATCGGTTTGCTCGCGGATCGTCTTCGGTAGTTTTGAAATGATGAAGGACCGCGCTAGCGGGCCTGCATTGTTCAACTCCTGTGGCGTATCGAAGCGGATGTCCCATCCGTCGTCACCCCGGCCCATGAGCCAGGGTCCAGCGCGCGCAAGTCCTTGCGCGCGAAAGATCTTTTCGCACCGCGGACGCCGTGCGGCTGGATGCCGGCTCAAGGCCGGCATGACGGAGACAGTCGTATGAATGTCCGCATCAAGGTGCCTGGCTTTTTCGCAGGTGCCTTTGTCAGACCACGACGGTCAGCGGCGGTATCCGCTTGTCTGCCGGGCTATCCTGCTCGGAGGCCTCCAGCAGATTGAGCTCCCGCCGCTCCTTCTCCGACACGATCGCAAGGTCGAGGACCTTCTGCAGATTAGCGGCGTGGCGGAAGGTCGGGTCGTCCTGCTTTCCGGTTCTGACGGCTTCCGCAAAGCGCTGATAGTTGGTCAGAACAGCCGGGACCTCGATGTCGCGCCAGGTGGCGGTCTCGATATCCTCGCCGAAGCAGCCGCGCAGTTCGGAACCGTCAGGGCGATGGATGACCTCAAGGCTGCCCTTTTCGCCATAGACGCGAAGTTTCAGCTCATTGAGATGGCCGGTTGCCCAGCGGGTCGCATGGATGACGCCGAGTGCACCATTGGTGAAATCGACCGACATGGTGAAGCTGTCGTTGGCATCCAGCAGGTACTCGCCGATCTGGCCGCCCGGTGCCTTGTTAAAGGTCTTAAGGCGGGCAAAGACGTGGTCGATATCGGTCGCCGCGCCATAGGCGGCGAAGTCGAGGATGTGGATGCCGACGTCGCCGAGCACGCCGTTCGAGCCGTGACCGGTCGACAGGCGCCACAGCCAGCGCGATTCCGTGCGCCAGTCGCCCCAGGCGCGCGAGACCAGCCAGCTTTGCAGGTAGGAGGCCTCGACGTGCCTGATGGTGCCGAGTTCTCCCGCCAATACCATTTCGCGGGCCCGCTGCAGCGGAGCGACGTTGCGATAGGTGAGGTTGACCATGTTGATGACGCCGGCAGCCTCTGCCGCTTCCGTCATCTCCAAGGCGTGGTCGTAATGCTCGGCCAGCGGCTTTTCGCAGAAGACGTGCTTGCCGGCTGATATCAGCGCCAGGCTCGTCGCGTGGTGGATGCGATCAGGCGTGACGTTGGTGGCCGCGTCGAATTCACCCCATGCGATCGCTTCCTCGAGCGTCTGGAAGCGCTTCTCGATGTGGAAGTGATCGGCAAATTCGGTGAGGCGCGCCGGGTCGGTATCGACGGCGCCGACAACTTCCACGCCGTCGATGGCGAGGAAGTTGGCAACCTGGTTTCTGGCCATCGAGCCGGTGCCAAGAACGAGTAGTCGCATATGTGTGCTCCTCAGCGGTAACCGGCTTCGCCGGCCTGATGCAGTCGCGGGCCGCGTTCGACGATCGGCTCGAGAGCCTTTTCGACCGGAACATTCGGGGCATCGGTGATGCTCTTCAGATCGCCCTGTGGGTTATAAGCCCATTTCACGCCGTTGATGAGTACCTTCTGAACGTTGGCATCATGATAGGTCGGATAGGTTTCGTGGCCAGGGCGGAAGTAGAAAATGTTACCGGCGCCACGACGCCAGGTAAGTCCCGAACGGAAGACTTCGCCGCCCTGGAACCAGGAGATGAAGACGGTTTCCAGCGGCTCCGGCACGGAGAACTGCTCGCCGTACATTTCCTCGTTCTCGAGAACGAAGTTTTCGTCGATGCCGGCTGCGATCGGGTGGCGCGGGTTGATCGTCCACAGACGCTCGCGCTCGCCGGCTTCGCGCCACTTCAGCGCGCAGGGGGTGCCCATCAGACGCTTGAAGATCTTCGAGAAGTGGCCGGAGTGCAGGACGAGAAGGCCCATGCCTTCCCAGACGCGCTTGGCGACGCGCTCGACGACAACGTCGGAGACCGCGCCGTGATCCTTGTGGCCCCACCAGGTGAGGACATCGGTTTCGGCAAGGCGGGCTTCCGTCAGGCCGTGCTCGGGCTCCTGCAGCGTGGCCGTCGTCGCCTGGATCGCCGGATCGGTATTCAGCGCGTTGGCGATGGTGGTGTGCATGCCTTCGGGATAGATGCCCCGAACGATGGCATTGGTGGTCTCGTGGATGTTTTCACCCCAGACAATGGTGCGAATAGGCAAGGTCTTGCTCCTTCATGCAGATGGTGGATCGACCTCGATGGGAGGCGAGGCGGATCCTGTGGTTTTGGGTAGATGTCAGGCCGCGCCTTTAAGGAACACCCTCTCGAGCGCGCGTCCGGATTGGTCGAAGCGATGAACACGGTCAGCCATCGGGGAAACCCCGAGTTTCTGGCCGGGCTGGTGGCCGGAGACGCCCGTTTCCCGCACGACAAGCGGCTCTGATGTGCCGATGTCGAGATAAACGAAGCTGTCGGAGCCGAGAATTTCGGAATGAATGACGGTGCCGCGCCAGGCGGCGTCCTGCTGAACGATCTCCATATGCTCGGCGCGAACGCCGATGGTGTGGGTATTGTAGGGTGCCGAGAACTCACCGGTCAGGAAGTTCATCTTCGGCGAACCGATGAAGCCGGCGACGAAAACAGAATTCGGCGTCTCGTAGAGTTCGAGTGGCGTGCCGACTTGTTCGACGACGCCGTCCCGCAGAACGCAGATGCGGTCGGCGAGCGTCATCGCCTCGACCTGGTCGTGGGTGACGTAGATCATCGTCGTGCCGTGCATGCTGCGGTGAAGCTTGGCGATCTCCAAACGCGTCGCGACGCGGAGGGCTGCGTCGAGGTTCGACAGCGGCTCGTCGAACAGGAACACCTTGGGATCGCGGACGATGGCGCGACCGATCGCGACACGCTGGCGCTGGCCGCCCGACAGTTGGCGTGGCAGACGCTCCAGGTAGGGCGACAGCTGCAGCATGCCGGCTGCTTGTTCGACACGAGCCTTGCACTCTTCCTTCGTGCGTCCCGAGAGCTTCATTCCGAAGGCCATGTTTTCGAACACGGTCATGTGCGGATAGAGCGCATAGGATTGGAAGACCATGGCGATGCCGCGCTTCGACGGCGCGTAGCGGTTGACCGCCTCGCCATCGAAGGAAAGCGTGCCCGAGGTGATGTCCTCCAGCCCGGAGATCAACCGCAGCAGTGTGGACTTACCGCAGCCGGACGGGCCGACGAAGACCATGAACTCGCCCTTGCGGATATCGAGCGAGACGCCCCTGATGACTTCAAGCGCACCGAAGCTCTTGCGGATATTGTCGAGTCGAATCTGTGCCATATCGTGCTTTCTTCAACCTTTGACGCCGCCGGCGGTCAGGCCGGAAATGATGCGCCGCTGGAATATCAGGACCAGGACAACGACAGGGACCGTAACAATGACGGATGCTGCCATGATGTTGCCCCACGGGATTTCGAACTGGCTGCCGCCCGAAAGCAGGGCAATGGCAACCGGCACCGTTCGCTGAGCGTCCGATGAGGTGAATGTTAGGGCGAAGAGGAATTCGTTCCAGGCTGTAATGAAGGCAAGCAGACCGGTCGTGACTAGAGCCGGCCACATCAGCGGCATGAAAACCTGGGTGATGATGACCCACGGTGAGGCGCCGTCGACGATCGCCGCTTCCTCGATTTCGATCGGCAGATCGCGCATGAAGGTGGTCAGAACCCAGACCGTGAAGGGCAGGGTGAAGATCATATAGGAGAAGATCAGCGCGAAGGGCGTGTTGAAGATGCCGATCCAACGGATCAGCTCGAACAGGCCAGCGAGCACGGCGATCTGCGGGAACATCGAGACCGACAGGATCGTCAGCATCAGCAGCGCGCGGCCGCGGAAATTGACGCGGGCAAGCGCATAGGATGCTGTGACGGCCAGCAGCAGCGAGGCTGCGACAACGAGGATGGCGACGAGCAGCGAGTTTCCGAGGCTGCGGATGAAGCTGCCGGTGGTCAGCACCGACGTGTAGTTGGTGAGCGAGATCGAGGTCGGCCAGTAGTTGACCTCGAAAAGGGCAGTGCCGGCTTTGAAGCTCGTCAGGATCGCATAGTAGAACGGGAAAACCGCGATTATGACGATGACGGTGACGAGCAGATAGAAGAGCGTGTTCTTGGTCAGGGTCAGCAGCATCAGCGGTCGCTCCCACCGAGTTTGACGCGACCGAGCCACATGTAGAGCACGGTGATCGTCGCGATGATAAGGAAGAGCACGGTCGACGCCGTCGCCCCATAGGCGAACTTGTCGAAGTCGAAGAGGTTTTCGCGCGCCATGACGGACATGGTCTTGGTCTGAGCATTGTTCGGCGTCAGCACATAGATCAGGTCGAAGATGCGCAGAGCGTCGAGCATGCGAAAGATCACGGCGACCATGATGGCCGGGCGGACCAGCGGCAGGGTCAGGCGCCAGAATACCTTGATCGGATTGATGCCGTCGATCTTTGCCGCCTCGTAAATATCGGCAGGTACCATCTGCAGACCGGCGAGGATGAGAAGCGCCATGAAAGGCGTCGTCTTCCAGATGTCGACGATCAGCACCGCGATCATTGCCGTCTCGGGATTGGCGGTCCAGGCGATCTTCTGGCTGATCAGGCCCATGCCGAGCAGGATGTCGTTGAGGATGCCGAACTGGTCGTTGAGCATCCAGGCCCACATCTTGGCGGAAACGATTGTCGGGATTGCCCAGGGAATGAGGATGGCGGCCCGGACGATGCCACGGCCAGGGAAATTCGCGTTCAGTACCA
>Ga0102591_1000853_pt1 | contig 49454 bp, 40 predicted proteins | sample AraplaCol_mCL_r2_2_FD_76860 | JGI IMG/M metagenome (GOLD analysis project Ga0102591, IMG submission 76860) | Arabidopsis root microbial communities from North Carolina, USA - plate scrape MF_Col_mCL_r2 (SPADES assembly) (version 2) | ecosystem: Host-associated > Plants > Roots > Endosphere... | reverse complement strand
CGGGGCGGTTCGTGCGGGCTAAGCCGCGACCCCGAGCGACTCCCTCCGCCGGCATTATCCGGTTCAGGTTCGAAGGGTGCTTCTCAGCCCGTCTGTCGACGAACGCCCCTGTCTCTCATCGCGCTCTTTTTCGCAGAGAACGGGGCTGATGTCATCCTGAAAATGACAATTCTGCGACCGACGCGGCGCGACGATGGCTATGGATGATTTATGGGTCTGGATCGCCCTTCATGAAGGACGAGAGATCGCCGCCGATTCGTGTCTTGACCAGGTTTTCCCGAATGTCGTCTGCGGGCTTTGTTCCGGGCTGCCCTCGTCGTTGCCGTTTTGCCATGCGGCTGTCCTCTCCTTTTCGAGAAGAATAACAGTAGCAACCTTGGGTGCAATGAATTTCTAAAATACATCTCTGTATTTGTGAGGAGCATCGAGAAAAACACAGATGCCGGAGAGGCTCTTTTCTTCGAAGGAACGAGGCTCATCTTTTCAAGACTTCGCAGCAGTGTGGATGGTGCGGAATTATTCATCCTATCCGTTCATCTGTCGAATTTTCAATGCAAGCGGGCAGGTGGACAGCTTCGCGTAAGTTGCGCGTCGTCTCATGGTCTTCGCCAATCGGTTTTATTCGAGTGTTGAAATCTCTTGGCGAATTCGTTGAGGGCGAGTCTCAGCCAAGGCAAGACTTAATCTCCCAGAACGTGAAGTAAAAATCTAACGGAAACTTTACCGTGCTGACACGCTTAGGTTGACTAAATGATGGATTGTAGCGATAGGGCTTTACACCCGAATAAAATCTTCCTGAAGTTGTATTTTCAATGAGAAAATTTTTGAGAATCGGCATGAAGCGGACTCGTCCGACTGTCGCCCCTGTTTTGATATTCATTGCTTGTGCCAACCCGGCTTTTTCGCAATCACCTGTTCCGGCCGATCAAGGACCGGAACAGGTGCAGGCGCCCGCTCAACCGGCGCCGGCCATGAAATCCCAGAAATTCGACGACTGGTATTATCGCTGCACCGGTTCGGCAGGCGCTGAGGCCTGCGAAGTCGCCCAGGTCGCGCAAGTCACTAAAGACGGCAAACCCGTCAATATCCTGACGTTGGCGATCGCAGCTTCGCCGGCCGGTTCCCAGGGCAAGGGCGAAAAGGGCAAGGGCGACAAGGGCAAGCCGCGGCTGATGCTAACCGCCCTTCTGCCGCTCAACGTCTTCCTGCCCTCCGGCCTGTCGATCAAGGCCGATGGTAAGCCGGTCGCCAAACTCGACTATCGCAATTGCAACCAGTCCGGATGCTGGGCGCAGCAGGCGCTGGATACGAAGACGGCCGCGGCGCTGAAGAAAGGCTCGAGTGCTGAAGGGCTGGTGCGGCTGATGAACGGCCAGGACGTCAATATCCGTTTCTCGCTGAAAGGGCTGAAGCCGGCCCTCGACGAACTCCAGCCCACTGCCGTGAAGTAGCCGAATTTCAAAATGACGACAGACATTCGATCTTCCCTGGTTGTCGGCGCCGTCCTCATGATCGGTGTCGCTTCCGCCCACGCGCAGTCGCCGGCCGACGATTTTAACCGCCGCCAGGAAGAGCAGACGCAGTCGCAGCGGCTGGATGCGCTTCGCCGTGCCACACCGGGCGGCAGCGCGGATGGGGAAAACGGATCTTTGCCCGCAGGCCCCGGAAATGGCGCCTGTTTCGACATCACGCGCGTCGAGATCGATGGGGCAAACCTGCTATCGGCGCAGGAGATCGGCAAGGTGACCGCACCTTACGGCAACCGATGCGTCGGCCTTGCGGAGATCAATGCGGTGCTGCGCGATGTCACGCACCTCTATATCGATCATGGCTATGTGACCTCGCGGGCTTACGTGCCGCAGCAGGATATCGCCAAGACCAGGATCCTCCGCCTGCTCGTCGTCGAAGGCACGCTCTCGGACATCTATCTCAATGGCCAGAAAGTCGCCGGCAGCGGTTCGCTGGCGACAGCCTTTCCGGGCCTGATCGGTCGGGTCGTCAATATCCGCGATATCGAGCAGGGGCTCGACCAGATGAACCGGCTGCAGGCCAACGACGCCAAATCCGCCATGCTGCCCGGTCCCAAGGACGGAACATCGATCCTGAATATCGAAAACCGTCCGGGCCGACCCTGGCATGTCTCCCTCGGCAACAACAATATGGGGCAGGAAAGCACCGGTTTTTCCCGGAGCTCGGCATCGCTCGGCTTGGACGACCTGTTTGATATCAACGATCAGTGGAACTTTTCATACGAGCATAGTGGTCCGGACTATCCGTGGCGCAATGACGGAAAGGGATATGGCAACAGCTATTCCGGCAGCGTCAGTGTCCCCTACGGTTACTCCACTGTTTCGCTGAACGGCTCCTGGTACGAATATGAAAGTGCGGTCGAAGGAAATTTCTCATCGCTCGAAACCTCGGGCAATTCGGGGCAGGCCGGTCTCGGTATCGATCGTGTCGTCTTGCGCGACAAGGATTCGATCACGACTGTCCGCAGCAGCCTGACCTATAAACAGACGAACAACTTCCTGCTCGGCAATCTGATCGAGGTCGGCAGCCGCCGGTATACGGTTGGCGAGATCGGCATTTCCCATTCCCGCCACATGTTCGGCGGCATCTGGGTGTTCGATGCCAGCTACGACAAGGGGCTCGGTCTCTTCGATGCCGTGGAACCAGGCGATCCCGGCGCCGGCAACGCTGATCCGCGATTTTCGAAATTCAACGCCACGATCAGCGTGACGCAGCCGTTCACGCTGGCCGGTAGGCAGCTCGAGCTGACCTCGCTGCTCAGCGGTCAATATTCCCCCGACAATCTCCTTGGCGCGGAGCAGATCTCGCTTGGCAGCTACAGCAATGTCCGCGGCACGCGCGAAAGCGTGCTGTTCGGCAATAACGGCATGTTCACCCACAACGAGATCATCTGGAGAACGAAATCCAACGAAAGCGGCGATGCAGTCGCGAAGGTCCTCGGCGAGCTGCGCCCTTACCTCGGCCTGGACTACGGCCATGTCTATTCGCAAAAACGCTTCGACATGACGGGGGGCGATCTCGCCAGCTGGACGGCCGGTATCCGCGCTGTCGGCGGCAATATCAGCGCCGACCTCGGCTATTCCGACATCGTTGCAAGCAGCCTCGACCAGGTCGACGGCGGGCTCTTTTATTTCAGCGCATCCACTCATTGGTAACGGAAGCAAAAATGACCACCGGCAATATTTCGAAGAACAAACTCACTCAGACCTTTTCAACATCGACAGCGCTGATCCTTGCCCTTTCCATCTCGCTTGCCGGCTGCGCCGGCCGGGAGGCCCGGCCGGTCGCTTCGACCAACCCGACCGACAGCGCCTTCGATTGCGCCGGCATCGCGCGTGAATTCGAGGCGAACGAGCGGCAGATCACGTCGACAGTGAAGGAGCGGACGGACGCGCAAGGCAAGAACATCGTCCTCGGCGCGACCGGCGTCCTCCTGTTTCTGCCCGCACTGTTTTTCATGGATCCGAAATCGCCCGAAAAGGTCGAGATCGATGCGTTGCGCAACAGAAACAATGTCCTGACCAGCATTGCCAAATCGAAAGGGTGCCCCGCGCCCAAGTCCCAGTTGACCGAGCTCTACAAGCATCTCGACGCCAAGGCCAAGCCTGCATCGTCGTCGGACAACAGGAACTGAATTCGCTGACATTCGAACCTTATGCCTGAATCCCGGAGCTTCTGTATGCGTATCGTGCGTTTTCTAACCCTTCTGCTTCTGGCGGCGACGCTTGCGTCCTGCGTCACGACAACCGATCCCCGGCTGATTGCGGCTCTCCAACGAACCTCTGTGCGCGAAATCCGGGTTGAGTTGGCGCCCGACGTCAAGACATTCGGTTTCGGCGACAAGGCGGACCAGCAGGTGCCGGAGGCGGTTCGCACGCTTCAGGCGACGATGGCGAAGGAATTGATCGGCGTGCCCGGCGGCCCCACGCGCGGCAGGCTGGTCGTGACGCTGCACGTCTTCGATGTCACCACCAAGCAGGCCCGGATCATCGGCGGCCATGACAGCATGATCGATGGGACCGTGCGGCTGGAGAACGCCGAAACAGGGCAACTGATCGCCAAAGCGCAAAACATTCATGGCGAAGACCTCTCCATGCGCGGGAGCGGCTACGGCGTGATCGTCGCTGTCGCGATCAACGCGGCAACGACGTCAGGGGCGCCTGACATTATGGCGCAGCGCCTGTCCAAGTCCTTTACCCGCAATGTGAAGACCTGGCTCACCCAGAAATAGGCCTGCGATGAGGCTCAGTGCCGCCGCAGTGGCGGCGGCGCCGAGCGACGATTGATGTCGAGACACAAAATCAGTTGTGCGTTTGGGAAGACAAAACGATGCGTGAGAAAACCGGTCCTGGTTCTGAAGCAAGGGGTCTTGGCTGCCGGCTCGGCAGATTTGCCAATCGCTCGCTTGCCGTCGTGCTCAGCGCACTCTTGGTCTTTCAGCCGATGCTGGCCAATGCCCAATCGGTTTCTGCGAGCACCACGGCGCCCGTCGCCAACCAGCCGGGCGTCGGCACCGCCCCGAACGGCGTGCCGCTCATCGACATCGTCACCCCGAATGCGAGCGGCCTGTCGCATAACAAATACGACAATTTCAACGTCGGCACGCCGGGCCTCATCCTCAACAACTACAAGGGCGAGGTCGGCACCTCCAATCTCGGCGGCTTGACGCCGGGCAATCCCAATCTCAACACATCAGGTCCCGCATCGGTCATCCTCAACGAGGTCACCAGCGGCAACCGCTCGGGATTGAACGGCCCGATCGAGGTGTTCGGCGGCCGGGCGGATGTCGTCATCGCCAATCCGAACGGCATCACCTGCGACGGCTGCGGCTTCATCAACACGCCGCATGCGACACTGACCACGGGCGCGCCTCAAATCGGCGCCGATGGCAAGCTCAACGGCTTTACCGTCAATGGCGGCGACGTCACCATCGGGCCGAACGGCGGCAATTTCTCCGCCGGGTCTGGCGCCGTCGACCTCTTCGACATCGTTTCTCGGGCGGTCCACGTCAACGGTCCTGTCTATGGCAAGGATCTTCGCGTCACGGCTGGCCGCAATCAATTCGATTATGCCACCGGCAACGCCACGGCACTTGCCGCGACATCAGGCACGCCGGAATATGCGATCGACGGCACAGCACTCGGCGCCATGCAGGCCGACCGCATCAAGATCGTCGTCACCGAAAAGGGTGCCGGTGTGCGCATGAGCGGCAATCTTGCCGCCAACACCAACGAGCTGTCACTGTCGGCCGACGGCAAGATCTCGCTCGGCAACGTCTCCGGCCAGCAGGGCGTTTCGATCTCCTCGAAGGCGAAGGTGACGGCCGCCAAGGTGGCCTCTAAAGCCAAGGTCGCAGCTCAGGCGGGGCAGGGCATCACGCTGGATACGGTCGCCGCCGATGGCGACATCGTGCTGTCAAGCGGCAGCGGGCTGTTGAGTGTCGGCGGCGAGGTGAACAGCGCCGCCAACGTGCTGATGTCGTCGGCGGCCGGCATTGCCGCCGGCAGCATTACCGCCGGCAATGCGCTCTCTTTGTCCGCTACGTCGGGCGACATCCAGGTTGTCGGTGCGGTCAAGGGCACCGGCGCGCTCTCCATCACCGCCACATCAGGCGCGATCTCGGCTGCCTCGCTCGTCAGCAGCAACAATATCGCGCTTTCCGCCGGCGCCGATATCGGCGTCTCCGGCGATATTCTGGCGCAGGGCAACGTCACGGCGTCAGGCCGCTCGATCTCGGCCGATACGGTCGTTTCCGGCCTCGACATCGCTGCGACCAATGCGGCAAACGGCAGCACGGTTCTATCAGGCGCGGGTGACATCCAGCTTGCCGCCAGCGGCGGCGCCGTCGATGTCGAGGCACTCCTGTCGGCCGGCGATACGTCGGTCACATCAGCGGTGCTGACGGCCCAGAGCGTCATCGCGCATGGCGCCATTGCGATCAACGCGGCCACAGATGTAAGCGGTCAGATCCTCAGTGCCGGCAACATCGACATCACCGGCTCGGCCATCTCGGCCGACGCCATCATCGCCGGCATCGACTTTGCGGGAACGGAAGCGGCCGGCGGTAATATCGTGCTGACGCAGAGCGGCGATCTCTCCCTTGTCGCCAGCGGCGACATCGATGCCGGCACCCTGCTTGCGGCCGGCAATCTCTCGGCTTCCGCCGCCAACCTCAGTGCCGCTGCTATCACCAGTCATGGCGCGATCACGCTTTCCGGCAACACCGACGTCACCGGCCAGCTCCTTGGCGCCGGCGATATATCGATCAGCGGCGGCTCGATTGCGGCGGGCACGATCGTCGCCGGCATGGACTTTGCCGCCACCGCCGCCTCGCCGAGTGGCGCCATCGCCGTCGGCTCGGCCGGCGACTTGACGCTTGATGCCGGTAGCAGCGGGAGCGTCGATATCGACACGCTGCTTGCCGCAGGCGCGCTCCTCGTCGATGCCGGCCGTTTCCAGGCCGACAATGTCAGCGGTCACGGTGCCGTTGCCATCAACGCCGATACATCGGTCACCGGCCAGATCCTTGGCGCCGGCGACGTCTCGGTCACGGGTCCCGCCATTCAGGCCGGCGCCATCGTCTCCGGCGTCGATTTTGCCGCCACCGCCCAGTCGGCCAATGGCGACATCGCGCTGGGGCAGGCCGGCGATCTCACGCTCGAGGCGACGGGCACCGACATCAGCGCCGGCAACCTGCTTGCCGCCGGAAGCGTCGATGCCGGAGCAGCGGGTGATGTCAGCGCCAATGTTGTCGCCCATCAGGATATGACGATCGTTGCCGGCGGCACGATCGACCTTACCGGCCAGTCGCTTGCCGCCGGCAACGCCAGCCTCTCGGCGCGGGACATCACCGTCGATACTCTCGTTTCCGGCCTCGACTTCGCCGCCACCGCCGCATCCGCCGGCACGCTGAAGCTCCAGCAGACCGGCAGCATGAACCTTGCCGCAACAAGCGGTTCGATCACCGCCGGCAACGCCCTGCTGAGCAGCGGCGCTCTTTCGGCCAGCGCCAGCCAGAATATTGCCTATAACAAGCTCCAGAGCCTCGCCAGCGCTGCGCTCACGGCGTCGGGCGGCCAGATCAGCTACGGCAATCCCACCCGCACTGCCGGCAACCTGACGCTCAGCACGACCAATATCGATCTCTCCAATGGCCGGGCGAGCAACCTCGCCGCCGGCGGTACGCTGACGCTCAATGCGGCGAGCGCCAACCTTGCCAACAGCAGCCTCACTCTCGGCGGACTGGCTCTCAATCTCTCCGGCACGGCCGATCTCAGCGGCGCCCGGGTCAATGCCGTCACCAGTGCCGGCGGTTCGGGCGATATCGCCATCAAGGCGGGCGGTCTTACCACGACGGCCGGCACCGCGCTGCTCGCCGCCAACGACCTGACGTTGACACTGCCGTCGCTGACCAATGCCGGACAATTGGCAGCCCGCAACGATCTCACATTCAACATTTCCAGCAACTTCACCAACAATGCCACGGGCCTCGCCTATGCCGGCAACGACGCCACCCTCTTCGTCGGCGGCGTGCTCACCAACAATCAAGGCGCCATCCTCGCCAACCACGACCTTCAGATCGCCGGAGCGGCGGCCGGGCTGAGAAACACGGGCGTCACCAATATTTCCGGCATGATCCAGGCCGGAAACGACATGTCGATCCTGACCAGCAACCTGACCAACCAGCGGGCCGCCACACCGCAATGGACCACCGGGACGCTGGTGTCTTCAGGCGTCGTCAGCGGCTTCACGCTGAATCCCGTCGCCGCCGGCCTGCCTTTCGGCTATCTCGAGACCGCAGACCAGAACATGTACCAGCTCTACGCTGGCGTCGATCCGGCGCTGTGGCAGGATTATGAGCCGCTGCTCTGGTCAAAGGCGACGCTTGCCGACGGCACGACCTATCATGCATGGACCTGGATTTCGGCCGATGGACCCGAAAAGGTCGGGCCGATCATCGACTGGATCAGGGACCGGGTGCCGACGGACGCCAACGGCAATCCCGTTGTCGATCCCAACAATCCGTCGCGTTATTTCATCGTCGACGAGGTGAATTTCAGCGGCTCGGACGAAAGCACCACCTATACCTGGGATTGGTCGTCCAATCTCAGCCAGTCGGTCTATGAGGACCGGTTGGTCGGCACGCTCAGCCCGGAAGCGACGATCCGGGCGGGCCGCAACCTTTCGATCGACGCCACGAATCTGACCAATGCCTACAGCTCGATCGAGGCCGGCGGCAACGCGACGCTGAAGGGCTCGACACTCAACAATACGGGCGTCACGCTCTTTCGCACGACGACGACGACCTGCAACGCGCAGGGCGCGTGCACGGCCTATGATGCCAATGGCAACGCCAATCCCTCGAAGAACATCGCCAACGGCTCGACGATCGTCAGCTCCGTCCAGGCGATCGGCGGCGTCTCGGCCAACATCAAGGCCGGTGGTGCGCTTTCCGTCGATTTCGGCAGCGTCAACAACACGTCCGCAGCCGGCTCGATGGCCGGCGGCGCCAGCGTGGCGGCGACAAGCAACCCCGGTGATCCGCTTTCGGCGCTCACCGGTCTGACGGCCGGCGGCGCGTTGTTCAACGTCAACGCGGCGCTCGGCGGCGTCACCGCCAACGGCGGCAGCCTGCTTGCCGGGCTCGGCAATATTGCCGAGCGCATCCGCGTCGACGGCGCAGCCCTTGCGGCCGCCGCCAAGCCGCAATCGGGCGGCTTCGGCGGCACCATACGCGGACAGATCTTCCTGTTCGAAACCCGCGCCGAATTCCTCGACGTCGGCAAGTTCTACGGCTCCGGCTATTTCATGAACAAAATCGGCTACGTGCCGGAGACGACGGTTCCGTTCCTGGGTGATGCCTATTTCGAGAACCAACTGATCGACACGCAGTTGCGGCAGCTTGTCGGCGAAGGCCTCGGCAGAAGCACCTTTATCGCCGGCAATGACGCCATCCAGCAGATGAAGACGCTGCTCGACGAGGGTGCCAACTATGCCAAGGAGCACGGCCTGGCCATCGGCCAAGGGCTCACGCCTGAGCAGGCGGCAGCCCTCACCAAGTCGATTGTCCTTTACCAGTGGCAGACCGTCGAGGGCGTGCAGGTGCTCGCGCCCGTCGTCTACGTCGCCGCTGCCGACCGGCAGAAGCTGACCGGCGCCGGCGTCGTCATGGCGGGCGGCTCGGTCGATATGAATGTCGGCAATCTCGACAATTCCGGCCTGATCGCATCCGCTGGCGGCCTGACCGTCTCCGGCAGCTCCATCCAGGGCAGCGGCACTTTCCTGTCGCGCGGCGACACGGCGCTCAATGCCACCAACGGCATCACGCTGGCCGCCCAGACGATGACGATCGGCGGCCAGAACGTCGTCAACACCAATGCCGGTGTGACGGCAGGCGGCAATCTGCAGCTCGCCGGCGGCAGCGGCGATCTGGCGCTGAAGGGCGTCAAGGTCAATGCCACAGGCAACGCCTCGCTCACCGGCAACAATGTCACGCTGGCTGCAGCCAAGGTCGATAATTCAGGCCAGCAGAATGCCACCGGCAGCCAAGTTGCCAGCGGCGCAGCCCTGACGATCAAGGCAACCGACAACGTCAACGTCATCGGCAGCTCCGCCAAAGCGGGCACGACGCTCGATGTGACCGCCGACAAGGGCTCGGTGGCCGTGGTGGCGACCGATGTCGCCCGCAACAACCAATCCGGCTACACCAGGACCCTCTCCACCGACCAGCAGCAATCGCAGCTATCCGCCGGCACGAATGCGACGATCAAATCAGGCGACGACATCCTGCTCTCCGGCTCCTCCGTCAAGGCCGGCGGCAATGTCGCGCTCAGCGCCGACGACGACATCGATATCACCGCCGCGCAGGAGCATTCCGCATCCACCTTCGGCAAGAAGTCCTCCTCGTCGATCACCCATGTCGGCTCGGAGATATCAGCCGGGGGCGACCTCTCGGTGACCGCAGGCAACGGCAGCGGCGATCACGACCTCAACATCGTTGGCAGCAAACTCGCCGCCGACGGCAAGCTCGCTCTCGATGCCGACGGCGACGTGACGATCGCCGAAGCCACCGACACCGCGACCCTCGACACCAAGCTTAGCACCAAGGGCGGTTTCCTCGGCAAGAGCGAGAAGACGACCACGCATCTGGAAACGACGACGGCCGTCGGCTCGTCGATTAGCGGCGGCGCAGGCGTAGATCTTCAGTCGGGCAAGGACATGGTCATTTCCGCCTCGAAGATCGAAGCCGGCAAGGACGACGGCACCGACCCGGCGGACCTCAACATCAACGCCGGCGGTGACCTGATCATCGCCTCCGGAATGGATACCAGCGCCAAGGACGACAAGGGCTCGCGTAGCGGCTTCCTGTCGAAAGGCTCATCCAGCCACAAGAGCTACGACGAGACGACGGTCGGCTCGCAGCTGAGCGCCAGCGGCGATGTCAATCTTGACGCGGGCAAGGCAGCTGTAATCGCCGGTTCAAAGGTCGATGCCGACGGCTCGATCAACGTCGCGGCCGACAGTGTCTCTATCATCGGGGCGCAGGAGACGCACGAGCTCGAGGAGCAGCACAAGAAATCCGGCATCGGCGTCGGTTCCGGCGGCGGGTTTATTTCGATCTACGGCAGTCAGCAGAACAAGGGCGCACAGGCCTCGACGCTGAATGTCGGCTCGGCGCTTTCCGCCGGCGAGGACGTCAACCTGACGGCGCGGGCAACCGACCTGAACATCATGGGCTCTTCGGTCGATGCCGAGCGCGACATCAATCTGTCGGCCGCGCGCGACGTCAACATCACACCAGGGGCGGAAAGCTTCTCGCAGTCGGAAGAGGAGAAGAAGTCCGGCTTCGGCCTGTCCTTCTCCGCTGGCAATGGCGGCTTCTCGGTCGGCATCGGCGCGCAGACGAGCAAGGACAGCTCGGCGCAGCAATCCGACACCAACGCCACGTCCATGCTCTCGGCCGGCCGCGACCTCAACATCTCCGCCGGCAACAATGTCAACCTGCAGGCCGCCCAGGCCTCGGCCGAGCGCGATGTCAACCTGTTCGCCACCAAAGACATCAATCTTCTGTCGGCCAATGACGTCACCAATTATCAGGAGGTGCACGAGAGGACGTTCGCTGGCGTGACGCTCAGCGTCTCCAGCCAGGTCGGAAGTGCCGCCCAGAGCATCGTGAACTCGGCGGAGCGGCTGTCGGATCCGGGCGGCGTCAATGCGCTGACCAACACTGCGATTGCCGGGCTTGGCTTCTATGAGGGACTCAAGGGCCTTAAGGGCGTCTCCGACGACCTCGTCAGCGGTAAGGGCCTGTCCTTTAGCATCGGCCTGAACGCAGGTGTCAACCATCAGCAGAGCGCGTCCTCGACGACGACGTCTACGCCTGTCGTCACGGATATCCGCGCCGGCCGCTCCATCACCATGGATGCGCAGAACGGCTCCATTACGAGCGACGGCGCCCAGATAGCGGCTGGCTATGACAAGTTCGGTCTGCCGACCATCTCCGACGATCCGTTGGCCGGCGACATCATCCTATCGGCGAGGAATGGCAACATCAATCTCAATGCCACCACCGGCGCGTCGGATTCGACGAGTTCGAACAGCTCATGGAGCGCCGGCGTCGGCGTTAATTTTGGCTGCAACACGAAGATCGGCTGCGATGCCAGTGTCGGCGCCAGCGGCTCTTACGGCAAAGGCGGCTCCGACACCACCGCCGTCACCCACACCAACACCCATCTCAACGGCACCGGCGATGTTACCATTCTTACTAACGACCTTGCCCTAAAAGGGGCGACCGTTACGGGCAATTCCGTCGTGGCCAACGTCAGGAATCTGACAATCGAGAGCCTGGTTGATAGCGCCACAGCCAATGCCGATCAGCTCAGCCTTTCGGGCCAGATCGGTTTCGGTTCCACCGGCATCTCGGGCGTCACGCAGAGCGCTAAAGGCGATGCCATAGTCGTCTCGGAGCAATCCGGCATTCATGCCGGCACCGGCGGTCTTTCCATTGACGTGAGCGGTCAGACCTCGCTGGTTGGCGGCTTGATCACCAGCGAAGCGGTTGAGGGGCGCAATAGCTTCTCCACCGGTACGCTGACGGTCGCCGATATCGATACGCATTCGACCTGGAAGGCCGACACCTATGGCGGCTCGATCGGCACGAGCGGTCTTTCGCTCGCGCCGCCGGTCAAGGCCGGGGAGACCGAGACCGGCAAGGCTTATTCGGTCATCGGTCCGAACATTGGCATCATCATCACCGATCCGGAGCACCAGACGCAGGATCTCGGCACGATCCGTCGCGACACAAATAACACCAACACCTCGCTGCCTGGTCTGCCGGACCTGCAGAACATCCTAATGGATCAATACAAGACCCAAGCCGATCTTCAGGCGGCGCAGAAGACCATGGCGGGATTGGTCGGGGACATTGCATCCGAATTGTATAAACAAGCCGTCATCAACCACGATCAAGCAGGCATGGATTATTGGAGTGAAGGCGGTCTTGGTCGCGCAGCCCTACATGCGATCGGCGGCGGCATCCTCGGTGGAGTCAATGGCTGGGAAGGGGCTGTTAAGGCCGCTCTCGGGGGCGCCGCCTCCACGCTGTTCGGTCCGGCGATCGAGCGGCTTGTCAACGGCATGCTCAAAGGCACCAAGTACGAAGGAACAGAAGAAGGCGCCGCTCTCGCAAAGCTAATTGGCGCAAGCCTTAGCGCTGCTGTCGGCGGTGTAGCTGGCGGCGGGGAAGGGGCGGCCTACGGCGCCGCAAACTACCAAAACAACTATCTCAATCATGCCGACAACGACGCTCTTGCCGCCGCGAAAGCCGCATGTGACGGGGGCAAGGGTGATCCTAAAGACTGTGGAGAGCAAACGCGACTCGAACAGAAAGACACACAGCAGCAGGCCGCCTATGTCGCTTGCCGAGCAAACGGCTACAGTGGTTCCGGATGCGTTGCGGTCTTGAGTGACGTGGTTGCATCGCTGTCGAGCTACGCAGGTACAATTTCTTTTTGGGCGTCACAAAACGATCAGGAAGCCGCCAAGCAACTGCTAAATAACACCGGTGGGGTTGATCAAATCCTGAAAATTCTCGCGCCCAATGGCGTCGAGAATCTGACGGCCGAACAGAAGCGCGACCTTCCAGCGATTTACGGGCTCTTGGTCACAGATCCCGCCGGCGTTTTGGGTATCCCGTACATGATCCAGCAGGCAAACAATGGCGATCCTGCTGCCATGGCTCAAGTTGTCGCGTTGGCGACCAAGCTCAAGATCTTCGGATCTTCAACTCTGGGCGAGATTACCAAGACGAACGGGGCTGCCACAAATCCGCAGTCGAGTGTTTGGTCGCTCAATCCGATTGACAGGGGTAAATCAATCGAGTCATCGCTCGCACGAACCGAGTACAGCAATACGAATGGCTGGTTCAATATCGGTGCCGAGAATAATGGATATTTTCCGCTGATCGATTTCCAGAAGGGGAGTACGGTAGTCAGCCTGAAGACCATCGACACTACGGGATCGGCATGGATGGCCAGGATGAAAAATACGATTGACCAACTTGATGAGGCCGCCATAACGGTCGATGGCAGCCTAGCGACCAAAGTGCTCGATATACGAGTTCAGCCAGGCGGCGCGGACGCTGCGAAGGCCCTTGTCCGGTACGGCACAGATAAAGGCGTTACAGTGATAATTAAGGAGTTTCAATAGTGGAACGCACTAGGCGAGAGCGATTAGAGCTGATTTTCACCCTATTTCCCGATAGTGGGCGAACGACCGTCATCGCAGAAAAGCCGAGAATTGAAGTGGGTGAACGGCGACGTGGCGCGCTAACGGCGGTTGAAGCGCTGGAGACTATTCTCTCGGTGCTGCGTGCGCTTCAACTCGACGAAAAATTCCAAGCTCACGGGGCCTCTCTGCAACTCAAAAAACTCCTAACGTCAGCTAGAAATACTGGTCGACTCGGAGAAATCGAAACTTCAACGCTCATTTTTAATTACGGCGCCGTGGCAAACGCTGAGCTTTGCCACATCATAGTAACAGAGAAAGTCCCAGGCGCGTCAATCGATTGGGAGCGATGGACGTCGCCGTTTGTCGTGTCGCCTTACTTCGTTCAGGGATGGGTTGCTGACGTTGAATATAACGAATGGCAAAATGCTGAGGACACACTCCTCTACAAGGCCGAGAAGCGGGATTACTCCTCCTTGCCCATGCGCTCTAATGGATTGCCACCGCCGCTTGAACAGATGGTGATCGACATCTCGCAGAACCCTGGTCGTCGGCAATTTCGCTCGGGGTATATGGAAGCGGTAGGGGCAGTCATGTGGCTAAGTGAACTATTTTGGCGCTATGTCGGTGTCGATCACAAGGAGCGGCTGGCCGGGTTTTCAGGAGCCAAGATCAAGCAGGTAACAGATGATGTGGTCCGTATCATCGTCTCTGAAACCAGCTTTACCGACGATTCCACTCGTGATTTGCAGGAGCGCTTGCGCAACGTTTTGTATAAATAGGCATTTCCCACGCGCTATTTTCTGAAGTTGCCTCCTAGCTCAAATCATGCAGCCCCGTCGTAATCGCCGCCCCAATCGAAAACTCCGAAAACCGCACCCTCAACCCGCTGCGCTCCGGCGTGCAGGCGGTCGGTCCGACCTCGTAGTGCATGGCTGCCGGAAAGGGCGCTAACCGCAGCAGCGGCCAGAAGCTGCCATCACGTGAAGCCTGGATGCGCATCGCGCCGTTTTTGACGGTCACGCGGATGCGGAAATCCTCCAATTCCTTGAAGGGCTGCGCCACCGACCAGTCGGATTTGCCGTCGGTGACGACGGTGCTGAGGAAGGCTTCGCCGTCGGTGAATTCGACGCCGGTTTTCACCCAGCGTTTTTCATCGATGCGCACCATCAGGCCGGCCTGGTCGTAGAGGGTGCGGAATTCGCCCTGGACGCGGATTTGTGCGGTGAAGCCGTCGGCCCTCGGAAAGGCGAGGAAATGGCCGCTGTCGCGGATGAAACCGTAATGGGTCTCTCGCCAGAAATCGGTTTTCTCATCGGTCGTCAGGGTGAGGGCGGCTTCGTCTGCCCGCCAGTTGGCCGGCTCGTTCAGCCATTTTCCGGCGTTGAAATCGATGCTCATCCTGTTCTCCCGTTCCGTTGAAGCCTTGCCGCAGGGCGATCGCCTTACCTTGGCATAATGCCCGGCCGTCGTGCAGAGGGCGCGCCGCAGCCGAAGATGGTGTTTTTCCGGCGTCGTGCTACCCGCGAGGGCATAATCCGTCGCGCGTGCTTGACAGGATCGATGCATCTCTTATTCTCTTACAAAAATATGAATTACATAATTGTGGAACTAAATCGGGAGATCTCGCATGAAAACACTGGTCGCATTCCTGCTCGGCACTGCGCTCGTCGCCCTGCCTTCGACGCTCCTTGCTCAGGAAAAGGGCGGCGTCATCAACGTCGCGACGATCGGCGAGCCGCCGACGCTCGATCCGATGTCGTCGACGGCCGATCTGGTCGGCATCGTCACGCAGCATATTTTCGAAACGCTCTATACGTTCGACAAGAGCTGGAACGTCACGCCGCTGCTGGCCGAAAGCCTGCCCGAGATCAGCGCCGACGGCAAAACCTATACGATCAAGCTCAGGACCGGCATCAAGTTCCACGACAATAGCGACATGACCTCGGACGATGTCGTCGCCTCGCTTGGCCGCTGGATGAAGATCGCCTCGCGCGGCAAGCAGGTGGCCGGTTTCATCGACAAGATCACCGCCGTCGATCCGGCGACGGTCACGATCACGCTGAAGCAGCCCTATGCGCCGCTGACCTCGCTGCTCGCCTTCAACAATTCGGCCGCGATCATCATCCCCGCCGAAAAGCAGGACGAACCGATGAAGGAATTCATCGGCACCGGTCCCTATATGCTGAAGGAGCGCAAGGCCGACCAGTATATCCAGCTCGTCCGCTTCGACGGTTACAAGTCCCGCGAAGGCGACAGCAATGGTTACGGCGGCGCCCGCCATCAATATCTCGATGAGATCCGCTTCGTGCCGGTGCCGGATCCGAACACCCGCGTCGAGGCCGCCGTTTCCGGCCAGTATGATTATGTCGACTCGATCCCTGTCGAATCCTACGACAAGCTGAAGGCCTCCACCGCCTCGCAGCCGATCATCCTGAAGCCCTTCGGTTATCCCGTCTTCGTCTTCAACACGGCCGAGGGCATCAACAAGAACGTCGAAGTGCGCAAGGCCATCCGCCAGGCGCTCAGCATGGAAGACATGCTGGCCGCGGCTTTCGGCAGCACGGATTTCTACGCTCTCGACGGCGCCATCTATCCGAAGACCTTTGCCTGGTCGACGGATGCCGGCGTCGACGGCGCCTATAACGTCGCCGATCCGGAAGGGGCGGCCGCTGCCGCCAAGAAGGCCGGCTATAACGGCGAACCGATCCGTATCTTAACCAGCCGCCAGTACGAGTTCCACTACAAGATGGCGCAGGTCGCCGCCGAATATCTGAAGCTTGCCGGCTTCACCGTCGATATGCAGGTTGTGGACTGGGCGACGCTGACGCAGCGCCGCGCCGATCCGAAGCTCTGGGATATCTATATCACCCATAGCCCCTTCCTGCCGGAGCCGGCCCTCATCGGCTCGCTCTCGACCAGCTCGCCCGGCTGGTGGGATACGCCGGCCCGCAAGGCAGCCGTCGATGCCTTCACCTCGGAAGTCGATCCGAAGAAGCGCGTTGCGCTCTGGGCCGATGTCCAGAAGGCCGTCTATGCCGACGCACCCTTCATGAAGATCGGCGACTTCAACGCCGTCTCGGCCGAGTCGACCAAGCTCGAAGGCGTCGATCCGGCTCCGTGGCCGTATTTCTGGAATGCTTCGATCAAGAAGTAAACATCGCCACCGGTACCGGCCTTCCGCGGCCGGTACCGGTCATCTTTTCTGCCGCATCCGCAAAGGCTTAAGGCCAGGCATTCATGATACGCTACATCCTCCAGCGCCTGTTCGGCATGATCGTCGTGATGTTTCTCGTCGTCACGATCGTCTTCGTCATCGTGCGCGTGACGCCGGGAGATCCGGCCGCCGTCATGCTCGGGCCGGATGCGACGCCGCAGGATATTGCCGACCTCCGATCCCGGCTTGGCCTCGATCAGTCGCTTGGCCTGCAATATGTCTATTATATCGGCCAACTGCTGAAGGGCGATCTCGGCCAGTCGATCTTCCTCAACATGCCTGTCACCTCGGCTCTGCTCGACCGCGCCGAGCCGACCTTCTTCCTGACGCTGTTCTCGCTTGCCATCGCCAGCGTCATCGCCCTTCCGATCGGCATCTATGCCGCATATCGGCGCGGCTCCTTCGTCGACCAGGCGGCAACGACACTTGCCATGTTTGCCGCCAGCATTCCAAGCTTCTGGCTCGGCCTCATCCTGATGCAGTTTTTCGCCGTCCGGCTCAACCTCTTCCCGGTTTCCGGCTATGGCGGTCCCGGCTCAACCTTCTTCGACCGCATGTATCATCTGACGCTGCCGGCCTTCGCGCTCGGCATTGTCTCCTCGGCGCTGATCCTGCGTTTCACCCGCGCCTCGATGCTCGATGTGCTCGGCGACGATTATATCCGCACGGCGCGCGCCAAGGGGCTGATCGAGCGTCGGGTGATCCTCAAGCACGCGCTTAAAAATGCGCTGATCCCGATCCTGACGGTGATCGGCCTGACGGCGGCGGTGCTGATTTCGGGCGCCGTCGTCACCGAGACCGTGTTCGGCCTGCCGGGTGTCGGCAATCTCGTCGTCTCGGCGGTGCTGCGCCGCGATTATCCGGTCATCCAGGGCGCGCTGCTCGTCATCGCCGCGCTCTACGTGCTGATCAATTTTGCGATCGACATGCTCTATCTGCTGATCGATCCGAGGGTGCGCTACTGATGGCCGATATCGCAATCAAATCAGCCGTCGAGGGCGAGGGCAGCAAATTCGTCCGGCGCCTGCTGAAACGCAAGACGGTCGCCTGCGGCCTCTTGATCCTGACGATCTTCATGCTTCTGGCGGTTTTCGCACCTGTCGTCGCGCCCTATTCGCCGTCGAAGCTTTCCATCGTCAACCGGCTGAAGCCGCCGAGCGGCATGTTCTTCTTCGGCACGGACGAGTTCGGCCGCGATGTCTTTTCGCGCACGATCTTCGCCGGCCGCCTGTCGCTGCTCGTCGGTGTTGCGGTCGTGACGCTCTCGGCCGTGATCGGCGTGACGCTCGGGCTGCTGGCCGGTTTCTTCCAGAAGCTCGATACGCCGATCGCCCGGCTGATCGACGCGATGATGGCGTTTCCGGATATTCTGCTGGCGATTGCGCTCGTCGCAGCCCTCGGTCCCTCTCTGACGACCGTGATCATCGCGCTGTCGATCGTCTATGCGCCACGCCTTGCCCGCATCGTCCGCGCGTCGACGCTGGTCATTCGCGAACTGCCCTATGTCGAGGCGGCGAGGGCGCTTGGCATATCGACCTTCCATATCATGACGCGGCATGTGCTGCGCAATCTGCTGTCGCCGATCCTCGTGCAGGCCACATTCCTCTTCGCCAGCGCCATGCTTGCCGAAGCCGGCCTGTCTTTCCTCGGCCTCGGCGTCAGCCCCGAAATCCCGACCTGGGGAACGATGATCGCCGCCGGCCGGCAATATATCGGCCAGGCCGACTGGATGACGCTGTTTCCCGGCATCGCCATCATCCTCTCGGTGCTGTCGCTGCAGATGGTCGGCGATGGCCTCAGGGACATGCTCGATCCAAGACTTCGCAAGGATCTCTAATCCGCCGACCGTGGGTCGGCCTATTCCAATTCGCCAAATCATAAAATTGCATGACAGGAGTTTGCGTGAATCAGTTTCCCACCGCCGCCGGCAAGGTCGAGAACTCGCCTTACGAACGGCTTGCCGCCCTCGGCATAACGCTTCCGCCGCCACCGCCGCCGATCGCCAATTTCGTCACGCATGTGCTCGAAGGTAATATGCTTTATCTCTCCGGCCAGGGACCGCGCGAGGCTGACGGTTTCCTGCATGCCGGCAAGGTCGGCGGCGGCATCAGTGTCGACGAGGCCTATGGCCATGCGCGGCTGACCGGCATCAATCTGCTTGCCGTCATGCAGGAGGCGCTGGGTGATCTCTCCCGTGTCAAGCGGGTGGTCAAACTGCTCGGCATGGTCAATGCCGTGCCCGAGTTCGAGGATCATCCGAGCGTCATCAACGGCTGCTCGGATCTGTTGATCGCAGTCTTCGGGCCGGCCGGCGAACATGCCCGCTCGGCCGTCGGCTTCGGCTCGCTGCCCGGCAACATCACCGTCGAGATCGAGGCGATCGTCGCCTTGCACGGCTGACGAGAACTTTCATATTTGGAGTAGCGTCCCATCTTATCCCGCTACCCGCCCCAGAATTCTGGAGAACTTCATGTCCACTGATATGAGACCATCAATCGGTCTTCGCCCTGTCATCAACGTATCCGGCACGATGACGAGCCTCGGCGCCTCGATCGTCGTGCCGGAAGCGATCGAGGCGATGGCATCGATCCTGCCGCACTTCGTCGAGATCAACGACCTGCAGCGCAAGGCAAGCGGCGTCATCGCCCGGCTGACCGGCGGCGAGGCGGGCTTCGTCACCGCTTCCTGCTCGGCCGGCATTTCGCTGGCTGTTGCCGGGGCAATCACCGGCAACAATCTGCTGGCGATCGAGAGGCTGCCGGATGTCGTACCGGAGAAGAACGAAGTGCTGGTGCAGATGGGCCATGTGGTCAGCTATGGCGCACCCGTCGACCAGGCGATCCGGCTGGCCGGCGGCAAGGTCGTGCTTGTCGGCCAGGCGACCTCGACACATCGTTTCCACATGGAAAACGCCATCACCGACAAGACCGCAGCCGCCGTCTACGTCGTCTCGCACCATGTCGTCGATTACGGACTTTTGAACCTGAAGGAATTCGTCGAGATCGCCCATGCCAAGGGCGTGCCCGTCATCGTCGATGCGGCTTCGGAATATGATCTGAAGATTTTCCTGAAGCAGGGCGCCGATATCGCCCTTTACTCCGGCCACAAATTCCTCGGCGGTCCGACTACGGGCATCGTTGCCGGCAAGAAGGAGCTGGTGCGTCATGCCTTCCTGCAGAACATGGGCATCGGCCGCGGCATGAAGGTCGGCAAGGAGAGCATTTTCGGCGTCATGGCGGCACTCGAAGCCTGGGAGAACCGCGACCATGCCGGCATCCGGGAGCGCGAAACCAGCTATCTCAACCTGTGGAAGCGCACGCTCGACGGCCGCCCTGGCCTCACCACGCTGATCGAACCCGACCCGACCAACAATCCGCTCGATCGGCTGCGCCTGATCATCGATCCCGAGCAGGCGCATATCACTGCCTGGGATCTGGCCGATGCGCTTGCCAAGGGCAGCCCGCCGATCATCGTGCGCGATCACGAAGTGGAGCACCGCTATTTCTACCTCGATCCGTGCAATCTGCATCCGGGCGAGGAGAAGATCGTCGCCGAGCGCCTGGCGCAGGAACTCGACAAGGCGCGCGCCTCCAACGAGATCATCGCCACGCCGATCGAAAACCGCAGCAAGCACCGCTTCGACGGGCTGCTGCGCTGGCCGGATTGAACCGTAGAGGAGCAGACATGGCCAACGTCCAAGCGCAACCGATCCAGACGACGACCGACGTTCTTGCCGTCGACAGGCTGACGACGTCCTTTCTGGTGGATGGCGTCTGGAAACCGGTCGTGCGCGACGTCTCCTTCACCGTGGCGCCGGGTGAGACGGTGGCGATCGTCGGCGAATCCGGCTCGGGCAAGAGCGTCACCTCGCTCTCGATCATGCGGCTGCTGCAGGCGGAGACGAGCCGCGTCGAGGGCCGGGTCATGCTCGGCGGACGTGACCTGCTGGCATTGCCGGAAAATGCCATGCGGCAGGTGCGCGGCAATGAGGTGGCGATGATCTTCCAGGAGCCGATGACATCGCTCAATCCGCTTTTCACCATCGGCGATCAGATTTCCGAGGCGCTGCTCTGCCATTCCGATATGAGCAAGGCGGACGCCAAAGCCGAGACCATCCGGCTGCTGGAAAAGGTCCGCATTCCCTCGGCCGCCTCGCGCTTCGGCGAATATCCGCATCGTTTCTCCGGCGGCATGCGCCAGCGGGTGATGATCGCCATGGCGCTCGCCAGCCGGCCGAAACTGTTGATCGCCGACGAGCCGACGACGGCGCTCGACGTGACGATCCAGGGCCAGATCCTCGATCTCATCAAGATGCTGCAGGACGAGGAGGGGACCTCGGTTCTGTTCATCACCCATGACATGGGCGTCGTCGCCGAGATCGCCGACAGGACGGTGGTGATGTATCGCGGCGAGCAAGTCGAAAGCGGCGCCACCGCCGATATCTTCCACCGCGGCAAACACCCCTATACCCGGGCGCTGCTATCCGCCGTGCCGGTGCTCGGCTCGATGCAAGGCAGGCAAAGGCCCCTGCGCTTTCCGGTGGTCAACACGGCAACGGGAGAATCGGACGTTCCCGCCGAGGCCGCCGATACCGTCGCTGCAACGCCGGTCCTTCAGGTGAAGAACCTCACCAAGCGCTTCGACATTCATACCGGCCTGTTCGGCCGGTTGACCAGCCGGGTGCACGCGGTCGAAAACGTCTCCTTCGATCTTCACGCCGGCGAGACGTTGTCGCTCGTCGGTGAATCCGGCTGCGGCAAATCGACGACCGGCCGCGCCATCATGCGTCTCATCGAACCGCTGGCCGGTTCCGTCCTCGTCGAGGGCAGGGAGGTGCTCGGCCTCGACAAAAAGGATCTGCGCGAGATGCGCAAATCCGTGCAGATGATCTTCCAGGATCCCTTTGCCAGCCTCAATCCGCGCATGACAGTCGGTGCTGCGATCGCCGAACCCTACCTCGAACATAAGATGGGCAATGCGAAACAGGCAAAGGACGTCGTCGCTGATCTGCTGATGAAGGTCGGTCTGTCGGCGGATATGGCCGCGCGCTATCCGCATGAGTTTTCCGGCGGCCAACGCCAGCGCATCTGCATCGCCCGCGCGCTCGCCTTGCGGCCGAAGGTCATCGTCGCCGACGAAAGCGTCTCGGCGCTCGACGTCTCGATCAAGGCGCAGGTCATCAACCTGATGCTCGATTTGCAGCAGAGCCTGAACCTCGCCTTCCTGTTCATCTCGCACGACATGGCGGTCGTCGAACGCGTCAGCCACCGGGTGGCGGTGATGTATCTCGGCGAGATCGTCGAGATCGGCCCACGGGCCGCGGTCTTTGAAAATCCGCAGCATCCATATACGAAAAAGCTCATTGCGGCGGTGCCCGTGCCCGATCCCGACCGCCGCCATGAAAAGCGGATGGTGGCGAATGACGAGATCAAGAGCCCGATGCGCCCGGTCGACTATCAGCCGGCGAACGCCTCCTATCGCGAGGTCGGACCGGGACATCTGGTGATGGCCGATCGGTAGGTTATAGCACCCGCGCTTTTCGAGCCCCGAGCTCGGAGGGCGCCGCTCGACCCATTGGGAGTTGCCTAACGCGGCAACGGCGCATAAAGCAGATGCACAATCAAAAGCCGCGAAGCCTGGACCGATGAACAGAGATTATTATTCCAAACTCGGCGGACTGCCGCCGCAAACCGAGCTGCTTTCCAGCAAGGCCGTCTTCACCACAGCCTATGCAGTCATTCCGCGCAGCGTCATGACCGACATCGTCACCAGCGTCCTTCCCCATTGGACGGGGACGCGGGCATGGGTTCTCTCCCGGCCGCTCTCCGGCTTCTCCGAGACCTTTTCGCAATATGTGATGGAGGTCCAGCCGGGCGGCGGAAGCGATCGGCCGGAGCCCGACAAGCGGGCCGAAGCGGTTCTGTTCGTCGTCGAGGGCGACATCACGGTGGAACTCGACGGCGTCAGCCATGCACTTCGCAGCGGCTCGTTCGCCTATCTTCCGGCAGGTTCAGTCTGGCGCCTGAAAAACGACGGTTCGACCGCGGCAAAATTCCACTGGATTCGAAAGGCCTTTCAGGCGGTCGACGGGCTGGAACCGCCGCCGGCGATCTTCACGCATGAGGACGAGCACGCCATCTCGGCAATGCCCGACACCGATGGCCGCTGGGGGACGACCCGGTTCATCGATCCGGCCGATGTCCGCTACGACATGCACGTGAATATCGTGACGTTGGAGCCGGGTGCCGTGATCCCCTTCATGGAAACCCATGTCATGGAGCATGGTCTCTATGTGCTGGAAGGCAAGGCGGTCTATCGCTTGAACCAGGATTGGGTCGAGGTCGAGGCCGGCGACTTCATGTGGTTGCGCTCCTTCTGCCCGCAGGCATGTTACGCCGGTGGGCCCGGCCGGTTCCGCTACCTGCTCTACAAGGACGTCAACCGTCATATGACGCTCTGGTAGGATCTGTCGCGGAGGGACGATGAGGCTCGAAAGCGAACGACTGATCTTGAGACCCTGGCGGCAGGAGGATCGCAAACCCTTTGCTGCGATCAACGCCGAACCCGACGTCGTCCGATATCTCAATCCTCTGACAGATGAACAGTCGGATGCGATGCTCGACCGCATCGACCGTCACTTCGAGGATCATGGCTGGGGGTTCTGGGCGCTGGAGGAGAAGGCAGGCGGCGCATTGATCGGCCTCTGCGGCCTCAACAATGTTTCGCCGGCTTTGCCGTTTGCCCCGGCAGTCGAAATCGGCTGGCGGCTTTCAGCGTCGCGGCACGGCGCCGGATACGCGCGCGAGGCCGCGGAACGGTCTCTGGATTTTGCCTTCAACGATCTGAAACTTGACCGCATCGTCAGCTTCACGGTGCCCGCAAACAGCAGTTCCTGGGGTTTGATGAGGCGATTGGGAATGAACCGGATCGGTGACTTCGATCATCCCAATTTGGCCGAAGGGCATCCGTTGCGCCCTCACGTGCTCTACGAACTGCGATCACCAAACGGTATTTGAAAGCGGATATCAGGGCTCGTGCCGGCACGACGGCGCGGCAACCATGGAGCATGATAATTCATGATCAATTCATGGCTGTAACGATATATTGCAAAGCATAGCTCAGAGTCCGAAATCGATCTTCGAAAGCTCCTTCAGGAACAACGTCTCGGGCACCGAGAGCCCGATTTGCGGATTGGTGACGACATAGGCCGATGCGCAGGGCTCGTCCCGATAGGGCGGCAGGCGCCACAACTTTCCCTGGTCGACATACGGTTCGGCGAGATGCAGCGGCAGGAAGCCTATTCCGAGGCCGCATTCGATCATCCGCCGTATCTCGCTGACATAGCTCGACTGACCCCGTACCCGTTGACCGATCGAGGCGCTGGCGCGGTAGGCGGTGACATCGCCCATGTGCGTGCCGCCGAGCACATCTGCGGTGAAGCCGATAAATGGTTCGGCACGCAGTTGTGCGACGGTCAGGTCCCTGCGGCCAGCCAGCCGGTGGATTGCGCCGCAAAACAGGCCGAACCTCTCTCGCATCAACTCGCGGGAAGCCAGGAAATCCGGAATCACCCCGTCCGAGATACCGAAGGTACAATGGCCGAGTTCTACGGCACGGATGATGGCCGCCGTGGTGCTCACTGTGATTTCCAGATCCACGCCTGGATACCGTGCGAAGAAAGACGTCAGCGCACGATCCAAGGTCTCGTTCACCACTTGGTCGATCATGGCGATCTTCAACCTGCCGGACAACGCCGCCGGCGCCGCTTCGAAACCGACCGGCAAGCGGGAAATCGTAGCGAAAATCGATCGGACCTGTTCGAGCAGCATTTCGCCCGCGGGCGTTGGTATCAGGCCGGTACGACTGCGTTCCAGAAGCTTAGTGCCGGCCGTTTCCTCAAGCCGCTTGATCCCCTGGCTGATCGCCGGCTGGGTGCGGTGCATCACGTCGGCGGCCCGCGTCATGCTCCGTTCCTGCGCCACGATCATGAAAGTGTGCAGCAGGTTCCAGTCAAGTTGCCGGACGAAGTCGACCATCTGGCATGTCTCCATAAGCGAAATTTATTTCTAGAAGAAGAAATAAGAATTTTCAATATTCACCATCTTCCGGAATCCTGAACTGCCCTCGGAGCAAAGCCCGCCCCCATCAACAGGAGACCGCCATGCGATATCTTAGAATCCTCGCCCTGATTGCCGCTGCTGCCGCGACCAATGCGGCGGCGGAAGACGGTGTCGTCCGAATGGGAACTGAGGGCTATTACCCACCGTTCGAGTATTTTGACAGCGCCGGCAATCTGAACGGCTTCGATATCGACATCGGCAACGCGCTGTGCGATGCGATGAAGGTGAAGTGCGAATGGGTGTCCACCGATTGGGATGGGATCATCCCGGCGCTGAATGCCAAGAAATTCGACGCCATCCTCTCCTCGATGGCGATCACCGCTGAACGCGCGAAGGTGATCAGTTTCACCGCTCCCTACTATTTCAACCCCGACCGCTTCGTCGCGTCCAAGGATTCGGGACTGAAGAGCGCGCTGCCAGCCGATTTGAAAGGGCTGGTGGTCGGCACCCAATCAGGCACGACCGAGGTCGCGATCCTCAAGCAATATTTCCCCGAAGCGGAGGTGAAGCTTTATCCCAAGCTCGACGACGCTCTGCTCGACCTCGACAATCAAAGGCTTGATCTGGTCCTGGCCAGCCAGTTCGTGCTGGCGGATTGGCTCGCCAAGGACAGCGGCGCCTGCTGTGATTTCGTCGGAGAGGCCTTCGGCGATGACGGCATGAAGGGCACGGGGATTGCCGTCCGCAAGGACGATGAGGCGCTGCTGAAGCGGCTGAACGACGCGCTGGCCGAGATCCAGGCCAACGGCACCTATGGCAAGATTCGCGCGCGCTACTTCAAATTCGACATCATGACACAACCGAAGCTCGCCGGCGAAATCTTCAAGTAGTCCGCAACCAGGTTGGACGCCACACAGTCAGCGTCCAGCCAGCCCCGCCAAGCAATCGGAAGATAATTCGCGATGGAGTTCATCTCACTGCTGTTATTCAGCGACGAGGGCTGGGGAGACGAGTTGCTGCGAGGCCTGAGTGTAACACTCGCACTCGCCTTCGCCACCGCTCCGCTGGCCCTGGTCCTATCCTTCCTGCTGGCTTGGGGCAAAAACGCCCGCAGTCCGATTGCCCGCTGGTTGGCGTTCGCCAGCACGACAGTCTTTCGGAGTCTGCCCGAGCTGTTGACCCTCGTCATCATCTACTACCAGCTCCAAGTGCTCATTGACTGGGTGGTGCATCTCGCTTTCCCGAACGCCAGCATTTCACTCAATGCCTTTGCGGCTGGCGTGGTGGCGCTGACGCTCGTCTTCAGCGCACTCGGCAGCGAAGTCGTCCGTGCCGCCTATCAGGCGGTCGGCAGGGGACAGGCAGAGGCGGCGGCATCGCTGGGCCTGCACCGGAGACAGGCCTTCTTCCTGGTCGTCCTCCCCCAGATGTGGCGGCATTGCATTCCCGCTTTCGGCAATCTGTGGCTGATCCTTCTGAAGGATACGTCGCTGGTTTCGATCATAGCGGTGAACGACCTCGTCCGTTACACCAATATGGCGATCTCGACGACCAAGAAGCCGTTCTTCTTCTATACCGTGCTCGCCCTGATCTACGTCGCGCTTGCTTTGCTGTCGGGCATCGGTCAGGCGCTGTTGGAACGACGCACGGCTCCTCGCGGTAGGGGGCGTTAGAAGATGCTGACGCTTCTCACCGACAATCTCGCCCTATGGGCGCAAGGGCTTCAGAATACGGTTACGCTGACATTGCTGAGCGCGCTCATGGGCTTCAGCTTGGCGCTGCCACTCGCACTGGCCCGGCTCAGTCGCAACCGGACAATCTCCGGCATGGCCTATGGATATATCTACCTCATGCGCGGCACGCCGCTGCTGGTTCAGGTTTTTCTGATCTATTATGGCCTTGGCTCCTTCAGCCGCGAACTGCGGGATATTGGCCTTTGGTGGTTCTTTCGCGATGCGTTCTATTGCGGCCTCCTCGCCTTCGCGCTCAATTCCGCGGCCTATCAGGCGGAAATTTTGCGCGGCGGTATCCAGGCCGTGCCGCGAGGGACGATCGAGGCAGGGCGGGTGCTCGGCCTTTCGACCGTGCAGATTTTCCGCAAGCTCGTGCTGCCGATCGCCACGGCACGGATGCTGCCGACCATCGGCAATGAACTGGTGCTGCTGCTCAAGGCCTCGGCCATCGTCAGCGTGATCACCGTGCCCGATATCATGGGCCAGGCGCGATCCCTTTACGCCCAGAGCTTCGACCTCACCGTCTTCTACGTGGCGGCGCTTAACTATCTGGCCGTCGTCCTCCTGATCGAAGCGCTCTGGCGCCGCCTCGAGGGTCGCAACCGATGGCTACATTTCGCAGGAACAGTTTGAAATGAAAATACAATCCAATCAGAGCATCTTCGGCCATGAAGGTGTGTTCCAGACCGCGCCCGGTCCGGACGGGACCTATGTGGAAATGCCTTATTCCGGCATCCGCACCTTCCTTCGGCGCCGTCCCAGCCTGGATTTCACCGGCGTCGATCTTGTCGTCTATGGCATTCCCTTCGATCTGGCGACCTCCGGCCGCTCGGGTGCACGCTTCGGCCCGTCCGCGCTACGCGAAGCCTCGACCCAGTTGGCCTGGGGCGAGGTCTGGCCCTGGGGTTTCGACCCCTTCGACCGGCTCTCGGTGGTGGACGCTGGCGACGTGCCGTTCCGGCGCGGGCAGCCACAAAAGATGCTGGAAAACGCGGTGGAATTCGCCCGCCGGATCGTCGAGGAGGGGGCCGGAACGGTCATGCTGGGCGGCGATCACAGCACCACTTTCACCGCCTTGAAGGCCCATGCCGAGCGGCACGGGAAGCTCGCCTATGTCCAGTTCGACGCCCACCGTGACACGCAGGCGAGCAAGGAATTCGACCATGGCACATTCGTGCATCATGCAATGTGCGATGGATTGATCGACCCCGCTCACGCAATCCAAATCGGTATCCGCACCCATTACGACCATACCGACTCGATCACCGTGCTCTACCGTGACTGGCTGCACGAACATGGTTGGCAGGGTGCCCTTGCTCGCCTGCGCGAAGTGGTGGGTGACAGGCCCACCTATCTGAGCATCGACATCGACTGCCTCGATCCTGCCTTTGCTCCCGGCACAGGCACCCCGGTCGTCGACGGACTGGCGCCGCACGAGATCCTTTCGATCCTGCGCCGGACGACGGATGTCAATTTCGTCGGCATGGACCTCGTCGAGGTGGCGCCACCCTATGATCCGACCGGCGTGACAGCGCTCCTGGGCGCCTCGCTGATCCTGGAATATATCTGCGCCCGCGCGGCAGGCCGGCAAGGAGTATAAGATGGGCTTTCGCGTCGCTCTGATCGAATTCTCTCACGAAGGAAACACCTTCACCATTCGCTCGACCCCGATCGAGGCCTTCCATGCCAGTCGCTATTTCCAAGGTGTCGAGATTGTCACGAAGATGCGCGGCACCAATTCCGAGATTGGCGGCGCCCTCGATCTGGCCGAGGCGAGGGGTTGGGAGGTTGTGCCGATTCTTGCCGCTCATGCTCAGCCGGGCGGCACGGTCACCGAAGCCGCGCGCCGCACGATTACCGCAGATGTCGTTCACGGCCTTGAAACGGCCGGGCCGATCGACGGGATTTTCGTCGCACTCCACGGCGCGATGGTCACCGAGACATCCGAGGATGGAGAGAGCCAGTTTCTCGCCGCCATCCGTTCGGTGGTAGGGGCCGATCTCCCGATTGCGGTGACGCTCGATCTGCATGCCAATATCTTCGATGCAATGGCAGGGCTTGCCGATATCGCGGTAAGCTTCAGGACCTACCCTCATGTCGACATGCGTGAGCGCGGACGCGAGGCCTGCACGCTGCTTCATGCGGCAATGGCAGGCGAGACGGCGCCGCGCCTGCTCATCGCCCGGCCGGCGATGCTGGTCGGCTGTGACGACGGACGAACGACGCAGGACGGGCCGATGTGCCGGCTGCTGGAAGATGCAGCGCTGGAAATGATGACGCCGGGCATCCTCAACGTCTCCGTCAACGCCGGTTTCACCGATGCCGATGTCTGGGCGGCAGGCCCGAGCGTTCTCGTAAATTACGACGCAAAGATCGTCTCCGCCGTCACGGCTCAAGCAACTGCCGACAGGATCTGCGCGCGGATATGGGACTTCCGCGACGACTGGGCCCGGCCGATCCCTCTCTGGGAGTGTATCGCCCGGCTGAAGGCGCACAAATCCACCGACAAGCCGGTCGTGGTGGCCGACTTCTCCGACAACCCGGGCTCAGGCGGCTATGGCGACAGCACGACATTGTTGTCTGCACTGCTTGACGCAGGGCTGGGCAATATTGCTCTCGGTGTGCTCTACGACCCGGAGGCGGCTGACCTGCTGGCATCCGCAGGTGTCGACGCAGAATGCACGGTATTGCTCGGCGGCAAGACGGATCCGAGCATGGGCGGTGGGCCGATCGAAGTCACTGGCACTGTTGCGGCCGTCTCCGATGGGGCCTTTACTTTTGAAGGACCGATGTTCACCGGCCTTCCCGGCACGATCGGCCGCTCCGTTTCTTTCCGGGTCGGCGGGATAGAGGTGCTGATCGCATCTGAAAACCAACAGATGCTCGACGCCAACATCTTCCGCGCGCTCGGCATCGAACCGACGGCGAAGGCGGTCCTGGCGGTGAAATCCATGCATCATTTCCGCGGCGCCTTCGCCCCGCTCGCAAGTGAGATCCTGGTGACCGATGCCGGCGGATTATGCTCGCCGGATCTCACCCGCCGCAACTACCGCAATATTCGACGCCCAATTTTTCCACTGGATCCAATCAATGGCTGAACATTTTGACATTGCCATCATCGGCGGCGGCATCGTCGGCGCCGCACTGGCACATACCATCGGCAATCGCCGTTCGGTCGTGCTGCTGGAGCGGGAGGAGGCATGGGGCTATCATTCCACCGGCCGCTCGGCGGCGGAATTCTCGCTGCGCTTCCAGTCCGAAGGCGCGGGGCGGCTGATCCGGGCGAGCGCCGGATTTCTCCAGACGCCTCCGGATGGGTTTTGCGATCTGCCGCTCATCCGGCCGCGCGGCAACCTCTGCATTGCCCAGGCCGAGAAGGCCGCGCATCTCCATCACATCTTCGAAGTCGAGCGCGACAGGAGCACGCCCATGGCCCGGCCGCTTCAACTGCTCACGGTTGCCGATGCGCTGGCGCTGGTCCCGTTTCTCGACCCAGACTGGGTCGCGGCCGCGCTCTATGACCCGGATTGCTGGGACATCGAGGTCGAGAGCCTGCTGCAGTCCTATCTGAAATCGGCGCGACACGCCGGGGCCGAGCTGCGCCGCAAAGCCGAGGTGACGGGCGCCCGAATGGAAGGATCGGCATGGCGGCTGGAGACGACCGGCGGCGATCTGCTGGCCACGACGGTGGTGAACGCGGCGGGCGGCTGGGCCGATCCCGTGGCGCTCCATTTCGGCGCGACGCCTCTCGGCCTGGTGCCTCATCGCCGAACCGCCATCACCGTGCCAGTTGAGGGCTACGATGTTTCGACCATGCCCGAAGTCAACGAAATCGACGAGGATTTCTACTTCAAGCCGGATGCCGGCCGCCTCCTGGTTAGCCCGGCGGATGAGACGCCGGTCGCCCCGCATGACGCCTGGCCGGTAGAATTGGACATCGCCCAGGCGGCGCAATATCTGAGCGACTGCACCAAGCTCGAAATCCATCGGATCTCCCATAGTTGGGCGGGCCTGCGCACCTTCGCACCGGACCGGCTGCCGGTCATCGGTGCCTCAAAGCGGGCGCCGGGCTTCTTTTGGCTGGCCGGGCTCGGCGGGTTCGGTATTCAAAGTTCGCCAGCGGTCGCTGCGCTCGCGTCGTCGCTGCTTCTGGAAACCCCGATTCCGGCAGCCCTCCGCCAGGAGGGGATCACTGCGGAAACTTTCTCGCCGATCCGCTTTGAATAATGGGCTTATCGGCTAAGTCGTTCGTCCAAGGGTGGAAAGTGCGTCCTGTAGCCTGAGTGCTGCCAGTGCCTCGGTTGCCTCCTCGGGAGGCCAGCCCGCTTCCAGCGCCGCAGCGAGGACCAGCGATTCGGTTTGCAGCTCGAGCTTCTCATAAAGCGGCTCGATGGCTTCGCGCGCTGTGACAACATGCTGGTCAGGCGGGGTGATGGGTGTCGCGGCAACCGTAGGCATGAAATGCTCCTCCTATTGAACGCTAAGGTTCGAAACCCGTTAGGGGCATCCTTGTTCCATTTATATCGCCTTTTCGGTGTTCGAGCGGCGATGCGAAAGATGACGACGCCACATCTGGCGGAATTTCCTCCATCGCAGGAACGCGCGAATGAGGATTGCCGGTGGGATCTTCTTGTGGTCGCCGACAGTTCCCTGCCTGGTGATCGCTGCGTTCGGATCGAGCAGAAACGCGACCAACATGCTTGCACTCTGCGCCTCTACTTCGAGCTTGTCATCCAATAAATGCAGCCCCTGCTCGCCTTCGGCGAATGTCTGCTTATCGGCGACGACACAACCGCTGAAGACATAGAAATAGAGGTCTCGGCCTTGCTTGCGCGGAAATTCCACCCTTGCGCCCGCGTCCAGCCGCATATCGAAGACGTCGATCGTGCTGCGGACATAGAAGGGCGCGCCCTCCGCTTCCGGCCCGACCAGGTGTCGCCAGGTGTTTGCCGCGGCAACTGGCACCGGTCCGTGTTGGATCTTCGGTTCGAGGTCGATGGCGCGAGGGCGAATGAGGATTTGCAGCATCCGCAGAGGCGGATCGGATGCCAGCGTTTCTTCGGAATGCCAAAAGCTTGCTCCGGCATTCATCACCATGAGATGGTCGCGGTCGATCACCAGTCGGCCTGCAGCCTTGTCGTCGTGACGCATGACGCCTTCGGGCACCCAGGAAATGATCTCGTCATTTCTATGCTCATGCATCGCGATCAGGCGACCGGGATCGAGGATGGATTCTACGATCATGGCGAGGGGGCCATGGCCGTGATCGGTCGGCTTCGGCGTCAACCAGCCCGGCATGTTGACGTGCGCGACGAAACCTCCCGCATCCCGCACCACGAAGGTTCGTTCGCCCTTGAGCAGCATCGCATCCTCCATGCAAGGCAATGATGACACCAGGCCATTAGCCATCTGCTGGAAGGGCGCGTCAGCGCATTCGTCCAGGCATTATGATGGCTAGAGCGTCGCTCTCAGCTCGAGATAGCGTTCGGTCAATGTCGTCAAGGTGAAGGCTCTGTTGAGGCCACTCGGATTTGGCAACAACCAGACGACGGCGCCGGCAAATTCCTCGGCTTGCCGACCCCATTTGACATTGGCTCGAAGACTGATTGCCGCATATGCCGCCTTTCCAAGAAAGGCCAGATTGGCCGGCGCAAACGTTCGTATCTTGCTTTCCAGAGCAGGTGCTGCGCTGAGGTAATCCTGCTTCTTAAGTTCGCCTGCGCTTTTCGTCGGGCGTGAAACCGCGGACGTCAGGCCACAGCCATATTGCAGCAACGCGCGCTCTTCATCTGCTCGCAGCAAGCGCGGCGTAAATCCAGCCAGATGCAAGACCCGCCAAAAACGGTTGCTCGGGTTCGAGAAATTATGCCCGTCGCGAACTGCGGACAGAGCCGGATTCAATCCGCAGAAAACCACGGAAAGGCCGGGCGCGAGGATTTCCGACAATCCGGTCCGTGGTATTGCAGGGTCGTCTGGACCATCGAGGTCCTCGGACGTGGCATCTGGCATTGTAAAACCATTGTTCGGATTAAATGGGTCGCGTCGATCGAAACGAGCTTCATCAGCGCCATCAAGGAGGGCCGATCCGACAGACACACGGTGCTAATCATCTTGCTGAAAATGCCGATGAATGGCCTTAGTGGCAATTTGAAAAATATCGGGCGCAATCGATTCTTTGACAGGATCCGCAATGACCACCGAAGCAGCGCGTAATTCGCATCCCATCTATTTCATCGGTGCTTTTGCCACGGGTGGGCTCCTGACGTTCATGGTGCACTTCAACGGGGAATTGGCCCATTATGGCAATCCCCTGTTCTCCTCCTGGACCGCTCATGGCACAGGCATCATCGCAGCCGTCATTCTTCTCTTGCTGGTCCACCGCCGGCGCAGGCCGGCGGTGGGAAAAGCCCCCAACGCACCGTGGTGGGCTTACTTCGGTGGGATATCCGGCGCGGCAACGGTCATTCTGACCTCGACCGCGGTCAACTCGCCGCTCGGGCTCTCCGGCACTTTGGCCTTGGGTTTGGCAGGCCAGGTCGCCTTCAGCGTCGCGGCCGACAGTTGGGGACTGTTCGGTTTGCCGAAGCGGCGTCCGGATATGCGAGACATCGTAGCACTCGGCCTGGTCGTCACCGGGGGTGCCCTCATCATCCTGTTTGGACGAGGTGGAGCGTGACACTATTCATTCTCCTGGCGTGCCTCGGCGGCGCGCTCGTCGGTCTCAGCCGCCAGCTCAATGGGCGGTTGAGCATATCCACCACGCCGCTGATCGCATCCTTCTGGAATCATGCCATAGGCTTTGCCGTTCTCACATGCCTCGGTCTCTTCGTCGGGGGCCTGCTTCCTGCAGGCGCCGCCGAGGCGCCTTGGTATGCCTATCTGGGCGGCTCCATCGGTGTTGTTTTTGTGGCGGCGGGCAGTTGGGCGATTGCGCGCATAGGCGCGGTCAATTCGGCTCTGCTGATCATCGGTGGTCAGATGGTGACAGGGGTGGCGCTTGATTATATCAGCGCCGTTCCAACGTCGTTTTGGGCGAACGCGACCGGAATCGTCCTCATCGTCGGCGGCATGATGGTCAGCCGGAGGCGACGCAAAGGCGACGGCTCGCAATAGCCAAGCGCTTCATGCGGTTATTGCCTGCCGATACGCCCAGCTATTCTCCGAGCGGAAGAGTGACGTCCGCTATGGAGGCGCCCAATGTCACACCGTGACTTTCTGCCTGCGCCATCGCCTTCACCAATGCGATGACCGTTTCGCGGATATTGCGGTCGGCGATCTTCAGAAAGGCGCGATTGAGCACCAATCCTTCCTTCGTTCGCAGGAATTCGGCGACCGGATCGGAATTCGCCGACAGATCCAGCCCTTGCAGCGTCAACGGCTCGGAATTCTCCTGTTCGAAAAAGAAACTTACCGAGGTGTGGAGCACATCGGCGATCCGCTGCAGGCGGCTCGCGCCGATGCGGTTGATGCCCTTCTCGTATTTCTGAACCTGCTGAAAGGTTACGCCGATCTGCTCGGCAAGCCGTTCCTGGCTCATCCCGAGCAACTGCCGACGCATTCTTATGCGCGCTCCGACATAGCTGTCTATTGCATTCGGTGTCTTGACATTCATCGCGTGTTTTCAGCCTCGATCGCATTTTCAATCGGCGCAGCTGTAGTATTCCCCGCTTCGGTTTTCCATGGTTGTTTTCATATAGCGTACTCAATATGCGATGATCGCGACTGACTGTGATATGAAAGCCCCCGTCCGGAAAGACATAAAGCCACGCTGGAATCGGTCGACAAAAGGGCAAATCAAACAAAAGCCGTACCAATCCCGATGAAACTGGGCTGTGATTGCCGCCCAGCTTACGCTAAATGCAATTCAGCGACCGCCGCTCGATAGTCTTCCCAGCCCCGATCGCCTAAAATCCATCGAAAAAAGACGCGGCACGGCACCGACCGGCCTGTGCAGGAGGAATATTGATGGCAACGGTTGCCGAAGGCGCGCCCCGTTTCGAAAAAACAACGATGTCTATCCTCATGGCGGTCAGCTTCTGCCACATGCTGAACGACATCATGCAATCGCTGCTCGCCTCGCTCTATCCGCTGTTCAAGGCGAATTACGATCTCGATTTTGTGCAGATCGGCCTCCTCACCATGACGTTCCAGGTCACCGCTTCGCTGTTGCAGCCGCTGGTCGGCATTGTCACCGACCGCTGGCCGATGCCCTATTCGCTGCCGGTCGGCATGGCGAGCACCTTCTGCGGCCTCATCCTGCTCGGCAACGCCGGCAGTTTCGCGCTGCTGCTGGTTGCCGCAAGCCTGATCGGGTTTGGCTCAGCCGTCTTCCATCCGGAATCCTCGCGCGTCGCCCGTCTGGCCTCCGGCGGTCGCCACGGTTTCGCGCAGTCCTTCTTCCAGGTCGGCGGCAATGCCGGCCAGGCGATCGGTCCACTGCTCGCCGCCTTCATCGTGCTGCCGCTCGGGCAACACAGCGTCTCCTGGTTTGCCGCCATCGCCATGGTCGGCATGGTCGTGCTGAGCTGGGTGGGCACCTGGTACATGAGCCACCGACGTCAGAATGCCAGCAAACCGGCGGTGAGCCGGGCCCTGCCGCTGCCGCAGAACAGGGTCGTCTGGGCGCTGCTGATCCTCGTGCTGCTGACGGCGACGAAGAATGTCTACATGGCGAGCGTGTCGAGCTACTTTACCTTCTATGTCATCGACAAGTTCGAGCTCAGCGTGCAGCAGGCACAGCTGATGCTCTTCCTGTTCCTCGGCTCGGTCGCCGTCGGCACATTCCTCGGTGGGCCGATCGGCGATCGCTTCGGTGCGCGGTTCGTCATCTGGTTCTCGATCCTGGGCGTCATTCCCTTCGCGCTCCTGCTTCCTTATGCGAATCTCCTCTGGACGGGCGTGCTCAGCATCGTCATCGGCCTGATCTTCGCTTCGGCCTTCTCGGCGATCGTCGTCTTCGCGCAGGAACTGGTGCCCGGGCGCGTCGGACTGATTGCCGGCGTCTTCTTCGGCTTCGCCTTCGGGGCAGGGGGACTTGGTGCAGCATTGCTCGGCGATTTCGCTGATACCCACGGCATCGATTTCGTCTACCGGATCTGCTCCTACCTGCCGCTGCTCGGTCTCCTGACGGTCTTCCTTCCGCGCATACCCAAGCAGAAATCGGCCTAGAGTATTCCGGCTCGACGCATCATGCGGTTCACACGTCGCTATCGCGACAGGCACGAACGTATTTTTCTCCTCATATGGGGAAGAGGGATCACCATTCCTTTAATCCACTATTTTTATAGATAATATTCGTTGGAGAATGACATCGGTTTCGGCACGATATTGGAAGGAAATGGCATGTCTGCTCACAAACTGGTCGGCCTTGCGGGTAGCTTCAACCGCCCCTCGAAGACCTTCGCGCTCGTCGAAAACGTTGCTGGCCTCGCCGGCGAGAAATACGGCTTCGACAACACCATCTACGACCTGACCGATGTCGGCCCCTCGCTTGGCCAGGCGCTGCGGCGTGGCGATCTCGACAGTCGCGCCAAGGAGGTCATCGACGACATCGTCAATGCCGACGTGCTGGTGATCGGAGCGCCAACGTACAAGGGCAGCTATCCCGGCCTCTTCAAGCATCTGATCGACCTGATCGACCCGCATGAGCTGCGCGCCAAGCCGATCATCATCACTGCGACCGGCGGCGGCGACCGGCATGCGCTGATGGTCGAGCACCAGCTCCGTCCGCTCTTCGGTTTCTTCATGTCTCACACGCTGCCGACCGCCGTTTACGCGTCCGACCGCGACTTCACCGATTACCGTGTCTCATCCGAGCCGCTTTCCAAGCGGATCGGGGAGGTTATCGGTGAGCTCTCGGCCTTCTTTCCCAGCCGGAATCAGGCGCTTATCGCCGCCGAATGAAGAGTTAGGGATAGGCTTGAAACGGCGCCGCGGAGGCGCCGTTTTCGTTTTTGGGCCACCCTTCTCACGTCGTCATAATCCACAAATTTGATGGAAATTTATCCTGCCGATACCAAATGGCAGGGCAAGAGTTTTTCCGACCCTTCCTCCACATCGGACAATCGTGCTTCGCTACAGATCCGCGCATTTGCCATGATCGGCCTGGTCGGGGCGTATGGCCTCACTCAGTCAGACGGGATATAAAATGACCAAGAATAAAAATCTTCACGACTTCCACCTTTCGCGCCGGGCGGCTCTTGTCGCCGTTTCCGCTGCCGCGCTCTTCACCTTTGCAGCACCAGCTCCTTCCTTTGCCGAGGACAAGTCGATCAGGGTCGGCATCATGGCCGGCGAGGATGAAGACGTCTGGCGCGTCGTCACCAGCGAGGCGGCCAAGAAAGGCCTGAAGATCGAGACGATCACCTTCAACGATTATACGCAGCCGAATGAGGCGCTGGAGCGCGGCGAAATCGACGCCAACGCCTTTCAGCACCAGCCCTATCTCGACAACCAGATCAAGCAGCACGGCTACCACATCGCTCGTGTCGGTTATACCGGCGTCTGGCCGATCGGCCTCTACACCAAGAAGTACAAGTCCGTCGCCGAGATCCCGGAAGGTGCCGTCATCGGCGTGCCGAACGATCCCTCCAACGAAGGCCGCGCTTTGCGCGTTCTCCAGAACGAAGGCCTGATCAAGCTGAAGGACGGCACCGGCATTCTCGCAACTGTCGCCGACGTCACCGACAATCCGAAGAAGATCGAAATCAAGGAACTCGACGCGGGTATCGTCGGCCGCTCGATCGACGACCTGGATGCCGGTGTCGTCAATACCGACTGGGCGCTGAAGAGCGGCCTTTCGCCGGCCGAGCGCATTGCGCAGGAGCCGATTGCCGACAATCCATATCGCAACTTCATTGCGGTCAAGGCCGACAATAAAGATGCCGAGTGGGTCAAGACGCTTGTCTCTTCCTATCAGAACGAGACCGTCAAGGCCGAGTTCGACAAGGTTTACAAGGGAACGGGTCTCAGCGCCTACTGATCCGAAGCGGGGCGGGGGTTAAGCCCTGCCGAGAGGCGGTCCAGGCGTTCCTTGCCCGGGCCGCCTTCGGTGTTTGTAAGGAAAAGCACATGAATTCCTTTGTTTCCACCACGGCGATCGAGACACAGCCGCAAGCGGCGGCCGAAGACGTGGTGAGGCTTACCAATGTGAAGCGGCGGTTCGGAACCACGGCAGCACTCGACGGTATTTCGCTGACGGTGAAGAGAGGTGAGATCCTCGGCATCATCGGCCGCAGCGGCGCCGGCAAATCGACGCTGATCCGTTGCCTCAACGGCCTGGAGCGCGCCGATAGCGGCGAGATTCTCATCGAAGGCCGAGATATCACCGGACTTTCAGAACAGGAACTGCAGCCGCTGCGCCGCCGCATCGGCATGATCTTCCAGCATTTCAACCTGCTTTCCGCCAAGACCGTCGAGGAAAATGTCGCGCTACCGCTGAAGATCGAGGGCGTTGCAAAGAACGAGCGCTTGAAACGGGCGCATGAGCTGCTCGATCTGGTCGGGCTTGCCGACAAGGCGAAAGCCTATCCCTCATCGCTCTCCGGCGGGCAGAAACAACGCGTCGGCATCGCTCGGGCGCTTGCGGCCCGCCCGGCACTGCTTTTGTCCGACGAGGCGACGTCGGCACTCGATCCGGAAACGACCCGGTCGATCCTGGCGCTGTTGAGGGATATCAACCGTAAGCTCGGGCTGACCATTCTGCTGATCACGCATGAGATGGAAGTGGTGCGCGGCATTGCCGATCGCGTCGCAGTCATCGACGCCGGGCGGATCGTGGAGGAAGGGCAGGTCTGGTCGGTCTTCGCCAATCCGCAGGCTGACATCACCGGGAGCCTGCTCGGCGGTATCCGCCCGCAGCTTCCGGATCACATCGCCGGTCGGCTGTCGGCAACGACGGGGAGCGAGGCGATCCTCAGCGTCGATCTCGCCGGGCCGCAGGCGCAGGGCGCGCTGTTTGCCGAACTCTCGGCGGCGCTGCCGCATTCCTTCCGCCTCGTCCATGGCGGCATCGACCACATCCAGAACCAGCCGGTGGCACGGTTCTTCATCGCCGTTCCCATGCGCGACCCCGCGCTTGCCGGAAAGGTCGAACAATTCCTGACGGCCCGGTCCGCCCGGGTGGAGGTGCTTGGTTATGACACCGATCATGGTTGAACTGCTTCTTCGCTCCCTTTGGGAGACGGTCCTGATGACCGTCGCCTCGGGAGTGATCTCGCTCGTCGCCGGCCTGCCGCTCGGCCTTGCCCTGGTGGCGACGGCGCGCGGCGGCATCGCCGAAAATCTGTGGATCAATCGCGTGCTCGGTGGGATCATCAACGGCTTCCGCTCGGTGCCCTTCATCATCCTGCTGGTGGCGCTGATCCCGCTGACGCGGCTGATCGTCGGCACGGCGCTCGGCACCTGGGCGGCCATCGTGCCGCTCGCCATCGCCGCAACGCCCTATTACGCTCGCATCGCCGAAGTGTCGTTGCGCGAGGTCGACCGCGGGCTGATCGATGCCGTCCGCGCCATGGGCGGCAATCGCTGGACGATCATCCGTGAGGTGCTGGTGCCCGAAGCTTTGCCGGGCATCGTCGCCGGCTTCACCGTCACGCTGGTGACGCTGATCGGCGCCTCGGCGATGGCGGGCGCGATCGGCGCCGGCGGTCTCGGCGATCTCGCCATCCGCTATGGCTATCAGCGCTTCGAAACCAATGTGATGATCGCGGTGGTGGCCGTCCTCATCGTCCTCGTCTGCGGCATTCAGTGGCTTGGCGACCGGCTGGTCGCCAAGCTGGACCATCGATAGTCAGTGCCGGAACTGGGCTGCGGGATGCGCGGCGGGCAACCTGCCGTCCCCGCCGCCGAAAAGCTTCTGCCGCAAAGGTCCTTCCACGTAGTCCGCCTTGAAGAGACCGCGCTCCTGCAGCACCGGCATCACCAGGTCGACGAAATCGCGCAGGCTTTCCGGCGCCACGGTCCGCGCCAGATTGAAGCCGTCTATGCCGCCCTCCTCGATCCATGCCTCGAGATGATCGGCGATTTGCTCGGGCGAACCCACCACCGGCTTCATCCGGCTGCCGAGTATCATCTGGTCGATGATGTCGCGCAGCGTCACCGGCTTCGCCGCCTGTTTGGTGATGGCCGCAAGCGCCGACTGATTGGCGTTCGTCGAGCTTTGATCGATGACGTCATCGAGCCCATATTTCGAAAAATCGATGCCTACGGAGGCGGAGTAATGCGCAAGCGAGGCCTCGACGCTCGCATGGCGGCGATACTCCTCCAGCCTGTCCCGTGCTTCCTTCTCCGTCCGCCCGACGACAACAGTGATCAGGCTCAGGATCTTCAGTGCGTCGGCGCCGCGGCCGAATTCCTCGGCCTTCGCCCGCAGCGCATCCACCGTCGGCCGCATCGCCCTGGGGTTCGAGCCGGCGAGGAAGACGCATTCGGCGTGCCGGGCGGCAAAGTCCTGGCCGCGTGCGGAGGCGCCGGCCTGGAAGAGCAGGGGCGTGCGCTGTGGAGAAGGTTCGGAGAGATGGATGCCCTCCATCCGGTAATATTGACCGTCATGACGGACAGTGCGCACTTTGGAGGGATCGGCATAGATGCCGCCCACCTTGTCGCGCAGCACCGCATCGTCATCCCAGCTGCCTTCCCAGAGCTTGTAGACGATCTCGAGATATTCCTCGGCTGCGTCGTAACGCGCGTCATGTTCCGGCAGCCTGTCGAAACCCATGCTGCGGGCAGCACTATCGAGATAACCGGTGACGATGTTCCAGCCGATCCGTCCCTTGGTCAGATGATCGAGCGTCGACATGCGCCGCGCCAGCAGGAAGGGTGGCTCATAGGTGGTGTTGACGGTGACGCCAAAACCCAGATGTTTGGTGACATAGGCCATCGCCGAAATCGGAATGAGCGGATCATTGACCGGGATCTGCGCCGCCGTCGTGATCACCGGCGCCGGGCTTCCTCTGAAGATGTCATAGACGCCGACAATATCGGCAAGGAAGATGCCGTCCAGCTTGCCGCGTTCGGCGGTCTTGGCAAACTCCGTCCAATAGTCGAGATCGGTATAATGCGCTGAGCCGTCGCGCGGATGCGTCCACAGGCCGTGGTTGATATGCCCGACGCAGTTCATGTCAAAGGCATAGATCTGCATGGTCTTCATGAGGCGGGTCCCAAAACCGGCAATAGAAATCAAGGATTTGCCGCATTAATTATCCTAGAGCATGATGCCGAAAAGTGCGTGCGGTTTTCGGACGACATCATGCTCTAACTATATAATGTAGAACAGGATTCAGATTTTAGGCCGGCTCGGCCCAAAATCATCCTGTTCGGGCTCTATCGCACGAAGAGCCTGTGAAATGGTAGGGTTGGGATGAAAAAAGCCGGAGGAAACGCATGACGAAGAAGACGCTGTCGGATTGGGCGGAGCTTGCGCAAAAGGATCTGCGCGCTTCACCTGAAACGCTGACCTGGCAGACGCCGGAAGGCATCGCCGTCAAGCCGCTCTATACGTCCGAGGATCTGGACGGTGCCGAGCATCTCGGCTCGCTTCCCGGTTTTTCGCCTTTCACCCGCGGCCCACGCGCGACGATGTATGCCGGCCGGCCCTGGACGATCCGCCAATATGCCGGCTTCTCGACGGCAGAAGAATCGAACGCCTTCTATCGCCGCAATCTGGCAGCCGGCCAGAAGGGCCTGTCGGTCGCCTTCGATCTTGCCACCCATCGCGGTTACGACAGCGACCATCCCCGCGTCGAAGGCGATGTCGGCAAGGCAGGTGTGGCAATCGACAGCGTCGAGGACATGAAAATCCTGTTCGACGGCATTCCGCTCGGAGAAATGTCGGTGTCGATGACCATGAACGGCGCCGTCATTCCGATCCTCGCCTCCTTCATCGTGGCCGGCGAAGAGCAGGGCGTTCCGCAGGCCGAGCTCTCGGGGACCATTCAGAACGACATCCTCAAGGAGTTCATGGTCCGCAACACCTATATCTATCCGCCGGAACCTTCGATGCGGATCGTTGCCGACATCATCGAATATACCGCAAGGGAGATGCCGAAGTTCAATTCGATCTCGATCTCCGGCTATCACATGCAGGAGGCCGGCGCGACGCTGGTGCAGGAACTCGCCTTCACGCTTGCCGATGGCCGCGAATATGTCAGGGCGGCGATCGCCAAGGGCCTCAATGTCGATGATTTCGCCGGAAGGCTCTCCTTCTTCTTCGCGATCGGCATGAATTTCTTCATGGAAGCGGCCAAACTTCGCGCCGCCCGGCTGCTCTGGACCCGCATCATGGAAGAGTTCCAGCCGAAGAAGACTTCCTCGCTGATGCTGCGCACCCATTGCCAGACGTCGGGCGTCTCGCTGCAGGAACAGGACCCCTATAACAACATCATCCGCACCGCCTTCGAGGCGATGTCGGCCGTGCTCGGCGGCACGCAGTCGCTGCACACCAATTCCTTCGACGAGGCGATCGCGCTGCCGACGGAGTTTTCCGCCCGCATCGCCCGCAACACGCAGCTCATCCTCCAGCATGAGACCGGCGTCACCAAGGTGGTCGATCCGCTCGCCGGATCCTATTACGTCGAAAGCCTGACGAAGGAGCTTGCCGACAAGGCCTGGGCGCTGATCGAGGAGGTGGAAGCGCTCGGCGGCATGACCAAGGCCGTCAATGACGGCCTGCCGAAACGGCTGATCGAGGAAGCGGCCGCGCGCCGCCAGGCGGCCGTCGACAAGGGCGAGGAGGTCATCGTCGGCGTCAACCGCTACAGGCTCGACAACGAACAGCCGATCGACATTCTGGAGATCGACAACAGTGCGGTGCGGATCGCGCAGATCAAACGGATCGAGGAAACCAAACGCCGCCGCGATGGCGGGGCCGTGCGCGAGACGCTGGCCGCCCTGGCGGAGATCGCCCGGACCGGCAAGGGCAACCTGCTGGAAGCCGCCATCGAGGCGGCCCGGGCTCGTGCCACGGTCGGCGAGATATCGGACGCGATGCGCGATGCCTTCGGCGATCATGCCGCGATCCCTAATGTCATCAAAGGCGTCTACGGCGAGGCCTATAGCGACGAACCGGAACTCGCCGTCTTGCGGACCCGCATGACTGAGGTGACGGAAGCGATGGGCCGCCGGCCGAAAATCATGGTCGCCAAGCTCGGCCAGGACGGGCACGATCGGGGCGCCAAGGTGATCGCCTCGGCCTTCGGCGACATCGGCTTCGATGTGCTCGCCGGTCCCCTGTTCCAGACCCCTGACGAAGCCGCCGGCGTCGCACTCAGCGAAAAGGTCAATGTCGTCGGCGTCTCGTCATTGGCGGCCGGCCACAGGACCCTGCTGCCGCAGCTGATCGACAGGCTGAGGGAAAAGGGCGGTGGCGATATCATCGTCGTCTGCGGCGGTGTCATCCCGCGGCAGGACTATGACTTCCTGCACGAACACGGCGTTGCAGCCGTGTTCGGGCCCGGCACGAACGTTCTCGAGGCGGCAAACTCCGTTCTCGACCTGTTAGAGGGCAAGCGGCGAAACCAGTAGCTTACAGCAATCCACGCTTTGCGAGGTTACTCATCAGCGCCGAAATGCCGAAGGTCCAGGGCGGGCATTCGGTGGAGAGCCGAACGGTGTTGACGAGCGCGCCGAGCCCTGCCGAGGAAATCTCGACGACATCGCCGATCTTGTGGGTGAAGCCCTGCTTCGGCGCGTCGCGATCCTGCGTCGGCGCAAACAGCGTGCCAAGAAAGAGCATAAAGCCGTCGGGATATTGGTGATGCGCGCCGACCGTCTGTTTGACGAGATCGGTCGGATCGCGGCTGATCTGCGACATCGAACTCTTGCCGCGCAGCACGAAGCCGTCCCGGCCGGTGACCTTCAGATCGAGTTCGGCCTTGCGAACATCATCCAGGCTGTAGCCGGCATCGAACAGGCGGATGAAAGGACCGATCGAGCAGGAGGCATTGTTGTCCTTGGCTTTACCGAGCAACAGTGCCGAGCGGCCCTCGACGTCGCGCAGATTGACGTCGTTGCCGAGCGTCGCCCCCTTGATTTCGCCGCGGCTATTGACCGCGAGCACGATTTCCGGCTCCGGGTTGTTCCAGGTCGAGATCGGATGCAGGCCGACATCCGCACCCCAGCCGACCGAGGAAAGCACCGGGGCCTTGGTGAAGACTTCGGCATCCGGCCCGATGCCGACTTCGAGATATTGCGACCACATGCCCTCGTCGATCAGCGCCTGCTTGACCGTGGCAGCCTCCGGCGAACCCGCCTTCAGATTGGTGAGGCTGCCGCCGATCAGCGTGCTGACACGTTCACGGATGGCGGCGGCACGTTCCGGATTGCCGGCAGCCTTCTCCTCGATGACGCGCTCGATCATCGACTGGGCGAAGGTGACGCCGCAGGCCTTGACGGCCTGCAGGTCGACGGGCGCCAGGAGATAGGGACGCGCTTCGTCCGGCTTGCCGGTGCTGTTGGCAACGATCTGCTCCACTGAACCGACCGCCTTGCCACTTGCGGCGCGGACGAAGCCGGCGGCGTCCTGCCGCTCGAAGAGAGCGCTCAGCGTCGGCGCCTCGCGCGAGGTGATGTCGACCAGCACGCCCTCGCGTGATGTCACAATGCTCGGTCCGGCAACGTCGGGATTCCAGACGCGGCCGACGAAAAGACCATCCGAAGCGGCGACATCGAGAAGAGCTTGAGACATGGTGATCTTCCGTCAAGGTGAGCGAGAAGCGCTCTTTTGAGAATTGCGGGGTGTTGCCGCCCTCCGACCCGGCGACTGCCGAAATCGATCACATTCATGAAGGCGGGGCAAGATGCACTGGGGAAAAAGACTTTTGCCCGCTCGGCTCAAGCGGTGGTCTTTCCCGTAAATCCAATCGCAAAAGCCCGCAAAATAACTATTTAGATACAAAATACATTTGTTATTTCAAATAGTTAAATACATGGTGCGGCGATTTTTCCCCTCATCTCGCCTTGACAGGAGCCGGCTTTCGTTATCTGTTTTGCCCGACATGGAGGCTGCTGGCGTCAGCCGGCGCTCAGAGAATCCCGGGAGGATATTACAGCGATGTTGAGATTTGCCGTCGTCGGAATCGACCATGGGCATACGTTCGATCATGTGAAGGGATTGCTTGCCTCTGGCGGCGAGTTCGTCGGCTATTGCCCGCAGACTTCGGTGCCGGCATTGCGCGAGGCCTTCGAGAAGACCTATCCCGATGCGCCGCAGATCGACCGGGAAAAGCTGTTCGACGATCCGTCGATCGATGTCATCTGCATTTCAGCGATCCCGCGCGATCGTGCCGGGCTTGCCATCCGCGCGATGAGATCGGGCAAGGACGTGATGACCGACAAGCCTGGTGTGACGACCTTCGCCCAGCTTGAGGACATCAAGCGCACCGTCGCCGAGACCGGCAAGATCTTCTCGATCTGCTTTTCCGAGCGCCACTGCGTGCGCTCCGCCGTCAAGGCCGGCAAGCTCGTCGCCGACGGTGCGATCGGCAAGGTCATCCAGACGCTCGGTGTCGGTCCCCACCGGCTGCAACTGCCGACGCGGCCGGACTGGTTCTTCGATCCGGAAGCCTTCGGCGGCATCATCGTCGATATCGCTTCTCACCAGGTCGACCAGTTCCTGTTCTATACCGGCTCGACCACGGGCGAGGTCATCGCCAGCTCGATCGGCAATTTCGGCATGCCCGACAAGCCGGCCTTCGAGGATTTCGGCGAGGTGCTTCTGCGTTCCGACAAGGCGGCGGGTTATGTCCGCGTCGACTGGTTCACGCCGGAGGCGCTGCCGACCTGGGGTGACGGGCGCCTGACCATTCTCGGCACCGAAGGCTATATCGAGCTGCGCAAATATATCGACATTGCCGGCCGGCCGGGCAAGGATCATCTCTTCCTGGTTAACGGCAAGGAAATGACCCATATCGATTGCAGCGGCGAAAAGCTCGATTATTTCGACGCTTTCACCACCGACGTCGGCAACCGCACGCAGACGGCGATGACGCAGGATCACGTTTTCGAAGTCTGCCGTCTTTCGCTCGAAGCCCAGACGAAAGCCGCGCGCATCGGCGCTCGCTGAGGAGGATATCATGACCAGGAAATTGCGCGTCGGTGTCATCGGCGCAGGCATCGCTGCGCGGCATCTGGCCGGCTTCGGCTGGAACAAGGAGCTTTTCGAGGTTCCCGTGCTCTGCTCGCTCGACGAGGAGCGCGGCAGGGCGTTGTGCGAGGAGTACGGCATTGCCGAATACACCCAGGATGCCGATTCGCTGTTTGCCCGTGACGATCTCGACATCATCGACATTTCGACGCCGCCGAGCTCGCATTTCGAACTCTGCCGCAAGGGCATCGAATCCGGCAAGCACGTGATCTGCGAGAAGCCGCTCTTCGGCTCGATTGCCGAGGTCGACGAGATGGGCCGCATCCTTGCTCGTTTCCCCGGCAGGAAGCTGATGCCGATCTTCCAGTACCGCTACGGCTCCGGCCTGCAGAAGCTGAAGCTGCTGATCGAGCGCGGTCTTGCCGGCAAACCGTTCCTGACGACGATCGAAACCCATTGGTGGCGCGGCCCGGATTATTATGCCGTGCCATGGCGCGGCAAATGGGCAAGCGAACTCGGTGGCGGTCTTCTTGGTCACGCCATCCACGCGCATGACATGCTGAATTATGTCCATGGCCCCTGCGCCGAAGTGTTTTCCTATGGCGCGACACTGGTCAATCCGATCGAGGTCGAGGACACGGCAGCCCTTTCGGTGAAGATGCAGAACGGCTCGCTGGCGACGCTGTCGATGACGCTGGGTTCGCGCAAGGAGATCTCGCGGCTGCGCTTCTGCTTCAACGACCTCGTCGCCGAAAGCATCATCGAACCCTATACGATGGGCCGTGATCCGTGGACGTTCGTCGCCGGAACGGAGGAGCATCAGGCGCGGATCGACGCGGCGCTCGCTGGCTATGTGCCAGGCGAAGATGGCTACACCCGTCAGTTCGAGCTCTTTCATAAGGCGATCGTCGAGGACAAGGAGCCGCCGGTGACGCTGCAGGATGCCCGCAATTCGCTGGAGCTGGTGACAGCCGCCTATTTCTCGCAGCGCACCGGCCGGCCGACGCCGATGCCGATCGCCGCCGATCATCCGCTCTATCGCTCCTGGCTTCCGGCGGGGGAGTGGCGCAGCGCCGCTACGGTCTGAATCGGGAAGGGCTCTCTCATGCTGAAATCCTTCGAGCATGTCGGCATGACGGTCGGCGATATGGACCGCGCTATCGATTTTTACTGCGGCCTGCTTGGCCTCAGCCTCGTGCTGCGCAAGACGATGGCGAATGGCATGCAGGTGGCGTTCCTCGATGCAGGCGGCGGCATGCTGGAGATCTTCGCGCCGCCCGGCGGCGCTTCGCGGGCGGTCGACGTGCCTGAAGATACGGCCGGCGTCCGGCACCTCACCTTCCATTTCGACAATGTCGAGGAGACCTTCGCCCGCCTTGAACAGGCGGGCGTCGAGATCAAGGAGCGGCCGCGCTTCGCCGTCCACTCCGAGATGCTGAACAAGATCGCCTTCGTTCGCGACCCCGACGGCATCATCGTCGAGCTTGCCGAACGCTCCCAGAGCCGCCAGGGTTGACGCAGGTGCTGCCGATCGCTTCGCTGCGGGCGGCCAGACCGTCCCGCAGCAGATCGATCAGGCGCCGGATGAGCTTTGCCGCCATGAAAGGCTCCCCTCAGCTCGCCAATTTGGCGCGGATATAGTTGCGCCAGCCGCCAAGCGCGGTGATTTCCTCGGCACCCTTCACCGCATGCGCTTCGCAGACGAAGCCGGAGACGCTGGAGCCATCTTCGAGCACCAGCTTGCCGATGCCGAGGGGTGCCGGAATCTTCTGGACGAACCTGCCGAAAGCATCGGCCGGCAGTGCCCAGACCTCGACCTCCAGCCCCTGACCCTTATGGCCGGGTTCGCGCAGCAGCCCCGGCTTCGGCGGCGTGGTATTGGGCAGAACGAAGAGGCGATAATCGCCTGATGTGCGGCAGGTCTTGACCAGACGCCCGCCGGCCAGTTCGTGATTGAGCGGCATGCCGGTCAGATGCGCCCCAACGACCGCGATTTCGATGAAACCGTCATCGCCAGGCGCAACACGACTGGCTTCGGGGATCGCCGCCTGCCGGTCGATGCCCATGCCGGAACCTGCGGCACGGTGCAGCGCATCGGCAAGCGGCGCCAGCGCATCGTCGGTGAAGGCAGGGGCGATCACCGTCACCCCACCTGGCAGGCCACCCTTTCCGAAACCGGCCGGAACGGCGATCGCAGCGCAATCGAGCAGGTTGACGAAATTGGTGTAGCGGCCGAGGCGACCGTTGAGCACGACGGGATTGGCCTGCATGTCGGCAACCGTATAGGTGGTCGGAGCGGTCGGCAGCAGAAGCACATCCGCCTTTTCCCATTCGGCTTCGGTCCTGCGGCGCAATTCTTCCAGCCGGTAGCGGCCGTTGAAGGCCTCGACCGCGGTCTTGCCCTTGGCGCCTTCGATAATCCCGCGCACCGTCGGGTCGAAATCGGCCGCGTTCGTGGCGAGGAAGGTCTCGACCGCCGCCAGACGTTCGGCGACCCACGGCCCGTCATAGAGAAGGGCGGCGGCCTCGCGGAATGGTGCGTAATCGAACGGCACGATGGTCGCGCCGAGCGCTCTGGCCCGCTCGATCGCCTGATCGTAGAGCGCCTCCACCTCCTTGTCGCCGAAGAATTCCCGCTCGGCGCCAGCAAGGACGCCGATGCGCAACCCCGATACCGGCAGGTTCGCCGGCTTGGCGTGGCGGGAAAAAGCATCGGCGGCATCGAAGCCTTCGGCGACCTTGCGGATCGCAACACCGTCGCCGACGGTCGCGGCAAAGATCGTGATGCAGTCGACGCTCTTGCAGGCCGGTATAGCCCCGGTATTCGGCAGTAGACCCGGCGTCGGCTTGATGCCGACCAGATTGTTGAAGGCAGCCGGCACGCGGCCGGAGCCGGCGGTGTCGGTGCCGAGCGCAAAGGCCGCGAGGCCGGAGGCCACGGTGACCGCCGATCCGGAACTCGAACCGCCTGAGATATAGGCCGCATCGAAGACCGAACGCGGCGCGCCATGGGGCGAGCGCGTGCCGTTGAGGCCGGTCGCGAACTGGTCGAGATTGGTCTTTCCGATGACGAGCGCGCCGGCGGCCTTCAACCGGGCAACGACGGTGGAGTCCGCCTCCGGCCGATACGCATAGGCCGGGCAGGCAGCAGTCGTCGGCAGGCCGGCGGCATCGATATTGTCTTTCACCGCGAAGGGCACGCCCCAGAGCGGCAGGCTATTTGCCTCGGGCGCACGTGCCATCAAGGCTTTGGCGGCGGCGCGCAGCTCTTCGTCGGGCACCGGGGTGATGAAGATTGCCGGATCTTTCGAGGCGGCACGCCGCGCAATCACCTCTTCGATGGCGTCGAGCGGCGTCAGGCCGGATTGATAGGCGGCGCGAAGGCTTGAGAGATCGAGAATGGTCGGCAGCATGTCAGCATTCCTCCAGAACGACGATGATATCGCCCGCTTTGACGTTTCTTCCCGGCCCGGCGCGCAGGTCGCGGACGCGGCCTGCCGCATGGGCGGTGACGTTGATTTCCATTTTCATCGATTCGATGATGGCGAGTGTATCGCCGGCCGCAACCGGGGCGCCCGGCTCGACCAGCAATTTCCAGATATTGCCGG
>Ga0102591_1000851_pt1 | contig 49512 bp, 39 predicted proteins | sample AraplaCol_mCL_r2_2_FD_76860 | JGI IMG/M metagenome (GOLD analysis project Ga0102591, IMG submission 76860) | Arabidopsis root microbial communities from North Carolina, USA - plate scrape MF_Col_mCL_r2 (SPADES assembly) (version 2) | ecosystem: Host-associated > Plants > Roots > Endosphere... | reverse complement strand
CGCCCCCGTCTCGATACGCAATGCGCCGCCGTGCGCACCGACGCGCAGACTGTGGCTGGACGGCATACCGCGCGCCGAGCTGGACGCGCTCGCCGCTGCCCTGCGACAGGGGCCGCTGGACGCCCATTTCTTCCTGACCCTGCAGCCGCACTTCCATCGCACCGCGCTGGCCGCGCCGATGGCGCAGGGGTTGGTGGACGATGCGCTGGACCGGTTGCTGCCCGCCGGGCTGCCCGCCGCGCAGCGTGCCGCCTGGCGCAGCAGCCTGATGGCATTGCTGACCCTGCCACGGGTCGACTGGGAAGTGCAGTGCGCTCCGTTGCGCGCACTGCTCACCGACGCGGTTGCTCGCCGCAATACGCTGCTGCAGGCGATGCGCGACGCCCTGTACCGCCCTCTGGACCAGCCCCGACGCGAGTGGAATGCGGCACTTGATGCCGAGCGCTCCCTCGGCATGGCCGACGCCCGCGAGGTGGCACAACGTATGTGCAGCATGTCGCCATCGCGTCAGCGTGACGCGGTGCGCCAGCAGCTGCGCGACTGGATGCCGACGCTGATCCCGGCGCAGGTCGACCGTGCGGTGGCACAGGCCGCTGCCGCCGCCGCGCTCAATGGCGCCTGCATCGATGCACGCAGCGCGCTGCCGGCGCTGTTCGACGGCGTCGATGACGCAGGCGTGCCGTTGATCGGCGATGGCCAGCGCGCCCGGATACTGGCGACGCTGGACCAGCTGGCCGGCGGTCCGCCAGACCCCTTGCTGGCCACCCAGGGCGGCCACGGGGACCGGCTGGGCCGGTGGCTGTTGTCGGTGGCCGACCGTGCAGCCATGGCCACCACGGCGCGCCCCAGCCTGCGCCGCGCACTGGGCGATGCGGTGCTGTTCGTTGCCGGGCTCGCGCCTGGACTGAAGGCGCTGCGTTGGGCGCAGGCGGAGCCTGCGTTGCCGACACCACGTGAAGCGCACACCGTGACCATGGCCGATGCCCCGCCAGCGGTGGCGTCGGGCGCATCACGGCAGGGCGGGCGCAGCATGCTTGCGATGGCCGCAGGTCTCGTCGGCGGCGGGCTGGGCGTGGCGACGCTGGGCTGGCGCTGGGCATCCGGCGACACGCAGGTCATTGCGCCCACGGGGGATGCGCAACCGTGCCGGGCGCCCGAGCCGGAACCGGACCCGGCGCGGGTGCACGAGCGGACGCGGCACGTAGTGCGGCTCCTGGACGCCGTGATCGACCGCGACGGCGAGGGATCAATCTGGGACGTGCTCTGGCAACGCGTGCACCACAACGCAGGGGGCGATGCGACGTCGTTGCGCGGCACCGTGGCCACCCTGCTGGAGTCCAACGAGGTCGCACGCGAGGTCATCGACGCGTTGGACGGACTTCCGCCCGCCGAGGGCAGTGTGCGTGTGCGCCGCGCGCTTCGCCCCCTCCCGATGCCACGCGGTGGCGGCGAAGGCCTGGATGCCACCGAGCGCGACCGGCTCGACGCGGCCACCCGCCTGCTGGTCGACGTGGCGCAGCAGGCGCCGCCGCCGGGCGCAGCCGCGCTCGCGCCGCCGGCGGGCGTGGACCTGGCGGTAACGCGGTCGCGCATGCTGACCTGGGTGCAGTCGATGGGGCGCAACGCCAGCGAGCAGCACCAGCGCCTGACCGCGGCCTGGCGCCACGTGGTGGCCTCGGAGCGGGCGCTGACCCTGTCCGCCGCCGCGCTGCCGAACCTCGACACCGACCTCGCGCGGCAGGTCGCAGCCGAGCTGCTCAACGTTACCGGCCAGGTGATCGACCCCACCACGATCTACCTCAATACCTTCCAGGTCAGCCAGCAGTGGCGCGCCTGGGAAGCCGACCAGCTGCGCCCGCCCGGCGCGTTGTTCCGCAACCAGCACCGGCTGCTCCCGCCCGACCGGCGGGTACGCAGCGGGCTGGTCAGGACCCACACCCTGGTGGGCGCGGCACTGCTGCCGGTCGACGCCGACACGGGTCACGCCGGGCTCTACTACCGCTGCGTACCGGGAACCTACTTCCCGGTGCAGGAGTGCCGCGAGCTGACCCTCGATGAATTCAGGAAAGTGCAGGGACGAGATTACCTGGGCGCTTTCCGTCGCCGCTACGACACGTGCCTCGAACAGGCCTGGCATGGTCGACCGACGCCGGGTTCGGAAGGGTTCGTATCGGGCATCGGCCGACGTCTTGCGGGCACCGCAGTGCTGTTGAACGCAGCGGGCCAGCTCGGTGACGAAGCGGCCGCAGCGGTCAAGGTGCTGACCGACTTCCCGGCCCGTTTCGATCTTGCCGAAGCGGCCAACGGCCGTGCGCTGGCCCTGCCGGGCTGGCAGATCGACGTGCACGCGCTGGCCGCCAACGACCGGGGCCATGCGGTTCCGCTGCACGGGGTGCTGCTGGTCAGCGCGCAAGCGGCGGCGTCGCCGCAGGCGCCGATCACGCTGGTGATCAGCACCACCCGGATTCCGTTGATCGAGGCGTTCAACAGCAGCGACGCCGCGCTGCAGCAGCTTGCCGACGAGGTGCGCCACCAGTTGCCAGTGCGCGTGGCGGTCAACGGGCACGCCCGCTGGCAGCAGGGCGAGCTGCCGGTGGTGAAGGCGTACGGGATCGACGGTGACTTCCGCTGGGCCTTGTTCATGCAGGCGCTGGAGCTGCGGCATGCGCAGCTGCGCGCCGCCGGCCTGTCATCGCCTTGGCGAATCCGCGAGGCCTTCAATGCGCTCGATTCGGCGCTGGCCCTGCCGTACCTACCGGTTCCCGTGCCGGTGCTGGCCGCGGCAGGAGAGCTGGCGGCGCTGGAAATGGACGGTCTGAACGCGCGCAGCGCGGCGCACTGGACGGCGCGCTTTCCGCCGGGCACGCCGGGCGCGCTGCGCAATGCCGGCATGGACGGCGCGCGCTGGCTGCACGCGCTCAGCGCCGGCCGCAGCCTGGTCGAGCACGCCTACCCCCTGCTGGTACCGTTCGTCCAACAGCGACTGGATGACGAAATCATGCGCCGTTACCGCACCGCGTTCGACAGCAGCTGTTGTTACATCGTGTCCTTCACGGACGGGTATCCAAGCGACCAGACGCGCAGCGGGTGGGTCCACAATCGGGCGCAGAAGCAGGCGGCGGCCAGCTTCGCCGACTGTGCGATGACCCGCGCGGCGGGCTTCGACGATACCCCCGCGCGCCTGCTGGGCCTGTACACCAGCAGCGACAGCGCCGTGTTCGACGAGAACAGCGAGGTGGTGGGGCTGGACGCATCACAGCTGTTGGCGATGGCGCGCGAACTGGATCTGCAGGGCGACTACCTGCGTGCGCTGGACCGGTTCTGGCAGCAGCATGCACCGGCCGTACTCACCACCTTGCGCGGAGGTTACCTGTACGGCTGCGCGCAACAGCATGCCGACGGATCGCTGTCCGCGCGCGGCATGCAGCTGGCCCTCGGCGTGTTCGGCACGATGACCGCCGTCGAGTCCCAGGATCCGTCCTACCAGCCGGTTGCGCGTGCCGGTGTGCGCACCGGCTGGCTGCAGGTGCATGGCATCGCCTCGACCGTACTGCACGTCGCCGACGAGGTGGGGCCGGAGGTATTGCTGTACTTCCCCAACGACCGCAACCGCTTCCATGAGTTCGCCAGCGGGGCCGACATGATGGGCTGGATCGAACGCGCGGCGGGCACCGACGCCGGGCGGCAGTGGCTGGAGACCGCGTTCGACCTGGCCGACCTGCAGGACGGCTGGATGTCCAACGGCGTGCATACCGCACTGGGTGCCGGCACCCAGGCGATCTTCGGACACGGCGGCGCGGTGGTGCCGATCAGCGGCGAGGTGTCGCAGGCCCTCCTGGCGCGGCTGCGGCAACGCGCGCGTCGCGATGCGCAGACCCTGATGACTTCGGAGTGGGAAGCGTTCCGGCGGCGCTGGATGCCGCGCCTGGAGCGCTGCGAGCAGGCGATGGGCCTGGTCGCCCTGCTGGTGCCCGAAACGCTGCCGGTGGTGGCAGTACTGTCGGCCCTGCAGCTGGGGGGAGGTGTGGAACAGATGGTCGACGGCGATACGCCTGAGCAACGCCGTGCTGGCGCCGGCACGGCGGTCGGCGGTGCAGTCGGCCTTGCCTTGTCAGCTCCGCTGGGCACCGCGCGACTGGCGGCGGTGGCCGCGCGCGATGGTTCACGACTGCAACCAGAGATACAGACGGCAGCATGGGAGCAGGTGGATGATCCGCTGGCGCACCTGGCCGAGCGTTACGCCCGCCCCGTGGCGCTTTCTGGATCGCGCGCCGCGGACAATGGCGTGCACGACTACCTGGGCAAGCGATACATCCGCCAGGGCGGGAACGCTTACGAGGTGGCCTTCGATCGGGCCCATGGCACCTGGCGGCTGCAGAATCCGCAGCCGGGCAGCTTCTACCACCAACCGGTACGGCTGAATGCAGACGGTGCGTGGGAACCCCACAGCGACGTCGGGCTGCGCGGCGGCGCACCGATCAGCCGATCCAGCCGGCGCAGCCAGTCGGTTGAACGCAGCTATCGCGGTTCCCTGAATTCCCTGGTCGAACGCACCCACTCCCATTCGGTGGACAGCAGCTCGCAGGATTTCCAGTGGGGCGTGAATCACTGGGAGCGGGTGATGACGCCGGAACAGGCGCGCGACAGCGCCTCACTGGAGCAGATGAAGGAGCTGTTCGTGTCGGGCCATCTTGACCCGGTGCAGCAGGGCGCACTGTCGGTGATCATCGAGCGGCTGGACAATACGTTGCGTGCCGAGCGCTACACCGTGGTCAACGAAGTGGTGCACGACTCGGTCTACATCGCCGGCGGCCAGTTCATCCAGGCCTCCCAGGGCCTGCTGGCCGAAGGCAACGGACTGTCCGCAGCGGGCATGTGCACCGGACTGTCGCGGATCATGGCCACGGCGATGGGGCAGGGCGAAGAGCTGCACGTGCTGGAGCACCTGCGCCAGGCGATCCGCGAGCCCGACAGCCGGCATGCGGTCGCGCTGCGTGCGCTGATCCGCGACGCGCAGGGCGCGGCCCTGCAGCCCGGTTCAATGTCGGCGGCATCGTTGATCCACGTCGATGCACTGGCGGATTTCCTTGCCAACACCGCGCGCAGCAGCCATTTCGTCCTCAGCGGCACGCAGCACAGCATGGCCTGCGGCGTGAACGTGTTGGACAACGGGCGGCGCGAATACCTGCTCTACGATCCCAACTTCGGGCTGATGGTGTTCAAGAAACTCTCGCGCTTCAACCAGTGGGTGAACAACCTGTTCGGGTCGCGCTATTTCAGCCGGCTGTCGTCGCGGACCCTGGGCGACGCCAACGCCGAGACGCTGGCTGAAATGTACGGCGCGATCCCGACCCCGGGCAGCCAGCGGATGCAGTTCCACCTGCGCCAGATCCACCCGGAACGGATGCAGGAACAGGCCGCCGCGCGCGGCTGGACCGCGCTGTACGAGCACGTCCGGTCGGCGGGTGGAGGAACGTGAACGCCCCGGCCCCCAATGCCGGCCGGGGCAGGTAAAATCGTCCCGATTCCCGTTCTCCCGAGCCCCCCATGACCTGCCGCACCCGTTTCGCCCCCAGTCCCACCGGCTACCTGCACATCGGCGGCGCCCGCACGGCGCTGTACTGTTGGCTGGAGGCGCGCCACCGTGGCGGGGAATTCGTGCTGCGCATCGAGGATACCGACCGTGAACGCAGCACCCAGGGCGCCATCGACGCGATCCTGGAGGCGATGGAGTGGCTGGGCCTGAACTACGACGAAGGCCCGATCTACCAGACCCAGCGCGTGGCCCGCTACAAGGAAGTGGCCGAGCAGCTGATCGCCGACGGCAAGGCCTATTACGCCTACGAGACCCGCGAGGAGCTCGATGCGATGCGTGAGGCGGCCATGGCGAAGCAGGAAAAGCCCCGCTACAACGGCGCCGCGCGCGAGCTGAACCTGCCGTACCGCGACGATCCGAACCGGGTGATCCGCTTCAAGAACCCGCTGGAAGGCACGGTGGTGTTTGATGACCTGATCAAGGGCCGCATCGAGATCGCCAACAGCGAGCTGGATGACATGGTGATCTTCCGTCCGGACGGCTTCCCCACCTACAACTTCGCGGTGGTGGTGGACGACTGGGACATGCGCATTTCCGAGGTCATCCGCGGCGACGACCACATCAACAACACCCCGCGCCAGATCAATCTGTACGAAGGCATCGGCGCGCCGGTGCCGAAGTTCGGCCATATGCCGATGATCCTGGACGAGCAGGGCGCCAAGCTGTCCAAGCGCACCGGTGCGGCCGACGTGATGCAGTACAAGGACGCCGGCTACCTGCCCGACGCGCTGCTGAGCTACCTGGCCCGGCTGGGCTGGTCGCATGGCGACCAGGAGCTGTTCAGCCGCCAGGAGCTGATCGACCTGTTCGACGTGACCAACTGCAATTCCAAGGCCTCGCGCCTGGACATGGCCAAGCTGGGGTGGGTCAACCAGCACTTCCTGAAGACCGGAAACCCGGCCGACATCGCCCCGCACCTGGTCTACCAGCTGAACAAGCTGGGCCTGGACCTGGGCGCCGGCCCGGCCCCGGCCGACGTGGTGGTGGCACTGCGCGACCGCGTGCAGACCCTGAAGGAAATGGCGGAGAAGGCCGTGGTCTGGTACCAGCCGCTGGTCGAATACGACGAGGCGGCGGTGGCCAAGCACTTCAAGCCGGGCGCGGAACTGGCGCTGGGCAAGGCCCGGGAGCTGTTGGCGGCGGCCAGTGAGTGGACCGCTGAAAGCGTGTCGGTGGCCCTGCACGACGTGGCCACCGCGCTGGAGATCGGCATGGGCAAGGTCGCCCAGCCGCTGCGCGTGGCCATCACCGGCACCCAGGTCAGCCCGGACATTTCCCAGACCGTGTTCCTGGCCGGGCGTGAAGAGGCCTTGAAACGCATCGACGTCGCACTCACTAAAGTACCGACGGCCTGACCACAGGAGACCGCATGTCCGCCAAGACCGCTTGTACCGCCCCACACCATCACGTTCACGACGCTTCGGACTTCGTGAAGGTGGTGGAGCGCGTGTGCACGGAGCGCGGACTGCGGCTGACGCCGATCCGCGCCAACGTGCTGCGTTTGATCGCCGAAGCCGGCAAGCCGGTCAAGGCGTATGAGCTGCTGGAGTGGGTGCGCAGCGGCAAGGGCGTGGGCGCCGATGCCCCGCCCACCGTGTACCGCGCACTGGATTTCCTGATGGCGAATGGTTTCGTGCACAAGCTGGAATCGGTGAATGCGTTCGTGGCCTGCCACCACCCCAGCAGCGCGCAGCACTCTGTGCCGTTCCTGATCTGCAACAGCTGCCACAGCGCGGTGGAGCTGGAAGACCGCGACATCGTCAGCCAGCTGGAAAAACGCGCCAAGGAGCTGGGCTTCCAGCCGCAGGCGCAGACCCTGGAAGTGCACGGCCTGTGCGCCCGCTGCGCGGGATGACGCACCCGACGGGGCTCATCGACAATACGGCGCGGTCGCCCTGATAGTGAAACAAGCGCTGGACTGACGGTAGGGTCGGTTCCCAAACGACCGCCGATCCGGTTTATCGGCACTTGGACGCATGACCCGGGCCGAAGCTGCGCCTTCGTTGCAGGTCATGCGTTACCGGATCTTGCACCTTTATCAGCGGTCGTTCGGGAACCGACCCTACCGGTCCTGCTGCTGTTGCCTCGGGGTCGCGGCAGTATCGACCCGCACTACCACCGACATGCCTGGACGCAGGCGCGGCGCCAGCTCTTGGTCCGGGTCGATCGCGATCCGCACCGGCAGACGCTGCACCACCTTGGTGAAATTGCCGCTGGCGTTGTCCGGGCGCAACACGCTGAATTCCGAACCCGTGGCCGGCGCGATCTGCTCGATATGACCACTCAGGCGCTCACCGTCGAAGGCATCCACCGCGAAGGTGGCCGGCTGGCCGATGCGCATCTTCCAGGTCTGGCCTTCCTTGAAATTGGCCACGACCCACAGCGTGTCCGGCACCAGGAACAACAGCTGCGAGCCGGCGGTGACGTACTGGCCCAGGCGCACCGACGCTTCACTGACCTGTCCGTCGCGCGGGGCGTGGATGACCGTATTGGCCAGGTCGATGCGTGCCAGTTCCAGCTGCGCCTTGGCGGTTTCGACGCCGGCTTCCAGGCCTTTGCGCGCGACCTGGGTGGAGGTCAGGGTCTCCTCGGCAATGCGGATCTGCGCCTGCGACTGCTGCACCGAGGATTGCGCGGCCTGCGCGCTGGTGCGGAACTTGTCGCGGTCGTTGAGGGCCACCAGCTGCTGGTCGGCCAGTTCCTCATAGCGCTTGAGTTCAGTGCGCGAGCGGGCCAGTTCCGATTGGCCGGCCGACAGTGCCGCCTGGGCCGCGCCGATCTGCGCGCGGTTCTGTGCCTGCGCCTGGTCGGAGTTGGCCAAGGCGGCCACCGCGCTGTCCAGGTTGGCCTGCGCCTGCGCCACCTTTTCCTTGTAGATGCGGTCGTCGATGCGCAGCAGCGGTTCACCCTGCCTGACGTGCTGGAAGTCCTTCACCAGCACGTCGGTGACATAGCCGTTGACCTGCGGCGCCAGCACGGTGATCTGGCCGCGCACATAGGCGTTGTCGGTGCTCACCCAGCTGCTGTTGAACGGCCACAATGACCAGGCGCGCAGGATCAGCGCGATGCCGATCAACGCCACCACGATCATCACCGCGACGCTGCCCCGGCTGGGCTTGAGGTACTTCGGTGCACTGCTTGGCGCTGCGGCGGCGGCCGGCGCAGCCGGTGCGGTTACCGGTGCGGCATCGGTGGGCACCGGCGGGTTGACCTCATCAGGATTGTCATCGCGCGGAGGCGTCGTGGACATGGAAGGACCTATTGCAGGGAAACGGGGTGGGGATGGCGTTTGCGCCACTGCTTGAGCACGGCAGTGCGCAACGACAACAACAGCAGCCAGCCCAGGAAGATCAAGGCAACCCGGCCGCTCAACGAGAACACGTCATTGAAGCCGCGGACGTTGGCCTCACGCCGGGTGATCTGTGCCAGCTGCGCGGTGCCTTGGGCACTGCGCTGCACCGGATCGGTGAGCAGCGGCGCATAGATCTGCTGCTGCAGTTTCAGGCGCTGGGCGACCACGCCATCGCTGGGGTCGAGCTGGCTGACAAAGGCGGTGGAATAGACCTGCTCGCGATGCAGCTGGAACGTGCCCAGCACCGCCGAGCCGGCCAGCCCGCCCAGGGTCTGGGTGATCGACAGCGTGACCAGGAACGTGATCATGTGGTCGGTGCCCTGTTTCAGCGCCTGGGTGATGCCCATCATGATCAAGGGGCCCATGAACATGCCCGCGCCCATCGAGGCCAGGAACTGGCTGAGGAAGAAATCGTGCGGGCGGTCCTGGCTGGTGCGGCTCTGGTCCAGCAGCGCGGCGGTGCCCAGCAGCAGGATCGCCATCAGCAGCTGCGCGACGATGCGTTTGGGCCCGAAGGTCAGCGAGCTGGTGGCAATGCCGGTAATCACCCCGGCCAGGATCACCGCGAACAGTGGCCGCATCTGGTCCGGGCCCATGCCCAGCTGGCGCATCAGGCCGATCACCCCATAGGACTGCTCGGTGGTGAGGAAGCGGATCAGGAACGCGCCGAAGATGAAGTGCAGGGTTGCCGGGCTGGCCAGCCAGCGGGTCTGCAGCAGCGGGTTGCGCCGGTAGTGTTCCACCACCACGCCGGTGGTGCCTAGCGCGACCGAGGCGACCAGTGCCGAGCCCAGCCACGGCGTGTCGAACCACCAGCGCAGGTAGCCTTGGGCCAGCACCACGACCAGCAGCGCCACCGCCGGTGCGAACAGCGCGAAGCTGAGGAAATCCATCGGCTCGAACACCTTGATCTGCGCACCGGGCGGCAGCTTCAGCATCACCACCGCGGCGAATGCGCACAGCGCCAGGCCGGCTTCGAACAGGTACAGGTTGTGCCACTGGCCGGTATCCACCAGGCCCGGCGACACCAGCCAGGCGATCGGCAACGCCATCTGCGAAATGCCCACGCCGATCACCAGCAGGTTGCCGGTATAGCGTCGCGGCAGCGACTGCAGCATGTACAGCGTGCCCAACGTGCTGCACGCCGCGCCAGCAAAACCGCTGGCCGCGCGCATCATCAAGGTGGTTTCAAAACTGCCCACGAACAGGTGCAGCACTGCCAGCGCGGCATACAGCCCCAGGCCGATCTCGGCGAACAGGCGGATGCCGTACTGCTGGCGGAACTTGAAGGCCAGCAGGTTGGCAGTGACATTGACCATCGCATAGGCGGCCACCAGCCAACTTCCCTGGGTCGGGGTCAGCCCGAGCTGGCCCTGCAGGAACGGCAGGTTGGCGGTGACCAGCGCGTTACCCAGCCCGCCGGTGATGCCCACCAGCAGCGCGACCAGCGCATAGGCGACACGGCGGTGCGGCGGATGCCACGGCATCGACGCCGAACCCGGGAGAGTCGGCTTTTCGTGTTCCTCCCAATCGGGAATGGGCTTGAGGTACTCGGGCATCAGCGACTCCCGTCGACCTGTCCGCCCAGCCCTCCGCGCAGCAGTTGCAGAGCGCGCCCGGCCAGCCGCGCGCGCTCCTCGCGGGTCTTGCCGCGCAGTGCGGCACCCAGCATGCTGGAAATTAGCGAAATATCGGCCGCCTGCAGGTCCGGGCGGCACAGGCCGGCATCGATCGCGCGCTGGATGGGCGCCTTGAGCAGGGCGTGCACGGTCTGCCGCGCCGCCTTGATCGTGGGTTCGTCGGGGTCCACCGCGCGCCAGTAGTCGGCCAGCGCGGGCGACTGCACGATGCGCGAGGCCATGCTCTGCAGCACCTCGAACAAGGCATCGTCGCGATCGCCCAGGGTCTCCACCTGGCGCGCGATGCGGGCCACGGTGCGGTCCAGCAGCGCTTCGATCAACGCGGTGCGGTCGGGGAAGTTGCGGTACAGGGTGGCGCGGCCGACCTGGGCCTTTTCGACCACCAGGTCCAGGGGGGCGGTCACGCCATGCTGGCCGAACACGCTGTCGGCGGCATCGAGGATCAGGGCGCGGCGGGCAGCCGCATCGGCACGTTGACTTTGCATGGGCTATTTTCGGACAGGAATGTCCGCAATGGAAGCCGGGCAGGCGATACCGGTATGAGGCCGCTCTGCTTGGTCAACGAGGCGTGAAGTCAGTGCGCTGCCAAAAAAAACGGGGGCCCTGAGGCCCCCGAAGGTCAGACAGTGACCCCAGCGGGGATCAGAAGTACGCGCGGATGCCGAACGCCACGCCACGGCCGGGCAGCGGCGAGTAATCGCGCAGCAGCGAGGTGTGTGCACGCGCCTCGCGGTTGGTCAGGTTGTTGCCGTCCAGGAACACCTCGTAGCTGTTGCTGTCCGAGCGGTCCCAGCGGTAGGCGAAGTGCGCGTCCACCAGGGTGTAGCCCGCGCTCTCGGCTTCGTTCTGCGCGGTGTCCTTCTGGCTGCTGTAACGCACTGCACCCACCGAGGCGCGCCAGCCATCACGCGACCAGCGCAGGTCGGCGCCGACCCGCGCCGGGGAGATGCGCGGCAGGTAGCCGCTGTTGGCCAGGTCCACGGTGTAGTTGTGGTCGTGGTCACCGTGCGGCACGGCGATGTCGACACTGCGGCTGCCGCTGCCATCCAGTTCGGCCTTGACGTAGTCACCGAACACGCGCAGGTCCCAGTCGCCGCTGTTGCCTTCGAACAGGTGCACAAGGGCTTCGGCCTCGGCGCCCTTGAAGGTGGCATCCTGCTGGGTCCACAGGCGCACCGGCAGGCTTTCGACCACGCCGGTGTCGGCCAGGTAGATGAAGTCCTTGAACTTCGTCTGGTAGATCGACGCGGAGAAATCGAGGCGGTCGCTGTGGGTGTGGATGCCGAGCTCCACGCGCTGGCCGCGTTCGGTCTTCAGGTTGGCATTGCCGATTTCCAGCGAACGGGTGGCGATGTGCGCGCCGGCGGCGTACAGCTCTTCGTTGGTCGGCGCGCGTTCGGAGCCATCCACGCCAAAGCGCAGGTCGACGGCGTCGTTGAGCTTCCAGATGCCGGCCGCCGAGAGGTTGGTGGCATCGAAGGTGCGCGCGCGGTAGTCGCCGGTCGGGTCCAGCTTGACCTGGTCGTGGCGGCCACCCAGTTCCAGCTTGAACGGGCCGAACTGCTTTTCCTGCAGCACGAACAGACCCACGTTGCGGGTGCCGGTATCGGGCACGAAGGCTTCTTCGCCCTTGGCGCCGAAATCGCTGTTGCCGAACTGCAGCCCGAACGCGCCGTCCCAGCCGCCGATCTGCTGCTGCACGGCTTCCAGGCGGGCTTCGACGCCGCGGTTGGTGAAGCGGGTGGACGGCGTGCCAGCTTCCAGCTCGACGTGTTCGTAGTCGGTGTAGGCGGTGCGCAGGTTGATGTTCTTCAGGAACGACACGGGGTTGTAGATGCCGCCCTTGGCTTCGAAGCGGTTCTGCACCATGTCGATGCGCACGTCGTGCTCGTCGCCTTCTTCCTCCTCGTCGCCATGGTCGTGGTCATGATCATGGTCGTCGTCGGCATGCACGTGGGCGCCGTTGGGAATGCCGTAGTTGGTGCGGTAGGTGCTGGCCGAGGCGCCGAAATAGCCGCCTTCGCCGAGCCAGGTGGCGCCGACGCCGCCGGCGCGGGTGCGGATGGAGCTGTTGTCCAGGGTGCCGCGGCGCGGTTCGTCGGTGTCGCCCTCTTCGTGGTCGTGGCCGCTGTGGTCTTCCAGGCCGTCGATCACCGCGTAGCCGGGAATGCGGTAGTCATCGCCGTTGCGGACCAGACCATCGACATGCAGCACCCAGTTGCCGTTCACGCCATCGAGCCGGAACATGCCGCTGCGTTCGTCGTTGACCGAGTTGCCGCGTACTTCGGCGCGGCCGCTGAGCGGGCGGTCGGGCAGGTCGCGGGCGATGCGGCCATCCACCACGTTGACTGCGCCGCCAATGGCGCCACTGCCGAACAGCAGGGTGGCCGGGCCCTTGAGCACTTCGATCTGGTCGGCCAGGAAGGGTTCGATGCTGGTGGCGTGGTCGGCGCTGACGGTGGAGGCATCCATGTTGCCCATGCCGTTGGAGAGCACGGCCACGCGCGGGCCTTCCTGGCCACGGATGATCGGGCGGCCGACGCCGGGGCCGAAGAAGGTGCTCTGCACGCCGGGCAGCTTGGCCACGGTGTCGCCGAGGGTGCCGGCCTTCTGTTCGTCCAGGCGCTCGCCGGCGAGCACGTCCACCGGGCGCGCCAGCGATTCGGCATCGCCCTGCAGCGGGCTGGCGGTGACCTTCACTGCGGACAGCTCGGTCAGGTGGTGGTCACGCTCGGCGGTATCGTCGGCGGCGAGGGCCAGGGTGGGGAGCAGCGCAGCGGCAAGCGCCAGGGACAGGGCGTGCGGCGTGAGGGAGCGGGAAGAGCGCATGGGCAGAGGGTCCGTCGGTCGAATTGTTACAATGTATCAATGATGGGGCGCGCCAATCCCGTCAAATCGGGAGGGTGGAACCGGGTGAGGCAGGGGGAGGGAGTGCGCGTCGGGATTGATGTTATATTATTCCATAACGCTTCGCCGACCCTGCTGGAAGTCATGCCCCTGTTCCCCCGCCTCCGTCATCTGTTGGATCGCTTTGGTGCCACCGGCTCGCTGCTGTGTGCGGTGCACTGCGCCGTGCTGCCTGTTCTGCTGGCGGCCGCGCCGTCATTGGGGTTGTCGGTGTGGCTGGGCGACGGAGTGGAACTGGCGTTGGTCAGCTTCGTGACCCTGCTGGGGCTGTTCAGCCTGGTGTGGGGCTATCGCCGCCACGGGGCGCTGCGCGCGCTGGGCTTCCTGGTGCCGGGTCTGACCGCGCTGTGGGCGGGGCTGCTGTACGGGCCGCTGCACCATTCGGCGGTGCCGCATGCGGTGGTGATGACGCTGGGCGGGGTGCTGGTGGGTGTTGCGCACCTGGTCAACCTGCGCCTGAACCACGGGCACGTCCATGATGCGAGCTGTGCGCACTGAGGTGCTGTGGTAGGCTTTCCGATCGTGCGCGGGGGCGTCTGCAAGGACGGGCCCGCCGAACCCGTGTCAGCACGGGGTAATCAGATTTCAGACTAAGGAGTTGACGACATGGGTAAGGGTGACCGCAAGACCGCCAAGGGCAAGCGCTACAACGCCAGCTACGGCAATTCGCGTTCGCACGCGGTGAGCAAGGTGGCCGTGGGCGCAGCTGCGCCGGTCGCCAAGAAGACCGTGGCCAAGGCCCCGGCGAAGAAGGCAGTGGCCAAGAAGGCCGTCGCCAAGGCCAGCTGATCGCTCAGCCCGGTCCGACGAAAAAACGCGGCGCTTGCGCCGCGTTTTTTTTTGCGCCCGGCTTCGTCGAACCGCATCGCATCCCGTAGAGCCACGCCCTGCGTGGCTGCTTCACCTCAGGGCAGGAAGCAGCGTTTCCGGGTTGCCGTCGTTGGGCGCGGTGGGGATGCCGAGCAGTCGGGTCATCAATGGGTAAACGTCGACATTGTCGAAGCCCGGCAACGTGGCGCCCTGCTTGAAGGACGGGCCGCGCGCGATGAAGATCGCGCGCATCGAAGGCAGGGCGTTGTCGTAACCGTGCGAGCCGCGGTCGCCAGGCTCGCGCTTGCCCAGGCGCGAGCGATACAGCGCGTTCCAGCCTTCGTGCATCTGGCAGATGATCGGCGGAATGCGCGGATTGGAGGCGTATTCCCAGCGCGCCGGCAACGTCTGCCGCGTCCAGCAGTCGTAGTTCGCATGCGCACCCAGCAGGATCTTTTCCGCCTCGCGCTGCTTGCCCGGCAACGGTGCGAAACCGATCGACTGGCCTTGCGACACATTGGTGGCGATGGTCGGGTCGACCATGTCTTCCACCGCGATGGTCTGGCCGTCCGGCACGTTGGCCATGCCGTGATCGGACACCACGATCACATTGGTGCCGTCGTCCAGTCCCCGCGCGGCCAGCCCGTCCAGCAGCTGCCCGATCGCCGTGTCCACCGCCACGATCGCTGCCGCGTACTCGGGCGAATCCGGTCCGTCGTGGTGCCCGGCCTTGTCGACCTGCTCCATGTACAGCGTGACCAGGCGCGGTGCATCGGCATCGGTCTGCGCCACCCAGGCCAGCACCTGCTCCACCCGCGCCGACAGCGGCACGCTCGGGTCGTACACCCGCCACTGGCTCGGGCGCACGCCCTGGATGGCCGCCTCGCTGCCCGGCCACGACCACGTCGCGCTGCGCACCCCGGCCTTCTCGGCGCCGACCCAGATCGGCTCGCCGCCCCACCAGCGCGAGTCCGTCACGGCCTCGGGCAGGTTCACCTGGAACCGGCCCAGCGTCTCTTCCTGCATGCTGTTGTGGATGATGCCGTGGTGGTTCGGGCGCAGCCCGGTCACGAGGGTGTAGTGGTTGGGGAAGGTCAGCGACGGATACGACGGCGTCATCCAGCGCGCACGCACGCCGTCGTGCGCGATGCGCGACAGGTTCGGCGTGATGCCGCGGTCGAGCATGTCCGCGCGCAGGCCATCGATCGACACCAGCAGCAGTTTCGGCGTGCGTGCCGCAGCGGGGGCGGTCGGTGCTGCGGCCACGGCGGGCGGCGTGGACGGGGCGCTGGCACAGCTGGTCAACGCGAGGGCGGCGGCAAGCGCCAGCGAAAGGCGGACGGAAATCATCCGTCCATGATAGTTCGCCGCAGTGACGCAGCGAAGACAACCAATGGCACGGTCAGGCGAACAACGGCTGCGTGCGCGCTTCCAGTGCCAGCAGCGCCGCCTTGGTTTCCAGCCCGCCGCCGAAGCCGGTCAGCGCACCTCCGCTGCCGATCACCCGGTGGCAGGGCAGCACGATCGGCAGCGGATTGCGCCCGTTGGCCGCGCCTACCGCGCGACTCGCGGTGGGGTGGCCGATGTGGCGCGCCAGCTGCACGTAGCTCCAGGTCTCGCCGAACGGAATGTCGGCCAGCGCCTTCCAGACCCGCAACTGGAACGTCGTGCCATGCGGTGCCAACGGCAGGTCGAACCCATTGCGTTCGCCGGCCAGGAACTGCAGCAGCTGCGTGCGCGCCTCGCGCAGCGCAGCTGCGTCGCGCTGCCAGCGGTCGCGACCCTTGGCGTCGTAGCGGTTGTTCTCGAACAGGATGTGGTGGATGCCCTGGCTGTCGCCGGCTACGGTCAGTGCGCCGATGGGGCTGTCGAAGGTGTCGTAGAGCAGGTTCATGCGGTTACTCCGAAGCGGACGTGGCCAGGTGCCACAGGTGCAGCACGGCGTAGGCACGCCAGGGCCGCCAGGCCTGCGAACGGGCCTCGGTGGCGCGTTCGCCCAGCCGCGTGTCGCCGCCCAGCACCTGCTGCAGCACCAGGTCGCCGGCGGGGAAGGCATCGGGCAGCGCAAGCGCGCGCAGCGCGATGTAGTGTGCGGTCCACGGCCCGATTCCGGGCAGCGCCACGCAGCGTTCGATGAAATGGTCCAGGCGCTGGCCGGCGGCGAAATCCAGCCGGCCTTCGGCCACGGCCGTGGCCACCGCACGCACCGTCGACGCGCGCGTGCGCGGCAATCCGATCCCTTCGAGCGGCGCCTCGGCCAGCTGCGCCGGGCTCGGGAACTGCCGGTCCAGGCCCTCGGGCATGCCTGCCAGCGACGTGCCGAAGCGGTCCACCACGCGCCGGGCTAGGGTGATCGCTGCCGCCACGCTGACCTGCTGGCCCAGCACCGCGCGCACCGCAACCTCGAAGCCGTCCCAGCCACCGGGCACGCGCAGTCCCGGTCGCGCGGCGATGCCGCGTGCCAGCACCGGGTCCTGCGCGAGCGTGGCGTGCACGATGCGCAGGTCGGCGTCGAGATCGAAGATGCGTCGCACGTTGCGCACGATCCCGGGAATCGCGCGTGGATCGACCTGGCCCAGCTGCAGCAGCAGCTCCGGTCGTTTCGGATCGGCGCTGACCCGGATCAGCGATGGGCGATCGGCCGGGCCGATCACGCGCTGGTAGCTGCTGGCGTCGATCTGTTCGATGCCCGGAATGCAGCGACGGCGCAGGAACGCCAGCATGGCTGGGAAGTCCAGCGGCGGCCGGTAGCCCAGGCGCAGGGTCAGCGCGCCTTCGGCGAGCGCGCCCCGCTGGCGGCGGATCGCGGTGGGCGGCATGCCGCAGCCGTCCACGAACGCTGCGTTGAAACGGCGCAGGCTGTTGTAGCCGGCCGCCATCGCCACGTCGGTCACCGGCAGCGCGGTTTCGGTCAGCAGCTGCTTGGCCAGCAGCAGGCGGCGGGTCGCGTGGATCTGCGCCGGCGCGGCGCCCAGCCGCGCCACGAACAGGCGCTGCAACTGGCGCGCGCTCAGTCCCAGCCGCGCGGCCAGCGTGCCGACCGCCGCGTCCTGCAGGTAGCCATCGTTGATCAACGCCAGGGCGCGCTGCAGGGTCTCGTTGCTGAGCGCGTCCTGCGCGTCCGGGGCCAGCTCCGGGCGGCAGCGCAGGCAGGGGCGGAAGCCGGCGGCGGCGGCCGCGGCCGCGGTGGGGTAGTAGTCCACGTTGGACGGCTTCGGCGCCGGCGCCGGGCATACCGGCCGGCAGTAGATGCCGGTGCTGCGCACGGCGGTGAAGAACACCCCGTCGAAGCGCGCATCGCGGGCCAGGCGGGCGCTTTCGCAGGCGGCGTAGTCCAGGGGCAGGGCGGTGTCCATGGAGCCCAGTCTATGCGCCTGGCCGGGGGCAGGCTCGCCATTTTCGGACAGCTATGCAGGGCACCGCCCGCGCGGTTCAGGACAGGTTGTCGCGCCGGCGGCCGCGCGCACTAGACTGTGCCTTCATGTGCCGTTTTCGGCGCGCCTCTGTCTGGAAGCCGGGTGTCCAAGCTGCTCAAGTCCTGCGGGTTGTTGCTGTCGTGCCTGGCCATGGTGGCCTGCAGCCAGCTGGAAAATCCCGGCAACGTCACCGCGGCGGACAAGGCGGTGCGGGCGCAGACAGCCGACGGCGACCACATGGTGTCGATCAACGCCGCCGATGCGCCGCCCGCGCCGCCCCCGCCGCCGCGCCGGGGCGAGCAGGGCTGGCCCGAGGTGGCGCTGGACAACGGCAAGGCCTGGATCAGCTGCGACACCGAGTACGCCGACGCTGCCGGTGACGGCGTGCCGCTGGAAGGGCTCGACCGCGCGCACCTGGAAGCGGCGATCGGGCCGTGCGTTGAACGCGGCCTGCTGCGCGTGCGCTACTCGGGCAAGATCAATCCCGGCTTCGCCGAACTGGTGGCCCGGGTCGCCCTGGTGGCCGACGCCCAGCACGTATCGCGGCGCATCCTCGACCTGGATTCCAGCGGCGGCCAGGTGGAAGCAGCAATCGTGGCCGGGGACCGCATCGGCGAGACGAACTGGACCATCTGGGTGCGCGAAGGCTCGGTCTGCCACAGCGCCTGCGTGTTCGTGCTCGCGGCCGGCGACAACCGCCTGGTGTCGGGCAAGGTCGGCATCCACCGCATGATGCGGATCAGCTCCAAGGCCACCTCGCGTGCCGAGCTCAACCGCGAGCTCCACGAGGTGTATGACAACGTCAAGGACTACCTGCAGCGCAACGGGGTGGCGGTGGGCGTGGCCGACCTGATGATGACCGTGCCCAACCGCAGCCTGCGCCTGCTCAGCAGCGACGAGCTGCGCCAGTTCGGGCTGGACGGCACCAACGCGGTGCAGGACGACCTGGAGCGGATCAAGCAGATGCGCAAGTGCGGCGATGATTTCGTGCGGCGCAAGGACGCATTCCTGGTCGCGTTCGACCAGGAGTGCAAGCGCGAGGGCAGCGAACTGGAGGCGATCACCCGCTGCGGGCAGACCCTCAAGCAGCGGTTCGGCTTCCCGGACGCGACCTGCCCGGATGAAAGCCCGTTGTCGGAGATCGATGTGTCGATCCTGCTGCCGCCGAGCGACAAACCCCGCGACGCGGTCGCCGAGCGCACCGCCAGCGACGCCGACCAGCCGCCGCCGGAGGCGGCCGAACGCAACTGACGGACCGCTCACGGGGTTCCCGTACACTGGCCTGCAGTCCTCTGCCGCTAACGGTGTCCCGATGCGCGTTCCGCTGCTGCTGTCGCTGTTGCTTCCCGCCGTTGCCCTGGCCCAGACTCCGCCGCCGGCCACGCCTGCACCGGCACCGGCGCGTCCGGCCCCCGCCGCGCCGGCCGCACCGGCACGCCCGGCGCTGACCCCGCAGCAGCAGGCACAGGTGCAGAAGCAGGACGCCGAAATGGCTGCCGCTGGCCTGAAGGTCGCGCAGCTGGTCGACACCCAGCGTGCGGCCGAAGCCTGGAAGGGCGCATCGGCCATTGCCCGCCGCTCGGTGACCGAGCAGGCCTTCGTCGCCCAGCTCGACGCCGACCGCAAACGCCTCGGTGCGCTGCAGTCGCGCGGCCAGCCGGTGGTCACCCGGGTCAAATACGCCCCCGGTGCCACGGTTCCCGAAGGCCTGTACATCAACGTCAGCTTCCCCACCCGTTTCGCCAACAGCGCGCAACCGGTGCGCGAGCTGGTCTCGTTCCGCCTGGACGAAGACAGGGTCTGGCGCCTGGCCGGCTACAGCGTGCGCGCCGCCGCGCCCTGACCCAACAAGAAGGAGCAGCACATGGGTATCGAAATCAAGATGCTGGGCTGGGCGATCGTGCTGGGCCTGGTCCAGGTGATGCTCGCCGCCGCCGCGGTCACCCGCGAGCGCGGTACGGCCTGGAATGCATCGGCGCGCGATGGCACGCCGCCGCCGCCGGGACCGCTCGCTGCGCGCCTGCAGCGCGCACAGGCCAACTTCCTTGAAACGTTTCCGTTCTTCGCCGCCGCCGTGCTGGCGGTGGTGCTGACGCAGCGCCAGGACGGCAGCACGGCGCTGGCGGTGCAGCTGTACTTCTGGGCACGCGTGGTCTACGTGCCGTTGTATGCCGCCGGCATTCCCTACGTCCGCAGCCTGGTCTGGGTGGTGTCGATGGTGGGCATCGTGCTGCTGCTGTGGCGCCTGCTGCACGGGCTGGCGTGAACCGCTGCCGACGCGTCTGATCCAGATCAAGGTGGTCCGCGCCGGGCGCCGTTAGGCTCGAGCGTGGACCAACATCGGGAACGGAACATGCCGCACACGCACGGGATCGAAGCAGGCGCGACACAGATTGCCGCCACGTCGGTGGATGTGGTGGTGGTAGGGGCCGGGCCGGCCGGGCTGTGTTTCGTGCGCGCGCTGGCCGGTAGCGGCCTGCGCGTGGCGGTGGTCGAGCAGCAGCCGCGCGCGACCCTGGCTGAGGCGGCCTTCGACGGACGCGAAATCGCGCTCACCCATGCCTCGCGGAAGATCCTGGAGCGGCTGGGGCTGTGGGCGCGGCTGGATGCGAGGGAGATCTCGCCGTTGCGCGACGCGAAGGTGCTGGATGGCAGCTCGCCGTTCGCGCTGACCTTTGCCGCGGGACAGGAGGCTGGCGGCGACCTCGGCTGGCTGGTACCCAACCACCTGATCCGGCGCGCGGCATGGGACAGCGTGCAGGGCCAGGCGGGCCTTCAGATCCTGGACCAGTGCAGCGTGCGCGCCATCGTGCCGGGCCCGCTGCACAGCGAGGTGACCCTGGCTGACGGTCGTCGGCTGCAGGCACGGCTGGTGGTGGCGGCGGACAGCCGTTTTTCCTCGACCCGGCGCATGCTCGGGATCGGCGCGCGCATGCACGATTTCGGCAAATCGATGCTGGTGTGCCGCATGCAGGTCGAGGTGCCGCACCAGCACACCGCATGGGAGTGGTTCGGCCATGGGCGCACCCTGGCCCTGCTGCCGCTCAACGGCAACCAGGCCTCGGCGGTGATCACCCTGCCGCCGCGCCAGGTGGAGGCGCTGCTGGCGCAGGATCCGGTGCGCTTCGGCGAGCGCGTCAGCGCGTTCTTCGAGCATCGGCTGGGGGCAATGACCCCGGTGGCCCGCGCGATCGCCTACCCGCTGGTGGGGGTGTACGCCAACGCCTTCGTCGGCGAGCGCTGCGCTCTGATTGGTGACGCGGCGGTGGGCATGCACCCGGTCACCGCGCATGGCTTCAACCTTGGCCTGCAGAGCCAGCAGCGCCTGGCTGCCGTGGTGCGGCGGGCGGCGCAGCGGGGCGCCGACATCGCCGCGCCGGCCGGCCTGGCAGGTTATGAGCGCGGGCACCGGCTGGCGTCGCGGCCGCTGTATGAGGCTACCAATGCGATCGCCACGCTGTACACGGACGACCGCCTGCCCGCGCGCCTGCTGCGCCGGGCCGGACTGCGCGTGGCGCAGAGGGTTACGCCGTTCCGGCAGCTCATCGCCGCGCATCTGACCCAGCGGTGAGGCGCCGCGAGGCTCAGGGAGCGTCGGAATCGGCGATGATGTGGATGACCGTGTCGCCGAACTGGACCTGCTGGCCCGCGCGGATCTTGCAGGCCTTGCGCAGCTCGACCTCGCCGTCGACCAGCACCTGGCCATCGCCGATCACGGTCTTGGCCTCGCCGCCGCTGGTGACCAGGTCGGCCAGCTTGAGCAGCTGCTTGAGCTCGACGTAGTCGCGGTCGAGTTCGAATTCGAGGGTCTGCATGGAGCGGGTATCCTTGAAGGGGCGCGGACGGGACCGGGCCGGAAGTGGCCGCGTATTGTGCGCCAGCCTGCCGCAGAACGGCATCCACGCCCGAATCTGTACACGTTGTTCAGGATCCATGCGGTATCATCGCGCCCTGAGCGAGTGAATTCTCCTCCGACCGAGCAGCGCCAGGGCACGCGATAAGAAAGGGCGCCCAAAGCGCGGACCATCCCCTTTTTTTATCGCACTGCCACGCATAGGGGTAGTGCTTCGGAGTTCCCCATGTCCCAAGAATCTTCCGCGCCGCTGCTGTTCGCAGACCTCGGCCTGTCCGACGCTGTGATGCAGGCCGTAGCCGCCGTCGGCTATGAAACCCCGTCGCCGATCCAGGCCGCCACCATTCCGGCGATGCTGGAAGGCCGCGACGTGCTCGGCCAGGCCCAGACCGGTACCGGCAAGACCGCTGCGTTCGCCCTGCCGGTGCTGTCCAACCTGGACTTCAACCAGGCCAAGCCGCAGGTGCTGGTGCTGGCGCCGACCCGCGAACTGGCCATCCAGGTCGCCGAGGCCTTCCAGACCTATTCGTCCAAGATCCCCGGCTTCCGCGTGCTGCCGGTGTACGGCGGCCAGCCCTATGGCCAGCAGCTGTCGGCCCTGCGCCGTGGCGTGCACGTGGTGGTGGGTACCCCCGGCCGCGTGATCGACCACCTGGACCGCGGCACCCTGGACCTGTCCGAGCTGAAGACGCTGGTGCTGGACGAAGCCGATGAAATGCTGCGCATGGGCTTCATCGACGATGTCGAAGCCGTGCTCAAGAAGCTGCCGGAAACCCGCCAGGTCGCACTGTTCTCGGCCACCATGCCGCCGCAGATCCGTCGCATCGCGCAGACCTACCTGAAGAACCCGGCCGAAGTGACCATCGCGGCCAAAACCACCACCTCGGCCAACATCCGCCAGCGCTACTGGTGGGTGAGCGGCATGCACAAGCTGGATGCGCTGACCCGCATCCTGGAAGTGGAACCGTTCGACGCGATGATCATCTTCTCGCGCACCAAGGCGGCGACCGAAGAGCTGGCCGAGAAGCTGCAGGCGCGTGGCCTGGCGGCCGCCGCGATCAACGGCGACATGCAGCAGGCGCAGCGTGAGCGCACCATCGGCATGCTGAAGGAAGGCAAGCTGGACATCCTGGTCGCCACCGACGTGGCCGCGCGTGGCCTGGACGTGGAGCGCATCAGCCACGTGCTGAACTACGACATCCCGTACGACACCGAAAGCTACGTGCACCGCATCGGCCGTACCGGTCGTGCCGGCCGCACGGGCGACGCGATCCTGTTCGCCACCCCGCGCGAGAAGGGCATGCTGCGCGCGATCGAGCGCGCCACCCGGCAGCCGATCGAGGAAATGCAGCTGCCGTCGGTGGACGCGGTCAACGACACCCGCATCACCAAGTTCATGAGCCGGGTCAGCGATGCGCTCGATGCCGGTGGCACCGAGTTCTACCGCGACCTGCTGCAGCGCCTGGAAGGCGAGAAGAACGTGCCGGCGATCGACATCGCCGCCGCGCTGGCCAAGCTGCTGCAGGGCGACTCGCCCTTCCTGCTGACCCCGCCGGTGCGCGGCGCGCGTGAAGAACGTGCCCCGCGCAGCAACGATCGCAATGATCGTGGCGAGCGTCCGGCCCGTTTCGAGCCGCGCTTCGAGCGTGGCCCGCGTCGCGAGGATGACCGCGGTCCGCGCCCGGAACGCGATTTCGGCAACAGCGACGGTGGCTTCGAACGCGCTCCGCGCCGCGACATCGCGCCGCGCGGTCCCGCTGAGCAGGGCATGGAAACCTTCCGCATCGAAGTGGGCCACGTGCACGGGGTGAAGCCGGGCAACATCGTCGGCGCGATCGCCAACGAAGCCGGGCTGGAAAGCCGCTTCATCGGCCGCATCGACATCCATGACGACTTCTCCGTGCTGGACCTGCCGGCGGAGATGCCCGACGACCTGCTCAGCCACCTGAAGAAGGTCTGGGTGTCGGGCCAGCAGCTCCAGATGCGCAAGGTGCAGCCGGGTGAAGACCTGACCCCGTCGCCGCGCCCGGCGTTCAAGCCGAAGTTCGGCGGCAAGCCGGGTGGCCCGGGCGGTCACCGCGGCGGTCCGGGTGGCCACCGTGGCGGGCCGGGCGGCCCGGGCGGCAACGATCGCCCGCCGCGCCGCGACGGCTTCAAGCCGCGCGGTCCGCGCAACGGTTGATCGCCCGCGCGTCCGCACCTCCAACGCCAGCCTTCGGGCTGGCGTTGTCGTTTCAGCAACCTGACCCGCTAACACGGGAACTTCGCGCCGCATCAACATCCTGCCCTCTAGCCTGAGGGTGCGGGGCGCTATGCTGTGGACAGGGCGCTGGAGGGATCGAATGCCGGCAGGCAGCAGGGACAAGGTCAGCAACCCCGTACCGCATGTGACGCGGGGATTGACCCTGCGCTTCGTGCTTCTCACCGGCACGGCGATCGGCCTGGTCGGGTTGTCGGCGCTGGTGCAGGAGCTGCAGGCCGCGTCCACCGCGTGGATCGTCGGCCAGAGTCACTGGTCGCGGAGCCAGCAGCATGCGTCGTTCGCGCTGGAGCGTTACATCACCTCGGGCAATCCGGCAGCGCTGGCCGAAGCGCGCGCTGCACTGCAGGTGCCGCTGGGCGACCTCGATGCACGCCAAGCGCTGGAGCAGAGCCCGGTCGACCTGGCCCGGGCCCGCCGCGGGTTCCTGCAGGGCGGCAACGCGCCGGGCGACATCAACCGGCTGATCCTGTCGTTCCGGTACCTGGGCCACCTGGGCTATTTCAAGGATGCCATGCAGGTCTGGCGGCAGACCGATCGCGGCCTGGCGCAGCTGCAGGAGATCGCGCGCACCGCCGAGGCGAACAAAGCCGACGGCAGCCCCGATCCGACGCTGCGCGCTGCCCTGCTGGTGCAGCTGCAGGCGCTGGACCGCAGCCTGCAGGCCCAGGCCCGCGCCTTTTCGCTGGCGCTGCTCAACACTGCGGCAATCGTGCGCATCGCCACGCTGGTGGTGGCGGGGTTGTCGGTGCTGCTGATCACGCTGGTGGCGGTGCTGCTGGCACGACGGGTGCGGCATGACCTGATCGAGCAGGAGAGCCGCTTCCGCGCCGCGTTCTACCAGGCCACGGTGGGCATGTTGAAGCTCGAACACGCCGGCGGCATCGTCGAAGCCAACCAGGCAGTGGCCGACATCCTCGGCTACCGGCGCGACGTACTGCTGGGCATGGAGCTGCCGGACCTGCTGGTGGACGGCGAGCTGGTGCTGGACGAGGCCGGCGACATCGACTGGCCGCGCCAGCTGCGCCCGGGCGAGCTGCGTTTCCTGCGCGCCGACGGCACGCTGCTATGGGGCCGCTGGAGTGGCACCCTGGTACGCAGCCCCGGCCGCGAGCTGACCGTGTTCGCGATCATCGAAGACGTGTCGCAGAACCACGCACTCGCGCGCGAGGTGGAACACCATGCCAGCCACGACCCGCTCACCGGCCTGATCAACCGGCGCGAGATCGAACGCCGGCTGGACCAGGCCCTGCTCGACGTGCGGGGCAAGGGCGGCACGCACAGCCTGTGCTACCTGGACCTGGATTACTTCAAGCTGGTCAACGATGGCCTCGGGCACGCCGCCGGCGACCAGCTGCTGCGCGGCTTCGCCGACTACCTGGAAGGGGCGGTGCGCGAGGGCGACTGGGTCGGGCGGATGGGCGGGGACGAATTCGCGCTGTTCCTGCACGGCGCCCGCCAGGAGGAGGCCAAGCAGGTGTTGCAGCGGATCGCGCGCAACCTGGGCCAGGCTGGGTTCCAGCGCGACGACGGAACGCCCAAGGTCAGCTGCAGCATCGGCGTGGTCGAGATCGACGCCGAGGTGGCCGATGTGAACTGGCTGATGAGCGCGGCCGACAGCGCCTGCTATGCCGCCAAGCAGGCCGGGCGCAACCGCGTGCACTGCTTCAACGAGAACCGCATGGCGCTGGAGGAGCGCCTGCTCGAGGCCGAGCGACTGGCCGAGGTGTCCAACGCGATCGCCGAGAACCGCATGCTGCTCTACGCGCAGCGGATCGAGCAGGTGGGCGACCCCGGTTTCCTGCATTACGAGGTACTGGTGCGCATGCGCGGGGCCGACGGCCAGCTGCACGGGCCGGGCGATTTCATGCCGGCGGTGGAACGCTACGGCATGGGCATGGCGCTGGACCGGCACGTGCTCGGGCTGCTGTTCCGGCACCTGCAGCTGTGCCCGGCGCACGTGCAGCGGCTGGGCCTGTGCAACGTCAACGTGTCGGCGCAGTCGATCGCCGAGCCGAGCTTCCTGGCTTTCGTCTGCGACCTGCTGGAGCGCAACCGCGGGCTGGCACGCAAGCTGTGCTTCGAAATCACCGAAACCGCCGCGATCAGCAACCTGGACCAGGCCCGCAGCTTCGTCGAAGCGGTGAAGGCGCGCGGCTGCCGGGTGGCGCTGGACGACTTCGGATCCGGGCTGTCTTCGTTCGGCTACCTGCGCCAGCTGCCCGCCGACATGCTCAAGATCGACGGCATCTTCGTGCGCGACATGGACGTCGACCCGGTCAGCCGCGCCACGGTGCGCGCGATCACCGAGATCGGCCGCGAGCTGCACATGAGCGTGGTCGCCGAATGGGTGGAATCGGAAGAGGTCGCGCGGCAGCTGCAGGCGCTGGGCGTGGAAGGCCTGCAGGGCTATGCGATCGAACGCCCGATGCCGCTGGAAAAGCTGACCCAGCCCTCGCTGTGGCGGGAAGCGCCGACTGCATCGGGTCGGTCGTCCTGAGCGGCCACGCGCGCGGCCGGGCTTCTTGCGATAATGCCCCCGGGGACGCGGCGCAGGGTGCGTGGCGAAGCAGGGCAACAGGGTGGTGGGGTGAGGCGTAGCGACCGCAGGTCGGGGGAGATTCGAACGGGCATCGGCTGGTTGCTGGGCCTGCTGTGCCTGTTGCTGTCGGCCGCCGCGCTGGCCGATACCGCCCAGGTCGGGCGCGACGTGCTGCTGCTGGGCGCCGCCACCGCCGACCAGACCCCGCAACGGCCGTGCCCGCCGGAGGTGCTGGCCCAGCACCAGGACATCCTGTCGATCCCGGCACCCGCCGGAGGCTGGTCGGGTGCGCCGCAGGCGGTGGATGTGTTCGGTGTGCTCACCGGCGAGGTCCGCATCAGCCATGGCGACCGCCAGATCTGCGGCAACATGCACGACGCGCGTACCCGCGATTCGCGCTTCCGCGCCGGCGTGGGCATGGTGGTGGTGCCGCCGGCCGGCGAACGCGAGCCGATCGTGGTGTCGTGGGCGTCGCCGTTGAAATCGCGCTGGATTCCCACGGTCCGGCTGGGCGCGCCCAGCCCGGTACAGCAGAACGATACCGCGCGCCTGCTGGTGCGCGCGGCCTGCATCGCGGTGGCGATCGCGCTGGCGCTGTCGGCCTTGATGGGCTTTGCCAGCGCCCGCGACCGCACCTTCCTGTACTACGTCGCCATCTGCGCGGTGTTCGTGCTGTGGCAGGCGGTGCTGGGCGGGCTGAGCGGGTATCCCGAGCCCTGGCTGCCGGTGCACGGCCGTGCCACCTGGTGGCTGATCGCGTTGACCACCGTCGCCCTGGCGTTGCTGCTGCCCATCCTGTGGCGGCTCAACGGCGGTGCGCGGCTGTGGCCGGGCTCGCGCAACGGCCAGCGGGCGGTGCTGTGGGGCCTGGTGCTGGTCGGGGCGTGCGTGCCGTGGATGGGCGTGACCGGCCTGGTCTGGATGGCGGCAGGGCTGGAGCTGGTCTTCGTGCTGGGCTGCGCGGTCTGCCTCGGGGTAGGCGTGTGGGCGTTGCTGAAGGGGGACGGGTACGCGCTGTCCGGGCTGCTGGCGCTGGCGCCCTGGTGGGTCCTGATCATCGCCGACGCGATGCAGGCGCACTGGCTGATCTCCTACCGGATCGAGGCGCTGCAGCTGGCGGCAACCTGGCTGCTGATGATGGCGGCCTATGCGCTCAACCTGCGCCTGGGCCGGCTGCGCCAGCAGCGCGATGAAATGCGCCAGCTGGCCGATACCGATGCGCTGACCGGGCTGCCCAACCGTCGCCACGGCCTGCACCTGCTGACCCGGCACCTGGCGCGGGCCAATGCCGAGCAGCAGGCGCTGGCGATCGGCTTTCTGGACATCGATCTGTTCAAGGACATCAACGACCGCTTCGGGCATGACGTCGGCGACCAGGTGCTGGTGGCGGTGGCGCGTGGCCTGCGCGGCGCGGTGCGGGTGCAGGACGACGTGATCCGGATGGGCGGCGAGGAGTTCCTGGTGCTGTTGCCGGGGGCTTCGCATGGCGCGGCGCTGGAGCGGCTGGAAAACGTGCGCCTGCAGATGGCCGGGGTCGCCGCCCCGCTGGGGATTGCCGGGCTGGCCGTGACCGTGAGCATCGGCCTGGCCGTGCTGCGCCCGGGGCGTGATGACCTGGCCGGGCTGCTGCGGCGCGCCGACCATGCCATGTACGGGGCCAAGCGCGCCGGCCGCAACCAGGTCTGCGACGGTGAACAACCGCTGCGACCCGACGACCCGTTGATCGCCTGACGCCGCCGCGCCCCGGGTTTTGCCGGATAATGGCGCGATGACAACCCGACTCAACAAATTCATCGCCGAAACCGGCTTCTGTTCCCGGCGCGAAGCCGACCGCCTGCTCGGCGAACGCCGCGTCACCGTCAACGGCCAGGTCGCCGGCACCGGTGCGGCGGTAGGCGAGGGCGACGTGGTGCTGGTCGACGGCCAGCCGCTGCGCGCGCGCGAAGCACGCAAGCCCGGCGGGCGCCGCCACGTCTACATCGCGCTGAACAAGCCGGTCGGGATCACCTGCACCACCGAAAGCGCGGTCAAGGGCAACATCGTCGATTTCGTCGGCCATGAGCAGCGCATCTTCCCGATCGGCCGCCTGGACAAGGATTCCGAAGGCCTGATCCTGATGACCAGCAACGGCGACATCGTCAACCAGATCCTGCGCGCCGAGAACAACCACCAGAAGGAATACATGGTGGCGGTGAACAAGCCGGTCACCGACGAATTCCTGCGCGGCATGGCCCGGGGCGTGCGCATCCACAACGAAACCACGCTGCCGTGCCGGACTTCGCGCATCGCCAAGTTCGGATTCCGGATCGTGCTGCAGCAGGGTCTCAACCGGCAGATCCGCCTGATGGCCGCCGCGTTCGAATACCGCGTCACCCAGCTGCGCCGGGTCCGCATCGACAACATCAAGCTGGGCGCCCTCAAGCCGGGCCAGTGGCGCAACCTGACCGACGCCGAACTGAAGGGCCTGCTGCCGAAACAGCTGGACTGGTGACCTCCATGGGCGGGTAACCCTTGGCCGATTGATCGGGCTAGACTGCGACTACCTCCCGGATTCGACCGCTCGATGATCAAGCCCGAGAAGCCCGCCAATGAAGCCGTGCGCCTGGCGGCGCTGTACCGCTACCGGATCCTGGATTCGGAGAAGGAGAAGTCCTTCGAGGATCTGGTCACCATCGCCAAGGCGGTGTGCGGTGCGTCGATGGCGGCGGTGACGCTGATCGATGCGGAGCGGCAGTGGTTCAAGTCGATCCAGGGCACGCAGGCGCAGGAGCTGCCGCGTTCGGAGTCGATGTGCGGGCACGCGATCCTGCACCCGGACGAGGTGATGGTGGTCGAGGATGCGCGCGGTGATGCGCGCTTCCACGACAACCCGATCGTGACCGGGGACCCGAAGGTACGTTTCTATGCGGGTGCGCCGCTGGTCAGCACCGACGGGCTGCCGCTGGGCACGCTGTGCGTGTTCGATCCGCAGCCGCACCGCCTGGATGCGCAGCAGACCGAGGCGCTGGCGGCGCTGTCGCGGCAGGTGATGCTGGTGATGGAGCTGCGCCGGTTCGCGCTGGACATCCAGAACCACATGGTGGAGCGCGACGATTACGAGAAGCTGCTCAACGAATACCACGATGTGCTGCTGGCGCAGAACGCCGACCTCGCCGAACAGAGCCGCACCGACGTGCTGACCGGGCTGCCCAACCGGCGCGCGATGTCGGTGGCGCTGGACGCCTCGCTGCTGGATGCCCAGGGGCAGCCACGGCCCACCGCGCTGGCCCTGGTCGACATCGACCACTTCAAGCACATCAACGACTTCAACGGCCACGCCACCGGCGACCGGGTGCTGGCCGAACTGGGCGTGCTGCTGCGCGCCCAGTTCGCCGGGCGTGGGCTGGCGGCCCGGTATGGGGGCGAGGAATTCGTGGTGCTGATGCCCGACACCGACCTGCGCACCGCCGAACTGCAATGCGAATTCCTGCGCATGGCGGTGGCCGACCTGCCGCTGGGCTTCCCGGTGACGGTCAGCATCGGCGTGGCCGCGCACGCCCCCGGCGACACCGTCGAGCAGACCCTGGCGCGGGCCGACGCCGCGCTGTACCGGGCCAAGGGCAACGGCCGCAACCGGGTTGAAACCGCCCCGTAACGCCGGGCGGCGCCGCATTCGCATCGGGTGCGACCGATGTTTGGCATGCTGAGGGCCCGTTCCCCGTGCAGGCGCGCGCATGCTGCAGACCCTGGCCATTTCGCGTTACCGCTCGCTGCACGACCTGGTCGTGCCGATGGGCCGATTGAACCTGGTGACCGGCGACAACGGCAGCGGCAAGTCCAGCCTGTACCGCGCGCTGCGCCTGCTGGCGGAAACCGCGCAGGGCGGGGTGGCGGCCGCGTTGGCCCGCGAGGGCGGCCTGGGGTCGGCGCTGTGGGCCGGCCCGGCGCAGGCCAGCCGCGCGATGCGCCAGGGCGAGGTGCCGGTGCAGGGCACCGCGCGCAGCGAGCCGGTGGCGCTGCGGCTGGGTTTCGCCGCCGACGATTTCGGCTATGCGATCGACTTGGGCTTCCCGGTGCCCAGCGTGTCGGCGTTCGCCCTGGACCCGCAGATCAAGTGCGAAAGCATCTGGGCCGGGCCGTTCCTGCGCAGCAGCAACGTGCTGGTCGAACGCCGCGGGGCAATGGTGCGGCGCCGCCAGGGGCGGCACTGGGAAGGCGTGGACGACCATCTCTCCGTGTTCGAGAGCGTGTTTTCGCAGCTCGCCGATCCGCAGCGCATGCCGGAAGTGCTGCGCCTGCGCGAGACGATCCGTGCATGGCGCTTCTACGACCATTTCCGCACCGATGCGGACGCGCCGGCACGGCAGTCGCCCCTGGCCACGCGCACCCCGGTGCTGGGCCATGACGGCCGCGACCTGGCGGCAGCGTGGCAGACCATTGTCGAGATCGGCGATGCGCAGGGACTGGCCGCCGCGGTGGACGATGCCTTCCCCGGCGCGCAGGTCCTGATCGATGGCAGCGAAGGCCGCCTGCACCTGAAATTCCAGCAGCCCGGGCTGCTGCGCCCGCTGACCGCCGCCGAACTGTCCGACGGCACGCTGCGCTATCTGTTGCTGATCGCCGCGCTGCACACCCCGCGACCGCCGCCGCTGATGGTGCTCAACGAGCCGGAAACCAGCCTGCACCCGGACCTGCTGCCGGCGCTGGGGAGGCTGATCCTGGCCGCGACCGCACGCAGCCAACTGTGGGTGGTCTCGCATGCCACCCGGCTGGTGGCCACGCTGCGCGAATCGCCGCTGTGCAATGCGATCGCGCTGGAAAAGCAGCTCAGCCGCACCACCCTGGTCGGGCAGGGACTGCTGGACGCGCCGGCGTGGTATTGGCCGGAACGATGAGATCGGAGGTACCGCGGCCCGGGACCCGGTCTTGTCACTCGGCGATGTTGCGTGCTTCGGCCGTCCCCAGGATTTCCGGATGCTGCACTTTCCTGCGTCGATTCAGCAACGGGTGCAGGAACACCGCGCCGACGATGATCGCCACGCCGGCATAGAACAGCGGGGTCAGCTCGCGCTGTTCGCTCAGCAGCACCATCGCCAGCAGGATCGCGTACACCGGCTCCAGGTTGGTCACCAGCTGCACGGTGTAGGCGCTCAGGTGGCGCAGCGCGACCAGTGCCAGCGCGAACGGCAGCAGCGTGCAGACCCCAGCCAGGACCAGCAGCAACACGCCGTCGTGCAGGTCCGGCAGCACCCACAGCGGGCTGGCCAGCGCCGGCAGCAGGAATGGCAGCAGCGGCGCCAGCAGGGTCAGGGTGAGGGTGCCGGCGCCCAGCTCCAGCGCGGTCACGGTGAGCGGGTCGGCATGGCTGACCAGGCGCTTGTTGAGCGAACCGAAGATCGCCACCAGCAGTGCCGAGGCCGCGCCCACCGCCACGCCCAGGCGCATGCCGTCGGGCACGCCGCCCACCACCATGGCGACGCCGGGCAGCACCGCAATACCGAAGGCCAGCTCGCGCAGCTGGAACGGACGTTTCGCCACCCACGGCTCGATCACCGCGGTGAACACCGGCGCCAGCGCGATGCAGGTAGCCGCCACCGAGGCATTGGCCAGTTTCACCGCGCCGTAGAAGGTGAGCCAGTGCAGCGCCACCAGCGCGCCCACGCCGCAATAGCCGGCAAACAGGGCCGGCGACAGCTGGCGCAGTCCCCGCCACACCCGCGGCAGCAGGGCCAGCATCGCCACCACCAGCAGCATGCGCCACCACACCAGCGGCAGCGCGGGCAGGGTGATCAGCTTGCCCAGGATGGCGGTGATGCCCCACAGCAGCACGCAGAAATGGATCTGGAGAAGCGCTTTGCGGGTATCGGTCATCGGCATCCGGGTATTGTGGCGATTCCCGTAGCGACACGCCATGCGTGTCCCGCACCCTCGGCCGCCAGTCGGCTCCCGTCACTTCCCGCCAACACCCTCCAATTGCTTCCGCAGCGCCACCGCTGCGCCCGGGTTGCGGTGCTTGGCCGCGCCGATGAACAGCACATACACCTCGCGCGGCGCACCGGGTTTCGCGTCGGCGGCGACGTGCGGCAGGTCCGGGTTGTCTTCGCCGCGCGCCCAGCGCATCGCGCGCAGGCACCATTGTTCCAGCGTGCGTTCGGGATAGCCGGCGCGCAGGTTGGCGCGCGACTGCATCAGCCGCGCATAGATGAAGTCGGCGGTGGGGTCGGCGAAGCTGGGGTAGTCGCTGGAGCCGCTGTAGACCAGGGCGGCGCCATGCGCGCGCGCCACCGCCACCAGCTCCGGCGTCCACGCCGCCGGATTGCGCACCTCCAGCGCATGCTGCAGCGGGCGGCCATGGGCCTGCTTCGGCAGCGCGTCGAGGAAGCGTTCGAAGTCCGCGGCGGCGCCGGGATGCCGGTCGGCGAACTGCCAGACCAGCGGGCCCAGGCGGTCGCCCAACGCGCAGATGCCGTCGATGAAGCCTTCCGCGCGCGCGCCGGCCTCGGCCAGGTCATGGCGCTGGGTGATCGTGCGCGGTGCCTTGGCCGAAAACCGGAAGCCGGGCGGCGTCTGCTCGCGCCATTGCGCGTACACCGCCGGCTTCTGCGCGCGGTAGAAAGTGCTGTTGATCTCGATGCAGCCCAGCTGCCGGCTGGCATGCGCCAGTTCCTCGCGCTGCGGCAGCCCGGCCGGGTAAAAGGTGCCGCCGCGCCAGGCCGGGAACACCCAGCCACCGATGCCGGTACGGATCGGACCGGGGGCCGCCTTGCTCAAAGCCCGTTCTCCCGCCACGGGTCGTAGCTGCCGAACCACCACAGGCGACCCTCCAGGTCGCGGCAGGCGTAACCGCGACCGCCGTAATCCTGATCGGCGATATCGATGACCACGGTGGCACCGGCGGCCACCGCCCGCGCGTAATGGGCGTCGGGGTCGGTGACCACCACGCAGGCGCTCTGGGTTTCGCGGCCGCCGATCTCGTCGGGCTGCACCACCAGCGCGCCCCACTCACCGCCGTTGCCGACCGAGCCGAGCATGATCATGCCGCGGCCGTATACCAGCTGGGCGTGGTACACGATGTCGCCCTCGGCATACACGGCCTGCGCCTGGAAACCGAACGCGCGCTCCAGCCACGCGATGGCGGCCCGCGCGTCGCGGTAGCGCAGGCAGGGAATGACGGTGGAACCGGCGTCGGTGGGGGTGATCATGCGGGCACTCCGGGTGGGCGGCTTCTGGCACACGCGAGCCTGCGACCGCCCGCGTTACCATCGCGCGAAACCTGGCGCGATCCGCCTGAATGGCCTCGACGCCCCTGCAACACGCAACCGGAGACACTGATTGAACACATCCTGGATCGGAGGCCTCGTGCTGCTGGCATGCGCACCCCTGGCGTCGGCGGCGGTGCCGGCCGAACTGCAGCAGCTGGAGGCCACCGTTGAGCGCGTGCGCACCCAGTTCGACGTGCCCGGCATCGCGGTGGCGGTGGTCAAGGACGGGCAGGTGGTGCTGGCGCGCGGCTACGGCGTGCGCGAGCTGGGCAAGCCGGCGCCGGTCGAGGCCGACACACTGTTCGCGATCGCCTCCAATACCAAGGCGTTCACCGCGACCTCGCTGAACCTGCTGGCGGAGCAGGGCAAGCTGAAGATGGACGACCGGGTGATCGACCACCTGCCGTCTTTCCGCATGTCCGATCCCTACGTCACCGGCGAGATGCGCATCCGCGACCTGCTGTCGCACCGCAGCGGCCTCAGCCTGGGTGCCGGCGACCTGCTGTTCTGGCCGACCACGTCCTACAGCAATGCCGAGGTGGTGCAGCGCCTCGGCAAGGTGCCGCTGAAGGCCGGTTTCCGCGACCGCTACGCGTACGACAACATCCTGTACGCGGTCGCCCAGCAGGTGATCGAGAAGGTCTCGGGGCAGTCCTACGCCGACTTCCTGCAGCAGCACATCTTCACCCCGGTGGGCATGGCCGGCACCCGCTTCAACGCCGACCACCTGCAGCCGGGCGACAAGGCGGCGGTGGGACATGCCAAGTACGACTTCACCGAGCTGCGCACGGTGGCGCCGCTGACCTGGTCGAACAATGCTGGGGCCGGGGGCATCTATTCCAGCGTGCACGACATGGCGCGCTGGATGAACGTGCAGCTTGCCCAGGGCAAGCTGGAAAACGGAACTGCGCTGTTCAGCCCCAAGACGCAGCAGGCGATGTGGCAGATGATCACCCCGCAGGTGGTGCCCGAGCCGAGCGTGCCGCAGCTCGCGACCGCGCGCCCCAACTTCGCCGGCTATGGCGAGGGCTGGAGCCTGAGCGACTACCGCGGCCGGAAGCTGGTCTGGCATACCGGTGGATGGCCCGGCATGGTCTCGCGGGTGACGCTGGTACCGGAGCAGAAGCTGGGCGTGGTAGTGCTGACCAACCAGGAAGTCGGTGCGGCGTTCAACGCCATCACCATGGCCGTACTCGACGCCTATCTCGGCGCACCGCCCACCGACTGGGTGGCGGCGTATGCAGCGGCGGTGGCCAAGGCGCAGGACAAGGCCGACGAAGGCTGGGCGGCGCACCAGGCGGCGCGCGATCCCAGGTCGACGCCGTCGCTGCCGTTGGCCGGCTACGCCGCGACCTACCGCGACCCGTGGTACGGCAACGTGGTGGTGGAGAAGCAGGGCGGCACGCTGCGCCTGCGCTTCGGCCGCACCGCGCAGCTGGTCGGCACGATGGAGCACTGGCAGCACGACACCTTCATCGTGCGCTGGGACGACCGCTCGCTCAATGCGGACGCATTCGTGAACTTCAGCCTGGACCCGGACGGCAAGGTACGCGAGGTGCGCATGCAGCCGGTGTCGTCGCTGACCGACTTCAGCTTCGACTTCCAGGACCTGGTATTGACGCCGGTGGTGGCCGACGCGTCGAAATGAACCGCCCGCCCGGTGTGTGGCGCGGGTGAAAACAAACGGCAGGCCGCGGTGGGATAATCGCGGCCTGTTGGTTTTTCCGGGGTTGGAATGTTCCGCTGGTTTGAATCGCTGATTCCGGTGTTCCCACCGATCGATGCACGCATGCCGCCGCGCCGCGTGCTGCCGTTCTACATCCACTACCTGCGCCCGGTCTGGCCGGTGCTGCTGGCCACGCTGATCGCCGGGCTGCTGCTGGCGCTGGTGGAAGTGGCGATGTTCGATTTCCTCGGCCGCATCGTCGACATGGTGAGCGAGCAGCCGGATGCGGGCTTCTTCGCGCGGCACGCGGGCACGTTGCTGTGGATGGCGGCAATCACGCTGGTGGCCCGGCCGGTGCTGGTGGGGTTGCATAACCTGCTGGTCAACCAGGCGATCGTGCCCGGCCTGAGCAACCGCTCGCGCTGGCTCATGCACAATTACGTGGTGCGGCAGAGCCTGTCGTTCTTCCAGAACGATTTCGCCGGCAGCATGGCCAACCGGGTCATGCAGACCGGCACGTCGCTGCGCGAGTCGGCGGTGCAGATGGTCGATTCGCTGTGGTACATCGTGGTCTACACCGGTACCGCGCTGTACCTGTTCGCGCAGGCCGACTGGCGGCTGATGATCCCGCTGGTGCTGTGGCTGGCTGCGTACGTAGTGATCATGGTGTATTTCGTGCCCCGCGCGAAGGAGCGGGCGTGGATCGCCTCGGAAGCGCGCTCCAAGGCGATGGGCCGCATCGTCGACGGCTACACCAACATCCCCACGCTCAAGCTGTTCGCCCACGGCGGACGCGAGCAGGCCTACGTGGCCGAGGCGATCGAGGAGCTGGCGGTCAAGCACCGCCGGCAGACGCGGATCACCACGGGCATGGACCTGACCATTGCGATCGTCAACGGTTTCCTGATCGCGGGTACCTGCGGGCTGGCGCTGTGGCTGTGGAGCCACGGCAACATCACGGTAGGCGCGATCACGCTGGCGACCGGGCTGGTGATCCGCATCCACAACATGTCCGGCTGGATCATGTGGACCATCAACGGGATCTTCGAGGACATCGGCACGGTGCAGGACGGCATCACCACGATCTCGCAGCCGCTGAGCGTGCAGGACCGCGCGGACGCGGTGCCGCTGGTGGTGCGCGACGGCGGCGTGCACTTCGACGACATCCACTTCCACTATGGCAAGCAGGGCGGGGTGATCGCGGGGCTGGACCTGGTGGTGAAGCCAGGCGAGAAAATCGGCCTGGTCGGGCCGTCGGGCGCGGGCAAGTCGACGCTGGTGAACGTGCTGCTGCGGCTGTACGACCTCGAAAGCGGGCATATCCGCATCGATGGCCAGGACATCGCCGAGGTCACCCAGGAAAGCCTGCGCAGACAGATCGGCGTGGTGACGCAGGACACGTCGCTGCTGCACCGGTCGATCCGCGACAACCTGCTGTACGGGCGCCCGGATGCGACCGAGGAACAGCTGCATGCGGCGGTGGCGAAGGCGCGCGCGGCCACGTTCATCGAGACGCTGCGTGATGGCGAGGGCCGGCAGGGCTATGACGCGCACGTGGGCGAGCGCGGGGTGAAGCTCTCCGGTGGCCAGCGCCAGCGCATCGCGATCGCGCGCGTGCTGCTCAAGGATGCGCCGATCCTGGTGCTGGACGAGGCGACGTCGGCGCTGGATTCGGAAGTGGAGGCGGCGATCCAGGACAACCTGGACGAGCTGATGGCGGGCAAGACGGTGATCGCGATCGCGCATCGCTTGAGCACCATCGCGCGCATGGACCGGCTGGTGGTGATGGACCAGGGCCGTATCGTGGAAACCGGCACCCACGCCGAACTGGTCGCTGCCGGCGGCCTGTACGCACGCCTGTGGGCGCGGCAGACCGGTGGGTTCGTGGCGGCGGACGTGGGGTGAAGCAGACGCGGCTGCCGGTGAGGCGAGTACGGGGCCGCCGTGCCCTTGTGGGCGAATTTCCCCCGGCGTCGGCCTGTGGCCGCCCCCTTCCTCCTTTTAATTCGCCCACAAGGGCACGGCGGCCCCGCACTCGCCTCACCGGCGTCGTACCGTGACGACCGCTTTTTCCTGCGAACCGCAAGCCGAGCCCCGTCGCGGCCGGTAGGTCCCTGGCAAAGTAAAGGAGGAGGTGGCGGCCGCAGGCCGCCGCCGGGGGACATTTGCATAGGGGCCTGCCGGCCGCGGCGGGGCCCTCCACGCTCGCGACAGCCATGGTCGAAGACCGAAACAAAAAGAACGGCCCGGTTTTCACCGGGCCGTTTGGTGACGCGTGACGACCAACGGTCGCCACCTACCGGGTCATTCGATCGGCTGGTCCAGCATCAGCTGGCGAGCGAAGCGCACCGGCGGGGCGCCGTAGGACAGCATCTGGTCGTGGTACGCCTTCAGGTTGAACTTCTCGCCCTGCTTCTCCTGCACCGCCTTGCGGGTGTCGAAGTGTTCCTGTGCACCGACGAAGTAGGTCGGCAGCTGCGCCGAGGTCAGCTGCGCGCGAATCCACTTGCCCGACGCTTCGCTTTCCTGCTGGAAGGCGTCGTGGGTCATCAGCTGCATCGCCTGCTCGCGGGTCCAGTTGTCCACGTGCACGCCCTGGTCCAGGATCGCGTTGGAAATGGTGCGCAGGTAGAACTTCAGCTGCACCAGGTGGAACAGCGGATCGTTGTCCAGGTAGCCCTGCTCCTGCATCATCCGCTCGGTGTACACCGCCCAGCCTTCGGCAAACAGGCCCGAACGCAGCACCGCGCGCAGCGTCGACGGGAACTTGCCCGAATGCCAGCCTTCCAGGTAATGGCCCGGCGTGCCTTCGTGGATGCTCAGCAGGTGGATCATGCGGCTGTTGTACTCGCGCAGGAACGAGTCGACCTGCTTGTCGTTCCAGTCATCCGGAATCGGCGACACCGCATAGAAAGTCTTCAGGTTCTTGTCCAGCGGGCCCGGCGAATCGCAGTAGGCCACGGCCACGCCGCGCTGGAATTCAGGCATCAGGATGATGTCCACCGGCGCATCGGGCAGGGTCATCAGGTCGTGCTTGCGCACGAACTCGGTGGACTGCGCCAGCGCCGCCTTGGCATCGTCCACCACCTTGTCGCGGGCCGGCTTGTCAGCGTACGCCAGCTCCAGCGCCGCTTCGATCGCCGCCTGCTGCTGCTCGTCGCTCGGGTTGGCCGGCAGCGCCGGCGCGCCCGGCTTGTCCTTCAGCACCGTCTGCGCGATGCCATACATGTCCTGTCGCACGCGCTTCAGTTCCGCGCGCGCGCGTTCGCCGATCTCCGCGCGCGACAGCGAGGAATTCAGCGCGAACTTCAGCTTCTGGTCGTACAGCTCCGCACCGATGCGGAAATCGCCCTTGGCGTTCGGCACCAGGGTCGTGTCCAGCCAGGCCTGCTGCTCGTCCACCGCCTTCTTCAGCCCGTCGATCGCCGCCTGCAGGCGCTTGCCGTCTTCGGCCGGCAGTTCGCCGATATGCGGGGTGATGAAGGTATCGACGATGCTGAGGATGCCCTTGTTCTGCTTGGCCACCGTCTCGGCATGGATCTTCGGCACGCGGGCCGGGTCCAGGTTCTCGCGGGCCTGCGCGAAGATCTGCGGCAGCTTTTCCATGCGCGCGGTGGCCGACTTCAGGCGCTCAGGCAGCGGCGCGAACTCACGCGCCATCAGGCCATACAGCGCGCTGCCGGCGCTGCCGTTGTAGATCTGCGGATCCCACTTCGACGCCTGCAGCACTTCCGCGTTCCAGATCTCCGACTGCAGCTGGTTGCGCAGGATTGCCGCGTCCACCTGGTTCTCGCGGCCGAGCTTGGCGACCTCGATCTTGTCGAGTTCCGCAAGCAGGCCCTTGTATGCGCTGAGCATCTTCTGCTGGCCGGCCGCGCTCAGGTCGTCGATCTCGCTGTCGTAGCGATGGTCGCCGATCTGGGTGGCGCTGATCGGGGACAGCTGCATCCACGTGTCCAGGGCACGCTTGGACAGGTCGGCGAAGGCGGCGTCCACCGCCGCGTCGGCGGCCGGCGCGGTCGCGGCGGTGCCCGCCGGGGCGGTGGGGGCGTCGGCCTGCTGGCAACCGCCGAGGGCGGCGATCAGGGCGAGGGCAAGAAGATGCTGGCGCATCGGCGATCCTGTGCTGTGGTCAATCCCCCAGCATAGGCGCCGGGCAGCGCTCGCACCCGTGCCATTGGATTACCATGGCGCTTTCCATGCCGGCGGGGTGGTGCCATGCAGTACCAGGGAAGCTGTCACTGTGGAAACATCGCATTCACGGTGGAGGCCGACGCGCCGATCACCGAGGTGATGGACTGCAACTGCTCGTTGTGCCGCCGGCGCGGTGGCCTGCTGTGGTTCGCGCCGCGTGCGGCGCTGCAGCTGAACACGGACCCCGCGCAGCTGGCCACCTACCAGTTCGCCCGCCACCACCTGTCCCATCATTACTGCGCGAACTGTGGCATCGCCCCGTTCAGCGAGGGTGTGGACCCGCGCAGCAACCAGGCCATGGCCGCGGTGAACGTGCGTTGCCTGCCGGATCTGGAGCTGGAGACGCTGACGATCACCCACTTTGATGGAGCAAAAATGTGATGACAGGGACGAGCTGGCAGCGCAGCGCTGCCGGGGCAGGGATGCTGCTGGTACTGGCGCTGGCCGGGTGCAGCAACAGGGAATATGCGGCGGCCAGCGCCGGCACGGCGGGCGCGGTGGCGTCCCCGGAAGGGGCATCACTCGCTTACGAGCACGACGTGGAGATCCAGTTGGAAGCGTCGCAGATCGGCGCGCGGGTGAAGCGCGTCGCCGACGCCTGCCAGGCCAGCCGCTTCGGCGATTGTGCGGTGCTGCAGGTCGGCCAGCAGGGCGGCGAGTATCCGTCCGGGTCGATCCGCGTGCGGATCGCCCCGAAGGGCGTCGAACCCTTGATCGGGCTGGCGGGTGAAGGCGGCGATGTGGCCTCGCGCAACACCCAGGCTGAAGACCTGGCCCAGCAGGTGGCCGATACCGCGTTGACCAAGACGCGGCTGCAGAAGGAACACGAGCGCCTGCTGGCGTACCAGGAAGACAAAGCCATCAAGATCGCCGATCTGCTGGTGGTGACCCAGCGTCTGTCGGAGATCGAGGCGGGCCTGGAGCAGGCCAACAAGGACGCCGCCAACCAGCGCCGCCGGATCGACACGCAGTTGCTGACACTGCGCTTCCAGGCGCCCGCCGGCCAGCGCAGCCGCAGCGAGATCGGTGAAGCGCTGCGCGATTTCGGCGCGACGTTGACCACCAGCGTGGCATTCGTGATCCGCGCGGTGGCGGCGCTGCTGCCGGTGGCGCTGGTGGCGTGGCTGGCAGGCTGGATCGGGCTGAAGCTGTGGCGTCGACGCCGGGCGTTGCCTGGCGCCTGACGCCGGGCGTTGCCTGGCGCCTAAAGCGTATGCACCAACGGTGCATACCTACCGGTAAGAGGGTCAGCCACCCGGTAGCGCGCCACCGTTGGTGGTGCGCCGTGTACCGTCAACCCTCGTCGTGCTCGTACTCGACGAACACGTCCAGTTCCAATGCAAGTTCCTGCACCGCGTCACGCACCTTCTGCGCGGTGGCTTCATTGCCCACTTCGACTTCCAGTTCATGCGTGCCGGGACCGATATCGTCGGACAGCCCGGCCGAGCTGGAATCGTCGTCGTCCATGTGCGGCATCAGATCGTCGGTTTCTTCGACATGCTCGATGCCCTCCACGCTCTGCAGCAGGTTGCTGATGGCGCGCGCATCGTCTTCGCTGCCGGTGATCCTGATTCGCAACGTGGCCATGGGGACGTCTCTGGAGAAGGGAATTCCAGCCTAGCCAGACCGCGGACAAGACGAGGTGACGACGCCGGTCAACCAGCAACCCCGGTTCGCGCACCGCACCGGTAGCGCACGACCGTTGGTCGTGCGCCCTCAACCCCGCGCAATCCCCATCAGTTCATCCGGCAATGCGGGCACGGGCGTGCGTTCATCCTGTGCCTCGCGCTTCAGCCAGTCCATGAACGCCACCGCCGTCGGGCTGAGCGGGCGGTGGTCGGGGTGCACGATGTAGTACGCGTAGCGCGCCTTCAAGGCCGGACCAGGCAGGCGCACCAGCTCGTAGCGCTGCAGGTAGGGCTGGGCGATGTGCTTGCGTGCCAGCACCGCGCCGATACCGTATACCGCCGCGCGCATCGCATCGGTGCTGTCGCTGAAGGTGTGCTGCGCGGTCAGGTCCAGCCCACGCACGCCGGCGGCACGGAACCAGTCGCGCCAGCCCTGTGGCGACATGTCGCTGACCAGGGGCAGGCCGGCAATCTGCACCGGCTCGCGCAGCGCGGAAACGCCGGGCAGGGCCGGCGAAGCCACCGGGCACAGTTCGTCGTCCATGAGGTGGTGCGCGGTGAGCCCGGGCCACTGGCCGAGGCCGTAGCGGATGCCAAGTTCCGGTCCGTTCTCGTCGAAGCGCAGCAGTTCGCTGCTGGTCTGCAGTTCGATGCGCATGCGTGGGTGCTGTCGGGTGAAGCGCGGCAACCGCGGCACCAGCCAGCAATACGACAGCGAGCGCAGCGTGGTGACCCGCAGCGGCACGATGTCGGCCTGCGGGTGCAGGTTGCCGGCGACGGCGTTGAGGTCGCTCAGCGCGGCGGCGGCGGCGTCGGCCAATTGCCGGCCTTCGGCAGTGAGCCGCACGCCGCGTGCCTGGCGCTGGAACAGCACGGTGCCGAGCAGCGATTCGAGCCGGCGCACGTGGTGGCTGACCGCACTGGCGGTCAGGTGCAGCTCTTCGGCGGCATGGGCGAAGTTCTGGTGGCGGGCGGCCACCGCGAACACGCCCAGCGCAGGCAGCAGGGCAGGGCGCAGGATCATCGGCAAGACCCAAATCTGATTTGTGGCTGGCACCGATACTACGCGCTTGCGGGGCCTGGGGCGCGGGCAGATGCTGTACCCCTTCCCCTGGAGCCCTTGCCATGTTGCTGCCCGTCCTGATGCCGTCGGATCGCCCCGTGGCCGCGCCCGGGGGCCGGACGTGAGCGCGGACCTGGCCGCGTCCGCGCGCAGCCGCGACTGGCGGACGCCGCTGGAACTGACCCTGCTGGGCGCGATCTGGGGCTGCTCGTTCCTGTTCATGCGGGTGGCGGTGCCGTCGTTCGGCCCCTATGCGCTGGTGGAGGTGCGGCTGCTGCTGGGGGCGCTGGTGCTGTTGCCGTTCCTGTGGACAGCGCGTGCGCAGTTCCCGGCCCGGCGCTGGCGCTGGCTGGTGCCGATCGGCCTGATCAATTCGGCCATTCCGTTCGTGTTGTTCGCGTGGGCGGCGCAGCGTGCGCCGGCGGCGATCGGGGCGATCTGCAATGCGATGACGGTGCTGTTCGCGGCGTTGATCGCGTTCCTGTTCTTCGGCGAGAAAATCGGCCTGCGCCGGGCGATCGCGCTGTTGGTGGGGTTTACCGGCGTGGTAGTGCTGGCCACCGCCAAGGTGTCGGGGTTGAGCATCGGCACGGCGGTGATCGCGGGGTCGCTGGCGGCGCTGCTGTACGGGCTGGGGGTGAACCTGGTGAAGCGCCACATGGCCGGGCTGCCACCGGCGGCATCCGCCGGCGCCACGCTGGGCAGTGCGGCGCTGGTGATGTTGCCGATGGCGGTGACGCACTGGCCGGAGGCCCCGATCCCCGCGTCGTCCTGGGCGTGTGCGATCGCGCTGGGCGTGGTCTGCACCGGTCTGGCGTTCCTGATGTTCTACCGCCTGATCGCGCGCATCGGCCCGGCCCGGGCGTCCACGGTGACCTACCTCGTGCCGATGTTCGGCGCCCTGTTCGCCTGGCTGTTCCTGGGCGAACCGGTCACCCTGGCGATGCTGGTCGCCGGCGCGTTGATCCTCGGTAGCGTCGCCGCCAGCCAGAAACGCTGACGCGACGCGGCAACCCTCACCGCACCGGCACGGGGATGTTGCACAGGTCGATATGCCCGGCGGCGCGCTTGTAGAAGTCGTCGACGCGGTTGCGGCGCGCTTCGACCGTATCGGCGAAGGTCTTCGAATCGGTGCGCAGCACCTGCAGTGTTGGTCGCTGCGCTTCCGGCAGGTCGCTCACGCGCTGGATGGAGCGGATCGCGGTGCGCTGCGAAGCGTCGGCGTAAAAACCCATCGGGGCGGGGCCACGCGGGAGTGCACTGAGCAGTTCCATGCCCCTCAGCACACGGCCCACCACCGTGATGTTGCGGTCCAGCTGGCGCGGCGACTGGCCCGTGACCACGTACAGTTCGGCGCCGATGCTGCTGTTTTCCTCGTTGTTGCGGCCCGCGCCCAACGCGCCGTAGCAGTGCGCCAGCCAGGTCTTGCCGTCCTGCCGGTCCTGGCCCACCGCGAAGCCGTCGACGAAACCGGTCTGGTCGGCCCAGCCGTCGCGATCGGGCAGCACGCTCACCTTCAACCCCTTGCTGTCGCGCTGGAACTCGGCCGGCAGCTTGCGCTTGGCCGAGCCCAGCGGCTTGGCCCTGGCCGCATCGTCGGCATCGGCATCGCCGAACTGGACTACGAAATTGTCCTGCGCGCGGTAGATGCTTTCCCCGTCCCAGAAGTGCTCATGGGCGAGGGTCTGGATGTTGGCCACGTGCTGCGGCGCGAACGCTGGGGCCAGCTCGATCACCACCTGCCCGGCATCCAGGTTCATCAGCAGCAGGTTGGCCGGATCCGGCGTGCGCCAGTCGGCGTCCGGCGAGGCCTGGAGGATCTGCTGCGCGCTGCGATAGGGCGTGGCCGCAGTGGCCAGGCCCGGCAGCAGGCAGGAGAGGGCAAGCGCAAGCAAAGCGGGACGGCGTGGCGACATGGTGGACCCTTGCAGGAAGTTGGCCCGATTCTGGCGCAGAAACGTCCCCGCGACCACGCGTCACCTGGATGGCAGGGTGACTAACGGCACGTACGCTATACCCAACTTCGCACTAGTGTTGACTCCACGCTAGCTGGAGATCGTCATGAGCGACCACGAGGTCCACCTGAAGAAGTTCCAGAAGGAGCTCAGTGCCGGCACCGTGTCGCTGGCACTGCTGGCGGTGCTGGCCCGGACCGGGGAACCCCTGTACGGCTACCTGATCGCCAAGGAGCTGGAACGGGTCGGGCAGGGCGTGTTGAGCGGCAAGCAGAGCGCGCTGTACCCGGTGCTGCGCAACCTGGAGGCGGCCGGCCTGCTGGAGAGCCAGATTGAACCGTCGGTGGCCGGGCCACCGCGACGCTACTACCGCATCAATGAACGCGGCCGCGAGGTCCTGGAGCAGTGGAGCCAGGCCTGGCGTGCCACCCGAGATTCCGTTGATTCCGTGCTGGAAGGGGTACTGCAATGAACGAACAGAGCATGACGGGCCGGGGCCTGCCCACCACGATCGGGGAGTACCTGGCGCAACTGCGCGCCGCGCTGCACGACGCCGATCCGGCGATGGTGCAGGACGCGCTGTACGACGCCGAGGAATACCTGCGTTCGGAACTGGCGGCGCAGCCGGGTCGCAGCGAGGCCGAAGTGATCGCCGACGTGGCCGGCAGCTACGGTGCGCCGGAGGAAGTGGCCGAGATCTACCGCGAAACCGAGATCACCGTGAATCGCGCGCTGCGCACGCCCAGTGCCAGCCTGCGGCCGATCGCACGGGTGGTGCCGGCGCAGGTGGGCGCGGGCGCGGCGGCGGTTGCCGCTGCCGCAGCAGGGGCTGCGGTGCCGCCGGCGGAGCGCGCGCTGCCACCGCGTTCGGCGCTGGCCCGCTTCTTCGGCGTGGCACTGGAACCGCGCACCTACGGCGCGCTGTTCTACATGCTGCTGTCGCTGGCCACCGGCACGTTCTTCTTCACCTGGGTGGTCACCGGGCTGTCGCTGTCGATGGGGCTGCTGGTGCTGATCATCGGTATTCCGCTCACCGTGCTGTTCTTCGGCTCGGTGCGCGGCCTGGCCCTGCTGGAAGGGCGGCTGATCGAGGTGCTGCTGGGCGAACGCATGCCGCGCCGGCCGCGCTATTCCGACCGCAGCCGCGGTTGGCTGCAGCGCATCGGCGACATGTTCACCGACGGACGCACCTGGCTGACGCTGCTGTATTTCATGCTGATGCTGCCGCTGGGCATCCTGTACTTCACCCTGGCGGTCACGCTGCTGTCGGTCTCGCTGGCCTTCATCTGGGCGCCGGTGGCGGCGATGTTCGCGCCGAGCTACGGCATCTACCTCGATGGCGAGCAGTCGGTCCCGATGTGGGCGACGCCGGTGCTGGCGGCGGTGGGCGTGCTGCTGCTGTTCCTCACCCTGCACCTGGCGCGCGGCATCGGCCACCTGCACGGGCAGATGGCAAAGCACCTGCTGGTACGGTTGTGATTCATCGCGGTCACGACCAACGGTCGTGACCTACCGGGGTGTGGGTGTATTGCGGGGTCACGACCAACGGTCGTGACCTACCGGGTGCTGTGTATTGCGGGGTCACGACCTACGGTCGTGACCTACCGGGTAGGTATCGACCGTTGGTCGATACCCCGGTCAACCGGCCTTCTTGCGGATCGGGGTGACGTTGCTCGCCGCCTTAGCCGGCTTCTTCGGCTTTGCCGCGGCCTGGGCATTGGCGGCGAAGAAATCGCGCACCTTCGGGTACACGGTCTCGCGCCAGCGGCGGCCGCTGAAGATGCCGTAATGGCCGGCGCCTTCGACGATGAAATGCTCACGGCGTTCGGCCGGAATGCCGGTGCACAACGCCTGCGCGGCTTCGGTCTGGCCCAGGCCGGCAATGTCGTCCAGCTCGCCTTCGATGCTCAGCAGTGCGGTACCGGTGATCGCGCCCGGGTCGACCCGCTCGCCCTGCACGTACCACTCGCCGCGCGGCAGCAGGAATTCCTGGAACACCACGCGGATCGTATCGAGGTAATAGCGTGCCGGCATGTCCAGCACCGCGTTGTACTCGTCGTAGAAGCGGCGGTGCGCGTCGGCATCCTCCATGTCGCCCTTCACCAGGTCGGCATAGAAATCCCAGTGCGAACTGAAATGCCGGCTGGGGTTCATCGACAGGAAGCCGGCGTGCTGCAGGAAGCCCGGGTACACGCGGCGGCCTGCACCGGGGTAGCCCGGCGGCACGGTGTGGATGACATTGTTCTCGAACCACGACAGCGGGTTCTGCGTGGCCAGGTTGTTCACTGCGGTGGGGCTGCAGCGCGCATCGATCGGGCCGCCCATCATCACCAGCGAACGCGGCGTGGGTTCGCCACGGCTGGCCATCAGCGAAACGGCGGCCAGCACCGGCACGGTCGGCTGGCAGACGCTGACCACGTGCAGCTTCTCCGCGCCGAGGTGGCGGATGAATTCCTGCACGTAGGCAATGTAGTCGTCCAGGCTGAAGTCGCCTTCGCTGCCCGGCACCATGCGTGCGTCCACCCAGTCGGTTACGTACACGCGGTGGTCGCGCAGCAGGGTGCGGACGGTGTCGCGCAGCAGCGTGGCGTGGTGCCCCGACAGCGGCGCCACCACCAGCACGAACGGCTGGTTGAGCATGGTGTTGAGCTGGTCGGCTTCGTTGCTGTGGCGCTTGAAGCGCAGCAGCTTGCAGAACGGCTTGCTGACCTCTTCGTGGACCACGATCGGCACGCGCTCGCCGTCGACCTCGATTTCGTTGATGCCCCACTCGGGCTTCTCGTAATCCTTGCCGATGCGGTGGAACAGCTCGTTCACCGCCGCCAGGCGGTCGGCGCCGGGCATCTGCGACCACCAGTGGCCCTGGTTGGCGAAGAACTTCGCGTTGGCCTGGGCCTGGTGCACCCACGGGGCGAGCATGTTGCGGGTCAATTCATGCAGTTGGTAAAGCATGACGTCCGAATATGTATGGTCTTATGTTGCCGCGCAGCATACAGCAGCGCTTCGTCCCATGGGTTAATGGGGAAAATATCACGGCAGGATGAGACCGTAGAGCCACGCCCTGCGTGGCTGCGCGGTGCCGGATCGTGAGGCAGCCACGCAGGGCGTGGCTCTACGCCCCGCCAGATCGTGAAGCAGCCACGCAGGGCGTGGCTCTACGCGCCGCGTTCGAGGGCGGCGGCGTGGTCTGCCAACGCGGGCGACAGCCAGCAGTGGGACCCGAGTGCGGTGAAGCCCTCGGCCTTGAGCTGGCGGCGGTACCAGGCGGCGGGGCGGTCCTGGAAGCCTTCGTGGTCGCCGTCGAACTCGTCCTCGGCGGTGAACGCTTCCAGGAAGGCGACGCCAGCGGTTAGCTCGGCGAAGCCGGCCAGGGCCGGGCGTAGTTCGCGGCTGGGCACGTAGTGCATCACGTCGGCGCAGACCAGCAGGTCGACCGGCGGGCAGGGCCGCAGCCAGGCGAAATCGCCCACTTTCGCCGGGTGCAGGTTGCGGCTTCGACCGTAGCGCTGCACGGCATAGTCGCTGCTGTCGAAGCCCATGTACTGCACGCGCGGGCGTAGTTTCAGCAGCGGCGCGCGCCACGCGCCTTCGCCGGCGCCGATATCCAGCACGCTGCGGATCGGCCGCTCCAGGTAGTACTCGGCACTGGCCACGGCGAGCGCGACCTTGCGCGCCAGGCGCGCGGCGCCACCGGTCTGGTCGGGCTGGTACCAGCGCTGGAAGTAGGCCTGGTCGTAGGTCTTGGACATGGCGGGAAGGCGGGCAGAGTGGAAGCGGCCGCCATGGTACCGCGCTGCGTCAAAGCGTCGCGCATGCGGCGACGGTGCGAATCGGCCAGAATGCACGACATCCCAAGCCAGCCGCCGGAGCAAGCGCATGCAGTCCTACTACTGGGTCAAGACCTTCCACCTGGTGTTCGTGGTGGCGTGGATGGCGGCGGTGTTCTATCTGCCGCGGATCCTGGTCAACCTGAGCGAGACCGCCGGCCAGCTGCCGGTGATCGAACGGCTGCAGCTGATGGGCCTGCGCCTGTACCGGTTCGGGCACATGATGTTTGGCATCGCGCTGGTGCTGGGGCTGGTGCTGTGGCTGGGCTACAAGGTGATTCCGGACTTCCCCACGATGGTCGCGCCGGGGTCGGCGGGCTGGCTGCATGCCAAGCTGGGGCTGGTGGTGCTGCTGCTGGTGTATTTCAGCTGGACCGGGCGCCTGCTCAAGGGCGCGGTGAAGGGCAGGGTGCTGCCGTCGTCGCGCGCGCTGCGCTGGTTCAATGAGCTGCCGCTGGTGTTGTTCATCGGGGTGGTGTGGCTGGTGTTGGCCAAGCCGTTCTGAGCGACCCGGCATTGCGCAGCCACGCAGGGCGTGGCTCTACGCCGGGCACCAGAATGAAGTAGAGCCACGCCCTGCGTGGCTGGGGGCAGCAGGATGCCGTAGAGCCACGCCCTGTGTGGCTGAGCCATCCGGACGAAGACAAAAAAACCGGGCGCAAGGCCCGGTTTTTTGTCGCCTCAACCGCAGCGTCAGATCAGGCCGTTTCGTACGCCCCATACCCGCGCAGGCGCTCGTAGCGCTTCTGCAGCAGGTCCTCGGTGGACAGCTTTTCCAGCGTATCCAGCTCGTTGAGCAGCACCGCTTTCAAGCGCTTGGCCATCTGGTTCGGGTTGCGGTGGGCGCCGCCGGTCGGCTCGCGCACCACCTTGTCGACCAGGCCCAGGCTCTTCAGGCGCGGGGCGGTCAGGCCCAGCTGTTCGGCGGCGTCCTTGGCCTTGCCTGCGTCCTTCCACAGGATCGAGGCGCAGCCTTCCGGGCTGATGGTCGAATACACGCTGTACTCCAGCATCAGGGTGCGGTCGCCCACGCCAAGCGCCAGCGCGCCGCCGGAGCCGCCTTCGCCGATCACGGTGCAGATCACCGGCACCTTCAGTTCGGCCATTTCCATCAGGTTGCGCGCGATCGCTTCGGACTGGCCGCGCGATTCGGCGTCGATACCCGGCCAAGCGCCGGCAGTGTCGATCAGGGTCAGCACCGGCAGGCCGAAGCGCTCGGCCATCTTCATCAGGCGCAGCGCCTTGCGGTAGCCCTCCGGCTTGGGCATACCGAAGTTGCGCTTGATCTTTTCCTTGGTGTCGCGGCCCTTCTGGTGGCCGATCAGCATGACCGGGCGACCGCCGATGCGGGCCAGACCGCCGATGATCGCCTTGTCGTCGGCGAAGGCACGGTCGCCGGCAAGCTCCTGGAACTCATCGCAGATGATCCGGATGTAGTCGGCGGTATAGGGGCGCGAGGGATGCCGGGCCAGCTGCAGCACCTGCCACGAGGTCAGGTTGCGGAAGATCTGGGCGGTACGCAGCCGCAGCTTGTCCTGCAGGGTGCGTACTTCGGCTTCGAC